>MWVV01000077.1_pt1 | contig 34472 bp, 35 predicted proteins | sample 1047281 | NCBI WGS metagenome assembly MWVV01 (sample SAMN06349986, study PRJNA376086) | soil metagenome | isolation source: PT-2 sample Antarctic (ecotone) soil | place: Antarctica | collected 2015-01-13 | reverse complement strand
AATATCCGATAAAAAATTCGGATAAAAAATTAACTGTCGCCACAACTCGACCTGAAACAATGCTTGGCGATACTGCCGTTGCGGTCAATCCCGAAGATGAAAGATACAAAGATTTGATCGGGCAAAACCATTTCGTAATCGTCAACTTTTTCAAGCAGTCCGAGTTCTTCAAATTTTTCGACAACCTTTTCACGCGCCGCATATCTATCCAAACCGATAAACTCCGCGCCCGCCGCTTCATTCATCGTCGCGTCTTTGTTCATTACATTTAACTGTTCAAGATTATGTCGTAAACCGACTTCGTAATCGTTCGGGTCATGCGCCGGAGTAATTTTTACGCATCCCGTTCCGAATTCAGCATCAACATATTCGTCGGCGATAATCGGAATTTCGCGGTTTGTTAAAGGCAATTCGATTGTTTGCCCGATCAAATCTTTGTATCTTTCATCTTCGGGATTGACCGCAACGGCAGTATCGCCAAGCATTGTTTCAGGTCGAGTTGTGGCGACAGTTAATTTTTTATCCGAATTTTTTATCGGATATTGCAAATAAAAAAGTTTGCCATCTTTGCGCGTTTCTTCCTTAACCTCCAAATCCGAAAGCACGGTTTTATCGCGCGGACACCAATTAACAATTCGTTTGCCGCGATAAATCCAGCCTTCTTCATGAAGCCGGACAAAAACTTCATACACAGCTTTCGATAAATTTTCCTCCATCGTAAAGCGTTCGCGCGACCAGTCAACCGAAAGACCTTCACGGCGAATTTGATTTGTTATTGTGCCGCCGTATTTTTCTTTCCAAGCCCACGCTCGCTCCATAAACGCTTCGCGCCCGATGTCTTGCGGCATTTTATGTTCTTGTTTTTTAAGTTCGCGCGTAACCATCAATTGGGTGGAAATACTCGCGTGATCAACGCCGACCAGAAATAAAGTTTTGTAGCCCTGCATTCGTTTGCGGCGCGTCAGAACATCCATCAAAGTGTGTTGCAAGGCGTGTCCCATATGCAGAGAGCCTGTAACATTCGGCGGCGGAATGACGATTGAAAACGCTTCGGCGGCTTCGTTTTCATTAATTTCGGGCGCAAAACATCCTTGCGTTTCCCAGGTTTGATAATGTGTGCTTTCGGCTTCTTTCGGATTGTATGCTTTTGCGATTTCCATAATTTAAAGTTCAAAGTTCAAAGTTTAAAGTTTACGATTGAAAAGACCGACTTTGAACTTTAAATTCTGAACTTTGCATTATTCTAAAACAAAAGCGGTTAGTTTTCATCTTAAAAGAAAAACTACCGCCGCTGCTACTCACCGCTGACTATTCGATTGTTAATCGCTTGCCAATTTTGCCGCAAGTTTTATTGCCGCTTTCATACTCGAAGGGTCCGCCAAATTTTTTCCCGCAATATCAAAAGCCGTTCCGTGGTCAACCGACGTTCTGACGAGTGGCAAGCCGAGCGTAACGTTTACCGACGCGCCAAAGGATAAACATTTTACCGCAATCGTCGCTTGGTCGTGATAACAGGATACGACACCGTCAAATTCGCCTTTGAATCCGCGTAAAAAAATTGTATCGGGCGAGAACGCGCCGGATACATCAATGCCAAATTTTTCCCGACATTCGGTAATTGCCGGCATTATTTCATCCTTTTCTTCTGTGCCAAACATTCCGCCTTCGGAAGCGTGCGGATTCAAACCGGCGACGGCAATTTTTGCGTCTCTTCGCAAAAGTTTGGAAATTTCTTGATGAGAAAATTTTATTAGTTCAACGAGTTTTTCTTTCTTTACTAAATCGATTGCTTGCCGCAACGAAACGTGCGTTGAAAGCAAAACGACGCGCAAATTTTCGGCGAAAAAACTCATCGCAAATTCTTTTGTATCGGTCAGGTGTGCAAGAAATTCCGTATGTCCGGGAAAATTGTAACCGCCCATTTGGATGGCTTTTTTGCTGATAGGCGCGGTGGTGATAGCGTCAATTTTCCCTTCGCGCCAAAGCCGGACGGCGGTTTCGATATATTCGGCGGCAGCCTTTCCCGCAACGGCAGAATCTTCGCCTAAAATTATTTCTTCGGTGAGATTGTTTAAATTATAAACGACGATTTGGCTTAATTTGTCCAGAAATAAATTTTCTGTCTCAACAAAATCAAAATCCAGTTTCAAACTTTCAGCAGTTCTGTTTAAAAAAGAAGTGTCGCCAATAATAACGGGCGAACAAATTTGTTTTAAGTTTTCATCGGCGAGAGCTTTGAGAATGACTTCCGCCCCGATTCCGGCGGCGTCGCCCATAGTGATGGCAACACGCGGTAAGACTTGATTTGACGGTTCGAGATTTTTTTCGTTTGGCAAAGCATTCACGAAAATTATTTTATTTCTTTGAGGCAATTTAACGCAAAGGCGGACTTGATTTAGTGGTGAATGGTAAGTGGTGAATTTTTTTGCGATGCAAATATCTTCTTTCACTCACCGTTCACCACTCAGAACTCACCACTAAATTTAATCAGCTTGCCGTCGAATAAATGTCGGAACGTTTATGTCTTCGCCTTTTTTCACGTCCGAAGGATTATACGCCGGCGCAGGAGCGTGACTTCCAACTGCTTGCGTTGCTTCCATCAGAGGCGTCTGCGCCATTTTTATTTTTGATTTATTGTCAAAGCCAGTGGCGATGACGGTAATTTTTACCGAATCTTCCATACTCTCGTCGAAAACCGTTCCGAAAATGATGTTGGCTTCTTCGTCGGCTTCTTCGTGAATCAAGGAAATCGCGTCTTCAATCTCATCGAGCGGCATATCTTTAGAACCGGTAATATTTATAAGTGCGCCGCGCGCTCCTTTGATTGAGTTTTCTTCAAGAAGTTTCGAATCAATCGCCGCCTTCATCGCTTTGATAGCCGCGCCATCGCCGCTTCCGTGTCCGATGCCCATTAATGCAACACCCATTCCCTGCATCACGCTTTTTACATCCGCGAAGTCGAGATTGATGATGCCGGGAACGGTTATCAAATTGCTGATGCCTTGAACGGCTTGCAATAAAATATCGTCGGCGCGGCGAAACGCTTCCATAATTGAAATTTTTTCTTCGACTTCTTTGAGTTTTGAATTCGGAATCGTAATTATCGTGTCAACGCAACCGCGAAGCTCGGCTAACCCTTCTTCGGCTTGCCGCATCCGTTTTTTGCCTTCGACGGTAAAAGGCTTGGTCACGACGGCAACCGTCAACGCGCCGAGTTCTATGGCGAGCGCGGCAATAACGGGCGCGGCGCCGGTTCCTGTTCCGCCGCCTAATCCGGTGGTGACGAAAACCATATCCGCGCCTTCAAGCACGTCCATTATTTTCTCGGTATCTTCGATGGCGGCTTGTCGCCCGATGGTCGGGTTGGCGCCCGCCCCGAGTCCGCGCGTCAATTCGCTGCCAAGTTGAATTTTTATCGGCGCCCGCGAATCGTTTAGAGCTTGAACATCAGTGTTCACCACAATAAACTGGACACCTTTAATGCCCGCTTCAATCATTCGATTGACGGCATTACTTCCCCCGCCGCCAACGCCGATGACAATAATTTTCGCGCCGGTAACTACCTCATCGGCAAACTGTAACATCATTCCTTTATTTTTCATTTGAAGACCGTCCGTAGTCATATTTTTGATTCCTTTTTTGAAAAAATTTATAGCTAAAACCAACCGCGAAGTATTTTCGAGAGAAAATTACGATTTCAACAAGATATAGTGTCTATGGCGAAAAAGCATACAACGATTTGTGATAAAATTCTAGTCAAAATGTTAAATTTACCTAAATTTTTCTCGAAAATTTTCAAACCATACGGCAACCTTACTCGAGGGCGACTTTCCGCCCGCCGGATGCTGCCGAATTTGCGAACGCATCGAAGAAAGTGCCAGCCCGCAGGCGACTGCCCAGTCGGGACTTTGCACTTCGTCAACGAGTCCGCCGAAATGTTTTTGTTCCAAAAAACCGAGCCGCGTCGGGGCGTCGAAAACCTGTTCGGCAATCTCGACCATTCCGCGATTCAGAGAACCGCCGCCGGTTAAAACCACGCCGCTCGATATTTGTCCTCTGCTACTAAAAACCTCGTGCGCAATATGCTGCAAAAGCTCAACGGCACGCGGCTGCATAATGTCGCACAAAATTTCTTTCGAGAGTTGGCGCGTTTCCTGTCTACCCACCGGTGTTACTTCGATAGTTTCCTGTTTTTCGTCTTCACTCATCAAAAACCCCGCCACGCAGCCGTAAAAATGCTTGATTTTCGCGGCTTCCGGAATCGAAACGCGCAAACCGACAGCGATGTCTTTGGTAAAGTGCATTCCACCAAAAGGAAAAACCGTTGTGTGCTGCACCGCGCCGCGTCCGAAAATCATTAAACTCGTAATTTCCGCTCCCATATTAACCAGAGCGCAGCCGTATTCTTTATCGTCATCGGTTAAGGTGCTGTTTGCCGCCGCTAGCGGTTCAAGCATCATTCGATCTATTTCAAGACCCGACCGGCGAATGGCTTTAACAATATTCTGCTTTCCGGCACTCGGACTGCTAACAACGTGAATTCGACTTTCAAGCCGCGCGCCGCGCATTCCGATTGGCTCGACGATCCCGTCTTGTCCGTCAATAATAAATTCCTGCGGCAAGCGGTCAACTATTTCCCAGCCCGCTGGAAGCTGCATAGCGCTGGCGGATTCAACCGCGCGTTCAACATCTTCGGTCGTAATCTCGCGTGATGCGCCCGCGACCGCCACGACACCGGTTTTGTTTTCGCCGCGCAGATGCTCGCCTGAAAGATTGACGGTCACCATTTCAATTTCCAAGCCGCTAGTTCGTTCTGCGTCCTGGACAGCCTTTTTGATTGTTTCCACAACCGCGTCGGTCGTCGTAACAATTCCGCGCCGCAGTCCGCGCGAATCCGCTTGCCCAATGCCGACAATATTCATCCTGCCGCCGTCGGACGGTTCGCCGACAACGCACCGAACTTTGCTGGTGCCGATGTCTAAACCGACTGCTTGTATTTCAAGACTCATTATTTTTTATTTCAAATCCCGGATTTCGTATTCTAAATTTAAAATTCGGAGTTTGAAATTTTAGACTGTTATTTAACCCGAGGTCTTAACCTCGGATTGTTACTGCTTAAATCAATTGATTCAAATTCCTTTCCTCTTCCGGCTATTCCTTCCAGTCCCTTTTTAAGGTTTTTGCCGAGGTTTTCCTTAGCTAAAATAATCGTTACCGTTTCGCCCGAATCCTGCACGACTGCCAGCGGAGTGTGCAAATCCGATAAATTAACCGCGCTGACTCTTTTTGCAAGTTCAAAATCCTGCCATTCGTTTAGCATTTTAAGGTAAATTTTTATGCGCTCGAGGTTGTCTTTGTTGGCTTTTTCGTTTCTGCTCGCGTCCCAACCGAGTAGAACAAACGGCGGACGCGAATCATTTTTTCCGACCGCCCCGAGAATTACTGCTTCGTCGTCCGTCCAAAATTCGCCTGTATCCGTTTTTACAACAACCTGCGGAATGCGCTCGTTGACATTCACGCGCAAGTTGTCCGGCAAGATACGTGAAACAACTGCCGATTTAACTGCCGTAAGTTTTTCGATATCATCTCTGATTTGGGTCAAATCGGCATTCCAAACGCCCGATTTTTCGGTTTGGCGGTTGACAATTTTTTCAACCTCGTCTTTTGACAAGCGATTTGTGCCGCGAATATCAACTGTTTTGACATCGAAAAACGCCGAAGCCGTGGCAGTTCGGTAACCCATAAACATTAAAAAGCCCAAGCAAAATAAAATACCGACAATAAAAATGAGCGGAAGCAAAAAATTAGCTAAAGCTTCCGAACTCTTTTTTTGAGCGTGCGCGCCACGACGTCTTTTCATTGCCGTTCCGTTTTTAACAATTCCTCTTCGTGTTTGTGTTGCCATAGTTTTTTAATCTGCCAAGGAGAACACTATTTTAGTGGTGAGTGGTGAATGGTGAGTTTCAGTTTTTCACTAATCATTCACCGTTCACAGTTCACCACTATTTTTCTGCGCCTCTCGGCTGAAATTACTCTTTTTTCAAAATTTCCAAAATATCATCGGAAAGCCCTGTAACGTTTCCCGCACCAAGCGTGATAACTAAATCGCCTTCACGCAAATTTTCGTAAACCTTTTCGGCGGCGATTTCAATGTCGCCGATATACTGCACGTTTTTATGTCCAAACTCTTTTATTTTTTCGGCTAAAACTTCCGCCGTTACGCCGTCTATCGGCGATTCGCTGGCGGCGTAAATATCGAGCAGAAAAAGTGCATCCGCGTTATTAAAACAACGCGCAAAATCTTCCATCAATTCGTGTGTTCTGGTGTAGCGATGCGGTTGGAAAACAACAACCGTCCGCCGTCCGCCCGAACCATTTTTTGCCGCCGAAAGCGTTGCTAAAATTTCAGTCGGATGATGTCCGTAATCGTCAACAACGGTAATTCCGTTTGCTTCGCCTTTAAATTGAAAACGACGGTTCGCGTTTTTGAATTTGGTAAAGGAGGCGGCGATTTTCTCAAACGGAATTTCTAGTTCAAGCGCCACGGTTGTCGCGCCTAGAGCGTTATAAACATTATGTTTGCCAGGCACCGGAAGATTTATCTCGCCCAGAACTTCGCTACCTTTCCAAACCGTAAAATTCGAGCCGAAGTTTTCGTTATAAGAAATGTTATGCGCCGAAACGTCTGCCTGCGCCGTGAATCCGTAGGTAACGCGGCGGCGTTTGATTGCCGGAATAATCGCCTGCACATTCGGGTCGTCGAGACACAAAACGCATGCTCCGTAAAACGGAACTTTATTGACAAAATCCGTAAAGCACTGCGTAACGTCTTCCATTCCTTTGTAGGATTCCATATGCTCGCGGTCAATATTCGTAACGACGGAAATCGTCGGATTAAGCATCAAAAACGAGCGGTCGCTTTCGTCGGCTTCGATAACAAACCAATCGCTCGTGCCGAGTTTGGCGTTTGAACCGAGCGTGTCAACCACGCCTCCGACAATTGTTGTCGGATCAACTCCGGCGTGTCCTAAAATTGTCGCTACCATTGAAGTCGTCGAAGTTTTTCCGTGCGAGCCGGCAACGCCAATCGAATATGGCTTTAAAGTCATCAGTTCGGCTAACATTTCCGCACGCGGAATAACGGGAATTTTTTTTTCTTTGGCAAATATAACTTCTGGATTATCTTCTTTAACGGCTGACGAATAAACGACAACCTGCGCGTCGCCGACGTTTTCCGCTGCGTGTCCTTCGTAAACTTTTGCGCCAAGTTTTTCTAATCGGTCGGTATTTTTCGATTTCTTCAAATCAGAACCCGAAACTTGAAATTCGAGGTTGCACAAAACTTCGGCAATGCCGCTCATCCCGATGCCGCCGATGCCGATGAAATGTATATTTTTAACGTGCCTGAACATTTTCAGTAGTCAGTAATCAGTAGTCAGTAGTCAGTAGCAAATTTTTGCTCACCGCTTTCCGCTTTCTGCTAATTGTTCAATTAAATTAACCGTCGCTTCCGCCGCATCTTTTCGCGCTAATTTTTTTGCCGATTTTTCCATCTCTGTAATTTTTTCCGGCGCGTTTATAAATTCGGCAATCTCCTTTGCTAAAATTTCTCCACTCAAATCCTTCTGCAAAATCATTCGCGCCGCACCGGCTTTTTTTAATGCTTCCGCGTTTTTGCGCTGGTGGTCGTCAGCCGCCGTCGGAAGCGGAATCATTAGCGCGGCTTTGCCTGCAGCCGCAACCTCGGCGCAAGTCGTCGCGCCCGCGCGGGAAATTATTAAGTCGCTTGCGGCAAATTCGGAAACCATATCCGAAATGTAGCGGCGAACGTCAGCCGATTCCCAATCGTTTTCCGCATAACTCTTTTGCACCGTTTCAAAATCGTGTTCGCCTGTCTGATGCGTGATAAAAAGTTTATCTTTATAGTCTTGCAGATTTCCGAGCGCATTAACCATCGCTAAATTTATCGCTCTCGCGCCTTGCGAGCCGCCGAAAATCAGCACGGAAAATTTGGAATTATCTCTGGCTTTCAGCGGAATGTCAAAGAACTCTTTTCTCACCGGATTTCCTGTAACGACGCCTTTTTTGCCAAAAAATTTAACGGCTTCTTCAAACGTCAAAGCGGCTTTTGTAACAAATGGCGCAAGGCGGCGATTTGTAAAGCCGGGCAGCGCGTTTGAATCCATTACCAGCGTCGGAACGCGCATTAAACTTGCCATCAAAAGAACAGGTCCCGAAACATAACCGCCCGCGCCGACAACCGCATCTGGCTGAAAATCTTTTATCAACGCCCGCGCTTCAAGAAAACTTTTCGGTAAAATCAACAAGCCTTTCAGCTTTCCCAAAAAACTGACGTTTTTTAGTCCGGCGCTGTTTATCAAAGAAAGCTCAAATCCGTTTTCGGGAACAATTTTCATTTCCAATCCGCGACTCGTTCCGACAAATAAAATCTTTGACTCGGCATCACGCCGCACGATTTCTTTGGCGACAGCAATTCCCGGATAAATATGTCCGCCTGTTCCGCCGGCAGCAATCAAAACCTTCATAATCTTTCAGAAAGCTGCGGACAGTTTGCCGGAAGCTGCATACGGTTTTGGTTTCCAACTTCACAACTATCTGAAACTTTCCACAACTTCCGCCGCGCTTTCTTTTCTTCTGCGACGCTGTGTTTCATACCCATCATTTCTAAAGTCAACTTTAACCGCTTCACTTCCCGCGTACTGCGAAATATTCAACAAAACCCCGACGGCAAAAAGCGTAACGACAATTGACGAGCCGCCATAGGAAATAAACGGCAAAGGAATACCTTTGGCAGGCAAAATAGAAATCACGACGCTGATGTTAAAAAGCGCCTGCACAATAATTCCCGTGATAATTCCGATACCGAGAAGCATTCCGAATCTGTCCGGCACGAGCAGAGCGGCGCGCGTTCCGCGCCATAAAAGAAGTCCGAATGCCACAACAACCGTGAGCGTGCCGACTAAACCAAGCTCTTCGCCGACGACCGCGAAAATAAAATCCGAATACGGATACGGCAGATAGAAAAGTTTCTGCTGACCTTTGGCAAAGCCTTCGCCTAAAACTCCTCCCGAACCGATGGCGTAAAGCGATTGGACAACTTGATAACCTGCGTCGTCCGAGTGCTTAAACGGGTCAACAAACGCCATCAAACGCTCAACGCGCCACGGAGCAAAAATCAGAGCGCAAATTCCGATAAAAAACAGCCCGCCGCCGACCATCGCCAGATGTGTGATTTTCGCGCCTGCCGCAAAATAAACGCTGACAAAAATCGCGCACAAAACTATCGCTGTTCCCAAATCCGGTTCGAACATTATCAATGCGCCCAAACCGCCTAAAACCAAAGCGCAAGGCAAAACCGTTTCTTTTAACTCGCCGACAATTTCTTGGTTTTTCGTCAAAAAATAAGCGAGAAAAACAGGCAAAGTGATTTTGGCAATTTCCGAAGGCTGGAAAGAAGTGCCTGAAAACCGCAGCCAACGCCGCGCGCCATTTACTGGAGGGAAACCGAAAACAGCCAGCAAAAGAATGACCGTTAAAGCCACCAATCCGTAGACTATTATTTTGTTTTGATACCGATGATAATCAATTTTGCTCGCCAAAAACATTACGGTTAAACCGATAATCGTAAAAGCCAGTTGTTTGTAAAAATATGTAAATTGGCTCTCGCCCTGCGTTTCCTTAAGGGCAATCATCGCCGACGCGCTGTAAACCATCACCGTACCAAACAAGGCGAGCGATCCGGCAATCGCAAATAAAAACCAATCTGTTCGTAGTTTTTTAGCCATATTTTTTCGCCACAAATAACACGGAAGATACAGAGAAAATTTATTAAGCGCTTTGCGTTTCTGCGTCTCTGCGGTTTAACCTTCCCTTGAATGAATAAATAGCCTTCTTGAAAACAATGCCTCTTTCTTCAAAATTTTTGAACATATCGAAACTAGCGCAAGCGGGCGCAAGTAAAATCGAATCATTTTTTTCGGCTGCTTGAAAACCTTTCAAAACCGCATCCGGCACACTTTCAGCACGAACGATTTCCGCAAAATCTTTTAATTGATTTTCAATATTGCTCGCATCTTCGCCGATTAAAACTAATTTGCGAACATTTTCTTTTATCAAATCGGCAAGCGGCGCGTACGGCGCGTTTTTTCCGCGTCCGCCTAATATTAAAACGATTTTCCCGTCTTCTTCCGCCAGCGCTTCCAAAGCTTTTTGGGTTGCGTCAACGCTCGTCGCTTTCGAATCGTTGTAAAATTTCACGCCTTCGATTTCGGCGACAAATTCAATGCGATGCTCGACGCCTTTGAAATTTTTTACCGTTTCGCGCATTGAATCCGGCGACGCGCCGCAAGCCAGACCAACCGCAAGACTTGCCAGAACATTTTCAACATTGTGCAAACCGCGCAGAAAAATTTCATCGCGCGTCGTCAAAACTTTTTCCTTTCCGTCGTCGCGGCAAACAAGGTCGCGCCCGCGCAAGAACAAGCCTTCGTCCAATTCTTTTTTCACGCTGAAAAACCTTGCCTTTGCTTTCAAACCGTTTGCCCAGCTTGCCGTAATTTCATCGTCGGCATTTAAAATCGCCGTATCTTCTGCCGTTTGATTCATAAAAAGGCGATGTTTGGCGGCGGCGTAATCGCTGAATAAATCATACCGGTCAAGATGATTCGGCGTTACGTTTAAAGCGACGGCAACATTCGGGCGAAAATCTCGAATCGTTTCAAGCTGAAAACTCGAAAGCTCGCAAACCGTCCAAGTTTTATCAGTTGAAATTTCCACTAAAGTTACCAAAGGCGTTCCGATATTTCCGCCAACCTCAGTTTCAATTCCGGCATTTTTTAAAAGCTCACCGATTAAAGTTGTCGTCGTCGTTTTGCCATTGCTTCCCGTAATTCCGACAATACGACCTTTTAAAAATCTGTAAGCGAGTTCGACTTCGCCGATAACTTCGCCGTCTTTGCGATCAACATAACGCGCCGGAACGGTATTTGTCGGAACGCCCGGACTTATCACAACCAAATCAATCTGGTCTAAAAGCCACGACGGAATTTGTCCGTCAAGCAGTCCTATTTTTTCATTTTTCAAAGAACGTGCTTCTTCCGTCCATTCTTCAATCGGTTTTTTGTCGTAAAGCGCGACAACCGCGCCGCGCCTTGCTAAAAATCCGGCTGATGCAACGCCGCTTTTTCCCGCGCCCAGAACTAAAGTTTTCTTTCCTTCTAATTTCATTTTTTAACGCAAAGACACGAAGGCGCAAGGGTGCAATAATTAATTCATAAATTTTCAAATAAAAGTAAAACGATTTTCCTTGCGTTTTAGCGGGTTTGCGCCTTTGCGTTAAATCATCTTAATTTCAATGTTGATAAACTCAACAACGCAAAAAGTATCGCTACAATCACAAATCGAAAAACAATTTTTGGCTCTTTCCAGCCTGACACTTCAAAATGATGATGAAGCGGAGCTTGGCGGAAAATGCGCCTGCCGACTCCGGTGCGTCTTCGGCTGAATTTGAAATATCCGATCTGAAGCATTGACGACGCGGCTTCGATAATAAAAACACCGCCGATAAACGGCAGAAGAAATTCCTGTTTGGTCAAAATCGCCACTGTTCCTAAAGCGCCGCCAATTGCAAGGCTTCCGACATCGCCCATAAAAATTTGCGCGGGCGGCGCGTTATACCACAAAAATCCGAGACTCGCGCCGACCATCGCGCCGCAGAAAACCGTTAGCTCCGCCGCTTCCGGTTTGTGCGTGATGTCGAGATATTCCGCCCAGCGTCGATCGGCAGAAACGTAAGTTAAAGCCGTTAAAGCCGACATCGCAATAAACGTAACGCTTGTCGCCAAACCGTCCATTCCGTCGGTTAAATTCACCGCGTTTGACGAACCCAAAAGAATAAAAATGATAAAGAGCAGATAAATAAACGCGCCGACATAAGTTATGCCGTTGACTTCCGCCGTCGCCTTGAAAAACGGAATACTGACATTCCAGGGATAATTGGCGACCCAATAAAGACAGCTCCAAATAATCAGCGCGGTTATCAACTGTCCTAAAATTTTTTGCCAGCCGGTTAGTCCGAGACTGCGTTTTTTAACGATTTTTATATAATCGTCAAAAAATCCGATAGCTCCGAAAGCGATTGTCGCTCCTAAAGCGAGCCATAAATAAAGGCTGTCGAGCCGCGCCCAGAGAATCGTCGAAATAAAAACCGCGCCGATAATCAAAACACCGCCCATCGTCGGCGTTCCTTTTTTAGCGTGATGTTCGGCGGAAAGCTGTTCGCGGATTTCCTGCCCAACTTTCAAAGCGGCGAGTTTGTTAATTACTTTACCGCCGAACAAAAGCGAAATTAAAAGTGCCGTAATTGTTGCCCAAGTCGTGCGAAACGTAACGTATTGGAAAACATTTAAGCCTTTGAAAATGTACGACTCGCTCGCCGCGCCGTATTCTTTGAAAATGAATTGATATAAAAGGTAATAAAGCATCAGTTTGATTTTAGATTTTAGATTTTAGATTTTGGATCCTTAAATTTGTCCGCCATCTTTCTTCTATCATCTGTTGCTTTCGCTTCAAATTCAATTTTACAAAAACATCTTTTTATAGCCGTGGCATCAGTTTTCTAAACTAAAATTTTCAAACAGCTTTTCAACCACTTTTTCCGTTCGCACGCCGCGCGAGCCTTTTACCAAAACCAAATCGCCCGCTTTTACTTCCTTTGCTAAAAACTCGCCTGCTTCGTCAGAACTATTAAAAAATATTGTTTCGCTTAAACCCGCATCTTTCGCGCTTTCAGTCATCTCTCGCGCTAAACCGCGAACGCCGATTAAAAAATCTATTCCGCTTGCAGCAAGCTGCTTGCCTGTTTCCGCATGAATTTCTTTTTCTGATTCGCCTAGTTCAAGCATTTCGCCTGCCACGACAATTTTGCGTTTCGCGCTTTTTCCGCCGTCAATCAAAGTTTTGACCATTCCCAAAAGCGCGACCGGATTTGAGTTATACGAATCGTTAATAACGGTAAAACCTTCCTGAAAATGCAAAACTTCTCCGCGTTGCGACGGCGGCGCGATTGTCTTTAACGCATCGGCAATTTCCAGCGTCGTCATTCCAAACGTAAAACCGACAGCAGCAGCAGCCAAAGCATTCAAAACATTGTGTCGTCCGGAAAGCTGCAAAATAGTTTCTGCTTTCCCGTTTGGCGAATTCAAAACAAATCGCGTCTGACCGAATCGCGTCATTTCAATATCGCTTGCCGTTACGTCAGCTTTCTGCTCGATGCCGTAAGTTATCGTGTTGCCCTTGTGAATTTCACGCATTGCCAGAACAAGCGAATCATCAGCGTTTAATACGGCAGTTCCGTCTTCTTTCATTCCTTCAATCAATTCGGCTTTTGCTTTTGCCACGTTTTCAATTGAACCGAGATGTTCGACGTGAACAGGCAAAACATTTAATTCAACGGCAACGTCCGGCGGCGTAATTTCGCACAAACGCGCGATTTCCCGCAACGGCGTGGACATTCCCATTTCCAAAACGGCAACATCAAAACTCGCGTCTTTGGCAAGATTTAAAACCGTCAAAGGATAACCAATACCGTTATTGTAATTTTTGATATTTTTCAGGATTTTTCTTCCCGATGATTCTAAAACGCCCGCCGTTAATTCTTTCGCCGTTGTTTTCCCCGCGCTTCCCGTAATTGCCACAACCGGCTTGTTCCATTCGAGATAAACGCCGTGCGCCAAATTTTGAAAAGCCGCAATCGTATCTTTGACAAAAATCAAGCGGTCTCGAAATTGTTCTAAAACCGCTTTGTGTTCCTCAAATTTATCCGGACGCGCAACGCAGGCGATCGCGCCTTTTCTAATTGCTTCGGAAATAAAAACGTGCGAGTCGGAAAAATCACCGTTAAAACAATTGTTTTTATAATCCGGCTGCGCAAAGGCAAAAAAGACTTGACCCGCTTTGATTTCGCGCGAGTCAATCGCAAACGATTCGACTTCCGACCGAAACAAAGCGGGATTAAGTTTAGACGCATCAGCGTTCATATATTCGATGGCGGTTTCAAGTTTCAAGGTACAATGCGCGTCCTATCAGTTGACGATTTTTTCGTATCGCTTTTCAGCTTTTCTTTATCTGGAGCTGGTTTCGGTTTTGCCGAATCTTTTTCTTTTTTTGTAGATTTATTCGTTTCCGCTTCGATTTCTTTTGGCTTTTCGCTCAACACGGTCTTTTCTCTATTTGAGTTTGTTTCCGATTTTTCAAACGGCTTTTTGTCAGCTTTTCCGACCGTTTTGGTCGAAGCCGGTTTTGAATCCGAATTTATCGTCGAAACTGCTTTCGCATTCGATTCGTTCGGAACTTCTTGCGCCACTTCTTCTTGAGGTATTTCTATATCGGGCGCGACATTCAATTCGGGCAAAATCTGTTCGGCAATTTCGCGAAAAACCGGCGCGGAAACTTGTCCGCCGTTGCGCAACGTGCCCTGCGGCTCGTCCATCACAACCGCAATGACAACCGACGGATTATCAACTGGAGCAAAGCCGACGAACGACGAAACATATTTGCTTCCGCTCACTCTTTTTATTTTAGGGTCGTATTTCCAAGCCGTCCCCGTTTTGCCGGCAGATGTGTAACGCTCAAGCGCCGCTTCCTTTCCGGTTCCGCTCAACACTACTTCGCGCAGCATTTGGCGCAACTTTATAGCGGCTTCCGCGCCAACAACTTGAGTTTTTTCAGGTTCTTTCGCAGGAATCACTGTTCCGTCCGCTTGGCGAATTTCCTTTATAATGTGCGGTTGAACTCTTACGCCGTCGTTGGCGATGGCTGCAAAAGCTGAAGCAATTTGCAAAGCCGTCACACCGATTTCATACCCGATTGACATTGAAGCAAGCGAGTCGCCCTTCCATTTTTCTGTCGGACGCACCAGCCCGCGTGTTTCCCCCGGAAGATCAATGCCGCTCGATTCACCAAAACCGAATTGGCGAATGTAATTACTGAATCTATCTTCACCGATTTTCAAGCCTACCTTTATCGCCCCCAGATTGCTTGAAATCGCCAGAGCCTTGGTAAAAGAGATTGCTCTGCCGCAATGATTGTCGGTAAATACGTGTTTGCCGACTTCGATAACTCCGTTGCCGCAACTGAACCACTCGTCCGGTTTTATTAGTTTTTCCTCCAATGCCGTTCCGTAAGTGACGAGCTTAAAGATTGAACCAGGCGCGAAGCTGCTTTCGACTGCTTTATTCTTAAAATTTTCTTTTGGAGATTCGCTGAATTTATTCGGGTCAAAGGTAGGATAATTCGCCATCGCCAAAATTTCACCCGTTTTTGGGTCTAAAACAATTGCTATTCCCGATTTTGCGTGAGCGGCTTTGACGCCGGACGCGAGCGCTTCTTCAACCTTGTATTGAATCGAATGATCAACCGTTAAAACAACGTCTTTCGGTGGTTCGCGCGTCGTGTTCGATTCGTCGTAAACTCTGCCCAGACGGTCGCGGTCTTGCCAGGTTTTAATAACTGCTCCGCGCAAAGTTTTTTCCTGTGAAACCTCAATTCCGGCTTGTCCGACATCGTCTAAATCACTGAAACCGACGACCTGCGCGGCAAGATTGTTATACGGATACGAGCGTTTTTGTTCTTCTCTCCAATGCAAACCTTTGAATTTTGGCAAATCAAATTTTTTCAGCTCGTCTTCCTGCAAAGTTTTATTCAAGCTTTGCGCCGTATCTTCATCGAGTTTTCGCGCCAGCCAAACAAACCTCTTCCCGCCCTCCTTGGCTTCCCGCAAATCCTTCAAAATATCGTCCGGTTTAATTCCAAGGGCATCTGCGACTCGTTTAGCCGTTCCTTCAATATCTTCGATTTCTGCCGGGTCGGCGTATAGAGATTTTACTTTGACGCTCATTGCCAGCGCGCGTTCCGTACGGTCATAAATTGTGCCGCGGAGCATTTTGCTTTTCGTTTCGTCGCGTCTCTGGCTGAGCGCTTTGTCACGCAGCCATCCGTATTGATTAACCTGTAAATGCACAAGCCGCACGCCGATGGCGCCAATCCACAAAATAAAAAACGCCACAATCAGCATAAAGCGCGTAAACACCGTCTGCACCGGATTATTTTTCGTTTTCTGACTTTTATTCAGGCGTTTTTCCATTTTTTATTTTCAAACTTCTTATTTTAAATCTCTTTGCGTTTTGGTATCGCTTGCGTAAAATTGCTCGGATTTCGCATTTTATTTTTTGGCAATCTGTGTTTTCGGTTTTTCCTGTTTATCTTTTACTTCCGGCGTTTTCTTTTTTTCTTTGATTTTTTTGTCAACCGTTTTTTCGCCCTTTTTTGTTTCTTCGGTTTTTATTACAGACGGTTGTTTTAATGTTGAATCTTCAGATATTTCGAGCTGTGGTTTTTCCTGCGGTTCATAACTTATGCGGGACAGAGCAAGTTCGCTTGGCGTCATTTCTTTCAGACCGATTTTTTTGGCGGCGCGTTTTATCTCGCCCGGCGAGAGCGCAATTTCTTTGGCAAGAACCAGTCGGCGTTTGTCGGCTTCGAGGTCTTCCATCTGTTTTCGCAATTTGGAGTTTTTGATACTGTATTCAATTGACGCAAAATGCTGGCGCGCGGCAGAGAAGAAGCCGACTGCCAAAAACAATCCGCAAACTATCATCAACAAACAATATTTCCGGGGGAGCGGCTTTTGTTCGCGTTTGGCGCGGGCGGGCTGAGTGCTTCTGGATATTTTTTTTCGGTTCATAATTACTCTCTAATTTTGGTGACAGTTTTATTTATTTTAATTTCAAACAGGCGCGGAGTTTTGCGCTTCGCGCGCGCGGGTTTTCATCCGTTTCTTCTTCACTTGCTACAATCGGTTTGCGCGTTAAAATTTCAACTTCTCTGCTTGCTCCGCAAACACACTGCGGAAGGCGCGGCGGACAGAAACATTTTCCCGACAGTTTTTGTAAGGTTTGTTTTACGATTCGGTCTTCCAAAGAATGAAAAGTAATCACTACAAATCGTCCGTCCTTTTTCAAAACTTCCACACCGTCGCGGATAAATCCCTCTAAAACTTCAAGTTCGCCGTTGACCGCAATTCTGAGTGCCTGAAATGTACGCGTCGCCGGATGAATCTTGTCTTTTTTGCCTCGCTTAACGGCTTTTTCAACTAATTCGGCAAGTTCTTTCGTTGTTTTTACCGGCTTACCGCTTCCTCTTTTTTCAACAATCCGGCGAGCAATGCGCCGCGATAATCTTTCTTCGCCGTATTCGTAAATGATTCGCGCAATTTCAAACTCGGAAAGTGTTTCAAGCAAATCGGCGGCAGTTTCCGCAGTTGATTCAGCGTTCATTCGCATATCTAGCGGCGCGTCGAACCGAAAACTGAAACCGCGCGTTGTGCTGTCAAACTGCAATGACGAAACTCCCAAATCGGCTAAAATGCCGTCAACCCTTTCGATTTTCGCATCTGTCAGAACCTGCTTAATCTCGGAAAAATTTGAGTGAAAAACCTGAAATCTTTCTCCGAATTTCTTCAATCTTTGCTTCGCAAGTTCGATTGCTTCCCGGTCTTGGTCTATTCCGATAATCCGTGTTTTTTCAGAAGACGCCAAAATCGCTTCGGCGTGTCCGCCCAAACCTAATGTCGCGTCAACAAAAATTTCACCGGCTTGCGGGTTAAGCAGTCGCAAAGCTTCCGCCAGTAAGACCGGCTTGTGTAAGTTTTCCGCTATAATTTTCGGCACATTCAAAGAGCTAAACTTAAATTTCAGATGTTGTGTCAATCACACAGATACACTTCGAGATTAGTCTTTCAAACTCCCGTGATAAAACCTTTGAAATCGTAATTTTTTGATTTTACGCGAAAAATCCTTTTTGACCGTCCTAATCTCCGGATTACTTCCGCATATCATCTGTCTTAACTTTGTGGAAAAGTGCTTAAAAATTTTGAAATCTTAAACACTCTTGAGTGGAAACCTTTTTTGCCTAAAATAATTTTTTAGGTTGTTTTCAATCACTTAAAAGCATATTACGATTATTTTTTACAGTCTGTCAAGAATTATTTCGCTTTTTCGTTTTAATCAATTGCTTAAAATTTTGATAAGAAATTTGTAATTCTAGTTGATAAAAAATAAAGTCTTTTGTATTTCTTTTTTGTTTTGATTCAGTTACAGTCTTATCTTTTATGGAAATTTCCTTCATTCAATTAATGATTCTCGGCGCGTTGGCAATGTTAGCCAATGTTTGCGGCGGGTTGATTCTTTTTCCGACGGGCATTTATAAACGGTATAAAGCATTTCTCAAATATCTTTTAGCGCTTGGCGCGGGCTTTATGCTCGCCGTTACTTTTATTGATGTTTTGCCGGAGATAATTGAGATGTGGCAGAAAAAGGAAAATTCTCAAGCTAGCGAAGCCTTAATTTTTCCGATGATTTTGCTGCTCATCGGTTATATGCTGACGCAATTTTTTGAACACACCATCGCGCCGCATTTTCATTTGGGCGAAGAACTTCACCCAGACCATTTAATTTCAACATCGTCGGCTTACACGGCAATCGGCGGGCTTTTAATTCACACATTTTTTGACGGCGTTTCTATTTCCGCCGCCGCGCAAGTTGATTTTCGGGTCGGAATTTTAGTTTTTATCGCTATTTTTCTGCACAAATTTCCCGAAGGCTTTACGATCGGCTCAATGATTTTGGCGGCGGGTAAAGGTTTGAAAGAAGTCATCTGGGCAAATTCACTAGTCGGTCTAACGACGATGCTTGGAGTTTTATCTTTTTATTTTATCGGTTCAAACACGGGTCTTTCGGTTGCTTACGCGCTGCCGGTGGCAAGCGGTGTAACGCTTTATGTCGCGGCGAGCGACCTCATACCGGAAGTCAATCATCACGGCGGAAAACGTCCGTTTGTGTCGTTGTCGGTTTTTGCCGGAGTTGCATTGTTTTTTCTTGTGCATTACGCTTTACATACGATTTTGGAAAATTGAACTTTATAAATTAAAATTTCGTATTGTTTACGGATTGGCAGAATTGTTATTTACAATAAAAATGAAAACGATTATTTCATCGGCAAAATTGAGCGTGTGTCTTTTCGTTATGCTTCTTGGGTTAACGATTTCAACAGCGTTTTCACAAGACTCGAAACCGTTTTCAATCAACGAATCGCCGTTGCCCGCGGCAACCGCGCCGGTTAATGATTTTGCCGGAGTGTTGGACGAATCCACCAAGTCTCGAATCAATCAACGTTTAATAGAATTTCGTGATAAAACAAACCCATCGGTTGAACTTGCCGTTGCAATTGTCAAAACAACTGCCGAGCGTCCGATTTTCGATTTTTCCCTAGCGGTTGCGCGAGGCTGGAAAATCGGCTCGAAGGAAGACGACAATCCGAGCGCGCTGCTGCTCGTTGCAATTGACGACCGCAAATATTTTACTCAAATCAGCAAGGATTTAGAAGACGAGCTACCCGATGGTTTAGCCGGACAATTGCAGCGTCAGTATTTAGTACCTGCCTTTAAGCAAGGCGATTACGGGAAAGGCATATCGGATACGATTGAGGCTTACATCCGTACGATTGAACAGAGGGGAAGCGGAACACCGGCAGCCACCGGAAATACACAAAAACCGGAAAGAAGCCGCGCACGAGGCGGAGGATTAGGAGGCATTTGTAATTTTGTGACTTGTTTAATAATTCTTTTCGTGTTGATGATTATAATTTTCAGCCGTTCCGGTAGGGGCGGAGGAGGTCGCGGCGGCGGTGGCATCGGTGGCGGTGGTGGCGGTTTCGGAAGCGCATTGCCATGGATTATTCTAGGTTCGGGCTTGGGCAGAGGCGGTGGCGGTTCTTCGAGCGATTGGGGCGGGAGTTCCGGTGGTGGCGACAGTTGGGGCGGATTTGGCGGCGGCGGTGATTTCGGCGGCGGCGGCGCGGGTGGAGACTGGTAATTTTACAGTTATCAGTAAACATTCATCAGTCAATAAAGAACTGACAACTGATTATGAAACATCAATTTGACACATTTATAGACGATTTAAAAGGCACGCATGGCAGGAATCTTGCTTCCGTTATACTTTACGGTTCGGCAGCGGCAGGTGATTTTGTGCGGCGGCAATCGGATTATAATTTGCTGATTGCCTTGCACGAGATTAAGCCGCAAGATTTGCGGGCGGCGCAGGCGCCAATGCGTGAGTGGAACAAAATGGGACATCCTTTGCCCGTTTATTTTACGGTTTCCGAGCTGCAAACGGCGGCGGACGTTTTTCCGATTGAGTTTCATCAGATGGAACATGCGCGGCTTGTACTTTACGGCACGGACGTTTTGGCGAATTTAAATATTTCAGACGAATTTTTGCGTCATCAAACCGAATATGAACTCAGAAGCAAATTGATTCAGCTTCGACGCGCGTATATTCCAGCGTCAACTTCCGTCACGAACTTGGTAAATTTAATGGCAGAAAGTCTTTCGAGTTTTGCCGCCTTGTTTCGCGCTGTATTACTGCTGCACGGCTTTGAGCCGCCGGTGACAAAACCCGAAATTATTAATGCAATCGCGCAACGGCTTAAAATAGACGGCAAACCGTTTGAAAAAATTCTCGATATTCGGGAAAATAATTTGCAAAAGACGCTTGATGATGTTTCCGCCAACCAGCTTTTTGCCGAATATATGCAGGAAATTGAACAAGTTATCGAGGCGGTTGATAAAATCAGCAAATCGTAAACGGTTAATGGTTAATTGTCGAAACGATTACCATTAACAATTAACAATTAACTATTTATGGAGAAAAAAATGAAAAAAATAATTTTACTAATGGTCACAATGCTGTTCGCTTTCGGATTAAGCGGTTGCAGCTATAATGAATTAACAGGCAAACAACAAGGCGTTAAAGGAAAATGGGCAAACGTCGAAAGCTCAATGCAGCGCCGGGCGGATTTGATTCCAAATCTGGTCAAAGCCGCGCAGATGTCAGCAATTCAGGAGCAGGAGGTTTTCGGACAAGTTGCCGATGCGCGTTCGCGTCTTTTAAATGCGACGCAAGCCGCGCCGCAAGGAGCAGACGGTGATAAAACGCCCGAACAAAAGCAAGCCGTGATTGACGCCAACAATAGTTTCGGCGGCACAGTAGGACGGCTTTTGAGTTTGCAGGAAAATTACCCGCAACTGCGTTCAAACGAGTTGTTTATGAACGTGCAAAATGAACTTTCCGGCACGGAAAATCGGATAAACGTTGCGCGTTTGGACTACAATGACGCAGTTACTAATTACAATACAACGCGTAATTCTTTTCCGGCTGTCTTGACGGCGGGTTTGCTCGGCTTTAAGGAAGAACCGTTTTTCAAAGCTGATGATAATGCAAGACAAGTGCCTGACATTGGCAGCCCTGATTCCTTACGGAGAAATAACGCGCCGACAACAACTGCTCCTGTCGGAAACACAAAGTAGGTAAACTAAAATCCGCGCGAACTGCACATCGCGCAATGGTCACAAGGCTTGCCCGTCGGTTCATACGGGCAAGCCTTTTCCGTTTCGAGATGTTCAAGAATTTCCTGCGCGACGGCTTCGGCAATCTCGAATTTTTCTTGACTCGGATGATTGGATTGCTGAATAAGAAATGCGGATTGCGGATTTGTATCTTGTGAGGATATTTGAGATTCGATTTTGTCCAACCTCTCGTTGATTTTTACAAGGCTGGAGTGCAAAGATGAAAAGTCATCAACTTTCGTTTCGCTTTCCTGTAAAAGATTGGCAATTCGCCGAGATAATTCTTGAGTTTGGTCTTTATTCATTATCTTAAAAAAGCTTCAATAAAAAAATTCTATTCCAAACTTTTTACTTTTTACTTTTGCCTTTCGCTTTCTTCCGGCAGCAAATCGATATAATCAACCACGCCGACAATTGCCGAATCAATTGCCGCACCTGCTTTTCCAGTTGAAGCCGTTGAGGCGCTCCAGCCTTCCTGCACAATTAAAACAATATCGCCTTCGCCTGAATCAACCGAATCAAGCGCCAGACAAGTGTAATCCATATCTTCGCCTTCAGGCGTGATTTGGCGACAGAGCATCACGCGCGAGCCTTCGTAACGCTGATTTTTCTGCGTTGCGACGACGTTTCCAATAACTTTTGCAAGAAGCATTTTTTAACGGTGAACGGTGAACGATGAACGATTAATGAAAAGTTTATAACTAATCACTCACCACTCATCGTTCACCGTTAAAAACGTGTTTTTCCGAATCTACAATTCCGACAATCGTGCAATCAGTCGGCGTCGAATCGCGCTTGAAAGGAAAACTCGCTTCTTTGCCGCGACACCAAAAAACCAATTCGCCAACGCCTGCGCCGATTGCGTCAAGTGCAACTTGCGGTTTGCCTTTTGCGGTTAAATCCGCGTTCAAAGTTTGCACAATCAAAAACTTTCGTCCTTCGAGCGATTCATTTTTTACGGTTGAAACAACAGTTCCGATGACGCGCGCTAATTGCATTTAATATTTATTCTTGCCGAAATATGAGATTGCTAGCGCCACAAAACAAGTGATGAGCAAAACGCTAAATTCCATACCGTTTCTGCCCGCGCCAACGACAAACCAACCGTCTTTTAAGTGAACAAGAAAAATTCCGCACAATAAATGAGCGGCGAAAATGATGGCAAGCGGTGCAACATAAAAGCCGATTACTAGCAAAATGCTGCCGACAATTTCAAAAATCGTAATTGCCCAAGCCAGATAAAATCCGAGCGGAAAACCTTGCAGCGTTAAAAACCCGCCGAAATCGTCAACAATGCCTAAATAAATTCGCGCTACGCCATGAACAAACATTAAAAGCGCGACAACAATTCTTAAAAAGGTGAGCGCAAGTTGTAGGCGTTTTTGATTCATTCTTTTTCATTCACTTCAAAGCTGTCAATCACTCCGACGATTGCCGAATCAACCGGCATATCTTTGTTTCCTTCCGCCAGACGCGCCGACGAACCACCGACGACAAGAACTTTCTCATGAAAGCCCGCACCGACCGTATCTACCGCGACGACGTAACCGCTTTGATCTGACCCGTCGAGGTTTATGGGTTTAACGATAAGAAGTTTTTTGCCGTGTAAACGTTCGTCCTTTTGTGTGGAAACGACTGTTCCTAAAATTCTGGCAATTATCATTTTTAGTGGTGAGTGGTAAGTGGTGAGTGGCGAGTGAAAGAAAAGATTCACCGTTTACCACTCACCGTTCACCACTATTTAAGTCCTAATGGCAATACATCATCAACGCTGCCGTGCGGTCGCGGAATAACGTGAACGCTGACGAGTTCGCCGACGCGCCGCGCCGCTGCCGCGCCTGCATCAGTCGCTGCTTTAACCGCCGCGACATCACCGCGCACAATCGCCGTTACAAAACCCGCGCCGATTTTCTCGTAACCGACGAGTTGAACATTAGCGGCTTTGACCATCGCGTCCGCTGCTTCAATCATCGCTACTAAACCTTTACATTCAACCATTCCCAATGCTTCTTGCATTCGTTATTCTCCTCAAAAATTACATTAAATAATTCTCTGGTAACTTTCGTCAACGCTTAACTCATAATCAACCGATTCGAGTTTCAATCTTTCATTTTTGACGTATTCACTTTGAAACCAAAAATTTTCATTGTGCTTGGTTAAAAGCATCACGAATTTTTGTTTTGCCAAACTAATAAATATTTACGCAAACTTTCGATTTATTTATACGCCTTAAACTTTTTATCGCACACAGTCATTATGTCTTCATAACGACACGGCGGTAGTGTTGGAACTTTGATTTTCACATCGGAAGAATAAACCAAACAACCTTTTGGGCTTAATTCTCTTATTAGCAAAAATCCAATTTGACTTCCTAAAAGCGCGTGTTCCGGGCTTCCGCCACTCATTTCAAAAACTTCGCCGTCGAAATACTCAAAGCGACCTTCGGCATTATAGTCAAACTTCAAGTATTCTTCCAACGACATATTAGTAATGGGAATCGCACTCATAAATTTTACCTGGCATTTGCCGTTTGGCTCAGCAATTCTATCAGTTCTTCGCGCGTAAATAAAAACTTTGCACCGTTTGTTTTTGGAATATGTGATTTGAAATTTGCAGCTGCGCTTTTTTGATGCGAGCAGGTTACATCTGATTCTTGTAAATAACCGCACGCCTGACAACGCGCAGCTTCGGTTAGATATCCGGCTCTTTCTCTGATGTTGATAAGTTTTTCGATAGCGTCTTTTGGCAAATCGTTCGCCCCGCCTAAAGCACGTGAAAGAATTGCAATTTTTGCGGTGTGTTCAAGCGTTTCCAATCTATCGAATGCCTGCCACAGATCTTCGCCGTAAGCCACCGCGCCGTGGTTTGCCATCAAGAGCGCGTTATGATGAGCGATGAAAGGCTTCATTGATTCGGTTAATTCGTTGGTTGAAGGCGTTCCGTATCCGGTCAAAGGAACACAGCCCAAAGTTAAAATAACCTCCGACAAAATCGGCTGGTCAATCGCTAAACCTGCAACGGCGAACGCAGTTCCGTGCGGCGGATGCGCGTGGCAGACGGCTTTGATATCTGGACGCGCTTTGTAAATCAAAAGGTGCATTGCCAATTCGGACGACGCTTTTTTATCGTTCAGAGGTTTGGCGTCCAAATTTGTTAAAGCCAACCCGTCTTCGGTCATCCGACCTTTCGAAGTCATCGTCGGAGTTGCCAAAACGCGATTTTCGTCAAGCCGGATACTGACATTGCCGTCCGAAGAAACTACGTAGCTTCGTTCGTAAAGCAATTTTCCAATTTCGACAATTAGTTTTCTGGCTTGCGATTCGTCCATCTAGTATTCGGCACAGTTTTCGATATAAAGCAAATTATGTAATACCATCGGCTCTTGTAATAAAAATCTTTGCTCGTTCTTGATTTTTTTCAGCAGGTCTATTTTTCGTTCTATTTCTCTGAGTTCCAGGCGGTAAGATACCCTTTCCTTTCGGGAAGCATTTTTAATCAAAGCCTTTGCTGCTTCTTCTTTTTGTATAAGTTTGGCAAGATTTTTATTTTCATAGCGATACCTTTTGCATTTAGGCTTTGCAGAATCATTTTTAAGTTCTTTTGGTTCAACTAGGGCAACTTTTTGTTTAGTTTCTTGTTTTTGTGATTCACTTTGAACAAACCAACTACTAACACAGATACCAAATAAAAATGTTAACACGAATGAGATTAGCTTCTTCCAAAAACTTACACAGCGCATAAATTTATTCTTTTCCAAAAAATTCAAGCCACAGATTAACACAAATGAACGCTCTTGAAAAAGCTTTGTTTCGCGTTCACTTTAGTTAATCTGTGGCTTGGAATTTAAATTCGCTCGAAAATTACCTACGATGCGGCACAGCTCGCAGTGCGGGCGGCGGAACATCTAAATCTAAATTTTGAAAATCTAGATTATTTTTGTCTGTTAATTGTTTTTCGAGACGCGAGACTTTTTCTTTCAATTGCTGATTTTCAAACTCCATCTTCTGATGGTACTGCTGATGTCTTCCCCAACCGCGATTTGGAAAACTGAAATTCGGCAAGGCAACCGACACAAAGAAACTTGCCACCAGAAGACCGAGCGCAAATGTTAAGAAAAACGGAACAATTCTTTTTACAAATCCTTTACTGCACATATTTTTACCCCTTTATAAATCTATTACTGAAAATTATAGCCGAAAGTTTCAAATTTCAACTTTTTTTAATTGCTTCCCTCGCCGTTCGCTTAAATTAGGCTTTACATTTCCGCCGTTTGTATTGTTCGGATGCGCCAAAAAATAAGAAAGACTTTCAAGCGAAATCGTCAAATCAACGGTTTTCAATTTCACATTGTCTTGAACGCGCAAAGGCGTCGGCGCAAAATTCATCACGGCTTTAATTCCGGCATTTGTTACCAGCTCCAAAACGCTTTGGGCAAATTGAGCTGGAACGGCAAGAACGGCAACTTCTATTTTATCTCTTTTTGCGACTTCGGCAAAGTCTTTTATGTCGAAAATTTTTACCTCACCAACTTTTTGCCCGATTTTTTCTTTATCGGTGTCAAAAAGCGCGGCAACCATAAAATTTGTCTGCGAAAAACCGTAATAATCAGTCAGAGCCGTTCCGAGCCGACCGGCGCCGATTATTGCTACGCGATGTTCTTTGTTAAGACCTAAAATCTTCGTCAGGTGTTCGCGCAAATCTTCTACGTAATAACCCACGCCGCGTACACCAAAGCCACCAAAATACGCCAAATCCTTGCGAATTTGCGCCGAGTTTAGGTGAAAACGATTGGCTAAACTTTCGGACGAGACGGTTTTCGTTCCTTCTGCCGCCAATTCGTTCAAACAACGCAGGTAAATGCTCATTCGATTGGTTGTTAATTCGGATATTTTCTCAACCTTCATCTGTATTGTTAATTATATTCTCAAATTGGAAAATTGAAAAAGGAAAAGTAAGCCGTGCTTAAAGATGATGAAATTGTTTTTTCCCGTTGCCCCAAAAGTGAATATCCATTACAATTTGTGTTTCAAGTGTGAAACAATGATTGCATATCTCAAAGGAAAACTTTTAGAAAAAGAAGCAAATTCGGTAATCATAGAAACGAACGGTGTCGGCTATGAAGTAACGATTCCGCTTTCGACATTTTACGAATTAGGCGATATTGGTGAAGACATCGAACTCAGAATTTTTACATACGTCCGTGAAGACGCGCTTCAGCTTTTCGGCTTCAAAACTTTGCGCGAGCGCGAACTTTACCTGAAACTCATTTCCGTCCAGGGTATCGGCGCAAAATCCGGTATTTCGATGCTTTCGGGAATGAGCGCTGATGAAATAATTGTTGCTCTGCGTACGGACAATTTGGCGCGTCTGACTTCAATTCCCGGTGTCGGCAGAAAAACCGCCGAAAGAATGGTTATCGAACTGCGCGATAAGTTAAATGATTTATCTTCCGGCGCGGCGCAGCAGCAAATAGGGTCAGCGGCGAGCGGCGCAAATATTTCGGCTGACGCGGTTTATGATGACGCGCTTTCCGCTCTAACGAATTTAGGTTATCAACGCAACGCGGCAGAAAAAGCTCTAAAACAAGCCGTGCAAGACGGAACTGAAATGAGCGTGCAGAAACTGCTGAGAAGAAGTTTGCAGCTGCTTGCTAAAGGTTAATGAATCTTGAAATTATTAACCGCAAGCCGAAATTTGCGCGCTTTGAAACGCCGCTTCTTTTTGTTCACGGTTCGTGCCACGCGGCTTGGTGCTGGGATGAAAACTTTTTGCCGTATTTTGCCGAAAACGGATTCGATTCTTATGCCGTCAGTTTGCGCGGACACGGAAAAAGCGAAGGCGGCGAAAAATTAAATTGGACTTCTGTTTCCGATTACGTTGAAGATATTTTACAAGTTGTTGCAAATTTGCCCAAAAAGCCTGTCATCATAGGGCATTCGCTCGGCGGTCTGGTTGTGCAGAAGTTTCTTGAAAAAAATGCTGCACCGGCAGGGATTTTGCTTGCGCCTTCGCCCGCCAAAGGAATGTTTTGGTCGGGTTTGCGGCTTTATTTCAAAAATCCTTTTCTTTTCAACAGAGTTTTTTTGAAACAAGACATTCAGATAATCTACGGAACGCCGCAACTTGTAAAAAAGAATTTATTTTCGGCTGGCGGGAACGATGAAAAAATTGCGGAGTATACGAAGCGTCTGGGTAAAGAATCTTTTCGTGCTTGTTCGGAAATGATTTACAATCTGCCGAAGCCGAAACTTGTTAAAACGCCTTTGCTTGTTTTGGGTGCTGAAAATGACATTATCGTTCCGCCGAAAGAAATTGAAAAAACGGCTCGCGCCTTCAACGCCGATTATAAAATTTTTCCAGATACGGCGCACGACCTTATGCTCGAACACAATTGGAAATCAGTTGCAGATTTTATGATTCATTGGTTACAAAAGAAGGTGAAATGACCGAAGATTTTGAAAACAACGACAACCGCGACGGAAATGCTTCTGACAATTCGGAAAGGCAACTTGAACTTTCTTTGCGTCCGACACGTCTGCAAGAATACATCGGGCAGAAAAAAGTTAAAGACAATCTGAAAATATATATGCAAGCCGCGCTCAAACGTCGTGAAGCTCTCGACCATATTCTTCTGACCGGACCGCCCGGCACGGGCAAAACCACTTTGGCGGGAATTACCGCAAACGAAATGGGTGCGGAACTCAAATCAACCGCCGCGCCGATTATCGAAAAGAGCGGCGACCTTGCCGCTCTTTTAACTAATTTGCAAGAAGGCGACGTTCTTTTTATTGACGAAATTCACCGTTTAAATCCGGCAATAGAAGAAGTTCTCTATCCGGCGATGGAAGATTACAATCTCGATTTGATGATTGGTCAAGGCACCGCAGCGCGTTCGATAAAATTAGAATTGCCGAAATTTACATTGGTCGCCGCAACGACTCGTCCCGGACTGTTAACCGCGCCGTTGCGCGGACGATTCGGCATTGTTTTTCATCTCGATTTTTACAACGTCGAAGATTTGCAGACAATTATCAAACGCTCGGCTGATATATTGAAAGTTGAGATTGACGAAAACGGCGCGAAAGAAATCGCCCGCCGCGCACGCGGAACACCGCGTATCGCCAACCGTCTGCTTCGCCGCGTGCGCGATTACGCCGAGGTTGATTACGAAGGGAAAATTACCGAAGCGATTGCGATGGACGCGCTCAATCGGATGGAAGTTGATACTTACGGATTAGACGAAATTGACCGTAAATTGCTTTTAACAATTATCGAAAAATTTGACGGCGGTCCCGTCGGTTTGGGAACAATTTCCGCTTCGATTCACGAAGAAAAAGATTCGATTGAAGAAATTATCGAACCGTATTTGATTCAAACCGGATTTTTGAATCGCACGCCGCGCGGCAGACTTGTAACGCGGCTTGCCTATGAACATTTCGGCTTAGATGCTTTACTCAAAACAAATAATGTGCCGAATTTGTTTAACTAGAAGCTATCTCAAAGTTTTGAGATAGCTTCTGAAATCTTTGAAACTCCCTGAAATCTCTTCTTGTTTATTGTTCCTTTGGCGGCGCGTCGTTTTCTTTTTTAGTCGAAGCGCCTTTCTGCGGCGGAGTTTTTGGCGCAATTCCGACGGCTCGCAAAATCTCATCTGCCGGAGCGGTCGAGGCATCACTGATTTTACCCGGCGGCAGTTCGACGACTTTTCCATTTTTCAGATAAACGCGCGTCGTTGGATTTTTAATATCAATAAAAATTTTTTCTACCTTTAACAAAACCGGGTGGTTTTTGAAAGCTCGTGTTTCAATGGGCAGACCCTGATTATTCATCGTGGTTGAAACTACCGAATTGTCGGGAGCGGGATTTGTCGGCGTAACAACTTTTACATTTTTCATATCAATGCCGCCGGGTTTCCGATTCGGGTTTGGAAATCTGCCCCCTTTTAAGTCCTTAAATGGGTCTTTGGTCGGAACATTTACGTTTGTAGAATTTCCTGCCGTTTCAACATTTGCATTAATCGGCTGATTATTGTTTACCGGATTAGCCGTATTTATCGGATTAGCTGTATTTGCCGTCGTATTTTTAAGGGTCGGCGCAGACGAACAACCTGCGATAACCATCGAGATAACAAGCAGGCTTAAAAATCCTTTCATTAAAAACTCCTCAAAAAATTTTCGAGATTCGCTTTAACATTTTTCCATTCCGCATCAATTATACTGAAATAAACCGTATCGCGCAGGCGACCCGCGTCGGTAATCGTATGCCGGCGCAAAACGCCTTCTTCTTTCGCGCCAAGACGCAAGATGGCTTTTCGGGATTTTTCGTTTAGCACATCCGTTTTGAACTCGACTCTAACGCATTTCCAAGTTTCAAAGGCGCGTGTAAGCATTAAAAGTTTGGCTTCGGTGTTGATAAAAGTTTTCTGCCATTGCGGATTTATCCACGTCCAGCCGATTTCTGTTTTTCGATTTTTTGCGTCGATATTTCCAAAACGAGTTGAGCCGACGATTTTTTCGGAGGAGTTTTCAATTGTTACAAAAGGCAATGAAACACCGCGTTGTCTCTCGTCGAGCGCAGTTTCAATATAACGCCGCATATCGTCAGAATTTTTTATAACATTTACCGTCCAAAGCCAAAGTGATTCGTCCAGACCTACTTTATTGAGCGCGTCCAGATGTTCAAGACGCAGCGGCACAAGACTAACAAATTTTCCTCTTAAAATTATTTCTTCTTCTTTCATAAAACGCGAATATCTTTAAGCGAACCATTATTTTAATAAAAATCCTCGCATTAGAATATTAAAATTTTTAGCTGTCTCCTCCTTTTAGAGGATTACATAATCAATATGACACCGATATAATCCTTATTATACTTTTCATGATTCTTATGCCTGTTCGTTTGTCACGGACAGGCTTTTTTTTGAATTTCCCCTTATTAAAATTTGTAGTGCAACAACAATTATTAATGTCGTCCTTAAGAAAACTTCAGACAACGATATATTTTATTATGTGTTTTTTATTTTAGCGAAGGTTTTAGATTGAGTTAGAGCAGACGGTGCGCTTACGAAAATTTTAATCTTATTTAGCTTGCAAAAACTTTATTCAAATATTCCGGCTCAAAAAACATTAGAAAAAATCTATAAAAAAATTTTCTATATTGCATAACGTACCGTTTTATAATCGGTTGTTACCAAAAATTTTATAATAAACATCAGTCGCCGTTATTTTTATTTCACTCTACGTGAACGAGTTTGAGCCGAATCGCTTGCCGCGTTAAACCTGCGACGTCGCGCACGTTGAGTTTGTCCATCAGATTATTCCGATGAGTTTTAACGGTTGTTTCGCCGATTTTCAGTTTAGAAGCGATCTCTACCGAAGAAGATCCTTCGCCGATAAGTTGGAGTACTTCTCGTTCACGTTGCGTGAGCGAACATTCGGTTTGTGAGGAACTGTTTTTGCGTTTGCCTTTATTATTTTGAATTCCTTCGGCGGTATCGGTAATTTCTCCGCTGAAATAAACTCTTCCTCTCGAACCCGTTCGAATCGCCTCCACCAAATCTTGAGCCGCGCCGCTTTTGACGACGTAGCCGCAAACTCCAGCACTAATCATATCTCGAATGTAGGCTTCGTCGGTGTAAATAGACAAGGCAATAATGCGCGTCGAAGGACTGATTTTGCGTATCTGCCGCGCTGTATCAATTCCGTTTAATTCCGGCATAGAAACATCAACAATAGCAACATTAGGGTGAAAGCGATCAACCATCTTAACCGCCTGGCGTCCGTTCGAACACTGACCGACTATATTAAAACTCGGCACTTCGCGTAGCAGCGACACAACGCTTTCCCGCACCAGTTCATGATCATCGGCTATTACGATAGTAGTCATTTTAATCCACCTCAAAAAATCTTTTTGCTTACAGAGAAGAATAAACTCCAAATCTTAAATTTTGCGCGATTATAATCTAAAAACTCACTTCGAGAAAATAGCGAAAATGGTTTCAGAAAACAACAAAAAGTTTCAATCGCGGGTTTTTCGCATTACCATTAGACAAAAGCTAAAGATAAAATTGCCGTAAAAAATTATTCCCACTTATAAACGCGCGAAACAAACAGAAAAAGTATCATCAAAAACAAAAAAACAAAAAAAAATTTATTTATTTCGAAACAGTTCTCCTACGCTCAGGTCACTGTTCTAAAAGCCAGGATAAAGTGTCCAAAACGCACTATGAGGTATCTAATACTCAACAATGTAGGATTAATTGCCGTAAGAATATATGATTTTTGAGTATTGTCAAGCAGTAGCGGAAAATAAGATTAAATCGGTTCAAGATTAAAATTTTGACCGTTCCTGCCTGTTAAAGCCGTCTTAAATTTATTAATCATACCAAAAGAACGAAAGACTATAGTTTCTGTTTAGCGCGTTTGTAAAAGCGCTTATGTTTTTTGTCTGCTCTTTTCGAGAGGAACTTCGAGGGTAATTTTAGTTCCCCTTCCCGTTTCTGAGGCAACATCGAGTTTTGCGCCGATTATTTCTGCTCTGTCATACATACTTGCGAATCCGATGCCGCCATTCTCGGCTTTCTCTGCATCAAAACCGCATCCGTCATCTGTGATAACGACTAAAGCCGTCTCATCCTTGATGCCGAGGCTAAGCGAAATTAAATCAGCGTGCGAATGTTTAAGCGCATTAACGACCGCTTCCTGCGCCGTTCGATAAATACCAATTTCAACAATCGGCTCCAGACGCGGAAAGTTTGGAGCCAGATCAAGAGAGAAATTTATGGAATGCTCTTTTAAAATAGTATCTATATTCCTTGTAAACTTGCGAAAGGCTTCTACCAGCCCAAACTGCTCCAAAACGCCGGAGTGAAGAACGTGCGCCATATGACGCAAGGATTTCTGGTTCCTGCGCAAAAGCTCTTGTGTCATCACCAAATCGGAAAATATGGCATTTTCTTCCGGCAACAATTGAACCAGTTTTTTTTCAAGTCGCTGGAGCTTAATAGAGGCAACAGCTAATTGTTGGACGATTTCATCATGCAGTTGGAGAGACAGGCGTCGGCGCTCGTCTTCGCGCGCCGCTTCGAGCCGTTCAGCCCAAGTATGTCGGATTTCTTCCAACTGTTTACGTTCGGTAATATCTTGCGTAATGCCGATAAGGCTACCCGAATTGCCTTGTATATCGTGAACGGTTACTGCGAATGATTCATACCAGGTTATTTGTTCTCCCGGATTGACAACACGATATTGATGCGTAAAAGTGCCGGTTCCGCTAATGGCGCGTTCAACTTCTCGCATTGTCTGCGGGCGGTCTTCCGGATGAATCTTTGCCATTACTTCTTCTAAATTTTTCGGCAAGGAATCCGAGTTAAAGGCAGCGCCGGCATATTCCGAGTATTTGACTTCTTGAGTGTTCAAATCCAATTCCCACGAATACATTTGTGCCGCTTCGGTCGCTAAACGTAAGCGTTTTTCAGATTCGCGCAAACGCTCTTCCGCCCGTTTGCGCTCGGTGATGTCAATAATAAATTCCACGCCTTCTTCCGCGTTGATACGCGTTGCGGCGATCAACGACCACCAGCGAGAACCGTTCTTGCGGATACATTGCTTTTCGTAAGGCAGAATACGTCCGAATGTCAGAAATTCCCCTAGGGCTTTGATCATTTTCGGCTTAAACTCCGGCGGTGTCATCTTGTCCCAGCGCAAGAGTCCTCGCTGACAATCCTCACGGTCGTAGCCGCTCATTCTCAAGAAAGCATCGTTAGAATCTGTAATCTGTCCGTCGGTTTTGAAGAAAATAACGCCGACCGTTTCGATGGCAAACGCGTTGCGGAAACGCTCTTCGGATTCGCGTAATTTTTCTTCCGTCTGTTTGCGCTCGGTGATGTCAATGATAAATTCCACGCCTTCTTCGGTGCTAATACGTGTTGCAACAAACAACGCCCACCAGCGCGAACCGTCCTTGCGAATGTATTGCCTTTCGTAAGGCGCTGTGCGTCCGAATGTCAGAAATTCATCAACGGATTTGAGCGATTGCGGTATAAACTCCGGCGGTGTCATCTTGTCCCAGCGCAAGAGTCCTTGCTCACAATCCTCACGGTCGTAGCCGCTCATTTTCAAGAAAGCGTCGTTAGAATCTGTAATCTGTCCGCCAAGCTGTCTGTCGGTTTTGAAGAAAACGATGCCGACCGTTTCGATGGCAATCGCGCGACGGAAACGCTCTTCGGACGCACGCAAAGCATTTTCCGCCTGTTTGCGCTCGGTAATATCGCGGGCAACGCCTTCAATCGCTAAGGGTTGTCCCTCGATTGCCGAAATTTTCGGGTTGACTTCAAGCGTTCGACGGCGACCGTCTTTCGTAATTATATCGAATTCATGAACGCTTGGCGTCGGGTCGTGTAACTTTCTTTCAATTACCTGCTTTATCCGTTCATGATGCTCGGGAACGACGAATTCGGCGATATTCATCTTCTCAAGTTCTTTCAAGCTATAGCCCGTGATTTTTTCAGCCGCGCCATTAACCGCAACGTAATTTCCCAGAAGATCGTGTGAATAAATGATGTCGTTAGCGTTTTCCAGAAAACTGCGGCAGCGCGCTTCGCTTACGCGCAGAGCTTGTTCCACCTGCTTACGCGCAGTAATGTTGCGAGCAATACCTTCGACAACTAGAGGTTGTCCTTCGATTGACGAAATTCTCGTATTTATTTCAAACGTCAGGCGGCGACCGTCTTTTGTAATTACATCTAATTCATAAACGGTTGGCGACGGGTCGTGAGATTTTTGCTCAATCATCTGTTTTGCCATTTCAAGATGCTCGGGCGCGATGACTTGAGCGATATTCATTTTCGTTAACTCTTCGGCGCTGTAACCCAGAATTTTTTCACCCGCTTTGTTTATTGAAAAACAATTTCCTTGAAGATCGTGAGTGTAAATAATGTCGCTCGTATTTTCTAAAAGACTTTGGTAGCGCAGCTCGTTGGCTTTTATTT
>MWVV01000078.1_pt1 | contig 34734 bp, 28 predicted proteins | sample 1047281 | NCBI WGS metagenome assembly MWVV01 (sample SAMN06349986, study PRJNA376086) | soil metagenome | isolation source: PT-2 sample Antarctic (ecotone) soil | place: Antarctica | collected 2015-01-13 | reverse complement strand
CGTCAATTCCAATAACCATTTCAGTAACGTCTTTCAAAGCAACGGTAGAAAGTCCCGTTCCACAGCCGATGTCGAGCGCAGAAGGTAAAAGTTCCTTTAGAGAAAGAAACTCTTTAGCACGTTTAATTATTAGCGGATGAAAAAAAGGACGACCATCGGCGTATCTTTCGGCGACGGCTTTGGGATTGAAAAAGTTCATCAATCAACCTTTAATTTTATAAAAACCAAATCAAGCTAACTTTAAACCGAAATGCGTATCTTAGGAATTTGAATTCGGCAAAAGCTCGTAATTTCCCATTTGTCGATTGTGCGTATCAAGCGCGCCCATCGTATCGGAGGTTGCATCCAGCATTTGCTTGGTCATTGCTATCGAATCGCTTAACTGCTCGAAATCAAGCAGCGAGAATTTTTCGGGCGTAGACATCGTAACGATTTCGTCATTGAGATAACCAAAAAAGTTTTCGATTGATTGAAGCTGTCCTTCAACGAGTTTGACACTTCTTTCAAGTTCGTCAAAAGAAGCCAGGCGGCGTTTTAAAATCTCGACATTTGTTTGCTGAATGCGACGAGTTTTTTCGTCTCCGGCATTTTCAGCCGCGCGAAAGGCTTGCGCTGATTGATTGTGAACGGCTTGCCGGTTGATTGATTTCAAATGCTGCTTGCGACGGCGGTAAACGTCCAAAAGGTCAACAAAATCTTCCCAACGCTGGTCAAGCGAAGTCAAATTTGTCGGCAACTCCTTCGCGCCGGTAAATTTATGATAATTTTCCTGAATTTTATTTTTTTGATGTTCAAGGTAAAGAACCGCTTCGCGCTCGCGCGGTGTGAAAGAGTTAATCAATTTTTTGCGATTAGCTTTAGCTAAATCACGTAAACGTTGCTTTTCGCGCCGATTAACAAGCTGGCGGTAAGCAGGCAGATTCGGAACGATAAACATATAAGCAATCTCGAAAATGATTGCGATGAGAAGAGGAATAACGCTTTGTGTGTAAGCCGCGGCAACCGCAAAACCGGCTAAACCCCAAAAGTTGACCGGCTCTTTGATAGCTTCTTTGGCGTAAGAGGAATTAAATTTGGTAATTTGTTGTTGATACTTTGCTAAATCTGCCATAACTATTACTAGATGCTAATTTTGGCGTTTGCGTTTTGCCGATTATTTTCTGAAATCAACTTTCTTTTTCTTCGTTCAGCGAAACACGGTCGAGCGTTATTTCGTCACTTACTTCAGAATTGGCGGCAATCTGTTTTCCGCTATCATTTGAACCGCTTCCGAGCAATCCCATTTGTTGTTTGTATTCAAGAAGTTTGTCTTGCAGTTGAATATCCATCGCTTCGCGCTCGATATCCTGCATCTTCGAGTCAACCGAAGATGTTCCGAGTTGTAGCTTTGCTTCGGCAGCGGCAACGCGGCGATCAATTTTCTCGCGCATTTCATTGAAAGTCGAAGCGTCATCGCCGACATTAAAGGTTTCCATAGTTTGCGCAAGCTGCTCTTGCAGTTTGGCTTGCTTGGATGCGCTAATCAGTTGGAGTGCTTCGGCAGAGCGTTTCTGCATCTGCAAAACATAATTATCACGCGCTTTTAAGGCTTGCTGTGAAGCATTTGCGGCGTGTTCAAGCTGGGAGGAAGTTTTTTCCAAATCGAGCTGCGCCTGCTGTAATTGACCGATGTAAGCCGTCGCTATATCATCGCGTCCCAATTTCACAGACGCTTTGATCTTTGAATCGAGGTCAACGACCTGTTCGGAAAGACGTTCTTTATTTTTTGCCAGCATTCGCTCGGTCGCCATCACCTGCGCCACCGAATTATTCAAATCCGGCACGCGGTCGCGCATATCGCGGATAGTTTGCTGAAGAACCATTTCCGGGTTTTCAACCTTATCAAGCGCCGCGCCGGTTCCGGCAAAAAATAAACGTTTTATTCTCATCCACAATCCCATTTTCTTATCTCGCTCCTCGAAGAAATTTGCGTATCCAACAACATAAATCACAAACTTTACGATTACGTTTCCGTCAAAGTTGCAAAATATAGTTTAAGTATAACAAGAAAAAGGCAAACGCAAAATAAATAGTTGAAAATTTACGTTGAGTTTCCTTTTTCGATTGATAAAAGTTTCAAGTTTTTATTATGAGAGACGACATTGCCAAAGATTTGTCGGTGTAACATTGCTTTATTCATTTTTTCTTGACCTGAAAACATAAAAGTTATAAAACACTTGAGTATTCTCTAGAAAGCTAATCGTTATATTACAAAGTTGTACGCTTACCTGTTTTGGAGATTTGTAAAATGAGCCTTATGAGAAACATTAGAAAACATATTTTAGGTTTCGATTTTGGTTTGTTGATATTGCTTGTTGTAACAGCGTTTCTACCATCTGTAAAGAATACATGGTTACGTTTGCCAGGCGCAGTTATAGTTAATGGTTCTCGAACACACTCTTACACAGACAAGCCAGTTAGAATTCTAAGCGCGGAAGGTCAACGTTGGGTAACATTGAGTAAGTTGGAAGATGCTTCAGCTTATCACGCGCTTGTTATTCTTCCGCCGGTTGCCATTAGTGATAATGGCATCTCAAGCGGTGGTGGTAATTATAATCATTCGTTAGTCAACCAATGGTTAGTGCGAGAAATCGAAGAGAAAGAACTTGAAGTTATCTATGATGCAATGTGGCAGACAATCACGGTTGACTCTCAAAGATTCTACTTAAGAAACGGCAATCTTTTTGTAATTCGTTTTGATGAAAGTTGGAAGCCGGAAGTAACACAATTCAATCGGACAATTAGCAAAACAGATGAAGTTCGAGAGCAGGAAAAGTTGATTGATGCTTTCAAATTCGCGTTTCCTGAAGATAAAATAGTACAGCAGCTTTAATAATCTGTTGGCGAAAGACAAAATTCCAGCATCAGATTTCTGCCTTCCCCTTTTCCGCACTGATTCTCAAATTTTTCATTCTCCGGTAAAGATGACTGCGGTCAACGCCCATCGCGTCCGCCGCTTTTGAAACGTTGCCGTCCGACTCGGCGAGTTTGTGCAAAATAAACTCGCGCTGGTATGCGTCGGTTGCTGCCTTAAAGGACGGAAAGCGAAATAACGAAGCTGGCGGTTCGTTTCCCGCACTAAACTCCGGCAAATTGTTCGGCGTAACTTTTTGTTTGCCGTGCATAATCACGACGCGCTCAATCGTGTTGCGAAGCTCGCGCACGTTTCCGAGCCACGAATAATTTTGTAACGCTTCGATTGCATCGGCAGAAAAATTTTTCGGTTTCTTGCCGTTATCGTGCGAAAATTTTTGATTGAAATAATCAACCAAAAGCGGAACATCTTCCAATCTTTCACGAAGCGGCGGAATTTGAAAGGGGATCACGTTCAGGCGATAAAACAAATCGGCGCGAAAATTTCCGTCTTCAATCAAATTGTCCAATCTTTTATTTGTCGCGGAAATTACACGAACATCAACTTTTACCGGCGTGTTGCTGCCGACCGGCTCAAAACGCTGCTCTTCCAAAACGCGAAGCATTTTTGCCTGAACACGCGGCGACATATCACCGATTTCGTCCAAGAAAAGCGTCGCGCCGTCCGCTAGTTCAAACTTTCCTTTTTTTGCATTTATCGCACCCGAAAACGCGCCTTTCGCGTGTCCGAACAATTCGCTTTCGACTAATTCTTCAGGAAGCGCGGCTGAATTTATCTCGACAAACGGCGTGTTTTTGCGCTTCGATTGCGCGTGAATTGCTCTTGCCACTAATTCTTTACCCGTTCCGGATTCACCGGAAATCAATACTCTCCCGTCGGTCGGAGCGACAATCGCAATTTGTTTCCTCAACGCTCGCATTGCCACTGATTCGCCAATCATTTCGTATTCTTGATTTAACTGTTCGACAAGGTTTTGATTGATGCGCTCCAATTCTCTCTGCTTGATTGCGTTTCTGACTGTGAGAATTGTTTTTTCGATTGAAAGCGGTTTTTCGATAAAATCAAACGCGCCGAGTTTTGTCGCATTAACAGCGGTTTCGATATTTCCGTGACCGGAAATCATCACAACAGCAGAATTGTTTTCCTGCTCGCGCAGTTTCTTCAAAGTTTCCAGACCGTCAATTCCAGGAAGCCAGACATCTAGTAAAATGCATCCAAAATTACTTGATTCGGCTTTTTTGAGACAATCTTCGCCCGAAGCGACCGCTTCGACCTCAAAGCCTTCATCTTCCAAAACGCCGCGCAAAGCTTCACGAATACCGCGTTCATCGTCAACGATAAGAACTGAATTAAACATTGGATACAGGTAATTCTATAATAAATTTCGCGCCTTTCGGTTTGTTTGCCACTACTTTTATTTTCCCTTGATGTTCGTTGATAATTCTCTGCACGATCGCCAAGCCCAAACCCGTTCCGCGCCCTTTGGTAGAGAAATATGGCTGAAAAAGTTTTTGAAAATCGGCGGGCGAAATACCGTTTCCGTTATCGGCGATTTCAGCGATGATTAAATCCCGCGCCGCATCGTGAAAAGTTTTGATAGAAATTCGTTTGACTTCGTGTGTTTTATCAAACGCCTCAATTGCGTTTTCCATTAAATTTACGAACACGCGCCGCATTTGTTCGTCGTCAATCATTGCATTTGGTAAATTTTCAGCCAAATTCAGTTCAATCAGCACATCTGAAAAACGGTCTTCGTAAAGCGAGACTAATTGCTTAATAATTTCGTTTAAATTGCCGCTCTCCAAATGTGCATTAGGCAACCGCGCAAAACGCGAAAATTCATCAACCATCAATTTTAAAGAATTGACTTCGCGCAAAATTGTTTCAGTGCTTTCATCCACTATTTTTGTTAATTCCATATTCCGTATTCCAGATTCCAAATTGTCGCTCGCATCGCCGCCGCGAGCTTTGAAATTTGTGATTTGTAATTTGGAATTTAAAAATCGCTTTGCGATGCGCTCCGCCGAAAGCTGAATTGGCGTCAGTGGATTTTTGATTTCGTGTGCCATTCGCCGCGCAACTTCCTGCCACGCCGAGGCGCGCTGCGCCGCGATAAGTTCCGACAAATCTTCAATCACTAAAACAACGCCGCTCGGTTCGGTTTCAAATGTTTTCGGTAAAGCCGTCGCCGTTAAAGCAACTGACAAATTTTCATTCGTTTCCGCGTTTGCGTTGGCGTGTTCGCGCCGCAAAACCGTTTGCTCGCTGGCTTGCCCAATTCGTCTTGCGCGATTTATAAGCCTTTCCAAAATAACGCGATTTTCTTCGTTAACAAATTTTTCCAAATCGAATTGTGCAAAATCCGTCTTTTCGAGTTTGAGCATTTGAACGGCTGCTTTATTTATCGTCGTAACGCGGTTTTGAGCGTCAAATGAAATCACGCCGGTTGAAAGCGATTGCAAAACCGTTTCGATATATTTGCGACGCTCTAAGAGTTGAGCAGAGTTTTCCTCTAATTTCGCCGACATCTGATTAAATGTGGAAACCAGCAAAGCAAGTTCGTCTTCGGCTAAAACGCCGACGCGATGTTTAAAATTTCCGAGAGCGATTTCATCCGCGCCTTCCGCCAGAGCCTTTATCGGAACGGTAAGCCCGCGAGCGATGTAAAACGCCGTCCACGACGAAGCAAAAATCAACATAAAGGTTAAAAATCCAAGCGTTAAAAGCCCGACCTGCCGGACGATAACTTGTTTTTGCTTTAACTCTTCAAATTTAATCCGCGAATTTTCGACTATTTGGCTGACGTTTTTCGCCGGGCGCAAATCCGGTACGGCAATTAACATTCGCCCATCGGAAAATCTTGCAACTGCCGCGTCAAAACCTTTTCCGTCTTTTAAGATTGGCTGGTCAAATTTGTTTTCATAAACAAATTTCAGTGTTCGGTCGAGTTCGGCTTTTTGTTCAGGTGCGAGATTTTTCTCGCTTGCCGCAACTGATTCGCCTTCTTTTGAAAGAATTTCCAGACGAGTTAAATTTCCCGCCGCAACAATTGTCTGCAAATTTTGCTGGCGAATTTCCTGTTTTTCAAAAGACCTTGCCAACATATTGGCGGTTTCCTGAAGTTTAACGATTTGGTCTTCGATAGATTGATTTTGAACCTGCTGCGCTTCGCGGATAACGTTTTCGGGAATATCCGTAAACCAGCGGTCAAGCGCACGATTCAAAAACAGGTAAGAAAAAACAGCCATTGCGATAATAGGCAAAAGACTAATGGCGAAAAAATATAAAAGAAGCCGGGTTTTGATTTTTGAACCGAGTACAAGCGCGCGCCGTTCACGCCGGAGCTTGACTAAATTACGAACAAAAATAAATGCGAAGATAACAAGCGCAATAAAATTGAGCGAAGAAAGTCCGTAGAGCAACAACGTGTCACTGGCGGAATCAATCGAGAGATTTTTCCAGAGATTTGACGATTGCAAAAGCACCAAAAAGGTCAACAACAGTAAAACAAGCACGCCGAGAAACCACGGCGATAAGCGTTTTATCGAAGCGCTTGTCGTTTTATCAGTCATTTTCCGTATTAAAGTTTTGAAATTCTTCGCGTGTTAAGCTCCATTGCCAAATGTCGCCGTCTTCCGCATCGTGCAACGCTTTGACAAAACTCATTCCAACTTTTCGCAAAACGCGGTTTGAAGCATTTTCTTCAGCCAATGTATGCGCTTGAACCGAATTTACTTGCCGATGCGAAAAAGCAAATTCAATTAAACCTCTAGTCGCTTCGGTTGCGAGTCCGGTGTTTTGATACAAAGGCGCGATTGCGTATCCGATTTCAACCGTTCCGATTTCATCCGGTTTGCCTTTGAAACCGCCGTTGCCGATGAGTTTTCCGTCCTGCTTGTTAACAAAAAAATACATCCACCAATTTGCGGCGTCTGCATTTTGTTTAAGAAACTCGCGGCTGTACGGCATAACTTCGGGAAACACAAGCCAGCCCTCAGCCATTATGACTTTTAACATTTCGGCAAGCTCGCTCTCGCCGCGCTCAAAGGCTTCAAAATGTCTGATTTCAAAAGGAATTAATTTTAAGCGCTCTGTTTCAATCATTAATTTCTCATCAAAAAATGCGTCTCTGTTTCACCGAAAATTTTAAAGCCAAGCCGATTATACAATTTTTTTGCTGGATTGATTTTCAAAACCTGCAATCTGACGGGCTTATTTTTCCCGTGAGATTTTTCCAAAATATCTTGAATAATTTTTGTTCCGATACCTTTGTTTTGAAATTCTGGCAAAAGTCTAATCGAAATTAAAACCGTTTCGGTTTCTTTTTCGGTGACGTCGAGTAAGCCGGTGTCTTTACCTTCGAAAACGATTATCATTGCTCTTTCGATTTCAAAACTTTCGCGGAAAAGCTGCCGTTGGCGTTCTTCATCCCAGCCCCAAGTTTGTTTTACATAATCTTTCAAGGCAGCGTTATGAAGTAGCCACAAGAATTCAAAATCTTTACGTTCGATTTTTCGGAAACTCGTTTCCATTTCTCAGTTATTTTGTGGAATTTTTTACGCTCGTGTTTATGCCGAGATTATGACAAATTCGGAAAATTGTAAATTCTATTTTTGCGTGGGTAAACAAAAAAGCATTGACTTGAAAATTATAAATTCGATACTATTATTTTAACGATGAAGAGAAGGTGATCCAAAAACATATGATAAAAGATTCCAGTGAGGTGGCTGAAGCCTAACCTTTACGAATACTTTATGAACTTGTGAAGGTTGACTTTAGGCTAAGCCAAACAGTTCATCGAAAAGTCGTTTGTCTGTTGTGTTTATTGCGATAAACGGCTTTTTTAATTTTTGAATATTCTACTGTCAAATTTACTTTTTGTTGAAAACTAAGTGGTTGTCGGTAAAAATTTCGGCGTTTGTCGCATCGTTGTCATTTGTTCAAAAGCGTAAGCGATTTTTATTAGCTGCGGCTCGGAAAAGGCGCGTCCGAAGAATGCAATGCCGGTTGGAAGTCCATCTACGAAACCGGCGGGAACGGTGATGTATGGATAACCTGCGACTGCTGCGAGCGACCAAGTTCCGCCGACCGAAGGCGAGACAATCGCGTCAAGATTATCTTTTGCCAGAACAGCGTCAATGCCGTTGATTTGTGTCCCAAGTTTCAATCTTTGCAGAGCGAGACGATATTCGCTAGTTTCCAAATCGCCTTTTTTTTCCGCTTGCAGAAAAAGTTCCTGACCGAAAAGCGGCATCTCGCGGGCTTTGTTGTCTTCGTTAAATTTGATTAAATGAGCGAGAGTTCTGTAGGGCGATTTTCTCGCGGCAAGATATTTATTTAAACCGGCTTTAAATTCGTAAAGCAGAACTTCCGTTTCATCTGTGCCGAAATTAGCCAGCGTCGGAAAAGTAACGTCAATCAGAGTTGCGCCGGCGTTTTTCAAAACTTGCAAGTGCGGTTCGATAACCGCGTCAACTTTTGGATTTTTGCCTAAAAACTGCCGTCCGACGCCAATTCTCGCGCCGCGCAAACCATTCTTGTCCAAAAATTTTGTGTAATCTTTTTTGCCTTTTGTGCTTTGCGAAGTTATCGAATCCTTCTTATCGGCTCCGACTAGAATGCCTAACAAGATTGCCGCGTCAGCGACAGTTCGCGCCATCGGTCCCGCTGTGTCTTGACTGTGTGCAATTGGAATTACGCCACTTCGGGAAACCAAACCGAGTGTTGGTTTGATGCCGATAATTCCACACCTTACAGCAGGACAAATAATCGAACCGTTTGTTTCCGTGCCGATGCCGACCGCCGCGAAATTGGCGGAAATTGCCACAGCCGTTCCCGAACTTGAGCCGCACGGATTTTTGTCTAAAATATACGGATTATTCGTCTGTCCGGCGCGTCCCGACCAACCGCTTGAAGATTTGGTCGAACGAAAATTTGCCCATTCGCTTAAATTTGTTTTACCCAAAATAACCGCGCCTGCTTCGCGTAATTGTCGGACAAGAAACGCATCGCGTTTCGGCGTCGGCGCGTCAACAAGCGCAAGACTTCCCGCAGTCGTTTTCATTTTATCCGCCGTATCAATGTTATCTTTTATCAAAACGGGAATGCCGTGAAGCATACCGCGAACCTTACCGCTTTTACGTTCCTTATCCATTTTTTCCGCAATCCGCAAAGCGTCAGGATTTAGCTCAATAATTGAATGCAGTTTCGGATCAATTTCCTTGATTCGTTCGAGATATTTTTCGGCTAGCTTTTTGGCGGAAAGCTCACCCGATTTCATCTTCGCTTGCAATTCGTTGATGGTTATTTCGTTTAGTTTCATATGAGGCTCGAAAGAAGCGGTTCCGCTTGCTTTCGTATTTTTTATAAGGCTCAAAACGGCAACTCCTGCCGCGCTTGTTTGCAGAAACTCACGACGGTTTTGTTTTTCGGTTTTCATAGTGGTTTGAAGTTTTCGGCTAATTGATTATTCCGCTTTTCATCTAAAAAAGGATTGTAAATGCTGAAGAAGCCGAAATAGAGCGGCACTAAGTTCTTACTAATACGCTTACCTTGACACTTGAACCTTGAAATCCTTTTTGAGTTCTTTCCAAATCAAAGTCACACTGCCATCTGAATCTATATTAATAACCTTAAAAATAAGCGTAATATCATCATAGAAATCAATTAATCTGTAGTATTTGACTTTATAGTAGTTAATCGAACGCAAAGCGTAGGTATTATTAAGTTTCACTAAACTTTTGGTTGTGTATCTTTTACCTTTCGAATCGAAGCCTTTCTCAAGCTGCTGTTTTTGCATTGTAATTTCCGAATAGCGTCTTGTCGGCGAAAGGCTTGTCAGAATTTCTATTTCTTTCGTATTCAAAGTAATCGAATTTATGTCCGCATCACCCAAATCAACAATGATGCCGGTGAGATTAGATAGAAATCCGACTGAAAAATTGTTATCACTAAAAGAAATGTCAGACCTCAGCAAATCCGAATGCGTTTCCTTGCTGAATGAATAGCGCGAACCCATTCCGATTATTGGAAGCGCTTGCGTGCATTTCAAATCGTCGGCATTTACAACCATTGCATTACATTTTGGGTTTGGAAGAATTTTTACAATGCTCGTTCCGGGTAACTTGAGAAACTGCTTGTATTTTAAGACATCCGCTTCTGTTGGTGTGATTCGTTTCCTTTGCTCTTTTGTTATCTTTCCGTAAAATCTTTCCGTTTTCGGCAGAGGCGGACGTTGATTTTCTAAATGCCCTAATTTTTGAGCGGTATCTTTTCTCTCCCTTTCAATTTCAACAGTTCGCCGTTCTTCGGGAGTCGTTTGTCCGAAAAATATGTTCGTAAAAGCAAAGACAAAGAAAAAAATATGAATTATTCTTTTCATCACGATTTAAGTCCTGTCGCCAAAATATCATTTACCATTTAGGATTTGTCTTTCCGCCTGATATTCATTTATTTTTCCGTAAAATAAACATATCTTTTTCCTGCTCTTTGGAAATATTGTATTGAATTGAAAACAAATCGCCTTTGTTATATAGCTTCTCGTTATTAGTCTTAATATCATCGTAATCTGTTGTGCCAAAAAGTTCGTAGGTTAATCCGTAAGAATCTTGAAATAGTTCATAAGTTATCATTCTGTTTTTGCCCGAACGAGTATTTTTTGTAATTAAACTTCTGGAAAGTTTCTGGAATGTATTTGGGAAAGAAGCATTGCTGAATGATACCTGCTTTTTCGGGCGCATCTCTATTTTACGAAGTTTTCCCAAATATTTAGAATCAAGATAATATACGGTTCTTTCACCTTTCTGGTTGGTGTCTTCTTTTGTCCAATTATTTTCATAATAACTAAAATTGATTGTCCAATCCGTATCGTAATCACATTTATTCTCGCATTTTCCGCCAAAAATCTTTTTCACATTTTCTTTAGTTGAAACTCCGGGTTTCAGCCCTTTAAGTTTTCCCTTTCCAAAAAAATCATAGCCTGTTAGTTCATTCGGATATGGATTATTTTGTGCTTGAGAAACTTGCGCGAGAACTAGAATTAAAAGAAAAGTAAAAACTATAAAGAATTTCGTAACTTTCATAACTTTATATTATACGGTATCAATGCCATTTTTACCCTTTGGACAAAATAATTTTTGTTTGATTCATAACCTAATTATCTTACATATGAATAAGTTTTTTAACTCGCCTTGTTCATTTTATTCATTCATAGACTGTATTTAAATAAAAACCTTTCGCTCCTGACACTTTAAATCGTCATTTTGCGCGTTATTAAGTAAGAGGTTCTTCGAAAACATTGATTTTGACGAAGATACAGGAGGGAAAAACAAAATATATGGCGACCGCGTTATTATCAAATAAATTTCAAAGTCAGATTAGTAAAAATGGCGGGGAGAGAAGCGAAATTGACCAATTTGTTTTCGGACCGAAGATGGGTTTAATACTCAAACTTTTCGGCTGTTGCTACTTTACGCCGACCGTAAAAGAAAAGCGGATTTGATTTTTATAAAGATATGCTGCTGTGTTTATAGCGATAAACGATGCTTTTAATTTTTGGATGGAAGCCTTTCTTTTGTGGAAATAGTGGGGATTTATCTCCGTTTTTGAACTTATGCTGCATCCAAAGATTTAATACTTTTCGACGGTTTGCTGTTTCTGAAGTTTTGACTGTTCGCCAATGACTTAAATTATCTTTTAGCGAGAAAATCTACTACTGGAAGAGTGCGAAAGCGTCTGCTTGTGGCAGCGTTCATCGGTTGATGATGTTCAAGTTGTTCGCCGCTTTGCAAAACCTCAAGACGTGCGCCTCTCGCCTTTAACTCGGAAAGCAGGTTTTCTTTTTCTTCGACGAGTCCGAGAACATAGGCATAATTGCTTTTCCGCAAATTGGGGATAATTTTTTCACATTCGGCATTGAAGTCAGATTGTTTTTCAATAATTTGCGTCAATAGCTCGTGCCTCTTGCGAGCAAATTGTTTGACAATTTCCTCAAATTCAAAAACATAATATTCCAATTCTTCAGCTAAAGCTTCAGCTTCTCTGTCGAGTTCGAGAATGTTCTCCAAAAACGGCACACGCGCTTCAACTTGATAAACTTCATCGTGCTGCCTTTGTAAATTTTCAATTAGCAATTCAACATCTATAATCGCCGCGTCGAAGGCTTGCAAAACACTTTGTTTTTCAGTCAAGCTCTGTATGTCGGCGTGCCCCGCAACCACAGCTTTTCGCGTTGCTTCCACTTCAAAAAATATGCTTTCCCGTTCGGCAATAATTAGATTGCGGTGTCTATTCAGATTGAAAACTTCCGCTTGTAATTCTTCACTTTCTAGCATTAGTTTTTTTCCTCTTTAATCTTTTATGTCTCTTTCAGAAGAACTTTTTTGTCAGTTATGCAGAGTTGCAAGAATGTTGATATTACTTATAAATTAATAATGGAAGTTTTTTCAAGTAAATTTTTCGTTACAATTAAATAAAAGCTGTATTGTGAAGATTCTAAGCTATAGACTAATCCGAGCAATTGACCGAAAAAGCTGTCTATTTACATAATAGACAGCTTTTTCACGCTTTAAAGTTTTGCAATTAAAAATAAATTAGGGAGCGAGATATTGTTCGAGAACAGGCTGGAGCTTATCAAAATCAAGCGGTTTGTTAATCAGATCATCACAGCCTGCTTCTATTGCTCTTCTGTAATAAGAATTACCATAAGCGGTTACGGCAATAATCGGTAGTTTACCGCCGCCGGCAACTTTCCTGATAATTTGTGTGGCGGTCAATCCGTCCATCACCGGAAGCGATAAATCCATTAAAATAAGGTCGGGAAATTTCTGCTTAACGCTTTCGACTGCTTGTTGACCGTCTACTGCTTCGACAACATTATATCCACAGCCTTCCAGCAGATACTTCATTAAATCGCGGGTGTCAACGTAATCTTCAACTACGAGAATTGTTTTTGCCATAATCCTCCTAAAACAAAACCTCCTTACTAATATATAGAATTAATACATCAAATATCAATAACTATTTTTGCTTTTGCAATCAGAGCGCCTTGTAGTAAAGATAAACTATTAGTAATAAATACGCTACACAGATTCAAATACTTGGAAAACTCTATGGCAATTTGTCAAAAAAACGCTTGGTGTTTTATCTCAGCATTTACTCAGTGAACTCTGCCGTGAATGTTCTTGCAGTATCTTTTACTGTAAAGTTTGCAGACTAGATGCCCGAAATACACGGTGCTTAATTTATTACTTGGCATTCTGATTGCTAAACATTCTGATTGCTAAAGCTGAAAGCAGAACCTTTTTTATGTATTGATTTAATTCTAATTTTTTAGCTTTTGAATGTTTTATGGCAAAGAAAGTCCTCATAGTTGAAGATTATGAAGATACCCGCGACTTTATGAAGTTTCTTCTTGAAAGTTACGGTTATCAAGTTATTGAGGCAACAGACGGTGCCGAAGCTATAGACAGCGTAAAGCACCAGCACCCTGATCTTATTTTAATGGATATTTCTCTTCCGCTGATTGATGGATTAACGGCAACGAAAGCCATTAGAAAATTCAATACGGCTGCCGAAATACCGATAATCGCCGTAACCGCATTTGGAAAATCATTTCATAAAAAGGCGATGGAAGCCGGATGTAATGATTTGATTGATAAACCCATAGATTTTGATATCCTCGAGCCGATTCTTTATCAATATCTCTCTGCCTGATTCGTTTTTAAGAATTGGAAATTTTATTTACTGACGAACAAGTTATCTTTCAGCCAAAAGCGCCAAGGCTTTTCGGCAAATTCTTCCGCATAATCAATTCCGATTCTTTTTCCACTTGCAATTTCTTCGTCGGAAATTTTCGCGCCTTCTTCTACCCAAACTTTTTCGCCCATTAAATCTTCGTTATTAAAAGTTTTGTTAATTCCAAGCGCGATGCAGAGTTTTCCCGGACCGGATGTTAAATTTTTATCGGGCATTTTTGAGATTAGAGTTTTACCGTTTTTTAAGCTGCGCCTATCGCGCATAGTCTCGATGCCTTCGACGGGTTCAACCGCGCGAATTAGAATTGCGTGCGGAACGTCCGGTTTGCCAACCACGACATTAAACTGAAAATACATTCCGTAAATAAAAAAGATGTAAGCCGTTCCGCCAACGGCAAACATAGTCTCGGTGCGCTTTGTGCGGCGATTTCCATAGGAATGCGCGGCTTTGTCTTCGGCTCCGAGATACGCTTCCGTTTCAACAATCATTCCCGAAACTCTTTCGCCTGTTACGGTTGGAACCACAAGAATTTTGCCGAGTAAGTCTTGGGCGATTTGCAAAGTGTCGGCGCGCGTGTAAAATTCGCGTGGAAGTTTGGTCATAATGGAAAATTGAAAATGGAAAACGGAAAATTTATTTCTACTCAAAATTTTCCGTTTTCCATTTTTCGTTATCCGTTGAAATCGGGTGGGTAATAAACGAGTTCAAAAACATTTCCGCCAACACCTTTCGTGTAAAATGACACTGATTTATCACGGTGTTCTTTCAACGGACGATTTTCCTTTGCCGCTGCCGTTTGCAGTTCTTCCAGCGTTTCGACTTTCAATCCGATATGTTGCGGATGTTTTGAATTCGGCGGCAAAAGCGCAATGCCGAACCCGCGCGCGTCGCGCATCATTGCCCAATCTTCATAAAGCGATTCAACCGAAAAACCCAAACGCTCGTATTCCGCAACGTCTTTCGCCAAATCATCGGTTTTAACCGCTAAATGGTCAACTGTTCCCGCAAAACGCAAATCCTTTTCCATATATAAAACTCCTTTTGAACAGAATTTTACCAATTAAACAGCCGTAATAAAACACGTGCGACAATTTATCACTAATCAAAATAAAAAAGGTGCGAAAATTCATAAAAACTTCCGCACCTTTTTCGGTTGAATATAAAGAAAACCTAAGATTTCTTTCTGGTCGCGGATTTTGCGGATTTTTGCGGCGCAACATTTTGTTCTTTTTTAAGGGTTTCAATCAAGCCCTTCGCATCGTCTTTAAACCTATGCGTATCGGGCGCCAAATCGGCAAATTTTTGCAAATAATTAGCGCCGTTCTGAAACTTTGATTTATCGTTACTGATATAGCCCACATTAACCAAACTAAATCCCGCCCCGGCTAAAGCCTCAACGTTATTTGGGTCTGAAGCTAAAACTTTCTCAAATTCAACGATTGCCAAATCAAACTCTTGTGAATCTAAAAGAGTTTCGCCTAAAGCGAGCTGCGCTGCCGATTTCTTAGCCGCATCGGTTTCAACAGCTAAATATTCTTGAAACGCTGTCAGAGCGTCTTTGCCTTTGGTTCGGTCGGCGCCCGTTTTAGTCATTAAGCGATAAGCTTCTTTTCGATTTGCGAGAGCAAACATTTTGTTAGCGTCATAATTTTTTTGAACCGCTGCATCTGTCGAAGTTCCAGTTTTCAGGATTGTAAGCGCTTTATCCGAAGAAGCTATCGAATTCTCAAAATCTTTTTTCACGGATTCCATAGCAGTAGCTCTAGTTGCCGCGTCAGCTTTTACGGATTGGTTGTAATTATTTGTCGCTCTGGCTACTAAAGCCAATGCTTTATTGTTGAGTAGTACAGGCGCGGTGCCGACAAACTCAGGGTCGGCGGCAATTCCTTCGTCAAACTTTGTAATAGCTAAATCATAATTTTTAGACTCATACGCTTTGCTGCCTTCTTCCAAAGTTCTTTTAATTACACCCGTTGATTGTTCAATTTTCTTGTTTTTATCAGTAACGGCAGCGACTTGTTTTTGATATTCTTCCTGCGCCTTTTTCTGGTCAGCCGTCATTTCCTTACTGGTTTGATTAGATGTTCCCGTTGCCGATGCTGCTGTCGCAGGCGTCGCAAGAGCTTGTCTTACTTCATCCTCAGTCCATTTTTTACCGTCGCCTTCAACTACGTTAATAACGAGATTGTCCCTCCCGGCTTTGATATTCGGAATAATTTCAGGTTTGATTTTTTCTGCACTGATTGAGAAAGCAAAATTTGCTCCGAGCGGAAGACCGGCAAAATTAAAATAACCTTTTTTGTCGGTCTTGCTTGACGGAAGTTTTGCTTTTACGTCCGTGCGATAAACTTCAACCACCGCACCGGCAACCGGCTCGGTTGTGCCGTCTGCTTTCTTCATTACAACCTGCCCGCGAACCGGCGCTGTTTGGGCAAACATTGTCGTCGCGCCACCGACTAAAAATAATGCAATCGCTAAAAGAAATGTAAAATAATTTTTACGAAACATTTTAATCCTCCAAAAAACTTGTTTGAGATAAATTGAGAAACGCCTTTTTAAGATGTCTTCGACAAAAAAAGAGTTGTTACGTATCACTCATTTTAACTCAAGTGCCATCAAATTTTGAAGTAAAAAACTCGATTTGTCGAAATTTGTTAAATTTTTAAGGTATGTTATCTTAGCTTTTATTATTTAGCACCGATTTTCGAGAGGAGATTAAATGACCGAGAGAATTTATAACTTTAGCGCCGGACCTGCCGTTTTGCCGGTTGAAGTTCTGGAAAAGGCGCAAAGCGAAATGCTTTCATTAGGCGACATCGGAATGAGCGTGATGGAAATCAGCCATCGTTCAAAACATTTTGAACCGATTCTTGACGGCGCAATCAAAGGTATCCGCGAGCTATTAAACGTTCGGGAAAACTATAAAATTTTGTTTTTGCAGGGCGGCGCGTCTCTGCAATTTTCGATGATTCCGCTCAATTTCTTGAGCAAAGATGAGACGGCTGATTATATTGTAACAGGCGCGTGGGGCAAAAAGGCTTTGAAAGAAGCAAAACGCTGCGGAAACGCAAATACGATTTTTTCAACTGCCGATTCGGGTTTCAAATCCGTGCCGACGCAAGATGAGCTTTCATTCTCTGAAAACGCGAAATACGTTCATTACACTTCCAACGAAACTATCGAAGGCGTCGAGTTTAAATATGATTTGGACTGCGGCGGCATTCCTGTTATTTGCGACGCTTCTTCAAACATTTTGTCAAAACCGATTGATGTTGAGAAACACGCTTTGATTTACGCCGGAGCGCAAAAAAATATCGGTCCTTCGGGCGTAACCCTGGTAATTATCCGCGATGATTTGATTGAAAAAGTTCCCGAAAATCAACATTCGATGCTCGATTACCGCGCGTTAGCGGAAAACAATTCAATGCTCAACACGCCGAACACCTGGGGAATTTATATTATTAATCTGGTCTGCGAACACATCAAAGGACACGGCGGATTAGTAGAAATGGAAAAGAAAAACGAAGAAAAAGCAAAAATTTTGTATGACACGATTGATGCAAGCGACGGTTTTTATCAAGGACACGCCGACAAAAAAGCGCGTTCGTCAATGAATGTAACTTTTCGTTTACCGACGGAAGAACTTGAGAAGCAATTTACAACTGAGGCAACCGCGCAAAGTTTAGATGGATTAAAAGGACACCGCTCGGTCGGCGGCATTCGCGCTTCGATTTATAATGCTTTTCCTAAGGAGGGCGTTGAAGCATTAGTTGATTTAATGAAAGATTTTGCGCAAAAAAATGGATAGTTTGATTTAGCCACAAAATAACATGAAAAAATACGAAGAATTCTTTGAATACCTTTTTGTAAAATTTCGGATTCTTTCACGGCTAAATTATTCTACAAAATACTTCCAAAAGTTCCGCTTCTTCCGTTTCGGAAACCGTCCGCAAATCGATCAAGACTTTATCTTCTAAAATTCGCGCAATAACCGGTGGACGTGAAAGCCGTAATCTTTGTTCTAATTCATTAACCGACAAATTTTCGTGCCTCAAAACTAAAAGCATCGTCACGGGTTGAACTGTTGGTGCGGAACCGCCGCCGATAACCGAGTTTCCTTCTAGAGTTTCAAATTGCAAAGGAGAATTTTCGCCGAGTCTGTCGCTTAATTTTCTGCCAAAATCCAAAGTGCGATGTTTGATTTCATCATTATTCATCGAAAGCGTTCGCAAAACGGGAATTTCTTCTAAAGCAGTTTCGCGCCGAAAAATTTCAAATGTTGCTCCCAGTGCGGCGTAAATCAATTTATCAACTCTCAAGGCGCGATAAAGCGGATGTTTTCGTAATTTTTCAATCACTTCGCGCCCTCCGACAATCAAACCCGACTGCACGCCGCCGAGAAGTTTATCGCCGCTAAATGTAACGACATCCGCGCCCGCCGCAACTGAGTGACTGATTACCGGTTCGTCCGTTAAACCGTATTCGCTCAAATCAAACATCGCGCCCGAACCCGCATCCTCGTAAAGCAAAATATCATTTTGATGTGCGAGTTCCGCAAGTTCAGAAAGAGCTGGCGCCGATGTAAAACCAACAATGCGATAATTTGACGGGTGAACTTTCAAAATTAATTGAGTTTGTTCAGTAATTGCGTTTTGATAATCGGAAATCCACGTTCGGTTGGTGGCACCAACTTCTTTCAAAACCGCGCCCGATTGAATCATTACGTCTGGAATGCGAAAATCGCCGCCGATTTCGACCATTTCGCCGCGCGAAATTATTGCTTCGCCGCCTTTGGCGAGCGCGGTTAAAACCAAAACGCAAGCTGCTGCGCAGTTATTAACAATCAAAGCATCTTCCGCGCCCGTGAGTTCCGCTAAAAGATATTCGGCATATGCGCCACGCCTTCCGCGATTTCCGGTTTCGAGATTATATTCAAGATTGCAATAACCTGAGGCTTGTTCAAAAATTGCTTTTCGCGCATTTTCCGAAAGCGGCGCACGTCCCAAATTTGTGTGAATGATAACACCGGTCGCGTTGATAACTTTTTGCAAACTCGTTTTTTTTTCGTTTTGTCGCAATGTTTCAAGATTTTCTTCGGCTTGTTCGAGTAAATTTTCGCGCGAATAATCTTCCTCACTTATAGCATTGTTGGAAATTTTTTTTTGAATTTCTCGCCGCAGTAAATCCGTTGCGTTTCGCGCCAGCAAAGCAAGATGTTTGGCGCCGCATTCAGGCAAAAGTTTTTGAGCGATTTCCGTATGCAAAAGCGCGTCAATCGAAGGCAATAATCTCAAAACTTCCGTTTTATCAGGCGTTTTCTGATTTTCCATAAAACTATTAACCATTGTTTTTTTATGATTCTTTTTGATTTTCTCTGCGTCTTCGCGTCTTAGCTGTGAAAAGATTTTAACCAGCAGCTTTGGTTTTTAAAAGCAATTTCCAATTTTACACAATTTTTCAAAAAGAAAAGCGACCTTCTTTAAAAGCCGCTTTTTTATTTATAAACGCTGTCCGGCTAAAAACCGGCAGCGGTCAAGTTGATTTAACCCGCGCTTCAGACTCTTAATACGTTTTCAGCCTGCGGTCCTTTCGGTCCGTTGGTAACTTCAAATTCGACTTCCTGTCCCTGCGCTAAAGTTTTATAACCGTCCCCGGATATTGCGCTGTAATGCACGAAAATATCCTGCTCGCCGGGTTGTTCGATAAAACCGTAACCTTTTGCGTTATTAAACCATTTGACCTTACCGGTTGTTTTTGACATTTTTTCTAATTCCTCCTACAAACTTCAGTGAATTTTAATTTTTAATTTTTGAACATTTTTCGATGTCCATTTTTCAAGTTCTGAGCCGAAAGCATTTTTCGTAATAAAAAACACAGGCAAAAAAACAAAACTCACGCCGAACAAAGCCTGCAAACTTTGGCTTTGTCTAACGTGAATTAATAGAAATGTAAAAAAAGCTCATTTCCTAACAAGTAGAAAATCTTAAACTGCAAGATTCTGGGATTCGTTTTTGGTGTTGTTTTTTGATAGAACGATGGAAAATTTATCGGAAATACAGCGTCGTGTCAAGATATATTTTTAAATTTATGTCAATTTTACAAATAAAAGCATAAAATTGACATAAAACCGGCGATAACAGAAGATAAAATGGAGATTTTAGACTGAACAGAGGCAAATTTTATGACTGATGAGCTTTTAAAATGGCGCAAGGAATTTCCGATTGTCGAAAAAACCGTCTATCTGGTTTCGCATTCGTTGGGCGCAATGCCGCGCGGCGTTTACGACAAAATGCAGGAATATGCCGAAACTTGGGCGACACGCGGCGTTCGCGCGTGGGGCGAGGGCTGGTGGGAAATGCCCAGAGAAGTCGGCAATATGGTGGCGAAAATCATCGGTGCGGAAGAAAATTCAATCGTTATGCATCAGAATGTCTCAGTTTGCCAATCACTGATTTTATCGTGCTTTGAACCAGATTCTAAAAGAAACAAAATCGTTTATGAAGAATTGAATTTCCCGTCCGTGATGTATGTTTATGAAGCGCACGCTCGCAATGGAAAATTTCGTATCGAAACAATTAAGTCCGACGACGGAATGACTATTTCTCTAGACAAAATGCTCGCGGCAATTGATGAAGAAACGCTTTTAGTTCCGATTTCCCACGTTCTTTTCAAAAGCTCATTTTTGCAGGACGCTGGTAGAATTATCGAAAAGGCGCATAGCGTTGGCGCGATGGTTGTTCTGGATACTTATCAATCTGCCGGAACAGTTCCTTTTTCGGCGAAAGATTTGAACGTAGATTTTATTGTCGGCGGTTCGGTGAAATGGCTTTGCGGCGGCGCAGGCGCTGGCTATTTGTATGTGCGTCCCGATTTGCAAACGAAATTACAGCCAAAAATTACGGGCTGGTCGGCACACGCCGAACCTTTTGCATTTGTCGCCGGCGATATACATTATGCTGAAACAATCGAAAGATTTCTTCACGGCTCACCTTCAATTCCCGCGCTTTATTCGGCGCAAAGCGGTTATAAAATTATTAATGAAATCGGGGTCGAAAAAATCCGCGAAAAAAACCAACGCCAAACGCAATGGTTAATTGAAAAAGCCGAAAGCGAAGGTTTTACCGTAACAAGTCCGAAGAATCCCGCGCGGCGCGGCGGAACGATTACAATCGCTCACGAGCAAGCTGCTTTAATAACAAAAGAATTAATCAGACGCGAGTTTATTGTTGATTTTCGACCCGGTGCGGGAATCAGAGTTTCGCCGCATTTTTACACGAAAGACGAAGAACTTGAAGTTTTTATCGACGAATTAAAAAGCATTCGAGATTCAAATGCTTACGAGCAACATCAAACGGTAAAGACGGCATTTTAGAAAAATTTTATGAACATCAAAATTCTTATCGAAAAAGGCGAAGATGATTATTTCGTCGCCTCCGTACCTTCGCTGAAAGGTTGTTGGTCACAGGGAAAAACAAGGGAAGAAGCGTTGAAAAACATTCGTGAGGCAATTGATTTGTATTTGGAGCCTGAGCCATTTGAGCTTGAAAAAAACGAAGATAAAGAACTTGTCGAAATTGCCGTATGAAATTTCCGCTTCTTTCGGGCAAACAAGTTTTCTCGGCTTTAACGCGTTTAGGCTTTGTGGAAATTCATCGTAAGGGCAGTCACGTAAAAATGAAACACGCCGATGGGCGTTTGATTGTTTTTCCTTTCCACGACGAAGTTGACCGCTTTACGCTCAAAGGTGCATTGCGCGATGCTGAAATAAACGTCGAAGATTTTCTAAAACAAGTTAAATAATGAGTAATGAATATGGCAAAAACCTCGCTTCTTTCATACAACGAATACTTAAAAGTTCCTGAACTTATCAATCTGCAGGAAACTTTGTCTGACCCGAAAAGTCACGATGAACTGCTGTTTATCATCATCCATCAAACTTACGAATTGTGGTTCAAGCAGATTTTGCACGAGATTGATGCCAGTATTAAATGGCTCAAAGAAAATCGCGCTTTTCGCGTCAATCATTCGTTAAAATCAGTTGCGGCGATTGGAAAGGTAGTCGTCAGCCAAATTCATATTTTGGAAACAATGGCGCAAATCGGTTTTCTGGAATTTCGAGATAAATTAAATCCCGCAAGCGGTTTTCAATCAACGCAGTTCCGCGAAATCGAATTTGTTTCTGGCGCGAAAGATGAAAAATTATTGAAGCATTTCGCTGACGACGAATTTGCTTATCAAAATTTGTCAAAACGATTTGACCAGCCGAGCCTTGCAGATGAGTTTTGGCATCTTTTGCAAAGAAACGATTTTACCGTCGAAACAAACGAAAATCGCGTACAAACGATTGTCGAAATTCTAATGCACCCGGAAAAATACGCCGATTATTTTATTATGCAGGACTTACTTATCGAACACGACGAAAACATTACGCTCTGGCGTTATCACCACGTTTTGATGGTGGAAAGAATGTTAGGAATGAAGCGCGGCACAGGCGGCTCGGAGGGCGCGGGATATTTACGGACAACACTGTCGAAAAAATTCTTTCCCGAACTCTGGGAAGCGCGAACGCATTTGTAAATAGTGGTGAGTTATTAGTGAGGAACGGTGAGGTTTAATTTTGTTAAAGACCTAACATTTATCACTTATTACTCACCATTCACCGTTTAGCACTAACTACAACGTCGTTTTCGACTCGCGCATCAAACTCTTACAAATCAGCTGATTTCAAGGAGCTTTTATGTCGCCGCAAACAAGATTTTTTCTGCAAGTTATCACGATTATTTTTTCATTTGCCATATCAATTAATGCGCAAACCGCAAAGCCTACACCACCGCACGAAGATGAACCTGAAAGAATTTTTACCGAAGAAATCAAATTGAATGTTTCCGCTCTTGATCAAAACGGCAAGTTTGTTTCAGCCATTCAAAAGGAAGATTTGGTAATAATGGAGGACGGACGAATTCATCAAGCGAGCAGCGTGCGGCGCATTCCCGCCAATGTTTTAATCGTGATGGACACGGGCGGCGAGATGCGGCTGGCGAAAAGTTTTAATCAAACACGCGCGACGGCGAAAAATTTGATAAACGCCCTTCAACCGCAGGATTCGGTGGCAATTATGCAGTATCACGACAAGGTCGAGATTATCGCCGAATGGACGAATAAAGAAGAAGCGTTAAAAATTCTGAACACAAAAGCGAATTTCGGCAGGCGTTCAATGTTTATAAATGCGCTTGAAACGGCGACCAAATTTTTGCAAAAAACGCCGCTCGAAAATCGTCATCTCATTCTCATCACCGACGGAACAGACAGTTTTAATAAACTTTCTGACAGAGACGCGGCGATGAAAAATCTTCTCGCCACCGACATCAATGTTCACGTTGTCAGCTACACGCAGATGGAAAAAACAAGGCTTGCGCCGAAGAAAAATGTTTTTATGAAAGGCGAACCGAAACCGAAAAGACTTCCTGAAGAAGTAGTGATGACAATGCCGAGAGGCGTTCAAGATTTAATGAGAGCGCCGCGTCTGGGTTCAATCAATACGGACAGGGAATTTTTGCGTAAAATGAAGGAAAGGGAAAAATCTTTGGACGAAAGCGAAAAATATCTTACAGAACTTTCCAAAGACACTAACGGCGAATTTATCTTACCCGAATCAAACGAAGAAATGCTCGACAAAACGGCGCTCGTTGCCCAGATTATTGATTCAAGCTACGTCGTTACTTACGCGCCAAAACGCGCTTTGAAAGAATCGCCGACCGGCGAAGTGCGAAACATCGAAATCTCTTCGCGCCGCGTGAATTTGCAAGTGCAGGCACGGCGAAAATTAGTTGTAAAATAACGGTGAGGTATGAACGGTGAATTATTAGTTGAGAATGGAAAATTTGCTTTTCACTAATCGTTCACCGTTCACAACTCACCACTATATTAAAACGCCTGAGCAAAGCGGAAATGAAGTTGTCCCTGTCGCAAACGATAAATCGCGTTGCTGCCGTCCGTCTGCGGAATCAAAAATTGCGGCGGCTTAAACAAATACCCATAATCTACCGCAAACTCGCCGCCAACCGGAGTTTTAATTCTAAATCCGAGACCGAGTGTATGCGTCCAAGTGGCTCGCAGATTACTGCGGAAAACGTCGTTCGGGTCAACATCCGGCGGATTAAAAATATCTCCGACGCGGCGGAAAACATTGCCGCCGTCATAAAACGGGACGGCGCGAATACTTTCACTTACCGGAATGCGCGCTTCAACATTCACAATCGCTAAAGCATTTCCGCCAAAAGGAACTGTGAAAGGAGTTAAGAAAACGGGCTCGCCTTTTTGATTGCGGAAAGTTCCTTGCGGCACAACCGCCACGCGCGGTCCGGCAGCTTCAAACTCGAAACCTCTGAGCGTCGTCGAACCACCCGCGAAAAATCTCTCGCTAATCGGCAAAATACCTTCAAGGTCGGGAAACTGCGCCGACGAAAATCTCTGTCCTTGACCGAATACATTTGCCAGACCGAGAATGGCGCGCCCGGCTAAAGTAGTATTTTTTAGTCTCGGAAAAGTGTAGAAAGTATTGTATGAACCTTGAAACTTTTGAAAACCGACGTTCGCGCCTAAAACGGGAAGCGAAAAATTATATTCAGCCGTCAGGTAATTGCCGTGCGTCGCATCGTTCGGGCTGTAGCGGCATGGGTCGCCCGGATCGCCTTTTTGAATAATATCGAGAATCGTATATTTGATATTGCAATTCTCGCGCGTATCGAACACAAAATTTGTGCCGAAACCGGAAATTCGCACTTTCGCATCAGGACGAAGCAATTCTTTGACTAAAAGGCTCTCAAAATTAAACAACCGCACGTCTTCATATCGGTAACGCACAAATAAAATACTTCTGTTTTTAGTGCTGATTGTACGGCTGGTTTCAGCCGAGACACTGAAGCGATTGATAGTTGGGTCAGCGGTTTCGCGCCCGAATTCATCAATCGGATTACCTTTTTCGTCAACGCGCTGCACGATGCCGCCCGTTCCCCGGTCAAAAGATGTGCGGAAAAAGCGTGTAATCGTTGAATCGCGCTGATACTGCGTCGTAAAACTAAGTGGTGCGTAACGGATTGTGCCTGTTTCGCTTTCGCCGTCGTTTAAGAAACGCGGATTGATATAATCAATTTGCACAAGCTGCTGCAAACGACTGGCACGAATTCGCGCGCCGCCTTGCTGCAATTTACCGAAAAGATTGAAATGGCGGATGTCAAAAAATCCGTTGGCTCCGATGTCGGTTGAATAGCCGCCGCCGTATGTAATCAAGCGCGGTTTCTGTTCAACAACATTAACTATAATGTCTCTTATGGCGCTGCCATCCGCTCTCTCGCCTGCCTGTTCGGCTTTTATTTCGACCAGGCTGAAGGCGTCGGTTGAATAAAGATTTTGCTCGCTGGTAAAGATGTCGTTGGCACGCAAAACACTGCCGACACGCAGATTAATAGTTTTGAGAATCGCTTCGCGATCGGTCATCTCGTTGCCATTTATCAAAATGCGGTTGATAAACGTTTTTTTGCCTTCGTTTTCGAGATTGTAGACGACCTTAACCAATTCTTCAGGCGCATTTTCTCCTTCGTCTAATTCGACAAGTGAATAACTTACCTTTGCCTCATAAAACCCTTCTTGTGAATAAAATTTGGAAATTTCCTTCACGCCGTTTCGCGCTCGCGCCCGCGAAAAGTTTTTGCCGACCAAACTTGGAACCTTTGCCAGCAAAGTATCATCGGAAAAAGCAGTATTCCCCGCGATGTCCACGCCGTCAATGCGGGTCGGAACGCCTTCATTAACTACAAACGTAATGATTAAATCTTCACCGTTCGGTGAAACACCCTGCCGAGCGGTAACTTCAGCGCGGCGATAGCCAAGTTCGCGCACGAGAGATTGAACCGTTCGGCGGTCATCTTCCAAAATTTCATTGCTTGTATAACCGCGCCCGTAACCCAAATACGGAATAACACCGAGTAAACTTTTTTCTTGTGATTTCAAAACGCCTTGAATGTCGGCAATTGATATTTTATCTGTGCCTTCGAGCCTGATGTCTACGAGTTTCAAGCGACGACCAAGGTTAGTTTGATATTTTATATCAACCACGCGGTCTTTTAGGCTCGGACCGCTCAACGCCGAACACAAGACATCAGTTTCGTTGGTCGTTATACCGATTTCTTCCGGGAGGAATTCCGGGTTGACCGTGCAAACCGCTTTTACTTCGGCGAAAAAATAACCTTGTTCCTGATAATAATTTCTAAGTCGTCGTTCGCCTTCGATAATTGCCGCATAATCAAGCGTGCCTTCGCGTTTAACGGTCAAAAGTTTGATTTGGGTTTTCTCACCGATTTTTTTCTCGCCTTCAACCGTAATATTAACAACGGCTCCGACTTTGCCTTTTAGCTCGATGTCTACTGTGTTCGTCTTAGAGTCATGTTCCACACGCGGTTCTTCGAGTTCCGGAGCGAGAAACTTTTCTTTGCGAAGAGCTTTGCGGATTTCAGTAACATCATCATTTAAAGTTTCACGCGAAAATAATTTGCCAGGCTGAAGTTCCAAATCTTCGCGCACCTTTGCCGGGTCAAAACCTTCGACGTTGATGTTAAAACTTCTTACCTTTGCCTGCGCGTTGGGCGTTACTCGAAACGTAACGGCAACTTCGGTTTGACTGCTCAAAGGTTGTTGCGTGTATGTAACTTCCGAATTGAAAAAGCCGCGGTCGCGCAGATAAGCCAAAATCAAATCGGCATTACTGCGAAGCGTTTGTTCGGTAATTGAAGTTCCGGGATTAAGCAAGTTTAGCTTCAAGAGAAGCTGCTGCTCGGTTACCTTGTCGCCAATCGTATTGCCGATTACAATATTAATCTTTTCGGCTTGTGTTTTCCGCTTGATAATAAAACGCAAATCAACGCTTGCCGGACCGGATTCGATTCTCTGCGCCGTTACTGAAACGATTCGCTCCGTATCATATAATTTTTGCAGAGCGTCCCGCATTTTAACAACCGAGTACTTTTCGCCAAACGCGCTTCTGGCAATTGCGCGAAACTGTTCGGCTGCCGAAACATCTCTTAATTGAAACGGTCCGTCTTTGGAAACATCGCGATCTGCGTTTTCAAATCTGATATAAACGTTTGAGATTGTGCGGTCTTCGTATTTGTTTTGAGCGTGAGCAGTGAGCAGTGAGCAGTAAATAGTAAGCAAAAAAAAGAGCGCGAAGAAACGGAAAATGGAAAATGGAAAACGAAAAACGTATGCTTTCGCATTTTCCATTTTCCATTTTCCACTTTCCACTGTTTTTCTCTGTGTCTTTGCGTCTCGGCGGTTCAAATTTACCTCTTAAAATCTCTTTCGCAAACGAATTTCAAAACTAAAGTTATTATTTCTTTGCGTTACATTACTCAGCGAGCGCTGCTCGTATTGGGCGACAAACGATAAGCGATTGGAAACACGATATTCAAGGGCTAAAACTTGATTTTGGTCTTCTGAAAGATTTGTCGAATAGGTAATCAAAAGATTTTTGTTTATCTGTCTGCCCACGGTTAGACGCGCCGAAGGATTAAGGCGTTGACCGGAAATAATCGGGTCAATTTCAAAACGATTCAAACCGAAAAGTTTGTCTGTCGCGCGACTCAATGGATTATTAATTAACTCGTCGGTTAAAATTTCCGCCGCCGTGTTAATGCCCGATTGCGCCAGCGTCGGTATTCCCCTATCGGTGTTAGCTAAATTGCCGGTCGTGATTAGCGAGATAACATCGGCTTGCGGCAGAGCCGGACTCGATCTTACGGTCGCGTTGAGATTTTCGGTGTTCGTCAGTTCGCCGACCAGATTGACAATAATTCGGTAACCTTTAATTTCGGTTTCCGCCTGCAAATTGATATACGGTTCAACGCTTGTATTCGGCGGAAACTCCAACACGCCGCGCTGCACTTCGTAACGGTCTTTGCGGAAGATAATTGTTCCGCTGTTAGCCGTTACTCTGCCCGAAATTTGCGGATATTCAATGTCGCCCGTTACTCTCAAAGAAGCCGAAGCGGTTAAATCGGCTAAATTATTACGCACGACAAGCGCGTCGCGTCCTTCGATTCGAATATCGAGTTTCGGCACGCCAATGAAAGAAGTTGAAGGACCTTCCGCCAGTGAGGCTTCGCGCCGACGGCTGATAAAATCAGCCAGATCAATGTCTTTGTTATAGACGCTGCGGCGGGCATAAATTGTTCCGGCAATCAATGTATTTAGCTCGCCGTCTCTGCGAACGCCGCTAATCTCGATTTGAGCATCGCCCGTAGTTATAAAATCAGGTGGAAGCGGCGCGGTAAAGTTATTTCCGCGCACGTCAAACCTAAAGGCTTGAAGCTCTAAACCTTTGACCACGGCGCCGCCAGAAGCCGTAATTTTGCCGCCGCCTAAAAATCCGCTCAACTCAGAAATCTCAGCCTGATTTGAAGTAAATCTGACGCTGCCGTTTATACGGGTAAGAGATAAACGTTCGGCGCCGACAAAAGTTGCCAGCGAAGCGTTTTCCAGCCTTGCCGTTCCATTCAATTGGGCTGTTTTATTTACTCCGCTCAAACCGACGGAAACATTTGCCAGACCGGAAAAGAAAGTATTTTTTGAGAGCGCGTTGAAAACGCTCAAGTTTATTTTTCCGTCAACCGTTAAGTTATTTATTCCGTCATCGGTCAATGCTTTTGTTCCACTGACAACAATATTTGAGCCACCGCCCGAAAATTCGACGCTGTTAATAACAACTTCTTTCATATTAAAACGCACGGAAACGGGTTTTGTCGCAATTAACGGAGTTTCTCCAATTTGCAGGGCAAATTGACTGAGCTCAGCCGCACCGCTTAAGTTTTCGGTGGTAAAGCCGCGTTTTCCTGTCGCGTCCGTGCCGTAAAGATTGCCTTCCAAAAACACTCTGCCCGTCGCTTGTCCGGTAATGCTCACGTCGCCTGTCGGCTGCCCAGTCTCATCGGCATTACTTGACGGGCGAACCAATGCAATAAACGGCGCAAGCTCGGTCTGGTTAAATGTTGTCTCGGCGCGGAACGGCAAATTTTCATCCGCAAAGTTTACGCTTGCCGCGATAACTTGCGGTCGCCCTTGAAAATTGGCAGTTAAATTTGCATTCAATTGTTGATTTTCCGTCCTGCCGACAAACGCCACTTCGCCGAGGGCATTCTCATTGATGACGACATTGCGCCCGATGCCGTTAAAATTGATGTTGTAAGTTCTGGCATCGGCGGTTCTGCCTGTTGCTTTAGCTTGCAAATCAACAATTCCGTTAATGTTGGAAACGTCCGCGCCTGCCGGTAGAAACGGGCGAACTCTTGCAAGAGCAATATCTTTGCCTTGAACATCAAAATCAAAAGCCGTCGAATCGGTTTGATAAGTTCCTTTTGCCCTTAAATAGCCTTCACCGAAACGCGCTTCAAATTTTTCGAGATTGACTAGATTTCCCTGAAAATTTGCCCGCGCGTCAAAACCGTCGAACGGTTGACCGTTGACCGTGCCTCTGCCGGATGAAATGTTGGCTTCTCCCTGCATTTGGTTTGGCAAACCCGTTAAATTTATCGTGCCGGAAGTTTCTGCTTGAAAATCCTTAATTTGTGCAGGCAAAAAATCTATCGGCAGTGCCGCGAGAAGATTTCCGGTATTTATTTTATTGAGCGTCGCTTGAACGGAAATGTTATTTGTGCCTGTGTTCGGAACATTGACGTTAAAGGCGAGATTTCCGCCATTGCGTTCCTGCAAAACGCCGTCGCGCAGTTCAATTCCATACGGCGAAGCGGAAACATTTGTCGCCAGCGAACCTAAATTGCGCCCGCGCAAAATCAGCGAGTCAACCGCAGCGCGTCCTTCAATCGTCGGATTTTCCAAATTGCCGGTTAAGTTGCCGGTAAAATTAAAATTTCCGGCAAACTGCGCTTGGTAATTATCAAGCTGCTGTTCGAGTTCGGGCGAGAGATTCAAAACTCTGATGATGCGTTCGATTTCCGTGGCATCGGAAGAATTAAACGCGAGATTCAAATTTGAATTGTTTCCGCTTAAATCAAAACGTCCCGTCGCGTTAAATGCACTTTTTTCCGTATTTAGATCTGCGTAATCAACATTGAAAAGCCCGTTGGTTGCCGTCAGCGCCAGCTTTCCGTTGATTGGAACAAGCCCGCGTTCTGTTGTTCCGGCGTTTGCCGCAAAATCGGCGTTTAAAGTTCCGCTTGCCGTTTTAAAGTTCGTTCCGGCAAAAGTTAGATTTGCTTTTCCGGTTGCTTTGCCTTCAATCGGCACGACGCGCCCGCCTTGCAAAGCGAGCAGTTTCGATAAATCAAGATTGGAAAAATCGGCGTCAACTCTTGAACGATTGCGATTGTTCAAAGCAATCACCGCATTGCCGTTAATTTTGCCTTCCATTACGTCTGCCGTTAAATTATTGAGCGCAATTTGTTGATTTTCCGCCACGACGGAAGCACGTGCCGCGCCGAGTTTGATACTGCCTAACACGCCGCCGCCCAAGCTCATATCCGCGCTTGCGCGGTAGCGACCCGAAGGCTCAAGCACGAAAACGGGTTTGTAAATTTTCACATTTTCGAGATTGCCGCCTTCAGGCACAGCGGATTTTGTCAAAACGACATTGCCCGCGTTTATATCACCCGAAGTTCCTTCAATTCTGCCTTGCCGCATTGTCAGGCGAACGCCCGCGACATTCAAACTTCCTAAAATCGCCGCGTCCGTTTCGAGTTTAGCCACTCGCAAATTGTCTGAATAGAGTTGGGTTTCATTGCCGTTAATCTGCACGTCAACGCCCGAAGCCGTTAAATTTCCGACCTTCGCGCCGCTTGCATTTAAACTGTCGGCTTGAACTTGATTTGCCTGAAAATCGGTTCTCGCGCCGTTATTGGTCAAATTAACATTATTAGCTCTTAAATTTTTGAGTCGAACATCTTTGGTTTCGACGCCTTCAGCCGTTAAATTTCCTGCTTTGACAGCGGTTTTTGCGCCGCTACTTGTTAAATCAACATTATTCACCCGCAAATTTCGCAGACGCACATCTTCCGTTTCCACGCTGCTTGCCCGTAAATTTCCCGCTTTCGCATCGGTTCGCTCGCCGCGTTTGCTGATTTTTACGTTGCCGGCATCAACGCCTTTAAGCGTCGCGTCTTCCGTTTTGACTGAACTTGCGCGAAGATTCGGAACGGAAACATCGGTTCTCTCGTCATTGGAAAAGATTTTTACGTTTTGCGCCTGCAAAGATTGAACGCCGGCATTTGGAGAATTAAAACCTCCCGCCCGTATGCTGCCCAGATTTGCGTTAAGCTGATTGTCTTTGTAATCGGCAAGAGCATCGGAAATATACAGCCCCGCGATTGTTCCCAGAGGTGTTTTCGCCGCTGCCGCCTGCAGTTCGCCAACCCACCGAAAATCAGTTCCCGTGCCGCGCACGTTGCCAATTAATTGCAGCGTGTCAATGCGAAAATCTTCAAACGTGAGCATTTCGGCAACTGCTTTGCCGTTTGCTTCATACATCGAATCTTCGCCTTCGACCGTCGCGTTTATTTTCAAACCTTTCAAACGAATATTGGAAGCTGCTAACGCGTCCGATTGAATTTCACCTTCGACACGATAAAAATCGCGTTTGCATTCACCGTCGGGGTCGTCTTCTTTACAATCGCTGATAAGCCTTCCTGTCGCTTTTCCGTTGAAATTGCCGACGCCGCGCAGCGCCGTTCCGAGCGGCAAAACGCTCGACGTTTGCGTTAAATCAACCGTTGAGCTGACATTTAAATCGTAATTTATTTGTTCCCAATCGGTGATTGTGCCGTTCAAAGTTGATTCGCCAATCGGCGAAGTGAGATTTAGTTCGGAAATTTCCGTGCCTTTGTTGTCGGCAATTCCTCTGGCGCGAATGTCTATCGGCTCAACAACACTTTCGTCATAAACAAAGTTTGAATCAGTCGAAGTGAAATCAACTTTATAACGCTTTTGGTCGTCAGGCATGATGGCGTTTTCAGGTTCGATAAACAATAAGATATTTTTTGCATCGGCGGAAATTTTGTGCTGAACATCGCCGAAATGCACTAAACCGTTTTTTACCGAAAATTTCAGCGAAGAATATGTGAAATTTACGCGCGAGCCAGCTTCGTCTTCGACAAAATTGAGGTTGGAAAAATTCGATTTTCCGTTTTCGTCAAATTTTACCCACGCTTCAATGCCGTCAATTTCGGTTGTATCAATCGAAATATCACGGCTCAACTGCCAGGCGTAAAGGTCTTCGACGGTCAAATGAAGTTCAGCATTTTGGACGAAAAAGAGTTTATCGCCTGTTACCTTATCATTGAAAGTCGCGTTTTTCAGTTCCAAGCGAAGCGGTGAAACTCGCACACGAAAAACATCCGCGCTAAAAACAATTCCGATTTGCTCCATTTTAGCGACAAACTGCTGTTTGATGTAATTATCAAAAACGCCATAACGATAAGAAACCGTCGTCAAAAGAGCCAGCCCAATCGCCAAAATCGCCACTAAACCAAGCGCGATAACCGCATTTCGGCGCGTGAAAAATTCTCTGCGCCGCTGTTCGGGCGAGCTTTCTCCAGGCGTATTTTCTTCGGATAATTCTTCCGGAATTTCTTCAGTATAGTTGTTGTTTTCTTGGGACATCTAACAAAAGGGGAAAGCAGCAAATCTATTTTAACGATTTTTTACCGTTCTTGGAAAGTAAATTCGAACTTCGCCAAATTTTATTTTCAAACCAAACGTTTAAAGCGGCTCAACATCTACAATTTCCAAATCGAACGCTTCAATGGCATTAATCTTCGGCGGATGATTGGTCAAAAGCCGAATTTTCTTTACGCCCAAATCATTCAAAATTTGCGCTCCGATGCCATAATCGCGGAAACTGCCGTAGCCTGTAAGTTTTCGCGCCGCTTGAAAATCGAGATTTTTTTCCTGCATTACAGCGTAAGTTTGTAATTGGTGAATCAAATCTAGATTGTGTTCACGCTGCCGTAAATAAAGTATCACGCCTTGCCCGGTTTCGGCTATCTTTTTTAAAGAGGTTTGTATGGCTTGTGAAGCCTCGCCAAGCCGCGAGCCAAACATAGCAAAGGTGATGTTCTCAGTTTGGACGCGCACGAGAACCGGTTCGGTTGTCTGTGAAAAATCGCCTATCGTCAACGCGACGTGCGTTTCGCCGTTCATTATGTTTTCGAAGACGACAGCGCGAAATGTTCCGTAATCAGTCGGCAAATCTGTTTCAACCACGCGCCTGACAAGCGTTTCCTTATGAATTCGATAACGAACTAAATCCGCGACGGAAATGACTTTCAAATCGTGTTTCGCGGCAAATTTTTCGAGTTCCGGCATTCGCGCCATCGTCCCGTCTTCATTCATTATTTCGCACACAACACCAGCCGGATAACAGCCAGCAATTCTCGCAATGTCAACACTCGCTTCGGTTTGCCCGACTCGAACAAGAACGCCGCCTTTTTTTGCGCGAAGCGGAAAGATATGTCCGGGACGCGCTAAATCAGAAGGTTTTGAACGCGGATTGACGGCAGTTAAAATTGTATGAGCGCGGTCGGCGGCTGAAATTCCCGTCGTTACGCCTTCGCGCGCTTCGATGGAAATCGTGAAAGCCGTTCCCATACTTGAGGTATTATCAGCAGTTTGTGGCGGCAATTGAAGTTCGTCGCAACGCTCTTCGGTTAAAGGCAGGCAAATCAGACCGCGAGCGTGCGTCACCATAAAATTGATAATTTCAGGCGTCACCTTTTCTGCCGCGCAAACTAAATCGCCTTCGTCTTCGCGGTCTTCATCATCAACAATAATTATCATTTTGCCTGCCGTAATATCGTGGGCAGCTGCTTCAATAGTGTTAAGGGGCATTTCGATTTTGAATTTTAGGTTTTTGATTTTGAATTTTTTTCAACCCGAATCAAAAGATAAATTTTAGCCGATACCTCTTACATTTACCATTTACCATTTACCATTTACCATTAAACCGATGCCTTTTGAATTAAAACTCGCATTGAAATATTTTCGCGCAAGGCGAAAAAGTTTAGCGCGTTTTACTTCGCTCGTTGCCGTGGTCGGCATCGCGGCAGGTGTGGCGAGTTTGATTATCGCTCAGGCGCTGGCGCGCGGCTTTAGCGAAGAAATGCAAGATAAAATTCTCGGCAATACGGCGCACGTTTCCGTTTTTCACAATGACGGCGCGGAAATTTCTAATTGGAGGGAAACCAAAGAAAATTTGGAAAGAACGGAAAATGTCAAAGAAGTTTCCGCAACAACTTACGAAAGCGCAATTATCAGTAGCAAAGATGCTGTAAACTACGCGGTTTTAAGAGTAGTCAGCAGTCAGGATAAACAACTGACTATTGACAACCGACAACCGACAACCGATATTTCTCTTGGCGAAAGGCTTGCCGAAAAAACAAACTTAAAACAAGGCGATGAAGCGGAAATTATTACTCTCGAAAATCAATCTGAACCGAAAAGAACGCGCGTTCACATTGCCCAAACTTTCCAAACCGGAATTTACGAGTACGATTCAACGTGGATTCGAGTTTCACCCGAAGATTTTATGCGGCTCAAAGGACAATCGAATTTCGCGCCGAGTGTTTTGAATGTGTCGGTCAAAGATATTTATAAAGCAGATAAAACAGCAAAAGAAATTGGCGTCCAATTAGGCGAAAGTTACAACGTCGTTGATTGGCAGGAAGCAAACCAACCACTTTTTGCCGCCCTAAGTCTTGAAAGAAAAGTCGCGTTGGCAATCATTTCGCTAATAATTTTTATCGCAGCGCTGAATATCACAACCACGCTCGCGCTGCTCGTGGGCGAGCGAAGACTGGATATTGCCGTTTTAAGAACGTGCGGCGCGAAAACGCAAAATTTGATTTTCGTTTTTCTGTTTGAAGGTTTGTTTTTGGGATTTCTGGGAATTTTATTTGGTATAGCTCTTGGATTGCTCGGTTGTTTTGCAGGAAATCGTTTTAAGATTATTAGTCTTTCGGCGGAAGTTTATTCTTTAAGCTACATTCCGCTTCGCCCGAATTTAA
>MWVV01000076.1_pt1 | contig 35363 bp, 33 predicted proteins | sample 1047281 | NCBI WGS metagenome assembly MWVV01 (sample SAMN06349986, study PRJNA376086) | soil metagenome | isolation source: PT-2 sample Antarctic (ecotone) soil | place: Antarctica | collected 2015-01-13 | reverse complement strand
GAAGATTTCAGATGTGGTGATGGAAATCGCGTGTGGGTTACACAATTTGCGAGTAACCTTCCGCCAGCCACTTCAAACAATTGATTTAACGAACTTTGAAGAAATATATTATTTCCAATAATGTCTAGTTAGAAAACTAGAAATAATTCTAGCCAAAAATCGAAGTTTGGTTGATAATGTTTTTATGAAACTCGAAAGTTATTTTGATTTTCTCGCGCCCGACGATATTCGCATTAAGGGAACGCGCATCGGCATCGAATCGGTGCTTTACGATTATATTTATCGCCAGCAAACGGCGGAACAAATCGCCGATCGTTTTCCGACTCTTAAACTTCAACAAATTTACGCGACGATTCTTTACTATCTTGATAATCGAGAAAAAACCGAAGCCTACCTGCTCGATTGGTTAAGTTTCAGCCGAAAAGTGCGTGAAGAACAAGCCGAAAATCCGCCGCCCGTCGTTTTACGTTTGCGAAAAATTAAAGAAGAAAAAACTATGCTCGCCGCCTGAATCCGATGAGTGAGATTCGCTATCTTTTGGACGAAAACGTCAAGCCGATTCTGAGAGCCGAGCTTTTACGGCGCGAGCCGAATTTAACGGTTTGGCAAATCGGAATGTTGGGCTGTCCCGATTACGGAACGCTCGACCGTGAAATTTTGATTTGGTGCGAGGAAAACGAGTTTATTCTTGTAACGAACAATCGAAAATCAATGCCCGTCCATTTGCAGGACCATCTGGCTGAAAACCGCCGCACGACGGGAATTTTTGTTTTAAGCGAAAATATGAGCGTCGGCGAAACGCTCGACGATCTTCTTCTGATTGCGGCGACTTCGGATTTGGAAGAATACAGAGATTTGATTCTTTACCTGCCAATTAGCTGATTTATACGGCGCGTGTCGGCTATAAGATTATTGCTGATGTCGTGAGTTTGCCAGAGAGAATGCCGAATATCTATCGAAGATTGACTAGTTAAACTAATCTTCTTTAGCTAGAAATTTCTGGTGAATAAATATCTTTCAGCAAATGTTCAATAATATCTATACACCTATTTAAAGTATTTTCTGATTGAATATTCGCTTCGTGAGCTGCGTTATTTCCAAAATCCCTTAATTTGTGCAGGTTATTGGCATTTTTGGGCGTAAGTAATTGTCTTCTGACTAAATCATCAATTTTACCCTTTAAATTTCCGGCTGTTGAATTTAGGTCGTTACAAACAAGTTCAATTAAAGTTCTCATACCTGTTGTTGCCACAATTAATAATCTGTTTGAAATGGCTAAATGAATTTCTTCATATATTTGTGCTATTGTTGGCGGAATAGATTCAAGTTGTAATTTTTGCCGACCTTTAATTCTACTTGGATAAAGATGAATCTCTTCTTTATCGTTTGATTGATTATTCTTGAAAGTAATTCTACGAAATGAAAGACTTTCGCATCCCATACATTGGACAATTTGATATTTCTCGTTCCATTCTAACTCTTTAACTTCTACAGAATGAATTAAATTATGTTTTGTTGGTCTGAGACATTCTCGGCAATCAACTTTTAATTCATCAATAAGTTTATTACTTGAGGTTTCTTTTTGAGAATTTATAGGTATTTCAATGGGTAATTCTTTAAGTTTATTTTCGATAATTGTTAAAGATGATTCTGGTATCTTTTCTTCAACTTGCGGTTGAGTTTTAACGAGATTAACTTTACTTTCCTCCAAAGGAAAATCGTTGGCTGAACTTTCTACGGTTGGTTTCCTAGGAAAAACTCTGATTATTCGTTTCGGCGCGGGCGCGGCTTCGGCTTTCGGGAAATACTTATTACGAAGCCTTTCTGCCAATTCTTTGCTGACAGAGTGGGACGGCACAGAGACATCTGCGCCTTCAAGTCGTAATTCTTCAATCACGCGCTTGGTGTCTTGTTTGAGGTCTTTGGCTAAATCGTAAATCCGAATTGACGTTCCTACGGGCATATATTTTGTTGAAAAATAAAGTAAGTTTCAATATCAAAAATTATTTGCAAAATTTTACCACAACAAATTCACCTGATACTTAGCAAAATTCGTATCCGCGCTGACCAAAGTCATATTCTCGACAGTCGCAGATGAATCACAAATCGCAAAAACTAAGCCGCTTTTAATTGCTGTTTTTGCCGCGCGATTTCGTGTAGAGTTTCGGGAGCGATGTCCGCGCCGTTTTCCCAAACGACCGTCCAGCCGTCAAGTGAGAAGTTTTTGAAATAATCAATGTTTTCGAGCGGCTTGAAAAACGGATATTTCTTTATCCAATTCGTGAAATCTATTTCGGCTTGCAAATCGTCGCTGAAAGTCAATTCGAGCGTATAGTCGAACAAATAACGAGCCGATATAACCGTAATTAAATCTTTCATTTTTCTAAAGCTGTGAGAATAAGCAGTAAATTCATAACTCTTTATCAAATCCCCAGAATTCATAGGGCAACTCATCATCAAAATCTTCACTCATCCACATTGTACCTTTTCCTAAACCTGCAATCCGCTGTTTCTGCTCTTTTGACTTTTCAATCGGCACAAGACGCGCCAGCGGTTCGCCGTTTTCTTCGATAATTATTTCATCGCCGTTGCGGGTTAGAGCCAACAAACCTTGCAGTTGAGATTGGGCTTCGCTGATGCTTACTATTTTCGTCATAAAATTACCTCGCCGCCGATTATAGCATTTTTCAAAAACACTCACGATTGAATCAGACTACTCACACTTACCAATGAAAATGATTTCGGCGGTTTGCCGGCAGCAGACTCGAACATCAAATCTCAGCAAATTTATTGAACCGAAAAAAGATTGCAATTTTTTATTTTGCGGGCGTTCACAAATCGTCCGGTTACTGACGCGAAAATGATTGATGATGTTTTATCTCTTTCAAATTTCAGCAAAATTAAAATGAAAACGCTGGAACTTTTTTTATTTTTCGGTGTCTAACCAGATGAAAAATAGTTTGCGCCAAAGCAACCAAATTACAGGTTGCCATCTCGAACGAATATCTAATTGAAAAATTAAAAGGAGTTTTATTTTATGCCATATTTCCAACGTGTTTTTGCTTCCGCCGTCGTCATTTTTGTTCTTCTTTGCTCCCTGTGCATTCTGCCCGAAACCGTTTCGGCTAAAAGATGCGGGGCGGAAATTCCTGACAGTCTATTGACGCTTTATCTGGAAAGCGATTTGGTTGTCGTCGCTTCGATTAAAAGCGAAAAAGTTTTGAAAGTAACTGATGAGTATGAATACGGCAAGTATCTCGAGGTGGAGAAAAGTCTGGAAATTTCCGATACGCTGAAAGGTCGGGATTTGGATTCGGTAACTTTTAATATCTCGGAATTCAAATCTAATAATTCTGAAAATACCGCCGAGTATTCCGAAGAAGGCGAAGTCTATCCAAAGGTTGGCGATAAAGGCTTGTTTTTTTTAACCAAAAATGCGGAAACTAATTTTTATGAACTTGCCGATTACAGTTCGGGAATGAAGAAATTGAAAGATGCCGAATTAGACGTTTATGAAAAGCGAATCAAAGAGCTAAAACAGATTGTGGCAGCCAAAAAAAATCAGCTTCCGAAACTTACCGAATGGTTGGTGCGTCTCACTGAAGAACCTATTACTCGCACCGAAGGCATAATTGATTTAGAAGGAAGTTTCATGGCGTTGGAATATGCTTTAGAGGAAGAGCAGGCGAAAACCGCTGAAGAGAAAGAAAATGTTACACCCAAAGAGCCGATTTTACTCGACAAAAACTTTCGAGCCGACAATACGCCGGAAATTGCCAAACTTTTGACCGATTCACAAAAGCAGCGTCTTTCAAATGTGTTTTTGCTTTCAATAAACGAACACTTAATGAAATTAAATGACGCTGGAGGCGAAGAAGAAATTACGCCTGACTACGAATTGATAAGTTTAACGAAACATTGGGATAAAACTTATCTGGCGATGACTTCGTTTGCGTTTCTGCAAAACACAGACAGTTCAAACGGGCGTAAAGTTTCATATCTGATGAGCGTTGTCGCTTTATTTTTAGACGATGAGAAACTTTATGAAATCTCCGGCAATTACGCTTCTGCGCTGTCCGAAGATGAAAATGCCTTGACGGAAGTTCCTGAAGAGGAAGTTCCCGTGCCGGAAACAATCTCGGAATCTGAAATCTCTGCCGAGGTTGAAACTTCCGTAGAAATTCAAAAAGTCGAAGAAGTATCCCAACCAATTGTTGAAGAAACGCCGGTTAAAATGGAACAGGGAAATTTAGACGAATCAACAAAAAAACCGGTTGAAGAAATAACTTACAAACAATATAAAGAAATAATACTTCTTAAATTTAACCGGCAATACGGAACAATTATCTCGCAAATCTCCGCATCGAAATAGATTGATAGCCGCGAATTTGGACGGATAATTTATCATCTTCGACAAACTCGCGGCTATTCTTTATCGCACGGTTAATTCGGGCGGAAGCTGTTTGTCAACTTTCGGACGCTCTTTCAAATCCGCCAATTCCCACAATGTTAAGAAAATCGTCCGTGAGATCCGAATTAGACGTTTATGAAAAGCGAATCAAAGAGCTAAAACAGATTGTGGCAGCCAAAAAAAATCAGCTTCCGAAACTTACCGAATGGTTGGTGCGTCTCACTGAAGAACCTATTACTCGCACCGAAGGCATAATTGATTTAGAAGGAAGTTTCATGGCGTTGGAATATGCTTTAGAGGAAGAGCAGGCGAAAACCGCTGAAGAGAAAGAAAATGTTACACCCAAAGAGCCGATTTTACTCGACAAAAACTTTCGAGCCGACAATACGCCGGAAATTGCCAAACTTTTGACCGATTCACAAAAGCAGCGTCTTTCAAATGTGTTTTTGCTTTCAATAAACGAACACTTAATGAAATTAAATGACGCTGGAGGCGAAGAAGAAATTACGCCTGACTACGAATTGATAAGTTTAACGAAACATTGGGATAAAACTTATCTGGCGATGACTTCGTTTGCGTTTCTGCAAAACACAGACAGTTCAAACGGGCGTAAAGTTTCATATCTGATGAGCGTTGTCGCTTTATTTTTAGACGATGAGAAACTTTATGAAATCTCCGGCAATTACGCTTCTGCGCTGTCCGAAGATGAAAATGCCTTGACGGAAGTTCCTGAAGAGGAAGTTCCCGTGCCGGAAACAATCTCGGAATCTGAAATCTCTGCCGAGGTTGAAACTTCCGTAGAAATTCAAAAAGTCGAAGAAGTATCCCAACCAATTGTTGAAGAAACGCCGGTTAAAATGGAACAGGGAAATTTAGACGAATCAACAAAAAAACCGGTTGAAGAAATAACTTACAAACAATATAAAGAAATAATACTTCTTAAATTTAACCGGCAATACGGAACAATTATCTCGCAAATCTCCGCATCGAAATAGATTGATAGCCGCGAATTTGGACGGATAATTTATCATCTTCGACAAACTCGCGGCTATTCTTTATCGCACGGTTAATTCGGGCGGAAGCTGTTTGTCAACTTTCGGACGCTCTTTCAAATCCGCCAATTCCCACAATGTTAAGAAAATCGTCCGTGAGATTCGTTCCATTTTCGCGTAATCAATTTTTTGCGGCTCGTCGCCCGGTTGGTGATAATCTTCGTGAACGCCGTCAAACCAAAACACAATCGGAATTCCGTTCACGGCATAATTAAAATGGTCGGAGCGAAAAAAGAAACGATTCGGGTCTTTCGGGTCGTCGTATTTGTAGTTGTAAGTTAAATTCAAAAACGAATTGTTGACGGTTTTAGTAATTTCGCCAAGCTCAGAACTCATCATCTCCGAGCCGATGACATAGACTTCCGTCTCATTAGTAAGATTTGCGTTTTTCGGGTTTGTATCGCCCGCTCTTCGGCTGCGCCCAATCATATCAATGTTCAATTGTGCAACGACCGATTTTATGTCAACCGTTGGAAATCGGTTGAAATACTCGCTTCCCCACAAACCTTTTTCTTCGCCCGCGTGCCAAACAAACAAAACGGAACGTTTCGGTCGTTTCGGCGACTTTGCCAATGCTTCGGCAATTGAAAGAATGGCAACTGTTCCTGATCCATCATCGTCCGCGCCGTTCCAGATTTTGTCTTCGCCTTTCGCGTTCGGATTTGTGCCGACGTGGTCATAATGTGCGCCGATGGCAACCATTTCGTTTTTCAAAACCGGGTCGTTTCCTTCCCAAACGGCGGCGACATTTTGCGTCGAGGCTTTGTCAGTTTTCGATTGAACCGTGTAGCTTGCCGTTTTACCGAGAGCAACGGTCGGAAGCGGCAAGTTTGCCTCCGACAGCCTGTTGATTTCCGAAAAGGCGATGCTTTCTCCCTGAAATAAATTTTCAGCCGCATCTCTTGAAATAACGATGGTCGGGATGTTACGGTTTTTTGAAATGCTGATTTGAGTAAACTTCTCAACCGCCGCGCCGCCGCGTTCGCGCTGACGGCGCTGATTCTGCCAATTCTCTTCGTCTTCCGGTGTGGCGATTATAATCAAACCTGCCGCTCCTCGTTCCCGCGCATAGCTTAACGGTTCAATCCAATCAACAAAGGCTTTTCCAAGTTTGCCGGAAAATAAATCTGCTTGCGTAACACCGTCGGGATAAAAGTCTTTGCTGTAGATTACGACGGTTTTGCCTTTAACATCCGTGTCTTTCAAAGCATCCAAGTTTTTCGATTTTAAAAGCCAGCCGTTGCCAGCAAATACAAGTGGTGAATCGGTAATCGTCGCTGCAACCGGATTTGTAAAGAAATCTTTTCCGTATCTGAGTTTTCGTCCGCCGATTTCGAGTTGTGTTTTTGCTGAATCGGTTGTGCGAATGTTAAGCGCAATTTTTTGAAAGAAGGTTCCGTCGTCGCCTGCCGGTTTGAAGCCCCATTGCTTCAAATTTAAGGCGATAAATTTCGCCGTCAAATCAAGCCCGCGCGAAGGCGTGTCGCGTCCTTCCATTTCGTCTGACGCAACATAATAAAGATAATCTTTCAAATGCTCAGCCGTAATCTGCTCCGCCGCTTTGCGGGCTGGCGAGTTCGGTTTAGTCGCGGTTTGCGCGAGCGTCGCCGATTGAAAAGCAAATGTAAATAATAAGAAAAGCGCAAGTAAGTTTTTTTTCATTTTTTCTCCAAAGGATTTTCACCACAGAGTGCTTCAAGTTAAAAGTAAAAAGTAAAAAGGCAAAAGTTTCAAATCAAGTCTCCACTTTTTACTTTTGCCTTTTTACTTTTTACTTCATTTCCTCTGTGCCTTTGATATTGAAATAATCTTTTGATTTTACGCAAGGTCAGTTAGAATTGTTTCGCTCGCGACAGCGATGATTGAGATTTTGCGGCGATTGGCGAGTCCGAGCATTTCTTCTTCGTCGAAGATGAGAGTTTTTCGCGCGGTCAAACAAAGGCAAGTCGCGCCTGCCTTTATCATTTCTTCAATCGTCGGCGTGCCGACGACCGGCACATCGAAGCGCATATCTTGATTTGGCTTGGCGACTTTGACGACCGTAAGTTTTCCCTTGGCAAGTTCGCCAGCGCGTTTGATAACTGCGTCCGTTCCTTCCATCGCTTCAATTGCGACGCACGCTCTGGCGCGGACGACAATCGTCTGTCCTAAATCGAGCCGGGCAATTTCATTGGCTATTCTCAAACCGTATTCGACATTTCCGCGTTCGGTTTCGTCGGGTTTGCGCTTCGTCAAAACGCCTTCTTTCGCTAATTTATCCTGAATGAAATAGGTCGAATCAATCAGTTCAATTCCTTCACGCCGCATTTCGTCGGCAACGCCGCCGATCAGCGCGTCCGTATTTCTCTGCGGCAGATTCCAGAGCATTCGTATCATTCGCAAATCGGGAAGTGCGCCGGAAAAAATCTGAACGTGCTTGACTTGCCCAGCCATTATCGCTCGTTCAACCGCTTCCTGTTTGAAAAAAGAAATCATTTTACCGAGTTGTCCGATTCCGACCCAAATGATTTTTTCGGCAATTTCTTCGATGCGCTTGTCGGTTTCTTCTTTAATAGCAACAACCGCCAAAGATGCACCTTGCTTTTTTGCACCTTCGACGACGAGAAAAGGAAATTTGCCGTTGCCGGCAATTAAACCGAATTTCATAAATTTTTTGTCGCAATTTATTTCCCTATCAAGGCGCTGGATGTCTTTGCTTTCTGAATTTGCGTCTTAAATTAAACTATTCGCCAAACGCCTGCAGAACTTCATCGGCGTGTTCGTCAACTTTTACCTGGTTGAAAACTTTCACGATTTTCCCCGCTTCGTCAATCAAAAACGTCTTTCGCAAAACGTCTATATAAGTTTTCCCCATAAATTGTCTTTCACCATAACTGTTGTAAGCGTCGGCAATCGTGTGGTCGGTGTCAACTAATAAAGTAAAAGGCAATTCATATTTTTGGATGAATTTTTGATGAGATTTTTCATCGTCCATTGATACGCCTAAAACCTTAATGTTCTTTTCTTCAAAAGCCGAAAAACCGTCGCGCAATGAACACGCTTGCTTTGTGCAGCCGGGCGTGTCGTCCTTCGGATAAAAATATAAAACGACACGCTGACCGCGCAAAGCGGAAAGTTTCACGTCCGCACCCGTCTGGTCGCGGGCGGCAAAATCCGGTGCAACGTCGCCTTCTGCAAGCATAATTTCTCCAACTTCGTGTAAAATAAGTTTTGATAAAATTCTAACATGACCGGCGAAAAAAGATGAAAATGCTGTCCGAAATAAAAGGCTTGAACGAGTTAAAGAAACTTAAAACCGATTACCAAAATTTTATAAAAACCAGATATGAACCGAACGCGCAAGATTGCCAAACTTGCCCGACAAAAGGCGCGTGCTGCGTTGACGCGCATTTCGTCAACGTTCACATCACAAAACTCGAAGCCGCTGCAATCGGCGGAACGCTTGGAAAATTAAGTGCGGAAAAACAAGCGGAAATCTATCGGCGTGCCGCTGAAACAGTCGAAAAATACAATTTGAAATGTTCGGGCGATACATTCGCGCAAACTTTCGCGTGTCCGCTTTTTGAAAAGGGCGTTGGTTGTTTGGTTCATTTTGAAGGAAAACCCGCGCCGTGTATCTCGCACGCTTGCTATGAAAACAAGGAAGATTTGCCGCCCGAATTTTTGCAGGAAGAAAATGAAAATAAAATTGAAAGATTGAACAAACGAACTTACGGCAAATATTGGACGTGGCTTCCGGTTCCCGTTTGGTTAAGTTTAATAAATCCGTTCAAAGAATATAAATGAATGTGAATTAATACTGAAAAGTTAACACAAAAAAGTGTTTTAGTCGGGAGCGCATACATCTTGCCTGCGAGGATTACGACGGCAATCTAAAATGGTTGACAATCGGCAAGTTCTGCGCCGCTTCGCGCCGTGGCAGGCAAGATGCCTGCGCTCCCGACAAGCAGTTGACTTTATATAAAACTGATTTTTCTTTTTTAGTGTTGATTCACATAAATAAGTTTATTGAATCAGATTAAAAATAAAATCGTGCAAAATAATAAAGAATCGGCGCGTTAAAAAGCAAGCTGTCTAATCTATCCAATAAACCGCCGTGTCCGGGCAGAATGCTTGCCGCGTCTTTTGCATCTGAGCCGCGCTTCATCGCGCTTTCCGCCAAATCGCCGAAAACTCCGATTAAGCTCATCACAACCGCCAGCGGAATCGACAATTTGTAAGACAGTTCGGGAAAAAACCAGGCGGATGCGAGCGCGGCAAAAATCGAACTTAAAACGAGTCCGCCGATTACGCCTTCCCAAGTTTTATTCGGGCTGACTTTCGGAATCAATTTGTGTTTCCCAAAGTTTTTTCCAACATAGTACGCGCCCACATCAGCGCCCATCACGACGAAGAAAAAAAACGCGAGCAGTTTTGTCGAAAGAAAAGGAACAAGTGTATTTTCAAACCCGACACGCATCGAAACGATAAATCCGCCCAAAAAAGCAACATACAAAACACCAAAAACGGTTACGCCGATGCCCGTCAACATTTTAGAAAAATCTTTTTGAAAGCGAAAAGTTTGCGTGATTAAAGCGGCAATCAGAAAAAGCACTACGGTTAAAATCAGAAAATCAGGCGCTTTTGCAGGCGCGTCAAAAAAAAATGCGACGAAAAACGCCGCCGCACCCAAATACGCAATGGAAGCGTCGGCTTTGAGTTCGAGTTTTTTGGTTAAAGTGAAAAATTCAAAAAGTCCCGCGCCAAAAGCTAAAGCGGCGATGAGCAAAAAAAGCCAATTTGCCGCCGAATAGTCCGGCAGAAAATACGGCAGAACGATTGACAAAATTAAAATAGGGAGCGCGATGAGCGCGGTTAAAAGTCGGCTGTCCATAAAAATTGTCGGTTATCAATAGTTGGTTGTCAGTAGTCAGTTTGCAAAACAAATTTGTGCTTTTACTCACACTTAACTACTTATTCCCAATTCCACCAAAACGTCGTTCGCGTTTTTGAAAATCCAAAATCGCTTTGAAAATTTCTGCGCGACGAAAGTCCGGGAAAAGTGTCGGCGTTACGTAAATTTCGCTGTAAGCTAACTGCCAGAGCAAAAAATTGGAAATGCGAAATTCGCCGCTCGTGCGAATCAGCAAATCAACTTCCGGCAAATTATTTGTGTAGAGATGCAATTCGATGTCGGATTCGCTTAAATCATCAAGCGATTTTCCATTTTGCAAAAGATTTTTCGCGGATTTTTTAGCGGCTTCGACAATCTCGGCGCGTCCGCCGTAATTAAGCGCGATGCTCAAAACAGTTCCCGTATTTTCTTTTGTAAATTCCATTGCCGCAAAGAGTTCTCTTTGAACGGATTCGTCCAACCCGTCAATGTTTCCGATTGCCTGAAATTTGATATTGTTGCCGTGAACGCTTTTTAGTTCGCTTTTCAAATATCGCTTGAGCATCTGCATCAAACCCGAAACTTCCGCAGCGGGACGCTTCCAGTTTTCGGTCGAAAATGCGTAAAGCGTTACGGCTTTGATTTGCAATCTCGCGCACGTATCCAAAATCGCTCTGACCGATTCCGCGCCCGCGCGATGCCCGAAAATTCGCGGCTTTCCGCGTTGCTTCGCCCAACGTCCGTTGCCGTCCATAATTATCGCAATGTGTTGCGGCAAACGCGATTCGTCAATCGCCGCGAGCAATTCAGCTTCGGTTGAATTCGGTTTGACGATATTGGTAAAGTTATCGCTCATTCTACAAACTTCTTTCTTCTGTTTTGGTAATTGCTTTTTTGTTTATCTTGCCGTAAATGTGTGGATAAATCTCGCCGCCCGTCGAAGGTTCATTAATTAGTTCCGACGTTAATTTTTCCGTTTCGATTTCAAGCAGCAAAACTCTTTCGGTATCTTTGTAGTAACGATTCAAAACCGTCTCGATTTGTTCGGCAAAACTGCAATGAATAAAGCCTTCGGTTTGCAGACTTTCGGCTTCGTAAAAATCCTTGTCTTTGAATTTGCTCCAAACTTCAGGCAAGACAATGTGGTAAATTATCATTTCGCGTTTTCCACCGCCGTTTGCAATTCCAAAAACTTCTCGCGCACAAACAAATTTAATTTGTCTGCAAATTCGGCTGACAGATTTTTTAATTTAATCAATTCCTGCACATCCGCCAAATCCTTCAAACGATGCGGCGCGGTCATTCCCGACGCGAGCTTTAATTCGATAAGTTTCTCTAAAATCAAAGTCTTTACGCCGTCAATCTCCGTTTGATATTTGCTTGGGTTGGGAAAAACGACGGGTTTCGGTTTACCGTCGCCGGGAAATTCGCCGCTCGTGATTACTTCAACGGTGACGTTTTCTTGTGTTGTTCTAAATATTTTCGTCGCGCCTTCAAATGCCGGACGGTAGCCTTTTCCGATTAGTTCATTTCTAAATTTTTCCAATCCTTCTTTCGTCAAAAGCAAATCAATATCTTCAGTAAAACGCCGATAGCCGTGTTGATTGAGCGCAACCGCGCCGATGACGCTGTAATCAATCTGGTGATTTTCCAAGTCTTTCGTCACGCGACGAAGCGTATCATTTAGAATTCCTTCGCCCATAAAAAATCGCAAGCCTTCCTGATATGCCGTAAGAGGTGAAGCAATAACTTGTTGAAAATCCGTTCTCATTCGTAATCAACTTTCAGCAAAGTCAAACCGTTGGCGGGCGCGGTTTTGCCTGCCAAATCTCGGTCGCCTGAGACAATTGCCGTCAGAATTGTATCAGAATCTTTCTCGCCGCGCCCGACTTCTAAAATTGTTCCGACAATCGAGCGCACCATGTAACGCAGAAATCCGTTGGCGGAAATGCGAAATTCGATGACCGAAGCGTTTGCCCGCGCATCCCAAAACGATTCGACCGTAAAATTTTTAAGCGTGCGAACACGCGTTTCAACATCCGAACGCGCGGCGGAAAACGCCGTCCAATCGTGTTCGCCTAAAAACAGCCGCGCCGTTTCGTTCATCTTACCGACATCTAAAAATCTGCCTTCGTGATGCGCGAAACGCAACCAGAACGGCGACATCACAGGAGCGTTAATGACGCGATAAACGTAAGTTTTCGTTTTGGCGGAAAAGCGGGCGTGAAAATCGTCTGTTGCTTTTTCAGCCGCCATCACACGCACATCGCGCCGGATGTTGCCATTAATTGCTATCCGCAGGCGGTCAGGCGTAAAATCGCGGTTGAGGCGGACGTTGGCAACTTGACCTTCGGCATGAACGCCCGCGTCGGTGCGTCCCGAACCGACGACTTGAACGGGCGCGTCTTCCAAAAGGCTCAATGTTCGCTCCAATTCGCCTTGCACCGTGCGCTGTCCGTCCTGCACCTGCCAGCCGTGAAAATCCGTGCCGTCGTATTGTAAAAGTAAGCGGTAATTCATCTTTACTAATGCTAAATGGTAAGAGTGGTAAATGGTAAATTATTTCTGCAAATTTATCTTGGCGGTCTTGATTGAAGAAGTGATGAGTTTTTGGATTTCTTCGCAATCTTCAAGCAGCGAGTCAGCAAGTTTTTCCACTAAAAAATCGCTGTCGCGTAAAATTCTTATCCAGTAATGGGTTTCAAATGATTCTTTTTGAGAGATAGAAAGTTTGTAAATAAAATCTGATTTTGATTGCGCCTGATTTGCTTCTTCGATATTTGCGCCAATCGAAGTTCCCGACCGTAAAACTTGCTTTAACATCACAAATTCTTTCTTTTCTTTGCGAGATATTGATAAAGTTTTACAATTCGCAACGCAAATCTGTATGCTTTTTCTTTCAGAATATTTTCTTTCATTTACCATTAACCACTTACCATTTACCATTAACTCTTCCGACTTCCGGGTTTTACCGCTTCGTCGCCGCGCTCGCACATCGGACAGTTTTCAGGCTTATAACTTGGAACTTCCAAACTGAGTAATGTAATGCGCGGAACGCCAACGTCAGCCGTGCCATTTGAGCGGTCAATAATCGAAGCCGCACCAATGAATTTTGCGCCGTGCGTCTCTAATGCCGCGATACATTCGCCCGTCGAGCCGCCCGTCGTAATTACGTCTTCAACTACTAAAATTCGCTCCCGTTCTTTGACCGAAAATCCGCGCCGCAAAGTCATCACGCCGTTTTCTCTTTCAGTCCAAATGAAGCGGGCGTTCAACGCTTTGGCGACTTCGTAACCAATTATCAAACCGCCGATAGCGGGCGAAGCAACCGTTTCGATTTTTTCGTTCGTAAACTGTTCGGCAATCGCTTTGCCGAATTTTGCCGCGTCCGACGGATACTGCAAAGCCAAGGCGCATTGGAGATATTGCGGGCTGTGCAGACCACTCGACAAAATAAAATGCCCTTCGAGAAGCGCATCGGTTTGTCTGAATTGTTCCAAGATTTGTTCGGCGTTCATTGTTAATCTAATTTACGATTTTATACCAGCGTTTTTCAAATTTTCAGATTCGATTTGAAGTTTCGCCGTTTCGCGTTAGAATCAATAAAAATATGCCGCCTTATCCTAACCTAATTTCCGATTCTCTGCTAATCAAAGAAACGATTCAACTTCTCCAAAATTTCGGCGGACGCGCGTCTGCCGTTAAGGTCGTTGATTATGTTATGAAAATCTCTAAGGCGGAACCGAATTTAGCGAGATTGCTTGTTTCGGACTTAATTGAAGCCGACCCGCGTTTATATCTGAACAATGACGTTTTAGAATTAGTCGAAAACAACTTTAAGCGGCAAAATCTTGCGGACACCGAATTTGTAGTCTTCGATTTGGAGACGACGGGCGCAAAAGCTCCGCCGTGCCGCGTTACTGAAATCGGCGCATATCGGGTGAAAAATGGGAAAATAATGGAAGAATTTCAGACATTGGTTAACCCCGAAACGCCGATTCCGCCTTTCATCAGTCAACTGACGGGAATTTCCAATGAAATGGTCAGAGCCGCGCCGAAATTCCGCGAAATCGCCAATGATTTTTTGGATTTCATAGGTGATTCGGTTCTCGTCGCGCACAACGCACATTTTGATATGCGATTTTTGAATCACGAAATCGGTCGAGTTTATGCGGATTACCGGGTGGCAAATCCGTCGCTTTGTACGGTTCGTCTGTCGCGGCGGCTTATTCCCAACATCGAAAATCACCGCCTCAATACGCTTGCCGACTATTATTCGGTCGCGCTCGTTAATCATCATCGCGCCAGCGACGACGCTCACGCCACGGCGCATATTTTTTTGAAGCTGTTGGCAGAACTGCAAAATTTAGGCGTGATAGATTTGGCGACGGCGAAAAGGTTGAAGTTCTGATTCGCCCGAAAAATTCTCAGCAAAATAAATCGAATAAAACAGCATTTAATTTTTTCGGGTGATTTATTGTAAAATTATTGTTTCGATTATTTATAAGAGGTATTGCTATGTTAGACAATGTGAGCTTGCAGCCGATTAACCGGCAGAATTTAGACATTCGCTCGACGAAGCGTGAAGAAATGAATCTTTTTCCGCTCGACACTTTTAAATACGAATTTGTCGGGCGCGAGATTTGGATAGATTTTGAAATCCCTGAATTTACGGCGATTTGCCCGTTTTCGGATTTTCCAGACTTTGCCACTATCAAATTAAAATACGTTCCGAACGAACGCTGTATCGAACTGAAAAGTTTAAAAATGTATATCAATTCGTTTCGAGAAGTAAAGATTTTTCACGAGCATCTGTTAAACGTTATCTTAGAAGATTTTATAGCGGCTTGCGACCCTTTGAAAGTTGAGATTGAAGGCGATTTTAATGTGCGCGGAAATATCAAAACAGTCGTTCGAGCAAGCTATACTAAAGGATAAAGGCTAAAAATAAAACGCTTCGCTTAACTTTTGCCTTTTACCTTTCGCCTTTATCCTTTCAATGAACCATTACGGACGGTTGAACGGCGAGATGTTTGTGGCAGGCGTTTTCGATTAATTGATTTATTTTGTCTTCACATTTTTTTTCCTTCGCCCAACCAGCATTGGTAACTTCCGAAACGATTAAAAATCGAGCCTTTTCCAAGAATGTTTGCTCGCGGAATGAAAGTTTTTTTTCGTGGCTTAGAAACGTGAGTTTTTTCAGAACATCCGCCGCTTGAAAAACATCGCCCGACTGCAATTTAAAGCTAAATTCGCGGGAACGCTCCTTCCAATCGTTCGAAACTTCTTCAAAATCGGCGGCGAGTTTATTCATTAAACGTCGGTATTGACTTGACGTAATAATTGGTCTGATGCCGACGGCTTCGGCGTTTGCCATCGGCACGAGAATCATCGAATTATCGCTCAGAACCCGCAGCGCGAAAAATTCCATCAGAATTTCACCGATTTTTTTACGTTCGATGTCTTCAATTAAACACACGCCTTGATTTGGATAAGCGACTTTTTGTCCGATGCTCAACCGCATAATTTCTTTCTCCTATTTTAAAAAATAAATGAGAAACGAATCAATCGCCCATATCTCACGCTTGAACCGAATTTTCGAGGTGAATTTATTGTAACACGGAAAGGGATGAAGGATGAATAAAACTAATACTCGATACTCTTATTCATCTCTCATCCTTCATCCCTTAGGAAGTTCGATGGAAAATGTCGAGCCTTTTCCGAGCGCGGACGCGACCGAAACTTCGCCGCCGTGAATTCTGGCGAGATGTTTGACGATTGCCAAACCCAAGCCCGTGCCGCCGATTTCGCGTGAACGTGCGCGGTCGGTGCGGTAGAATCGCTCGAAAATTCGCTGCAAGTGTTCGCTGGATATGCCTTCGCCCGTATCAGAAATAGAGATTATATTTTTTTCGTTTTTTTCTTCAAAACCAACAATTACTGTTCCTTTCTCAGCATTGAATTTGACGGCGTTATCAATCAAATTCGTCAGCATTTGCTCTAGTCTAACCGCGTCGGCGAAGACAAAAGCGTCGTGGGAAACTTCGTTTTTTAATTTGATGCGGCGTTCCTTGGCTTTGCTTGATAGATTGGTAAAAACTTCTTCAATGAACGCGTTGAGATTTATTCTTTTTAATTCAAGCGTGATTTTGCCCGATTCGATTATCGAAAGCTCCAGAATATCGTCAATAAGGCGGTGCATTCTTTGCGCGTTTTTACGAATCACTTTCAAAAATCGCTGATTGTTTTCCTCATCTTTTATAGCGCCGTCTTCCAAAGTTTCGACAAACGCAAGAATTGAAGTCAGCGGCGTGCGGAGTTCGTGCGAGATGTTCGAGAGAAATTCCTGGCGCACCCGTTCGAGCCGTTCAATTTGCGTTATATCGTAGAAAACGCCGATTGCGCCTTTCGATTTATCAAACTCAATCGGCGCGATATGCACATCGTATTTGAGTTTTTCAATACCGGGAATTTCCAGTTCAATGTCCGACGATTTTCCTTCTTCCAACGCTTTGCGAAACGCTTCGTGCAAGGATAGGTCGCGGACGACTTCGCTCAAGCGTTTTTCTTCTAACACGCCATTATTGCGGGAAAATGCGTTATAAGCCGCCCCGTTGGACGCGACGATGCGCGTGTCTTCGCCGACGACAATCACGCCTTCGCGCATCGTTTTGAGAATCTCGCTCAAAATTGGACGGGCGGTTTTCTCTTTTGTTTCTTTATTTGAAAACCAAGTGGTTAGAAGACTCATTGTCTCAAGTTCCAAGACTCAAGACTCAAGTCCCAAGTCAAATACGGATTTCCGACTTGAATCTTGGGACTTGAGTCTTGAGACTTATTTATTTCAATTCGATAAACCGGTAACCAACGCCGACCACCGTTTCGATGCAGTTGCCGCAACTATCTAATTTTTGCCGCAGACGACGAATGTGAACATCGAGCGTGCGCGTGTCGCCGAAATAACTGTAGCCCCAAACATTATCCAGAAGATTTTGGCGCGTGGCGACTCGTCCCGCGCTCTTTATCAAATAAGTCAGCAAGGCAAATTCTTTGCGCGTGAGTTTCACGTCCGTGCCGCCGCAAACGACGCGCATATCGGCAAAATCAATCGCCAGTTGCGCGTCTTCATATCGCTCAATCGTATCTTTTTCGACGCGCCGCAAAACCGCCCGAACACGCGCCACGACTTCTTTAACCGAAAACGGCTTGACAATATAATCGTCCGCGCCGAGTTCGAGTCCGGCGATTTTATCAATTTCGGCGGCTTTGGCGGTGAGCATAATAATCGGCGTTTTTTCCGTCAGCGGTTCGCGCCTGAGCCGTCGGCACAATTCCATTCCGCTCATTCCCGGCAGCATCAAATCGAGAATAATCAGCGACGGCGGATTTTTCTCGTCGAGTGCCAGCCGCAAACCTTTCTCGCCCGATTCGGCGACGACGGGACGAAAGCCTTCACGCTTAAAATTGTATTGCAAACTCTCGGCAATATCTGCGTCATCTTCGATTATTAAGATTTCCTGCAACATATTTTGATTTTGGATTTTAGATTTTGGATTTTGGATTAGCCGAGCATTTATCGAATTGAATTACAATCAAAATAAATTAGATGAATATGAATTTTGTGTCATCAATCCAAAATCCAAAATCTAAAATCCAAAATCCGACTATTGGTGTTTGATAAAAACCGCTTCCTTCATATAAACGGTCAGCTCGCAAATATCTTTGACGTAATCGCCGATGCGTTCCAGATTTTTCGCGACGAAAAGAAGTCGCGCCAAACGGATTGATTTCGCCGCGTCCTTCGACATTGTTTCCATCAAATTATCAACCAAGCGGTCGTAGATTTTATCAACTTCCTCATCTTTCCCGATAAGCTGTCGGGCTTTTTCCGAATCGTTCGACGTAAAAGCGTCGAGCGCCGATTGCAACATTTCAAGTGCGCGTTCCGCCATTTCGTTGAGTTCGGAGTAATTCTTCAATTCCGGCTCATCGTTTAATTCAAGTGCGGCTCGCGCAATACTGGTCGCGTGGTCGGCGATTCGTTCGAGAACCGGCGTGATTTTGAAAATCGAAATCACCATCCGCAATTCGCGGGCGACCGGTCGGCGCAAGGTTAAAACTTCGACGCTCAAGCGGTCAATTTCAAGTTCGAGCCGGTCAATCACGCGGTCGTTTTCAATCACTTGATTGGCGACTTCGCTGTCGCGTTGGATGAGCGCGTGCATCGCGCGTTGCACAGCCAGTTCAACTTCGCCGCCCATTAAAAGTAATCTATCGCGCAAGATGTCGAGTTCGCGCTCCAAAAGTTTTCTCTGCTCCATTAAATAGAAATGTAGAACAAATCGCCCGATTATAAAAGCGCGAAACGGAAATTTGAAGGTTTAGAATAAACGCGGAGGTTTAAGGCGGTATGAACGGAAAGTTAAAAGAATGTTAAATAAAAATCTTCGATCGAAGATTTTTATAAGTAAAAAGGCAAAAGGTAAAAGGCAAAAATAAAAAGCTATTCAGTAAGTATGTTTAGCAGCTATTTAACTTCCTTACTTTTGCCTTTTACCTTTTGCCTTTTGCCTTTTCTAACTCTTTCGGTCGAATCAACGTCCGCAAATTACCCGTCGAAGAATTTATCTCACTCCATTTGCCAATTTTCAAATCAATTACGGCTAACGCCGCGGTCGGCATCGGCTGAGCTTCACCAGTTAAAATCTTCAAAAGTCCTTCGAGTCCCGGATTGTGTCCGACGAGCATTACCGATTCAAGTTTTTCGCTCTGTTCAGAGACAACTTCAAGAAGTCTTGCCGGGTTGGCTTCGTAAATTCTTTCGTCATACCTGATTTCGCCATCAATTTGCGCGTTTTCCTTAATAAGAATCGCAGTCTGTTTGGCTCTCTCGGCGGGCGAACTTAAAATCAATTCGGATTGAAGCTGATTTTTATAAATAAATTTGCCCATCAACGGTGCGGCTTTGAGTCCGCGTTCGTTAAGCGGACGTGCAAAATCTGACAAATCCGTATTTTCCCAACTCGACTTGGCGTGACGCAGAACAAAAAGTGTTTTCATAGATTTTAAGAGTTTTCTTCGCTGACGGAAACTTCCCGAAGTACAATTGGTCTGGGCTTAAAAATCGCCTTCAGCGTCGCATAAACTTTTTTTTTCAGTTTTTTGTCTTTCCGAACAGCGAGCTGTAAAACATCGGTTACAGACAATATACCGACAACTTCGCCGTCCGCGCCAATTGCCGCGAGCCGTTTCACTTGATATTTCCGCATTTTTCTCAAAGCGTCTTCAACTTTATCATCAGCCGCGCAAACGATTGCTTTGCCGCGCAGTAATTCTTCGGTTTTAACATCGGACGCTTTCCGATTTCGGGCGACGACGGCGAGACACAAATCGCGGTCAGTCAACATTCCGACTACTTTTTTATCTTCATCAACAATCGGCACAACGCCGCAATCCCGATGACGCATAACTTCAGCGGCTTTCATCAGGCTGTCTTCCGTCGAACAAAAACTGACATTGGTTTTCATCACATCTTTTACTTTCATAAAATTTCAAGTTCAAGGTTCAAAGTTCAAAGTTAGGCGCATCATCAAACTTTGAACCTTGAACTTTGAACTTTGAACCTTTTCACCCGCAAAGAACCGCACCGCCGTTGATATTTAAAATCTCGCCCGTAATGTGCCGCGACCAATCCGACAGCAGAAAACAAATCGAAAGCGCAACATCGTCGGTCGTCGCCATTCTTTGCAAAGGAATCGTATTGATAACGCTTTGTTTGTATTCTTCATCTTCAAAAACAGGTCTGACCATCGCCGTTTCAATCCAGCCTGGTGCGACCGCATTGACGCGGATTTTTGGACAAAGCTCGCTCGCCAACGCTTTCGTAAAACTGATTTGTCCACCTTTAGATGCCGCGTAGTTTGAATAATTGGCTTCGCCGCGTTGTCCGGCGGTCGAAGAGACAAGCACAATCGCGCCGCTCGGTTGCTTTTTCATCGAAGGCACACACGCTTTCGACATCGCCCACGCCGCTTTCAAATTCGTGTTCAAAACTTTATTCCAAACTTCCTCTGACATCTCCTCAATCGGTGCGCCTTCCCAAATTCCGGCGTTCAAAACCAACAAATCAATACGCCCGAATTTTTCAATCGCCTTGTTTGCCAAGTTGTGCGCGTCAGTCCAGACGGAAACGTCGCCCTGCACGGCGATTGCGCCAAAGCCGCAATTTTCGCATTCCTTGACTGTTTCGTTAGCGTCTTCTTCGCGGCTCAAATAATTAACGACAACGTTTGCGCCCGATTCTGCCAGACGCAATGCCGTTGCGCGACCAACACCGCGACTCGCGCCGGTGATGATGGCGGTTTTGCCTTGAAAAAGATTTGCGGGCAGTTTGATTTCGACAGGTTTTTCGCTCATAAGGTTTTCCTAGCGTTTTCTGCACCTTTGCGTGTGAAATTGTTTCCCGCAAAGGCGCAAATTTCGCAAAGATTCGGATGAATTTTATAACAAATACTTTGTGTTATAAAATATGCCTCAATTCTTCTAAAATCACAAAATTATGAATGACACAAATCTTTTGGAAAATCAGCAAATTGCCTGGACACCGACCGAAGACGTAATAGAACGCGCCAGATTAACCGAGTTTATGAAACAAGTCGGCGTTTCGAGTTTCGGCGAGCTTTATCAATTTTCGATTAACGAAACGGAAAAATTCACCGCCGAAGTTTTGAAATTTTTAGATATTCGTTTTAATCCGCCATATGAAAAACTGCTCGACACATCGGACGGCGCGGCGTTTCCGCACTGGTGCGTCGGCGCCGGTTTGAATATCGTTTCGCATTGCGTTGACCGTTGGCAAACGGACGAGATGCGAGACCAGCCTGCGGTGATTTGGGAAGACGAAGGAGGCAAAGTTCGACAAGTTAATTATGCTGAATTAAAACGAGAAGTTGAATCTTGCGCGGCAGGTTTGCGGTTGAATGGTTTGGGCAAAGGTGATGCGATTGGAATTCATTTGCCAATGATGATTGAAACGGCTGTTGTTTTATTAGCGATTAACCGAGTCGGTGCGATTGCTGTTCCTGTCTTTTCCGGTTATGGAGTTGAAGCAATTGCATCAAGATTAAATGCTGTCGGCGCAAAAGCACTTTTTACCTGTGATGGATTTTTAAGACGCGGTAAACTTTTTAATGCTTTAGATATTGCCTTTCAAGCGGCAGAAAAAAGCCCATCTATAGAAAAGATCTTCTGGATTTCTAATATTCTTCGAAAAAGAACCAAAGAAGAATCGGCAAAAGAATTAGCAGAACAATCAGCAATTCACAATGAACGCAGAAAGATTAGAGACAAAGAACGAAAAGAAAAAGTCGTGGAATTTAAAGGATTAACTGAAGAAGAAAAATCTTTAGTGTTGGAAAAAAGGCGGCTGGAAATCGCAGAAAAGTTCCGTGAAGGATTGATTCCAGACATCACGCAAAGCAAGAATTCCCCACACGTCAAATCTGGTGGAATTGGATTTGGGTTTTACGATATTGAAGAAAAACAATTGCATTCTGACAAATTCGACATTTCACCTTGGAATTTATCAATGGAAATTAGTGAAAAAGACTTAGCGACGTTTTCTCATCTTGAACCGACTAGCGCTGAAGACCCGCTCATTATTCTTTATACCAGCGGAACGACCGGAAAACCGAAAGGCATCGCGCACACGCATTGCAGCTTTCCGATAAAAGCGGCGCAGGATATGGCTTTCGGAACTGACGTTGGACGAGGCACGCGCATTTCCTGGATCACCGACATCGGCTGGATGATGGGACCGTGGCTGATTTACGGCGCGTTGATAAACGGCGCGACGATTTGCATCTACGACGGCGCACCCGATCATCCCGCGCCCGATAGAATTTGGGAATTTTGCGCGAAACACAAAGTCGAAATTTTGGGAATCTCGCCGACGCTCGTCCGCGCACTCGCCACGCACGGTGACGATTTGCCGAAACGACACGATTTATCATCGCTTCGCGCCTTCGCTTCGACGGGCGAGCCTTGGAATCCCGCGCCGTGGTGGTGGCTGTTCGAGAAGGTCGGCGATTCAAAACTTCCGATAATAAATTATTCGGGCGGCACGGAAATCTCCGGCGGAATTTTGATGAATAATCCGCTCGTGCCGATCAAACCGTGCGGCTTTTCCGCGCCGTGTCCGGGAATTGACGCGGACATTTTGGACGACAAAGGCAAATCCGTCGGCGCAAATCAAGTCGGCGAATTGGCGATTAAAAAACCGTGGATTGGAATGGCTCGCGGCTTCTGGCAGGAGCGCGAAAGATACTTGGAAACGTATTGGTCGCGCTTTGAAAACATCTGGGTTCACGGCGATTGGGCGATGCGCGACGCGGACGGGCATTGGTTTATCTTAGGACGCTCGGACGACACATTGAAAGTCGCGGGCAAGCGCGTTGGACCCGCCGAAGTCGAAAGTTTGCTCATCGCTCATCCGCTCGTCGCCGAAGCCGCTGTCATCGGCGTTCCTGACGAGATGAAAGGCACGGCAATGGTCGCGTTCTGCGTCTTACGGAACGCCGACATCTTGTCGGCAATGACCGCAGAGCGCGAAATAACGGCTGATAAGTTTGACGATACAAAACAACCTTTATCGTCTGGCGACGAAGATGCCAGCAAGATGCTGGCGTTCCAATTAAAAAACCTTGTCGCCAAAGATATGGGCAAACCGCTCGCGCCGTCGAAAATTCATTTCGTTTCCGCCTTACCGAAAACACGCAACGCCAAAGTAATGCGCCGCGTGATTCGCTCGGCGTATTTGGGCGAAGACGCGGGCGATTTGTCGGCACTCGAAAATCCAAATGCGGTTGAGGAAATTCGGCACATTTCTCTTGACTAATTTCCTTCCGGCATACAAAATTCTTTCACCGCAAAACTTTGCCGGGAAATATGGCAAAAAAAGCATCTGTTGGAAAAACTCTGTTCAATATTGCATTACCGTTAGGCGGAGCCGCGCTGACGGCGGGAGTCGGGATGCCCTGGCTGGGCGCGTTGATTGGTGCTTCCCTGAGCGATACTTATTACGAATCTTTGGCGGATTTGGTTGCTTCGGTTCCAGGCGACGCTGAGAAAAAGAAAGCCTTAGAAAAACTTTTTTCTACTCCGATTGAAAAACTGGGCGATGCCATTGCGGGCGTTCTTGGCGATGGGGCATATGATTCTTACAAGTCTTACAATGAAGCCACAAAATCAGATTTGAACTACGATTTGCCTCGCGTCGTCGTGAAAGTCTGGCAAACCGCACTGACCGAAATGCTGCCCGAAAACAAAATCCAAAACTCAGGCATTTTGACGGACACAGATTATGAACAAAAGCGCAAATTGCTTTTAAGATTTTGGCTTGGAAAATTGAAAGCGACGGAAGCCGATGACGCGCAGTTATGGGTTTTATTCGGCAACCAACCCGATTATTTTTTGGACATTGAAAAAAACAAAACGAATTTCATCGAGGCTTTACCTGATGAAGCAAAAATCAGAGATTTATTTTGGGACCAAAGCCTCGAACCCGCATTTACCGATTGGGCAAAAAAAGGCAATAAATTACCAGAAAAATGGAACGGCGCGATTCATCAAGACCTCAAAGCCGAACTGAGCAAAAAACTTTTTCGCAAATTTAGTTCGCGTTTGAAATCAGAACTTAACGAAAATGAACGTGCTTGGAAATCATTTGAGTTTGCTTCATCGCTTCAAACCATTTCGATACTTCAGTCTTTGTCATCAAACATAGACAAAATAAAAGACGATACTTCTCAAATTAAAAAAGACTTAGTCGAGCTAAATGATATTTTGCCTTTGCTAATGCGAGACATCTATAATCGCTTTGATAAGTTAGAAAATGAAATTAAGGCTCTTTTTACCTCAAATCAAACTATCAACGAATTGTTGACTGATTTTAGAAAAGAGGTAAATCCAAAGCTAGATGAAATAGGCAAAGATTTAACTGAAGTCAAAGATGATGCTAAAACCTCAGCCGAAGGTGTAAAGGAATTACTTAATAGAATTCCTTCATCCAAAAAATCCTCTGGCAAATTAGTAGAAATAACTAAAGATGAAGCCATCAAATATCTCGAAAAATTAGCGAAAGAAGCGACTGAAGTTCCGAAATACTATCCTGAGCATTTGCGGGGAAACAAAGACGGCGAAACGCTTTTTGACGATATTCGTCAAACGGTGGAAGTCGTAACAGACCGCGAGAGGTTTCAAAAAGAATTCGCCAAAATGCGCGAGTCGCTTCATTCGGCGGGCATTTTTACCGATGTTTTCGCCTACAAATCGAGCAAAGCAAGAATTGACCGACCTGAGGAGTTTTCCTTCGACGCGGCGAAGTCCGAAAAAATTGAACCGCCGATAGATTGGGACGAAGCGCGGGAGAAATTTCCGCGAGCCGTTATTTTGGGCGACCCGGGCTTTGGTAAATCTTGGCTTTTGCGTTACGAAGCGCGTCAACTGGCGACGGCGCAAAAAACGAAGTTGGAAAACGACGAAATCACGGTTGCGGACGTAACGCTCCCGATTTTAACCAGACTCACCAACTTAGCCCAACACGCCAAAAACAAAACCATCGCCGAAGGTTTAGCCGTCGCGGTTTGCCCGGGCGAGAAGGCGGAAACGTCCGCTTTTCGAGAATGGGTTAAGCAAAAAATCGAGCGCGAAGAATGTGTGATTTTGTTGGACGCGCTCGACGAGGTTTCGGAAAAGCCTGAAAACCCGAACGAATCTCTTTCCCGCGCCAAACTTTTGGAAAAGTTGGAAACCTTCTCTGCCGATTATCCAAAGATGCGGATTTTATTGACTTCGCGGAGTGTCGGTTATCTTGGCTCGCCTTTCAAAGACGGCGACGAAAATCCCGCCAAAGAACTCGAACTGACGGCTTTTGAACAAACGCAGATTGAAAACTTTGTCGGAAAGTTTTTCTCCGACAAGGCAACAGCCGAAAAGTTTTTGGCGACGATTGAAGACCGTCCGCAAATCAAAGGGCTTTCACAGATTCCTTTGATGCTGGGGCTTCTTTGCCGCTGTTTTGAAGAAGACGAAAACCCGGAACATTTTTCCGAACACCGCGTCGAACTCTACGACAAATGTTTGCGCGGACTGCTGCGCGAATGGAAGGAAGAAAAGCGCGGCATCACCGTCAGAGATGTCAATTCGATAATCAGAATGCTTTCAAAAATCAGCTACCGGCTTTTTCCAAAACAGCAATTTGCCGAAACGGAGTTGGAAGAACTGATTTTGGAATGTCTCGAAAATTCACCCAAAGGCGACCCGATTTCCGAACTGAACACAGCGCAAATTATCGAAAGGCTCGAAGCCGACGGCATTTTGGTCAAGGCGCAAAAAGGCGGCGACCCGCAGTATATTTTCCTGCACCGCACTTTTCAGGAATACTTGACGGCTTTTTGTCTGGCTAAACGCGAAGACTATCAAACAAAGGCGCTGGCAAAAATCTATGATTCGGATTGGACGGAAGTTTTGCGGCTTTTGGGCGGGACATTAAAGGAGCGGGCAAACGAATACATCGAAGCCCTGTCCGCCAAAAACGGCGAAGATATTTTGCAGCGTCCTTTCCGTTTAGCGGTTTTCGCCGCCGCCGAAGCCGATAAATATTTAGCCGAATATCTAGCCGACGAATTATTTACAGAATCTATGAGCTTTTACTTAGACCCGCCGTATTCACTGCCGCAAGAATGGTTCGTTCCGGTGGCGAAAAGCTGGACAAAGCGAACTACCGAGTTTTTCCGCGAATGGCTGCAGATAAATCAAATCGAAATTGACGAAAGCAAACGCGATTGGGCAATTCGCTCTGTCCGCGAACTCAAACTAAACGCGCTGATTCCCGATTTAATCAAACTTTTGGATGACTCCAATGCCAGCCCGCGATTTCGTGGCGATGTGGCGTTAGCGTTAGCGCAGATGAAACTTAAGCAAGAACAAATTGACAAGTTAATCGACATACTTTCCGACGAGCAAATTTATATTTGGGATCGTATCACGCTTGGAAAGATTTTCTCGCGCTGCTGCAAAAATACGAAATCGCTTTTCTGTGCGATGTGCGGAGCGCGGCGCGTTCGCGTTGGGTGCAGTTTAACGGCGTGGTTTTGTCGGAGAATTTGCGCGAAAACGGCGTCGGTTACGAACATCTGCCCGAATGTGGCGGCAAGCGAATTGCGAAAACGGAAGATTTGGAACGCGGGATTGAAAGGATTTTGGAATTGTCAGCCGAAGTTAAAACGGCGATTATGTGTTCGGAATCGCAGCCGCTCACGAAACATAAAACGCCCCAGGCGAATTGTCATCGCGTCGGAATGCTCGCGCCGATTTTGAAAGTAAAAGGCGCATCAAGAATTATTCATATTTTGCCGAACGGCGATTCGGTTGAGTTTGACGAATCGGCAACGGCTTCGATTTGGTGATTCAAAGTGAAAAAATAATCGTTGAATCTCGACAACAAACTCTTTCACCTTTTCACTTTTTCACTTTTTACCTTGCTTCCAAACGAACTCTCACATTGCTGAACGCCGCGTTGCCTGTCAATTCGTCAAGCACTCGTTCGTCGGTTAAATCGTTTAGGGAAACGCCCGCGTATTTTTTCGCCGTGTCGAGTTTTACGCCTGCGCGTCCGTGTCCGTAGCCGTGCGGAATCGAAACCACGCCGCGCCCGATGTTTTCGGTAATCTCGCAAGGAATTTCGATTGTGCCGACGCGCGATGAAACTTTGACCATTTGCTTGTTTTGCAGATTCAACCGCTCTGCGTCGAGCGCGTTTATCAGCAACGTGCAGCGATTTTTTCCCTTCACAAGACGCTCGGAATTGTGCAGCCACGAATTATTATCGCGCAGATGCCTTCTGCCGATGAGCGCGAACGGGAAATCTTCGCTGACGGTTAACGCTCCGGTTTTCAGCCTGTGCAAATCCTTGACGAGAACTTCGGGCGCGAGATTTATCCGTTTATTTTCTGTCAGCAAACGGTTCGGCAAGCATTCCTGTAACGCGCCCAAATCAATGCCGTGTGGATTTTCGCTCAACTCGGCAAGCGACAATTTATATTTTCCAAACTGCAAACCCAAATCCAATTTGACTTCGGGCGGTTCGGATTTTAAATGTTCGGTTTCTCCGCTTAAACGATGAACGAGTTCTTGAAAAATTTCCCAATCATATTTTGCGCCATCGGTTTTGACAAACAACGGTTCGGAATACTTTGCGGTGTTGCGAACGGCGAAAGCGTTGAAAATCACGTCGTAATGAGAATTTTCAAGACCGGTCGCGGGCGGCAAAATTATGTCGGCGTGGCGCGTCGTTTCGTTTATGTATATGTCAATCGAAACCATAAATTCGAGATTTTCTAATGCTTTATCGAGTTGGTTTCCATTTGGCGTGGACAAAACCGGATTTCCGCAACTCGTGATTAACGCTTTGATTTGTCCTTCGCCTTCCGTCAAAATTTCTTCCGATAAAGCGACAACCGGCAACTCGCCGATAAATTCGGGCAGTCGCCGGACGCGGCTTTGCCAACGGTTAAAGACGTTGCCGCCTTTTGCCGCTGCCAAAACATCGAACGCGGGAGCGGTGAACATCGCGCCGCCGGCGCGGTCGAAATTTCCCGTCAGGATATTTATCGAATTGATTAGCCAATGACAAAGGCTGCCGAATTTCTGAATCGAAACGCCCATTCTGCCATAACAAACTGCCGATTTTGCCGTGCCGAATTCCGAGCCGAGGCGACGGATTTCAGATGCGGAAATTCCCGTTATATCTTCAACCGTTTCGGGCGAAAATTCTTTTGATATTTCACGCAGAATTTCGATGTCGTCCGTGAAATCTTTTAGTTTGCCGAGATTGATGAGATTTTCTGCAAAGAGCCGGTTCATGATTGCCAGAAGAAAGTAAACATCGCTCGACGGTTTGACAAAATGATGTTCGCTCGCCACGCGAGCGGTTTCGGTTTTACGCGGATCAATGAGGACGACTTTTCCTCCGCGCTGCTTTATCGCTTCGAGCCGATTGGCGACATCGGGCGCGGTCATCAAACTGCCGTTTGAAGCCAGCGGATTCGCGCCTAAGATGAGAAAAAAATCAGTGCGGTCAATGTCTGGAATCGGAATCAAAAGCGGATGTCCGAACATCGCCCAGCCCGCGAAATGATGCGGAAGCTGGTCAACCGAAGTGGCGGAAAAACTATTCTGTGTTTTCAAACATTTCAAAAGCTCGCGGTTGTTGAGCATCGTGCCGAGATTGTGAACCGACGGATTGCCTTGATAAATCGCTACTGCGTTTCTACCGTGACAAGTTTGAATTTCCTTGATTTTCGCCGTAACCTCATCAAACGCCGCTTCCCAAGAAATCTGCCGCCAGCCGTTTTTCGTTCGCCTGACGGGAAATTTCAAACGGTTCGCGTCCAGATAAATGTCTTTGAGCGCGACCGCCTTCGGGCAGATATGACCGCGCGAAAACGGATCGTTTTTGTCGCCCGCGATTGAGAGAATCTCGCCGTTTTCGTGTTTAATTTCAATGCCGCAAATCGCTTCGCATAAATTACAGTTTCGATAGTGAACTTTAGACATTTTTTAATCCTTATAGAAAATTTGCTTTTTATAATACTTGCAATAGCTCGTTTTGAAAACAGACATATTCACTTAATTGAAGCCCATACATATAATCAGGAAATTCTTCGGAATAGCTGATAGTTGATAACTGATAACTGATAGATTTTTACGCTGCTAAATTATCAGTTATTCCGAAATAATTTCCCTCTCATTAGATTTTAGACACCACCTATTTTTTGTCTTTTTCTCTTGATTCTTTCACTTTGGCGCGGATTATCTCGTTTGTTAATTCAATTCGCGGATTCAAAACGTTGTCGGCGACGAGCGAGATTTCGCCGCATTTAATCTCAGCGCGATTGGTTGTTATTTTCCAATTTGAAATTGGAAAGTTTAATTGCGATGAAAGCGCGTCTGCGATGTCTTCGACCATTCTTAAATCTTGTCTCGGTTCATAGAAGATTTCGATTTGATAAAGTCGGCGGTCGAAGAATCTCAGATACAGGGCGCGAACGCCTTGCAAAGACACGGGCGCGGAGTTCTTGATGAAATTCTGAAAAAATGTGCGCTCGCCGTTCTTTTTAATTTTAATTTTCAAATCTTTACCGAAAACGCTTCGCGTTTCGTCGGGCGACATTCCAATTTGCAAATTGAGAAAAAGCGGTGCTGTTTTCGATGAAAGTTCACAGGTTTCCTGCGCCGCGCAAGTGACAGCAACGACGAGCGAAAATAAAAACGCGGCGGTTGATTTGGCGATAGCGTTTTTCACACGGATAATTGTATAACGATTTGCGCCGAAACTTTATGATAAAAACGCTCGACGAAAATAATTTGATAACCGCTTGTAAAAAATTATCGAAACAAGATAAAGATTTGGCTTTTATTTTTCAAACTTACGGTTTGCCGCCGCTCTGGGCGCGTGAAGCGGGTTTTGCCACTCTCATTCATATCATTTTAGAGCAGCAAGTTTCGGTTGCCTCGGCACTGTCGGCGTTTGATAAATTGCGGGGAAAATTAAACGGTGAAATCACGCCTGAAAATCTTTTATCGCTTTCGGATGCGGAAATGAAAGCGGCTTATTTTTCTAGACAAAAAATTGTCTATGCGAGAGATTTAGCGCAAAATATTTTGAACGGAAATTTAGATTTAAACCGTTTTGGAAATCTTTCAAATGAAGAAATAAAACACGAACTGAAAAACATCAAAGGCATCGGCGATTGGACGGCGGATATTTACCTTCTGATGGCGATGCATCGCGCTGACGTGATGCCGAAAGGTGATTTGGCTCTGCACGTCGCGTGGCAAAGATTGAACCGCCTGCAATACAGACCGACTTCTGACGAGTTTCTGCAAATTGCCGAGAGATGGAAGCCTCTGCGCTCGGTCGCAGCGCGGCTGTTGTGGCATTTTTATCTAAACGCGAAGAAATTTTAGCCACGAACAACCACGAAAGAACACGAACGGAAAAACAAAAAAATTTCGTGTCTTTTTGTGTTTGTTCGTGGCTAAAATTTTTCTGTGATAAATTCAATCTAATGTTAGAAAAAGAACTCGAAACCGCTATTGCTTTGGCGCGAACGGCAGGCGCGATAATTTTAGATTTTTACGAGAAAGATTTTGAAATCGAACAAAAAATCTCTGCCGATAATTTTTCCGAACCGGTAACGATTGCCGACCGCACGGCAAGCAAAATCATCGTCGAAGGTTTAGCCGAAACTTTTCCGAACGACGGAATTTTGTCGGAAGAAGAGTTTGACGACAAGAAAAGATTAGAGAGACAAAGAGTTTGGATAATTGATCCGCTTGACGGCACGCAGGGTTTTGTCAAAAAAGACGGCGATTTTGCCGTGCAAATCGGTTTGTCGGAAAAAGGCGAAGCGGTTTTGGGTGTTGTCTTTTTGCCGCTTGAAAATATTTTGTATTTCGCCTCTAAAAATAATGGCGCGTGGATGATTGATTCAAACGAAGTTCGAAAGCGTCTTCGAGTTTCCGGTAAAACCGATTTCCGAGAAATGAATTTAGCAGTTTCGCGCAACCATCGAAGCCCGAATGTGAATCGTGTTTTGCAGAAGTTCAATTTGAAACGAGAAATAAAGCGCGGCTCGGTCGGTTTAAAAATCGGTTTGATTGCCCGGCAAATCGCTGATTTATACATTCATTTTTCGCCGCGCACTAAACATTGGGACACGTGCGCTCCCGAAATTATTCTGCGCGAAGCGGGCGGAAATCTGACTGACATTTTCGGCGATAAAATCGTTTATAATACGGCTGATGTTCACAATCACAACGGCGTTTTGGCGAGCAACGGCGCGGCACACGCGCAAGCGGTGGAAAACTTGAAACCTCTTTTGAATGAATTCGGAAGACTCCGTGTAAAATCCGCTAAGAAAAATTAAGGGATAAAAAGGAAAGTAATTTATGCAGAAAAATCAGAAAAGTGTTTTTGAAAAACCGACTCCTTTTGACGATGAAACAAATGAATTAAACGTCATTATTGACACGCCGAAAGGCAGCCGCAACAAATATAAATTCGACGAAAAATTAGGGCTTTTTAAATTGGGCGGTGTGCTGGCTGCTGGACACGTCTTTCCGTTTGATTTCGGCTATATTCCGCAAACACTCGGCGGTGACGGCGACCCGCTTGACGTTTTAGTTTTGATGGACGAACCGGCTTTTGTCGGCTGTCTGATTCCGTCGCGGCTCATCGGCGTTATCGAAGCCAAACAAAACGAAGACGGAAAAACGGAAAGGAATGACCGACTAATCGCCGTCGATTCAAATTCGCGCACACACACGGACATCAGATCAATCAACGATTTGAATCAAACCTTGGTTGCTGAAATCGAACATTTTTTTGTTTCTTACAATCAGGCGAAAGGAAAAGAATTTAAACCCCTCGGGCGCTTTGCCGCGCAAAAGGCGAGAAAAATTGTCGAAGAAGGTATAAAACTTTACAAAAAGCCGCACAAATCAAAAAGTAAAACTTAAAATTAGTTTTCAACAAAAAGCTGCAGACTTAACATCTGCGGCTTTTTTGTTTGTCGCTTCAGATTAGAATTTGAAGCGCAAACCGAGTTGGATTTGACGCGGTTCGCCGAATCCGGCGGAAACAGTTCCGTCAAAATTAAATGTCAAAGGACGCGGCAGACTTCTTTGATTGCGATTGTTGAAAATGTTAAAGGCTTCAAAAATCGGCTCAAGCGAAATTTTTTCCGTGAACTTAAACACCTTTGTCGCGCGGATGTCAAACGTAAAAAATTCGTTCTCCAAACGCAGAGTGTTGCGTTGAATGATATTCGGGAAAGTTCCGCGATTGGTAATCGAAGTCGGTTGGGCGGAACGATATTGAACAATCGGAGAAAAGTTAATATCAAACGGCATAGTTATCGTTGCAAAAGCGTTGAAACGATGCCGTTGGTCGCGGTCTGAAAAACCGTATTCGTTGCGAAAATCTCTTGGGTCGGCATAACGAAATGTAAACGGGTCGCGTTCGTTGTCATCGTCCGACCTATCATATGAGAGCAAGTAATTTGCTTGAAACTGAAAACGATTCGAGAACCGCTTGTTGAGGATAAAAGATAATCCCTTAAATACTGAAAAGCCGGAACTTTCAGTCGAACGAATTTCGCCGATGCCCGAACCGTTCGGACGTTCAAAAATCGCTACGCCATTATAAAGTCTTGGGTCATTGCGATTGACAAAGCGCGTCAAGTGAACTGTTTTGGCGTAGTTAAACGCGACTGTCAAATTCAAATTTTTGACCAGTTCGCGTTCGACGCTGGCACTAAACTGAACAGTTTGCGGATTTTTGAAATTTCGTTCAAAAACTGCTACGCCCGGATTAAACGGCGTAAAACCAGCCGTTGGAACAACGCCGGGAAAAACCGGAAAAGCGGCAACCGGCACACCAAAGCCCGTCAAAAAGTTGGCGAAGAAAATGTTTCCGGCAATCACGCCGTCAGTGTTTCGCGGTCCAGCGACGACCAGACCCGGAACTCTGGCATAATATAAGCCCGCGCCGAGACGAATCGCTGTTTTGCCGTCTTTGCCCGGCGAATAAGATAAACCTGCCCGCGGTTGCCAGCCGTTTTAAAATCGGGAATCGTGCCGTCCGACGGAAAACGCGGGTCGTTCAAAAATTGTCCGTAACGCGTGTCTTGCGGCGGCGTAATGGTGCTTGGCTGATACTGCGCTTCCCAGCGCAGTCCGAGATTAAGCGTTAAGTTCTGACGCACATTCCAATTGTCTTGAACATAAATGCCCGGTTCAAACTGCACGAATTCCTGCGTTCCGGCTTCCTCAACCGTGCGGTTGCCGATTGGCGCAAATTGCAGATATAAAGCTAAACCCGAAACATCTCGATTCGCAACCGGACCGGGCGCGATATAATTTTGAAAACCTTGAATCGCTTGATCAATCGTCGGCGCGGCGAAAATGTAGCGTCCGCGTGCGAAACCGACGAAGGTTTGCGATGTTTTCGAGCGGTTAAGGTCTACGCCGAATTTAACCGTGTGATTGCCGCTGATAACCGTGAAATTGTCAGTCAATTGAAAGCGCGTATCTACTTCCGGCACGGGCAAGAAGAACGGACGACCGAAACGATATGAAATCGAACCGTCGAAAGTTCCGATAGTCGTGTCGGGCAAATCAGGACCGTCATAGAAACGCGGACGTGCTTCGCGTCCATATTGAAAACGAAATTCGTTGAGCAATGTTGGTGAAAAATTTGTAACCAATTGGGTTATAAAAGAATTTGAATTGTCCGTTTCGCGTCCGTTGGCACTGATGCCCCACGTCGGTACGTCGAAAGTTCCGTTGACTTGACTGGCGCGACTGTAGTTGTGGCGAACGGTTAAAAGATTGTTTTGGTTCACCTGATAATCAACTTTACCGAGCAGAACGTCGGCGATATTCGTTCGTTCAATCGTTCCTTGTTCGACCGAATTAAAGCGCGTCGCAAAAATGTTGGCGAGCCGCGGGTCAATCTGATTCGGCTTGTTGCTCAAGCCGTCGTTGCGCTCGTAGGCGACAAAGAAAAATGCTCTGTCCTTTTTAATCGGACCGCCGACATTGGCACCGAATTGATAATTGCGAAAATCTTCGGTCGGCAGATTGGCGGCAACCGCGTCCGGGTTTTGGCTCGAAAGTTTTTGATTGCGGTAGAAAATAAACGCCGCGCCCGTAAATTCATTCGTGCCGGATTTGGTGACGACATTTATAAAACCGCCGGACGAGCGTCCGAATTCGGCTGATGCGCCGACCGGAACGACCTGAAATTCTTTGACCGATTCCAGACTAATGGTAAATGCGGGACGCTGACCGCCGCGCTGTTCACCGAAAAATGGATTGTTGGCATCCGAGCCGTCAATCGAAAAATTATTCTGGATACCTTTTTGACCGTTAATGGTAATTTCGTCGCCGTCGGGACCCTGGACGATAGAAACGCCCGGTGTTAATTGAGCGAATCTACTGAAATCGCGCCGGTTAATCGGCAGATTTTCAACTGCTCTTTCGTTAATCAGCGTATTTAGTTCCGTGCGGCTCGTGTCCACGCCTTCGCCTTCCGCCGTTACGTCAACGACCGTTGTCGCCGCACCGCCGGCTTTCAGTTCGACCTTAAAAGAAAGCGTTTCCCCGATGTTCAAAACGACATTTTCCAAGGTCGTTTGGGAAAAACCCGATGATTCAGCCGTCACTTGATACCTGCCGAGCGGTAACAGCGGCGCACTAAAAAAACCGTCCGAATTGCTCGTGACGGTTCTTTCAAAACCCGTCTCGGTATTTTTGACGACCACCGTTGCGCCTTGAATAACCGCGCCGTTTTGGTCAACTACGTTCCCTTGAATCAAGCCGGTTGTTGATTGCGATTGGGCAACGACCGACAAACACAAAAATAGCGCGACAACAACGCTTGCAGAAAAATGCAAAATCGTTTTCATATTTTTTTCCTTTTTTGAATTTAGATTTTTAACTGATTCCAACTTGAAAAAAGTTTCGATTTTCTCAGACAATTTTCTTTAATTAAAAATTAAACTTTGTTACGTGGAAGTTAAATTTGTATTGAAGGAATGCTAACATAAACTTTCAATGAAACAAAGCCATCTTACGAAAATTCATGTTAAATCTTTCAAGTCTGAAATTATTGGTAGTGTCCTAATCCTGTGGTGCTAGATTATACTAAGGAACTTCTAAAAGTTACAGTATGAATAGAAACATCAAAATTCACCCGTTAAATGCAAAAGGCAAGTATTATGTTGACTAAGATACTTGCACCTGTAGTGCAGCTTGTGAATATATCGCACCCAATAGACATTATCGGAAATAAGATAATTCCTCAGCAACAGTAATATCAATGGTTTGCATTGGTTGTCGGAATGTAACTCGCAAGTTGTGCAAACCACAGGCAATCTCCATTACAACGTCTGATAAATTC
>MWVV01000075.1_pt1 | contig 36115 bp, 32 predicted proteins | sample 1047281 | NCBI WGS metagenome assembly MWVV01 (sample SAMN06349986, study PRJNA376086) | soil metagenome | isolation source: PT-2 sample Antarctic (ecotone) soil | place: Antarctica | collected 2015-01-13 | reverse complement strand
AATCTTTGAGAGAGTCGTGTTTGACATGGGGTGAACAAGTCGGGTATAAAACCCAATCCCATATGAAGCGAATGAAGCGAAATAATTCCGAGCAATATTTTAGTGCTCCCCATCATACCGGCGAGGCATTGCATCATGGCAACCATCAAGGCCATGCGGCAGCGCGCTGGTTTTTGCGGTCTTCCACGGACAGAGGTGTGAAAAGCTAAAAAGCTCACCTTAGTTTTCTGAGAAACCCGCCGCCAGCTAGTCTAAGAGACAGATGGCGGCGGGTTTTAGTTTTGGATAACAGGGCACAGAACCGAATTGATTTTATGTTTGAACCACTATCTAAAATTCCGGTCGGGATGAGGTACTACTTTGGTGCGGAAGCGAATCTCCGCAGGAGCGTCGAAGATACGATCATGGGCGTGTTTGATGGCTGGTCTTATGAAGAGATTACGACTCCATGTGTGGACTATCTCGCGCTCTTCGAGCGTGGCATGGGGTACGAGCAGGCTCACCGGGCTTTCCGTTTCACGGACGGCGACGGAAGGATGCTCGCGTTGCGGCCTGATGTGACCTCTTCGGTGGCACGCGCCGCCGCTACGCTTTTTGCCGCGAGACCGCGCCCCCTACGGTTTTGCTATGCATCGCCGGTGTTTCGACAGCAGCCGCCATCGCACGCCGAATGGAGACGGGAGAATAAACAACTCGGCTGCGAATTGATCGGCGTGGAGGGGAATCAAGCCGAAATCGAATTGCTATTAATCGCGACGGAAATTCTCGCCGGGTTAAACTTGAGAGACGAGTATCGAATCACTATCAACAACGTCGAAATATTCAACGGCATCTGTGAACACCTCGCGCTTAATGCGTTGCAACGCGAACGCATGCGTCAGCTCGTTGATAAGAGAGACGCCGCCGAACTACAAAAATTCCTCGCCGATTTCGGCACCACACAGTCGGAACGCGACTCCTTCTCGCGTCTCATTCAACTCACCGGGAAGAGAGAGATACTCGACGAAGCGCGACGCATCATCACTAACCCGCGCTCACTCAAGGCACTCAATAACCTCGAATCTCTCTGGGACATCATTCAAGCATCCGACATGGATTCATACTTCGATATAGACCTCGGCGATGTGTCCGGACTCGATTATTACACCGGCCTGACCTGCAAAATATATGTGGCCGGAGCGGGCACGCGCGTCGGCAGTGGTGGCCGCTACGATAATTTAACGGCCAATTTTGGACGACCCGAACCGGCGGTCGGATTTGTGCTCGACCTCGACGCCTTGGTCGAGGTGCTGCTGCGGAAAGGAAACAAAGCTTCCGGGGAATTAGAGAAGCGGGAAAATCCCGTTCTCCTTGACGGTGATCCAGCAACGCTCTTCGGAGAAGCACGGAGACGACGCGCGAGTGGCGAGCGTATTTTGATCAACCTAAGCCAGGGGACAGGGTGATGAGTGGATTAACCATCGCGATGGCGAAAGGGAGGATGCAGGATGAGGCTTTGCAACTGCTGGAGAGAGCGGGGGTGAAGGTCAGTTCGCTCGCGCTCAAGTCGCGGCGTCTGGCGATAGAGGATGAGAGCGGGGCTTATCGTTTCGTATTCGTCAAACCGTCGGATGTGCCCGTCTATGTGGAGCACGGAATCGCTGATTGCGGCATCGTCGGGCGTGATGTGCTCCTCGAATCCGGCGCCGACTTGTTGCAACCCCTCGACCTCAGATTCGGGTATTGCCGAATAGCTGTGGCGTCGCGAGCGGAAAATTCTCGCGTGGCGACGGGCGCGCTCCGCGTCGCCACCAAATATCCTCACATTGCAGCGGCACACTTCGGCTCGCAAGGAATGCCGGTTGAAATAATTCAACTGTCAGGTTCAGTCGAACTCGCGCCGGTGCTGGGTCTCGCTGATTGCATCGTTGACCTGGTGGAGACGGGGCGGACGTTGGCGGAAAACGGTCTGACAGTTGTTGAAGTAATTACGGACTCGTCGGCGCGTCTGGTGGTCAATCGCGCGAGTTATCAACTGAAAGCCCCTGCCGTGTCGCGTTTGATTGAATTATTAAAGAGTGGTCTGGATGAGGGGGAGCGCAATGATTGAAGTGATTCGCTATGACGAACGCGAGCGACGCGAGCGAAAACTGGCGCGCATTGCCGCGCGTAGCGTCGCTTTGGACGACGAACTGATGGGCGCTGTAGCTTCCATCATTGAAGACGTGCGGACGCGCGGCGACGAAGCCGTGCTCGCTTACACAGAGCGTTTCGACGGTGTGAAAATGTCCGGCGGCGAGCTGAGAATTGATGAAGGGCAATTGAGGCAATCAGCCGAACGCGCCGACCAAAGCGTCTGTCATGCCATCCGCGAAGCCATCAAGAGAGTGCGCGCATTCCATGAACGCGAGCGCGAAGAATCGTGGGAATTGGAGACAGGAGAGGGCATGCGGCTCGGCCAGCGCATTACGCCGATTGATCGCGCCGGGTTATATGTGCCGGGCGGGACGGCCAGTTATCCTTCGTCGGTTGTGATGAACGTCGTGCCCGCGCAAGTGGCGGGGGTTGAACGCATCATCGTGGTGACGCCGCCGCGCACGCTCTCGGAGAATCCGGCGGTCGCGGCGGCTCTGCTGGAATTGAACGTGGGGGAAGTTTACGCCGTCGGCGGGGCACAGGCCATCGCCGCGCTCGCCTATGGAACCGAGACGATTCCGCGTGTCGCTAAAATAACGGGGCCGGGAAATCGGTACGTTGCCGCCGCCAAAAAACTCGTCTTCGGCGTTGTCGGAATTGATTCAATAGCAGGACCGAGCGAGGTCGTCATCGTCGCCGACGAAACGGCGCGAGCAGATTTCATCGCCGCCGATTTGCTCGCCCAAGCCGAACACGGCGAAGACGCCTCGGCTGTTCTCATCACGACCAGTGAGACGCTCGCATTAGAGGTTGGCATTGAAGTCGAGCGACAGTCAGGAAGCCTTTCTCGTCTTTCCATCATTGAAAAATCATTGGCCGAGTTCGGCGCGATCATCGTGTTGAATAATCTGGATGAAGCGTGGGAACTGGTGAATGAGTTAGCGCCGGAGCATCTGGAGATTATGACGCGCGATGCGGAAAGTTTCGCGGCGCGCGTGCGACACGCCGGAGCGATCTTTTTGGGCGAGCAGACGCCGGAAGCGGTCGGCGATTACTTCGCCGGGCCGAACCATGTTTTGCCGACCGGCGGCGCGGCGCGTTTCTCATCGGCCTTAGGCGTCTATGATTTCGTCAAACGCACGAGCATTCTGCGATATTCGCCCGGTGAAATGAGAAACACGGCACACCTGATCGCTGCTTTAGCGGGGGCGGAAGGTCTCGACGCGCACGCCCGCTCGGCGCTCATTCGTTTAGATAACAGTGCTCGATAAACGCTCTCAAGCTTTCGACGGAGTTTTAAAAAAGCGGTCATAGATTGCGGGTGAGAGGGGGCGGAGGAATAATTCATGCTGAATTGTTTGAACAAGATCAAGCCGCGCGTGCGGGAACTCCGCGCTTACACGCTGACGCCGGAACGCGCCACGATCAAGATCAATCAGAACGAAAATGCGTGGGACGCGCCCGAAAATATCAAGCGGGAGACGTGTCGCTAAAATAACGGGGCCGGGAAATCGGTACGTTGCCGCCGCCAAAAAACTCGTCTTCGGCGTTGTCGGAATTGATTCAATAGCAGGACCGAGCGAGGTCGTCATCGTCGCCGACGAAACGGCGCGAGCAGATTTCATCGCCGCCGATTTGCTCGCCCAAGCCGAACACGGCGAAGACGCCTCGGCTGTTCTCATCACGACCAGTGAGACGCTCGCATTAGAGGTTGGCATTGAAGTCGAGCGACAGTCAGGAAGCCTTTCTCGTCTTTCCATCATTGAAAAATCATTGGCCGAGTTCGGCGCGATCATCGTGTTGAATAATCTGGATGAAGCGTGGGAACTGGTGAATGAGTTAGCGCCGGAGCATCTGGAGATTATGACGCGCGATGCGGAAAGTTTCGCGGCGCGCGTGCGACACGCCGGAGCGATCTTTTTGGGCGAGCAGACGCCGGAAGCGGTCGGCGATTACTTCGCCGGGCCGAACCATGTTTTGCCGACCGGCGGCGCGGCGCGTTTCTCATCGGCCTTAGGCGTCTATGATTTCGTCAAACGCACGAGCATTCTGCGATATTCGCCCGGTGAAATGAGAAACACGGCACACCTGATCGCTGCTTTAGCGGGGGCGGAAGGTCTCGACGCGCACGCCCGCTCGGCGCTCATTCGTTTAGATAACAGTGCTCGATAAACGCTCTCAAGCTTTCGACGGAGTTTTAAAAAAGCGGTCATAGATTGCGGGTGAGAGGGGGCGGAGGAATAATTCATGCTGAATTGTTTGAACAAGATCAAGCCGCGCGTGCGGGAACTCCGCGCTTACACGCTGACGCCGGAACGCGCCACGATCAAGATCAATCAGAACGAAAATGCGTGGGACGCGCCCGAAAATATCAAGCGGGAGAGTTTGCGTCGTTTGCATGAAAGAGCGTGGTCGCGCTATCCCGATTTCGTGCCCGTCGGGTTGCATGAGAGGCTCGCGGCTTTCTCAGGCTGGAAGGCGGACGGCATCGTCGCCGGTAACGGATCGAATGAGTTGATTCAAGCGTTGTTGATGGTGACAATCGAACCGGGCAAGCGTGTGCTCATTTGCGAGCCGACGTTCGCACTCTACAGGCAAGTCGCGGTTGTCCTCGGCGGCGAAGTCGTCAGCGTGCCGCTCGACGCGAATTTGAGATATGACATCGCGGCGCTGAGAGAAAAGATTGAGACGGTCAAGCCTGACGTGACGATTATTTGTTCGCCGAATAATCCGACGGGATGCCGGATTGACGACCACGATCTGAGCGTGCTGCTCGAAGTCTCGACCGGACTCGTCGCGGTTGACGAAGCCTATTTCGAGTTTTCCGCAGGGACGGTCGCGCCGCTGCTGCATCGATTCAAAAACCTCGTCGTCTTCCGAACTTTCTCAAAAGCGATGGCGTTGGCGGCCTTGCGCGTCGGATATTTGCTGGCCGCGCCGGAGATGGCGCGCGAGATCGGCAAAGCGGTGCTGCCGTATAACCTCAACGCCTTCTCGCAGACGATAGCCGAAGTCGCCGTCGAAATGTACGATGCTGAACTGCGGCCACTGATCGCACAAATCATCGCCGAACGCGGGCGACTCTCTGCCGGAATTGAGGAGATTAGCGGCCTCGACGCGGTCGAGTCAGAGGCGAATTTCATGGTCGTGCGATCCGCGTTCAAGCCGCGACACGTCTTTGACGAATTACTCAAAAGGGATATTTTGATCCGAGATGTGAGCAAATACCCGATGCTGGAAAACTATTTTCGCGTGAGCATCGGCACGCCGCGTGAGAACGATCTGTTGTTGACGGCGTTGCGCGAAATATTCGCCTGACAAATTTATCTGCGAATAAGCGGAAGTCGTGAGGTCGCGGAACTATACATCTGAATCGTGAGGAAAAATGAGCACTCAAATTCAAACACAAACTCGCACCGGACAGGTGCAACGAAAGACGAAAGAGACCGAGGTGCGTGTGTCTCTAAATCTCGATGGGAGCGGGCAGGCGAACGTCTCGACGGGCATCTCGTTTCTCGATCACATGCTCGATCTGTTTTCGCGGCACGGCCTCTTCGATCTGGAATTGGAATGCCGTGGCGATCTGGAGATAGACGATCACCATTCGGTTGAAGATATTGGTATCACTCTCGGACAGGCGTTTGCGCAAGCTCTAGGCGACAAGCGCGGGATCACGCGTTACGGATCGGCGCTCGTGCCGATGGACGAGGCGTTGTGCCGTGCGGTGGTGGATTTGTCGGGGCGCTTCTATCTCGTCTATGAAGTGGAGACGCGGCGGCAGGCCATTGGCAATTTCTCAGTCGAATTGGCCGAACACTTCTGGCGTTCCTTTGCGGAAAGCCTGCGCTGTAATTTGCATCTCGACCTTTTGCGCGGACGAAACACGCATCACATTCTCGAAGCGACATTTAAAGCGACGGCTCGTGCGCTCAGGCAAGCGGTCGAACTCGACCCGCGTGTGCAGGGCGTACCGAGCACAAAAGGAATGTTGTGAGCGCGCGTCCGGCGGAAGTGGCGATTATTGATTACGGCGTGGGTAATCTGCGTTCGGTCGAGAAAGCTTTTGCGGCGACCGGGTGCGAGGCCGTGGTAAGCGACGACGCGCGCGTGCTCAGCGAGGCGAAGCGGCTTGTATTGCCGGGAGTCGGCGCGTTCGGCGCGTGCATGAAAGCTCTCGGCGAGCGCGGCTTTGATCAACTTATTCGGAATCGAAGGGCGGAAGGGACGCCCCTGTTGGGCGTGTGCGTCGGGATGCAAATGCTGTTTGAAGAGTCGGAGGAGTTCGGGCGGACGTGCGGGTTGGGGATGTTGCGCGGGCGCGTGCGACGCTTCTCGAACGAGTTGTTAGTGCCGCAAACGGGCTGGAATCAGGTTTCGCAACGCGCCCCACACGCCTTGCTCGCAGGCGTCGAAGGAGGGACATTTTTCTACTTCGTTCATTCCTATTATTGCGAGCCGGCGGAGCGCGCTGTTGTTTGCGGCGAGACGGATTACGGCACGGCCTATGCTTCGGTCGTGGCGCAGGGGACTCTCTGCGGGGTTCAATTTCATCCCGAAAAAAGTCAAGCGGCGGGACTGCGTCTGCTGAAAAATTTCGCGGAACTTGAGGCGGGCGAGAGTTAGATGCTGGCGAAACGAATCATCCCGTGTCTCGATGTTGACCGTGGCCGCGTGGTCAAAGGCATCCGCTTCATGTCGCTCGTTGACGCGGGCGATCCCGTCGAACAAGCACAGCGTTACGATGCAGAAGGCGCGGATGAGTTGACCTTCCTCGACATCACGGCCTCTTCGGACAAGCGCGCTATCGTTTCGGAACTTGTTCGGCGCGTGGCCGATCAAGTATTCATCCCGTTCACGGTCGGCGGCGGATTGGGAAGTCTCGAAGACATTCGGGCGGTGCTGCGGGCGGGCGCTGACAAAGTTACTTTGAATACGGCGGCGGTCGTGCAGCCCGAAGTGATCAGCGAAGGCGCGGAAACATTCGGCAGCCAGTGTGTCGTCGTCGCCATTGACGCGCGGCGGCGGCGGAGTGCGGCGAACGGCGAGGCCGCGAACGGGTGGGAAGTTTACACGCATGGCGGGCGACGGAATACGTCGTGGGATGCGGTCGAGTGGGCTGTCCGCGCTGAGCGACTCGGAGCTGGCGAGATACTTTTGACGAGCATGGACGCGGACGGGACGCGCGACGGGTTTGATGTCGAGTTGACGCGCGCGGTGGCGGATGCGGTGCGGATCCCGGTCATCGCCTCCGGCGGCGCGGGGAAACTTGAACATTTTTATGATGCGCTGACGCAGGGCAAAGCGAGTGCGGTGCTCGCCGCTTCGCTCTTTCACTTCGGGGAGTACAAGGTTTCTGAGGTGAAGGATTATCTGCGTGTGAGGGGAGTCGTGGTGAGATGACGAAGATCGCGGTGGAAGAATTGAAGTACGATGAACGCGGTCTGTTGCCTGTCGTCGTGCAGGATGCGGAGACGCGCGAGGTGCTGACCGTGGCTTATATGAACGCGGAGAGTCTGCGGCGGACGCTCGCGGAAGGAGAGACGTGGTTCTGGTCGCGTTCGCGCCGGGAACTCTGGCACAAGGGCGAAACTTCCGGCCACACGCAACGCGTTCGGGGTCTCGCCGTCGATTGCGACAGGGACGCGCTCGTCGTTCTCGTCGAACCTTCCGGTCCCGCCTGCCATACAGGGGCGCGCTCCTGTTTTCATCAAGAGATCGAAAGCGAATCTGCGTTTGCTCAAAACATCCCGCACGAGGAGTTGTTACGTTCAATCTCGCTCGGCGCAACTCTCGAAGAGCTTTACGCCCTCATCGAAAGCAGGCGGCAAGAAAGACCTGAAGGCTCTTACACGACTTACCTCTTCGAGCAAGGGCTGGATAAGATTCTAAAAAAAATCGGCGAGGAAGCTTCCGAGACGATCATCGCGGCGAAGAATGAGGACGCGCCCGCTTTCGTCGCGGAAGTCTCAGACCTGCTCTATCATTTGCTTGTCCTGTTGGTCGAACGCGGCGTGAAGTTGGATGAGGTGAAGGCCGAATTATCACGGCGCGAAGGAAAGCGAAGCGCGAAATGAATCCTGATAAAACGGAACTTGAAGAGTTGCTGGCGTTCGCCGTCGAAGTCACACGCGGGGCGGGCGAGATCACTGTGCAGCATTTCCGGCGTTCCTTTAGCGCCGAACGCAAGGCCGACGGCTCTTTCGTGACGGCGGCAGACCGGGAAGCCGAAAGATTCATTCGCTCAAGCATCGAAGCGCAATTCCCGCAGGATTCCGTGCTCGGTGAAGAGGAAGAGACGCGCGCCGGGTCTTCCGGCAGGCAATGGATCGTTGATCCGATTGACGGGACATACTCGTTCGTTCACGGCGTGCCGATTTACGGAGTCATGCTCGCTCTGGAGATCGCGGATGAGATTTGTCTCGGTGTCGTCAACCTGCCCGCGCTCGGCGATCTCGTCTCTGCGGCTCGCGGTCTGGGTTGCTTTTGGAATGAACAAACGGCGCGTGTCTCGACGACCGCGACGCTTGAGGAGGCTTTGCTCTTAGCAACTGACTTCGGGACGTGTGAGCGTTACGGCTTTGGGGCGGCGGCGCGCAAATTAGAGGAGCGAGTGGGCGCGCGTCGGACGTGGGGCGATTGCTACGGTCATATTCTCGTCGCCACGGGGCGCGCCGATGTGATGCTCGACCCGGTGATGAACATCTGGGATTGCGCCCCGCTCCTGCCTATTCTCGAAGAGGCAGGCGGGACTTTTACCGATTGGCGCGGGCAGAGAACGATTCGCGGCGGCAACGCGATTTCAACCAACGGAACTCTCTTCCAAAGCGTTCTCGATGTCGTCAAACAGGAATTATAGACGTTCCTCTCAATGGTTATTAATTCACCTTGAGTTCGGGGAAGGACTTGCGAATTTTGTGTTAATAATTCCGGCAATTGATTTGCGAAATGGACAATGCGTGCGTTTGACTCAGGGGCGCAGGGCGGAGGCCAGAGTTTACGACGGCGACCCGGTTGAGATTGCCCAAAGCTTTGCAGCGGCAGGCGCGCGGATGCTGCATGTGGTTGATCTGGACGGGGCGTTTGCAGAGAGCGCATCGCCCAACCGCGACGTGGCACGTCGAATCATCGAGACGGTCGGGATTCCCGTGCAGTTCGGCGGCGGCTTGCGCACCATCGCCGATGTGAGGGAAATGATCGAACACGGCGCGGCGCGTGTGGTTGTGGGCACACTGGTCGTCGAGTCGGCGGAGTTGCTGGCGCAACTGGTCGAATCTTTTGGCGAAAGCGTTGTCGTCGGTCTTGACGCGCGGGGCGGGCAAGTGGTCACGCGCGGCTGGGAGAAGCAGGAGAACATTTCCGCCGTCGAACTTGCCCGACAAGTGGCTGCAATCGGCGTCTCACGGATCGTTTATACGGACGTGGCGCGCGACGGAATGTTGGAGGGCGTCAACGTCGAGCAGACTTGTGAAATTGCGCGGCGTTCGGGTCTCAAGGTGACGGCCTCCGGCGGCGTGTCTTCGCTCGCGGACATCGAACGGTTGAAGATCGGGTGCGATGACGGGATTGATAGTGTCATCATCGGAAAAGCTTTCTACGAGAAACGCTTCACGTTGACTGAGGCGTTGCGCGTCGCAAAATAAAGCGCAGGCAAACGCTCGCGAGGGGGATGGTAAACTTTTCAACCATTCGTTAATTTGCGTCAGGGGAGAATCGGGTTGTCTCATCAAACATTGTTAGAAGTGTTGGCCTGATTTTTAATGCGCTTCGGTCATGGCGCCGGTTGAGAGGAGGGCGAGATGAATTTTAAGCTGACTGATTTATGGGATTGGCGCGGCACCGTCGGACGCGGCAAGTATCTAGTGATCGGTCTCGTCCTGTTCGCGCTTAAACACAATCTCGACCGCATCATCGCCAGCAGTTATTTCAACCGTCGCTGGTCGCTCTTCAATTATTGGGTCTTCGGCGAAGCCACAAACGTTGACGGCACGCCGCTCGACTACAAAAAATTTTACGCGACGCTCCTTGCAATCGCGATCCCCTTCATCTGGACGGGCGTCGTCTTAACGCTCCGGCGGCTGAGGTCAATCGGTCTGCCGCTCCCGTTAGTCTTCATTTTCTTTCTTCCCTTCATCAACTTGCTGTTCTTCATCCTGCTCAGCGTGTTGCCCGCACGCGAACGCGAGACGGACACCGGAGTGGCGAATTCGACGACGGGCATCGGCAGGCTGCTGAATCGAATTATCCCGCGCGGCGCGTTTGGCAGCGCGATGCTCGGAGTGTTGTTGACCGCCCTGTTGTCGGTCGGGGCAACTTTATGGAGCGTGAACGGGCTGGGCAAGTACGGTTGGGGCTTATTCGTCGGCCTGCCTTTCTGTTTGGGGCTGACCTCTGTTCTCGTCTACGGTTATCATCAAACGCGCTCGCTCGGAAGTTGCCTCGCCGTGTCTCTGTTGTCGGTTACGGTTGTCAGTGCCGCACTCTTCGCCTTCGCCATTGAAGGTTTGATCTGTCTCATCATGGCCGCCCCGCTCGGCATCGCGCTCGCGCTCTTCGGCGGCTTTATCGGCTACATTATCCAGCGCCGCGATGCAGAAGTTAGTGAGCGCCCACAGGTCTATACCACACATGCTTTCGCTATCGTCCTCTTAGCCTTGCCCGCCTTGATGTTGCTCGAAAATTCTCTGCGCCTTGAGCCGCCTTTGAGAGCAATTCGCACTTCTATCGTGGTCAACGCGCCGCCCGAACGGGTGTGGCCGAAACTCGTCTCCTTCACCGAACTTCCGCCGCCGCGAGAGCGACTTTTTCAGACCGGCATCGCCTACCCGCTTCGCGCGGAGATTCAGGGACACGGCGTCGGCGCGGTGAGGCATTGCGTGTTTTCGACGGGCGCGTTTGTCGAGCCGATTGAAGTATGGAACGAGCCGCGCCTGTTGAAGTTCGGCGTGACGGCGCAGCCGCCGATCATGGATGAGATGTCGCCCTACCCGCATCTCAACCCGCCGCATCTCAATTCATATTTACACTCGCGACGCGGACAATTTTTATTAACTCCCCTGCCGAACGGGCAGACGCTTCTCGAAGGAACGACGTGGTATCAAAATAATTTCTGGCCGGGCGTCTACTGGAATCGCTGGTCTGATTACATCATCGGGCGCATCCACACGCGCGTCCTCGAACACATCAGGAACCTCGCTGAACATTAACGTCAGGAAATAATTCGATGGAAAAAAACTTTGCGACTTAAACACAGAACAGAGAAAGGAATCTTACAGTTGATGACAGAGAAAAACTTTCGCCGCCCACAGGCGGCCTTGTTATTGTTCGCTCTAACATGTTCAATTTTTATCGCAGCCTGCTCCTCAGCGCCATCCGAGAGCGCGCCTACTGCCGCCACAACTTCAAATAATAAACCTAACCCTGAACTCTTACAGCAGGCCGACAAAAGTTATCTTGAGCGGGCGGATTTAGCGCGCGTGCGCGAGGGATTGGAGACTCTGCGCCGCGCCCGCGCCGTTGACTTCGGCAACTATGATGTGACGTGGCGGACGGCGCGTCTGAACTATACGTTGGGAGATAAATCAACTGATAAGGCCGAAAAAGTGAAGGCTTTTAGTGAAGGCGTCGAAGCCGGTGAGACGGCGGTGAAGGCTAAACTCGACGGGGTCGAAGGCCATTTCTGGCTCGGCGCAAATCGAGGCGGCTACGCGCAAACAAAGGGACCGCTCTATGGTCTTTCGGCGGCGGAAGGCTTGCGTAAAGAGATGGAGACGGTGCTCAAACTAGACGAGGGGTTTCAAGGCGGCAGCGCCTTCATGGTGCTCGGGCGGCTCGATCTCGAACTCCCCGGGATGCTCGGCGGCGACCCCAATCGCGCGGTCGCAACCTTAGAACGTGGGCTTAAATACGGCGATCAAAATTCGCTCCTACGCGTGCGTCTGGCCGAGGCTTATTTTAGAACGAAACGTCCGAATGAAGCGCGCGAGCAAATTAACTTCGTCCTGAAGATGAAACCGCACCCGGATTTTCTCCCCGAACACGAAGAGTCTGTGGCGAAGGCGCGCGAGTTGCTGCAAAAAAGATTCTGAACCCCGTCAGGGCACGGCCTCGATTGCGCAGCCATTCAAATTTCCCCGCCGCTCAAACCGCGCCGCTTGCGGTAAGCGCGATGCGGACGGATTCGAGATGCCTGCTGTTAACTTCGTCGCCAAGCGGAGTCCACACTTTTCCGTCATTTTCTTCGGATTTATTGTTACCAACGATGATACGCGGGATGTCCGGGCTTGACGGCGACGAATGTTCCGCGCCCCGTGGCGCAAACTTTTCCGCCCGCCGTAAGTTCGACTTCAACCTGAGCGCGATCATCTGTGGCTTCGACCACGCGCGCCGTGAGCAATACGGGCGCGTCGGTGGGCGTCGGGCGCAGAAGTTTGACGGAGTATTCAGCCGTCACGGTGCAGGGCAAAGAGGTGACTCCTTCGTTGCGCTTCATCAAAAACAGGGCGGCGGTCCAGTTGGCATGGCAATCAATGAGCGAACCGATGATGCCGCCGTTCAACATGCCGGGGAACGCTTCGTGATGTTTTTGCGGCTGCCATTCGCAGACCACTTCGCCGTCGCCGCCGCGCGCGAAACTGCGGATGCGTAAACCGAGTTCGTTGGCCGGGCCGCAGCCGTAGCAACTCGTCAACAGCGCGTATTTCTCTTGCAGGCTTAGCTCGTCCATGATGTTTCACTTTCGCAATCAGCCGTTCGCTATTTCATTTTGAACGCCGCGCCGAAAAAGGGGCGACATCCACGTTAAAACTTTTCGCCTCGTGTACGGGCGATGCGCTTTGTGATAATGATATAGCAGGGATTCGCAAAAGCACATCAAAAGACAATGAAGAAATTACTAAACCTGAACCTCGCCTTCTGCTGCGCCACACTTTTTTTGGCGTCGCCCGCGTTCACGCAAAGAAGACCGTCGCGACCTGCCAGCAAAAAAACAACGCCAGCCATCACACCGAAAAAAGCTGTCAAACCCCATGCGGAAAGTAAACCCTCACCTACGCCCTCTCCCCTGCCGACGCCGCAACCGACGCCGGCGGCGGAGCCATTTGACGGGGCGAGCGTTGAGGTGATGTCTGCCCAATGCGTCACTCTGGAGACGGAAGCCGGGGTTATCGAAATGAAGATGCTGCCGGAGACGGCGCCGGAGACCGTCCGCCACTTTTTGAACACCGTCGCCAGCGGCGCACTCGATACGACGACTTTCAGCCGCGTCGTCAGAAATTTTGTCATCCAGGGCGGCAACCTGGCGACCCGCGAGACGACGACGCCCGACATCGCCGCGCGTTCGAGACGCAAGATCAGGGACGAGCCGAACTCGATCAAACATGTGCGCGGTATCGTCTCAATGGCACGACCCGAAACGCCGGACAGTGCGACCACCAACTTCTTTATCCTCGTCTCGAACGCGGCTCATCTGGACGGAACCTTCGCGGCCTTCGCGCGCGTCACAAGCGGCATGGAAGTGGCTGACGCGATCAATGGAGCAGTGTTGGAAGGCGAAAATCCCGTCGCGCCCGTGCGACTCAAGCGAGCGTTGGTGTCCGCTTGTTCCGTCAAGCGGGTTGATCCGGCGCTATGAAGTTGTGCGGTGTGATGGTCGGAAAAAATTGATTCAAATTGATCGTAATTTAAGAAGGAGAAAGTGAACAACAGCTATGAGCAGCGTTCCCAATAAAATTATTTATTCGATGGTCGGTGTGAGCAAGTTTTACGACAAGAAGCCGGTGCTCAAAGACATCTATCTCTCATATTTCTACGGCGCGAAAATCGGCGTCATCGGCCTCAACGGATCGGGCAAGAGTTCGCTCTTGCGCATACTGGCCGGGACGGATAAAGAATTCTTAGGCGAGACGGTCATCTCGCCCGGCCACAGCGTCGGCTTTCTCGAACAGGAGCCGCGACTCGACGAGTCGAAGACCGTGCGCGAGATAGTCGAACAGGCAGTGCAGGCGACGGTTGATCTGCTGAAAGAGTACGACGAGATCAACACGCGCTTCGGCGAAGAGATGTCGGACGACGAGATGAACAAGTTGCTCGAACGACAGGGCGCGGTGCAGGAAAAACTCGATGCGGCGGACGCCTGGGATTTGGACTCGCGCCTCGAATTAGCGATGGACGCGCTGCGTTGCCCGCCGCCGGAGACACCTGTCAAGATTCTCTCAGGCGGCGAAAAAAGGCGCGTCGCCCTCTGCCGCCTGCTCCTGCAACAACCGGATATCCTCTTGCTCGATGAACCGACTAACCACCTCGATGCCGAGTCCGTCAGTTGGCTCGAACAACATTTGCAGAAGTATCCGGGCACGGTCATCGCCGTCACGCACGACCGCTATTTTCTAGACAACGTCGCGGGCTGGATTCTCGAACTCGACCGGGGGCAGGGCATCCCGTGGCAGGGTAATTATTCGTCGTGGCTCGAACAGAAGGGGCAGCGGCTCGCTACGGAAGAGAAGCAGGAGACGGAGCGGCAGAAGACTTTGCAGCGCGAGTTGGAGTGGATCAGGATGTCGCCGAAGGGGCGTCAGGCGAAATCGAAGGCACGCATCAATTCTTACGAATCGTTGGCGAGCCAGGAGACGCAGAAGCGCGCCTCGGAGTTGGAAATTTACATTCCGCCGGGGCCGCGTCTCGGCGACATTGTGATTCAGGCAGAGGGTGTGTCTAAAGCTTATGGAGATCGTTTGTTGATTGACGACCTGACGTTCTCTCTGCCGCCGGGCGGCATCGTCGGCATCATCGGCCCGAACGGCGCGGGCAAGACCACCCTCTTTCGCATGATCACGAAACAGGAAGAAGCCGACGGCGGCAGTTTTCGTACCGGCGAGACGGTCAAACTTGCTTACGTGGATCAAAGCCGTGACGCGCTCAACGCGGACAAAACCATCTGGGAAGAGATCGCCGACGGCTTAGACCTCGTCATGCTCGGCACGCGGCAGGTGAATTCGCGCGCCTACGTGGCGCGCTTCAATTTCTCCGGCGGCGACCAGCAGAAGAAAGTCGGCACGCTCTCCGGCGGCGAGCGCAACCGCGTCCACCTGGCGAAGATGTTGAAGCAGGAGGCGAACGTGCTGCTGCTCGACGAGCCGACGAATGATCTCGATGTCAACACGATGCGGGCATTGGAAGAAGCATTGGAAAACTTCGCCGGTTGCGCCGTCGTCATCAGCCACGACCGCTGGTTTCTCGACCGTATCGCGACGCACATTCTAGCCTTTGAAGGAGAGAGCAAAGTTGTCTGGTTTGAAGGCAACTATTCGGACTACGAAGCAGACCGGCGGGCGCGGCTGGGTGCGGCTGCCGATCAACCGCACCGCATTAAGTATCGCCAGTTGACGCGCGGGTGAACGGATGAACAGGGGCGGACGGCGTGTGATCAAAACCGGCTGCTGCGGCTTTCGCCTGTCGCAAGCCGAGTACACGGCGCGTTTCCCCGCCGTCGAAGTGCAGCAGACGTTTTACCAGCCGCCGCAGGTCAAGACGCTGGAGCGTTGGCGCGCCGAGGCCCCACCCGATTTTGAATTCACGGTCAAAGCGTGGCAACTCATCACGCACGAAGCGCGCAGCCCGACCTACCGGCGTTTGAAACGGGTGCTGACCGAGACGGAGAAGCTGGAGTCCGGTTCGTTTCGTCCGACGGCGATTGTACGAGAGGCGTGGGAAGTGACGCTGGCCTGCGCCGATGCGCTCAAGGCCACGCGCGTCCTCTTTCAATGCCCGTCGAGTTTCAAGCCGACGGGCGAACATGTGCGCGACCTGCGCGAATTTTTCACCCGGATCAAGCGACCGCGAAAATTAGTCTGTCTCTGGGAGCCGCGCGGAGAGTGGCCGGAAAAGTTGATCGCGGAACTGTGCCGCGAGCTTGATCTCACGCATGTCGTTGACCCATACGCCGCACGGACGATGACGCCGGAGCGTTGTTATTATCGTCTGCACGGTCGTACCGGCTGGCGCTACCAGTATGAGGACGACGAACTCGCGGAACTCATCACGCTGCTGCCGGCGCAAGGCGTCTCATACGTGTTTTTCAATAACGTGCGGATGCTTGATGACGCCGAGCGCTTTCAGGAGTTGGCGCGCGAATCGGAGACCGTAGCCTAAGGTCAGCGAAAGATAGGACGAAGGGTGGGGCACAAGATGGACGTTGAGTTGAAAGATAAGATCGCGCTGGTGACGGGGGCAAGTTCAGGAATAGGGCGCGCGACGGCTTTGAAGTTTTCGGGAGCGGGCGCGCGAATCGCACTCGTCGGGCGGAATGGGGAAGCATTAGAGAAGGTCGCAGACGAGATCGCAAAAAGCGGTGGAGAGGCGTTTGCCATCGTCGCGGATGTCACGCTGGAATCTGACGCAGAGCGAGTCATGACCGGGACAGTGGAGCGTTTCGGAGGTCTGGACGTGCTGGTCAACGCCGCCGGCGGGCTGTCGAGCGGGACGGTGGAGGACACGACGTTCGCCGTCTGGGATGCGATGATGAACGTAAATTTGCGCGCCGTCTTTCATTTGATGCAACTGGCGATTCCGCATCTGGAAAAAGAAAGTGGCAACATCGTCAACGTTTCGAGCGTGACGGGATTGCGCGCCTTTCCCGGAGTCCTCGCCTACTGTGTGTCGAAGGCGGGCGTTGACCAACTGACGCGGTGCGCGGCGTTGGAGTTGGCGGGCAAAAAGATCAGGGTCAATGCCGTGAACCCCGGAGTTGTGCGAACGCAGGTGCATCGGCGCGGTGGGATGAGCGAAGAGGCTTACACCAGGTTTCTTGAACATTCACGGGGGACGCATCCATTGGGACGCGTCGGTGAAGCGGAGGAAATCGCTGAACTCATACTATTCCTCGCTTCCGAACGAGCCGCATGGATCACGGGCGCGACCTATTCGATTGACGGCGGGCGGGCGCAGACGTGTGCGCGTTGAGATTGGTTTGAGACGCGCGCTTTGTTGACGTGGTTAAGCTGAGACGCTAAATCGAAACCTACAACATTGAGTCAAAAACTAAAACATGGAACCACGCGCATCACATGAAACAACACGAAATCAGTTGAACTTTTTCGTGTTGTTTCATGTGTGTTCGTGGTTTCTGTTTTACTGCCGGTGCCAATTTCTGTGTTTTGATTTGGTTGAGTGTTCAGGTGGAACGGTTGGTGTTTTTGGATGATTGATTTTTATTGTTCGGCGTCGCGTTCGAGTTGGAGTTGGAGTTGGCTTTAGCTTTGGGTGAGGCTTTGGGCATCTTCTCCAGCTTCTTTTTCTCTTCTTCAATGCGCGCCTTTTGCCGGCTCGCGTCGGACTTGGCTCTCTCCAAAGCTTCCTGCGCGCGAAAGTCATTCGGGTCGAGTTCGATTGATTTCTTGAACGCGGTGACGGCTTCCGTGTATCGCGCGAGTTTGTTGTAGGCCAGTCCAATGTCGTAAAAAATTCTACTGTCAGGTTCTTTGAGCCGCACGCCGCGACGATAAGCCTCGATGGATTTTTGATAGTCGCTAATTTTGCTGTAAGCCTCGCCCAAATTCAGTTGAGCATCAGCGTTTTTAGGCTCTTTGCGGGTCAATTTTTCATAGACTTTAACGGCCTGCCGGTATGACTTGTCGGCCTCCTCTTTCTGACCGAGCGCCCGGTAAGTCAATCCGAGTTTCATATAGGCGGCGGCGAAATCGGGGTCGAGCGTAGCCGCCTGCTTGAAAGCTTCGACGGCCTGCTCGTCCCGATCTTGTTTGTATAGTTCTTCGCCTAAAGCGAAATATCCCGGTGCGTCCTGAGGTGTTGGTTGCGAGAGAGTTTGATCGACAGGGTTAACGGATGAAATAGCGTTGGCCGCTCCGGCGTTCCCGGGGGCACTGTTGGTCGCTATAGCATCTCTGGCGGCGGGATTATTGGCGCCAGTGGCAGGGCTGTTTTGTTTGGAACAACCGGCCTGGCTGAGGGCGAGCAAAAGTATAAGGGTAATTATGTTTGCTTTGTTCATGTCCACGACCTGCGATGATTGTTATTTGGGCGCAAGAATTATCTAATCTAAATCGCGGCGCGAGTCAATGGGATTGTCCGGGAAGGAAGATGTGGAGCGCAGGAAAAAAATTGGGGTTTGTGGTTCGACAGAAAGGAGAGAAGGGCATCAGACTCCCCCAAGCCTGCCGCCCTTCTTTATCCGTCCAGTTGCCGTAAAAGGATGAACTGAATATACGCTCGGAGCGAGCGGACAAGGTTGCAAAATGATTGTGGTTGAATTACATAACGAAGAAGACAATTTATTTTTCACTATTTCGTTTCTGATTCATCTTCTCATTCAACAGGCCGGCGAGTTGGGGATTCAATTCTTTGAGAGTGTTGTATTCGGCGGTAGCCGCCTCATATTTGCCAAGTTCAAGATATAACACCGCCAAACGCAGATGCCCTTCGGCGTTTCCGGGCTGGAGATTAACGGATGCTTCGTAGGCTTTAACCGCTTCGCCGTATTGCTTGAGACGGCTGTAGGAATTGCCGAGGTTAAAGAAAGCGTCGGAATCCTTCGGGTTATGACGCGTGGCCTGCTGAAAGGCCTTAATTGCTTCCGGCGTTTGATCGAGCTTCGAGTAAAGGTTTCCCAGCGCGAAGTGCGCTTCCGTATGGTCGGGTTTGAGGCCGACAGCCTTTTGGTATGCGGCGAGAGCCTCCTTCGGACGTTCCTGCTGGACGTAGGCGTTCCCCATCTCGTGATAAACATTCGCATTTTTGGGATTTATTTGGAGCGACTCGTTGAAAGCCGCAATGGCTTCGGCATAGCGTTTGAGACGAAGATAGGATTGACCGATTTCAAAGCGCGATGCGAAATCCTCACGCTTGATGTCCAGACGGATGGCCTGTTTATATTGCTCAATGGCTTCCGGATATTTCGCGGCAGTGAAATGAGTGTTGGCGAGATTGTAGTAGTTTGCCGAATCGTTTGGATTCTTGCGCACGGCTTCTTGATCAAGCTTGACTATCTCGGCTAAAGCCGCTTCGATATTGGGGGTTGGCGAGACAGCCGCGGGTGACTTAGCAGTCTGATTGGTGGCAACCGTCGGGTTCGATTCTTTGCAGCCCGCAGAGAAGAGTAGAAGTGAAAATAAAAGGGCTGAAAGGGGTAAGAATCTTTTCATCTTAGTTTCTCGCGTTGATTTGAGGGCTGAAAATCGAAAGATACGACTGGTAAGATTAACAATGAAACTTTGCCTGCGCAAACGCGGCGCAAAAGTCAGAAAAATAAGTTTTATGTTATGGAAGTGAGAGATGCAGAGGGTTAAACCGGAAGATAAATCCGTTGGCAAAATGGCGAAAGGCCGACGGCGCCCTCGCAACGCTGTCGGCCTTTCGTCTCTCACACCATTTCCGTTTTTAGGGGGAAGGATGCGATACGGTTGCGGACTCTAACACCAAAATAAATATCTGACAAGGGGGAGGACGAAGAAAATTTGAACGATGCGCGAACGCTGGGAGCGCGCAGATTCAAGTTATTCTCAGGACTCACTCAAGATGAAGTTTGACGCAATCGTCCAAACACGAGGCGACGCAGGGCAAACGCATCTTATTATCCAGCAAAATAAGGGGTTTAGTTTCTTGAACTTCCGCGCCAGATAAAACAACAAGCGAATTTCCTCGACTTTTGGCGGTAAACCGATTTGCCGAAATTGCTCAGAAAGTTGAAGTATTCGTTTTTCCTAAGAATTTAGATGCGTTAGCCCTGCGAGGCGACGTCAGATGTCCGAGTCGCCTACAATCAAAATGCTCGGTCTCGTTGGATTCCTTAAGAGGTTCGGGTTCAGGGCAAAGACTATAAGTTTCTTGCACCAAATCAGTTTTTAAGGCAATAGTTTTAACGGAGTATTGAACGGACTTTGCAATTCACTTTTTTAGGGACGAGTTCGGGCGTGCCGACACGGGCGCGAAATGTTTCGAGCCTGGCCTTGCGGCTGCCGGAGCGCGCCGAAATCTGGCTCTTCGATTGCGGTGAAGGGACGCAGCATCAACTCCAACGCACGCCCCTCAAGATCAGCCAGATCAGCCGCATCTTCATCACCCACCTGCACGGCGATCATCTCTTCGGATTGATGGGGCTTTTGGCGACCTGCGGGCTGGCCGGTCAGGGTCAGGAGATACACTTGTACGGCCCTGATGGTCTGGAAGAATACGTGCGAACTTGCGCCCGACTCTCGCGCACCACCCTCTCCGAAACTCTCAGCATCCGCACCCTCGAAGGCGGGCTTCTCTATGGAGACGATAGCTTCAAAGTTACCTGTCAGCCGCTCAAACACCGCATCCCGGCCTTTGGGTTTCGGGTGACGGAAAGCGACCGACCGGGCACATTCGATGTCGAGAAAGCGAAGGCGCTCGGTGTCCCGCCCGGCCCTCTGTTCGGTCGTCTCAAGAATGGGGAGAGTTTGGAACTGGCCGACGGGAGCGTTGTCCACGGGCGGGATTTGAACGGCGCGACAATCGAGGGCCGTTCAATCGTCTATTGCACCGATACGATGTATTGCGAAAGCGCGGTCTCGCTGGCTGAGCGAGCGGATGTCTTAATTCACGAAGCGACCTTTGCCGAACAGGATGAACATCTGGCCGTGCAAAGCATGCACTCGACGACGACAATGGCCGCACGCGTCGCGAGCGAAGCGCGAGTGCGCGGGTTGCTGTTGACACATTTCAGCCCACGTTATACCAAAGAGAGCCGGATCACACCGGACGACTTGCTGGCACAGTCTCGCGCCATCTTTCCCCGGACAGACATGGCACGCGACCTGATGGCTTTCGACATTCCCCGCAGGGACAAAAGCAAAGAGGGAGAGTTGAACCGGAAATAAAGGGACGATTTATTATTGAAAAACAGAGAGCGGCGGGTTAGATTTTGTCTGCCTGGCAAGCTTTGTGAATTAACAACCCAAACTTTTAAGGAGTGAGAAAAGCCATGTCGCGCCCATCACCACCGCGAAACGATAGATTCGAGGATTACGTTCCGGTCGCCGAGCGGCTGGAAAAATTTTATGAAAAATTTCCCGACGGTCGCGTCATCACACATCTCATCGAACACAATATGGAGACCGGCTTCGTCTTGATGCGAGCCGAAGTTTATCGCTCGCCCGACGACGCGCAGCCCGCCGCCACCGGACACGCCTTTGAGGTGCGCGGCGATTCGTTTGTCAATAAAACTTCATACGTGGAAAATTGCGAGACCGGAAGCGTAGGGCGCGCTCTTGCCCTGCTCGGCTTTGAAGTGAAGCGCGGGATCGCGAGTCGTGAGGAACTTGAGAAGACAGCACGGATGCCGCCGGACAAGACGGCGCGTCCAGCGAACGCGGCTGCTCCTTCCGCAAGTCCAGCTTCGACGGCAACCGCAGCCGTTGATGAAGGGAGTATTAATCTCGACGCGGAGATTCTGCAAAGCGCGGGCGCGCTCGGCTACGATGCGGCGAAGGTGGACAAGTGGATCGATCAGAAGTTTAAGGTCACGGGCGGGCTTGAGGCCTTGAGCGCAGAGGATAAGCGCGAGGTGCTGCGTGTGTTTCGCGAGAAGGCTTCTCCGGCAGCGGCAAAGGGAGCGACTAAATAAAGCGTTTCATTCGCTCGTCTCCGTCTCCGGTTCCCAACCTTCCGCGATGGCGGCGGCAAGTGTGATTTCAGCAACGGTGAGAGTGCGGTCGGGGGATGGATGGTCGCCGTGGGTTTCACCAGCCGCGAGGGTCGGGATGGGTAAATAGTCGAGTCCTGGCATTCCGCTCGCGGCCAGTTCGTCGCTGTTCAGAGGACGGGGCACAGGCACGCGCGCAGTCTCTGCTGTCGTGTCCAACGCAAAATATTCATAACCGTTCTCTGCCCAATGGCGCAAAATGTGCCACGCGTTGTCGAAACCTTCGACGATCATATCAATCCTCCGCTTGTCCAACCTGGGGGTCGGCGAACCGGCCCTGCACCTGCAATTTATCTCGCCTCGATTTGCAGTTCGATATTTTAAGCTATGGTCAACTTACTACATACAATCAGGACGCTTCAAGCATTCATCGCGCCCACGGGCTTTCCCCCCGTGAGGTTGATTGATAAACTGTTTGCAAAGAGAAAACAGTCTGCGATAGCGTGCGAAGGGCAGTCCCCCCTTGAGTCCGGCGGCGCACTTCGTGAGGGCGAGACTTGATGACGAATTCAGGAACGACGGCGCTTGTCATTCACGGACATTTCTATCAGCCTCCGCGCGAGAATCCCTGGACAGATGACATCGAACATCAACCGGGCGCGCACCCTTTTTCCAATTGGAATGAACGCATCCACCACGAATGCTATCGCCCGAACGCTTTTGCGCGCATTGTTGATAACTACGGGCGCGTCGAACGCATCGTCAACAACTACTCTCTGATCAATTTTAACTTCGGGGCGACGCTCTTCTCCTGGCTCGAACGTTTTCACGCGCCGACTTACGCGCGCATTATCGAAGCCGACCGCACGAGCGTTCTCCGGCGCGGCGGGCACGGCAACGCCATCGCGCAAGGCTATCATCATTCAATTCTTCCGCTCTGCAACGAACGCGACCAGCGCACGGAGATTCGCTGGGGTCTCGCAGATTTCCGTCACCGTTTCGGACGCGAACCCGAATCACTGTGGTTGCCGGAGACGGCTTGCAACGATGCTACGCTCGGCGCGCTCATTGACGAGGGTTTGAAGTATGTCATCCTCTCGCCGTTTCAAGCCGAGCGCGTGCGCCCCACCGGCAGCGAAGTCTGGCTCTCGGTCATAGACGGGCAACTCGATACAGGGGTGCCTTATCGCTATACCCACCGTGACGGCTCAGGGCGTTCGCTGGCCGTTTTTTTCTATGACGGCCAACTTGCCAAAGCCATCGCTTTTGACGGCGCGCTCGCCTCTTCGCACATGCTGCTTGACGGCTTCGAGCGAAGCGCGGGCAACAATAAAAGTAATAGCAGCAGCACGGGCGGGCGGATCGTTCACGTCGCGACGGACGGCGAATCTTACGGGCATCATTTCAAACTCGGAGAGCGCTGTCTGTCATACGGGTTGGAAGTTGAAGCGGAGGCGCGCGGTTTTTGGGTTACTAATTACGGTGAGTTTCTCGCGGCGAACAAGCCGGAGAAGGATGTTGAAATCAAGTTGGGCGTCGAAGGCGAAGGCACGGCGTGGAGTTGCGCACACGGCGTCGGTCGGTGGGCGCGCGATTGCGGTTGCCATGCGAGCGCGCCCGAAGGGTGGAATCAAAAATGGCGAGCGCCCTTGCGCGACGCTTTGAATTACGTCCGCGATGAGGCCGCGCTCGCCTTCGCGGAAGAGGGCGGCGAACTGTTTCGCGACCCGTGGGAGACGCGTGATGCATACATCGAGTTGCTGATAAATCCGAAGCATGACCGCGTCGCATTTTTAACTCGCCAGGCGGGACGCGTCCTTGATGAAGTCGAAGAGCGCCACGCGCTCACCCTGCTCGAACTACAGCGCAGTTCGTTGTTGATGTTTACGAGTTGCGGCTGGTTCTTTAACGACATCTCCGGCATCGAGACGGTGCAAGTAATGAAGTATGCGGCGCGGGCGATGGATTTCATGGGCGAATTGGGATTGCCGACTCCGCGCGCAGGCTTCCTTGAACATCTTGCGGAAGCACACAGCAATAACAAGAAACACGGCAGCGGGGCGGACATCTTTCGGACGCTGGTCGAGCCGGCGCGCGTCATGCCGCCGCGCATCGCGGCGAGCCTCGCGATCTCAAGTCTCGTGGACAAAAGCGAGCAGGACGGGGAGATCGCTGATCATGCTTTCACGCTCTCCGATTTTCGGCAGGAGCAACACGGGCGGCTCTCTCTCGCCACTGGACGACTCGGGCTGGAAACAATTTCGACGGGCAAGCAACTCGATTTTGTGATCGCCGCGATCCACTTCGGGGACGTTGATTTTTATTGCGCGCTCAAAGATTTTGCCGGCGACGCGGATTTCATCGAAGCGACGGAAACTCTGTGGTCACAATTTCACACCGGCTCAGTCCCGTCACTCCTGCGGTTGATGGAGGAAGAATTCGGCCAATATGATTTCGGCCTCGAACATCTCTTGCCCGAAGGCCGCCAACGCGTTTACGAGATCATCTTTGGCCGCATGGTCGGGCGTTTTTCGGAGCAATACGAATATCTTTACGAAGAAAACCGGCGCAACATCGAGATGCTGCATCAAGCCGGATTTCATCTGCCGGAGGAACTGCGCGCCGCCGCCGAGTTCACCATCACCCGACGCCTGGAGCGCGAGTTGGACAACTTCGATCAGCATAACGACCCGGTGGCTTTGCGCGAGGGCCTGAGGATCGCGGGCGAAGTAGCTCGGCTCGGCTACCGCCTCGACCGCACGGGTATGCGCCGCAAGTTTGAGAATTTGATCGTGAGAACTGTGCGCGCGTCCATCAACGAACCCGAATCATCTCATCATAAAACGGCCCTGACCCTGATCAGCCTCGCTCAGAAGTTAAGTCTCCACGCGAACTTTGATCGCGCTCAAGAGATCGTCTATGAGGCACTGCAAGCTGACAGCAAACTCGATACAAACCTGACTGCAAACATGGACGAGTTGATCTTAAAACTCGGTCTGGCTCCGCGTGGGTCATACGAAGCCGCGCCGACGAAAGAAGCGACCGGCGCATTGCTGCCGGAATCAATTTTGTCATAGATGAACGCATAAATTTTGTCGCGGAGTTCCGGCAAAACGAGAGGGGCGATGGTTGATCGAGTGGTCTAACGGCTCATAACAAATATGGCAGAGATAAAATATCCTGCGGTTCCCGCCGGGCAGTTGGAGCTTCTCTTTTCATACGTTCATCCCGACCCGCACCAAATTCTCGGTGCCCACCCTACGGCGCAAGGCATCGTCGTTCGCGCCTACAGGCCGGAAGCCATTAGCGTCGAATTGCTCGTTGACGGCGAAGCCCCGCGCCCGATGAAGCCCATTCATCAGGCCGGACTCTTTGGTCTTTTACTTGCGGATAAATCCAATACCTTCCCCTATCGCCTGCGCGTCTCTTACGCAGACGGCAACGTCTACACCCATCGCGATTCATACGCCTTCCTGCCCACGCTCGATAATTTCGATGAACACCTTTTCGCGGAGGGGCGACACTTGAAACTCTACGAAAAGCTGGGCGCACACGTCCGTCGTCTCGGCGATGTGGAAGGCGTCTCTTTCGCCGTGTGGGCGCCGAACGCGGAGGGCGTGAGCGTCGTCGGCAACTTCAATAATTGGGACGGGCGGCTCAATCCAATGCGCCGCCTCGGCGTCTCAGGCATCTGGGAACTTTTCATTCCTGACCTGACCGCCGGCGCGCTCTACAAATACGAGATGCATGGGCGCGGTCGCCTCTCGTTTCTCAAGGCTGACCCCTACGCGTTACAGACGGAAGTGCCTCCCGCCACTTCGTCAATCGTCTTCGAGCCGAGTTATCAATTCACAGACGCGGAATGGATCGAAAAGCGTGGCGAGAGAGATCACTTGCGCCAACCGCTCTCGATCTACGAAGTCCATCTCGGTTCCTGGCGGCGAATCATGGAGGAGAAAAATCGCTCACTCACTTATCGCGAAACTGCGCCCGCGCTGGCTGATTATTTGCAGGAGATGAACTTTACGCACGTCGAGTTTCTGCCCTTGAAAGGTCATCCTTACGGCGGCTCGTGGGGTTATCAGGTGGCGAACTACTACGCGGCTTCCGCGCGTTTCGGCACGCCCGACGATTTTCGTTATCTCGTTGACTATCTGCACGGGCGCGGCCTCGGCGTCATCATGGACTGGGTTCCCGCACACTTCCCCAAAGACGCGTTCGCTCTCGGTCGGTTCGACGGCAGCGCGCTCTACGAACACCTCGACCCGCGCAAAGGGGAGCACCCCGACTGGGGCACTTACATCTTCAATTACGGGCGCAACGAAGTGCGCAACTTCCTCATCGCCAACGCGCTTTTCTGGATCAGGGAATGCCACGTTGACGGTTTGCGCGTGGATGCTGTGACCTCGATGCTCTATCTCGACTTCAGCCGCGACGACGGGCGCTGGCTGCCGAATAAGTACGGGGGACGCGAGAATCTGGAAGCGTTGGAGTTCCTGAAAGAATTGAACGAGACGATTCATCGCGAGCATCCCGGCGTCCTGATGTTTGCGGAAGAAGCAACATCATGGCCGGGAGTGAGCCAGCCGGTCGAACGTGGCGGTCTGGGTTTTGATTTCAAATGGAACATGGGCTGGATGCACGATACGCTCGCGTACTTCAGCGGGGATACGCTCTATCGCGCGTTTCACCACAACAATCTGACGTTCGGTTTGACCTACGCCTGGAGCGAGAATTTCATCCTGCCTTTTTCACACGACGAGGTGGTGCATCTCAAACGCTCGATGCTGACGAAGATGCAGGGAGACCGCGAGCAGAAGTTCGCGAATTTGCGCGCCCTCTATGGCTATATGTGGGCGCATCCCGGAAAGAAACTTCTCTTCATGGGCGGCGAACTCGGCCAATGGCGCGAATGGAACGATGATCAGAGTTTGGATTGGCACTTGCTCGACGACTCTACACACAAGGGAGTGCAAACGCTCATGCGCGATCTCAACCGGCTCTATGCTGCCGAACCCGCGCTCTGGGAAGCCGATGTTGATCCGGCGGGCTTCGAGTGGATTGATGCCAACAGCGCCGCCGATAACATCATCGCTTTTATCCGTACTGCTCCCACAGCCGGGCGGCAAATTGTCTGCGTCTGCAATTTCTCGACAACTTTAAAGAAAGCTTATCGTCTCGCTTTGCCGCAACCCGGCAAATATAAAGTGATTTTGAATACGGACGCCGCCGTCTATGATGGGAGTGGTTCAATTAAGCTTGAATGGATTGAGGCGACCGCCGCGCAGCCCCTGCATTTACGTCCCGCCTCCGCGCTCATTGATCTGCCGCCGCTCTCAACCATCTGGCTGGAAGTTCCGCGCTCAGCGACTCCGAATCCTATCAATTGAAAAACAACATAGCGTCTTCAGGCTTTTTACTTGCCAGGCGATGTCGAGCATCTGCCGGAGTTGTAACCATCATCCGAGTTGTTACAATGTCATTTTACAAAACGCCCGTCATAGATTCTTTTGGAGGAATAATGAAAAAGTTTCCAACTCTCGCACTGATGTCTGTGTTCACCGTTTTCGCGGCAATCGCGCAGACGCCCGCCCCGCTCCCGAATGGGCGTGCGACGCAAGGGAAACCCGCACAGTCGCGGCAGCAGCAGCAGCAGGCTCCGCCGCAAACGCCTCCACCCGGAGCGCCGGCTTCCGTTGCCCAGTCCGCCGGTGCGGCGTTTGGGGAATGCGGCTGCGAAGGCGAAGCCTTGCCCGAAGTCATCGCTGTGGTTAACGGCGTCAAAATCGTGAAGCAAGATGTTGACGCGCAAACAAAAAAACAAATTGACGAACTGCACCGGAGTGTCATCGAGGCGCGTCGGCAGGAACTCGATTTACAGATCAACTCTCGTTTGCTCGAAGCCGAAGCAAAGAAGCGCGGGACGACGACGACGAAACTGCTCGAAGCAGAGATTGTGGCGAAATTAAGTGAACCGACAGAGGCGGAAGCCCAAACTTTTTACGACGCGAATAAAAGCAATATCAATAGACCTTTTGCGGAGGTTAAAGCTAACGTCATAGCCTACCTGCGAGATCAGCGACAGCGCGAGGAAGCGAAAAAATTCGCCGACAAACTTCGCGCGACATCAGTCGTCAAAATTCTTGCGCCCGCCGCATCACCCCCCGGTAATGACGCCGAACGAGCGCGTGTCCTCGCCGTCGTTAACGGCGAGCAACTCACATCGGGGCAGATCGAAGAATCACTCAAGCCGCTCATCTACAGCGTGCAGGAACGGGTTTATCAACTTTGCAAGAACGAAGTCGAACTACGCATCAATGACGTTTTATTGGAGCAGGAAGCCCAGAAAAGAAAGCTCACGACGAAGGCTCTCTTCGAAGCGGAAATTGATGCGAAGTTAAAACCCGTCACGGAAGCCGAGGCGCGAACATTTTATGATCAAAACAAAGAGCGTATCAACGGCGAATTTGCGCTAATAAAAGATCAGATCAATCAATATCTGCAGGACACGCAGAGACGCGAGATGCAGGCGGCTTTTGCCGGGCTGTTGCGCAAGGGGGCGGCGCTCCAGATTAATTTGCGCGCACCGGAACCGCCCGTCCTGCAAATCACCGTTGACGATCAACCCTTCAAAGGCAGCGCGGCTGCGCCAGTGACGATTGTTGAGTTTACTGATTTCCAATGTCCGAGTTGCGCGCTTGCCCAACCTATCATTGAGAAACTTGCGGCGGAATACGGCGACCGCGTGCGTCTGGTGGTGCGCGATTTCCCTTTAGCTCAACATGAGTTTGCGCCGAAAGCTGCGGAGGCGGCTGAAGCTGCGCGGGCGCAAGGGAAGTATTGGGAATATGCCGCTTTGTTGTTTACGAACCAAAAGGATTTGAGTCTGGTCAAGTTGAAAGAGTATGCCACGCAAGTTGGGTTAGACCGCCGGAAGTTCGATGCGATGCTCGATTCAGGGCAGTTCGCCGAGAAAGTGCAGCGGGACATGCTTGAGGGAGTTCGGCTGGGCGTGAACAGCACCCCGACCTTCTACGTCAACGGGCGCATTGCCAGCGACCGCTCATACGAAGGACTCAAGACCGCCATCGAAAAGGCGCTCGGCGAGAAGAGTAAAAAATAAGCAGCCACTCAAAATTATTATTTTAAGTGAAGTTTGGCGTCCGGTAATCCCATGTTCTATTCGGGTTCGGCCTTCACGAGTCTCATCATCTCCTGATGCAATGTCCGCCGCTCCAGAAACAGGCGCAGCACGCGTCGCCGGTTGTTGACCAGCAACAGCACACCCTTGAACCATCCACGCAGGTCGTACAAAGTCTCAAGCGAACGCATTGCCACATAGCCGCACAAGATGATCACCGGCAACGACAACAACGCGATGCGCCAGTTCCACCTGAGGTAACATAATGCGGTGACGACAAGCCAGGTCATGGGCATCAGCCCGATGGCGGCGAGAATCTTAACCGTCGGCGCGATATCATCAACGCCATGCCGGCGGTAAAGACGCGCGAGCAAATCGCAGCTCAGAAAGGCGGGCAGATGCAGGAGCGCACCCGGAATGGTCAATGGCAAAAGCATAATCAACAGCGCGCCGCGGAGGAGAAAATGGCGGAAGATGTTCCAGCGCGTGTGCGTCAGCAGCGAGAGGTTTTCGGCGTTGATGCCGAGCGCGCCGAGTTCTTCTTCGTGCTGTAAAATTCTCTGTCTCAAGGTGTGGCGGCGCGTGTCCGTGAGCGGCGCATCGGCCAGTAAGTTTTCCGCGAGGCGACGACGCAAATCAAACTCGGTGGAAAGCGTCTGGCGCAAACTGAGTCCTTCATAAAGCGATGAAAAAAGCTGCTGCGCCTTTGTCACAACTTCCAACTCTTCATCGTCCTCGACATTCAATGTAACTTGCAGCAATGCGTCTTCAATCCGCGTCGAAAGCTCTATCACGGGTTCACGCGCCGGTTCGCCGCGCTCGTCGAGGCCGACCGGGTGCACTTCAAGCGGTGCGCCGAATCTGATCAGGGCTTCGCTGCGAAAAGAAGTCTTTGACGTGTAGTACAGGCCGACGGGAACGATCTTTAAAGTTTTGAGCCTCTCGCCATGTTCGTCGCCTTCCTTGATGGACAGCGCGCCGAGGGCGATGCGTGCGGCTCCGGTTTTGACCCGTAGCAGTCGCGTCGCGTTATGCGAGACGCCTTCGGGGAAGAGTGCGATGCAGCGATTTTGGCGCAGCAGCGTATGGCACTTCTCAAAAGTGATTTTGTTCTGATTCATGTCCTCGTCCGTATCGACGCGCCGGTAGAGCGGTAAGGACTCGACGGCTATGATCAGAAACTTGACGATGGGGATGCGGAAAAGCGTGGACTTGGCGAGGAAAGAGATGCGGCGCGGCAACGCGCAGAATATGAGCGCGGGATCAATCAACCCGTTTGGATGGTTCGAGACGAAAATGAGCGGCTCATCCAGCGGAACCCGGCGCACATCGCTAATTTCGATACGGCGGAAGAAAAGCCGGAGCGCGATGCTCAAAATGAGATGGACGAGCCGCCTCGTCAACGTCCCCTTCTGCTGCTGCAACGCCATGTCGCGGAGACGGAGTACGTAAACATCGCGCATGGGTGAAGTATAGTCTTAATCGTCGGGTGGGGTAAGTTTTGCGGTAGCTGACTCTTAACAAATGACGGCAAGAAGTTTCTTTTTGAAGTGAAATGTCAGGGGCTTTGAGGCAAATTTCAAAATTAAACCCCGCCAGCAATTTCGCCGACGGCACGAAGAAGGCTCTCGACCTCTTCTGTCGTCGTGTAGCAAGCGCAACCGGCGCGCACCAGACCCTCGACACCGAGAGAGAGGCGTTCGATCACGGTAGCCGCATAGAAGTCTCCGTGAGAGAGAAATATTCCGCGTGTGGCAAGCTCTTGCGCGACGGCGGTGGATGAGACTCCCGCGATGGTGAATGAAACGGTCGGTGTGCGCGGGAGGTCGGGCGCGGGGCCGTAAACTTTAACGCCTTTAATATCCGATAAACCTTGCCAGAGTTGTGCGGTCAAGTCCATGCCGCGCGTGTGCAGGGAGGCGAAGGCAGCGCGCAGGCGCTCGCGGCGTGAGTTGCCCGGCGCGAGCGAAGCGAAGAAGTCAACGGCTGCGGCGGCTCCGGCTATACCTTCGTGATTCTGCGTTCCGGTTTCCACGCGTTCGGGCGCAACGTCGGGGGCGGGGAGAAGTTTGGGAAAATCGAGCGACTCTAACAAATCCCCCTTGCCGTAGAGCACGCCGATGTGAGGACCGTAAAATTTGTAAGCCGAGCAGGCGAGAAAGTCGCAGTCGAGCGAGCGCACATCAACGAGCTGGTGCGGCGCATAGTGGACGGCATCAACGAAACTCAGAGCACCAAACCCATGCGCCGCTTCAATCGCGCGGCGCACATCCGTGATCGTGCCGAGGGCGTTCGAGGCCGCGCCGACGGCCACCAATTTTGTTCGCCGGTTGAGGAGTTCGGTGAAGTCTTGCCAGTCAAGCTGCCCCGTCTCCGGCAGCATCTTCACCGTTCGCAAGACCGCGCCGCGCTCGTGCGCCAGTGCTTGCCACGGGGCGATGTTGGCATGATGGTCGAGTTCGGTGACGATGATCTCGTCACCCGCGCTCAGCCTCCGTCCCAACGCTCTGGAAAGGTGAAAGGTGAGCGTCGTCATGTTCGCGCCGAAAGCGATTTCGTTCGGCGCGGCATTTATGAAATCGGCCAGCGTTTGACGCGCGTCTTCGATTATCGCATCTGTTTCGTGGCTAGTGGGGTAGTCCCAGTGGGTGTTGGCGTTGTGATGATAGAGATAATCGGCGATAGCTCCGACGACCGCGCGTGGAACCTGTGTGCCGCCCGGCCCGTCGAAATAAGCCACGGAGGGACGACCGCCATGCGAACGCTCAAGGGCAGGGAAGTGCGTTCTGATCTCCGCGACGGATAAAACGGCGGCATCCGGCTGCGCTCGCTGTGCTACGGCATCGTTCATTTCGGCAGATATGAAGAGTTCAAAGGAGTGTATTCATAAACCTGACGCGCTGAAGTGCTCGGCCACGCCGCGCCGAACGGCCTCTTTGATTTCTTCTTCGGTGGCGGCTGGCGCAACCTCAAGATTCACTCGAAACGGCTCTTGCTGCTGCATCACATCGAGAAAATCTATTGACCAGTTATTCTCCGCTTCATCTGTCGCCGCAACTGAAACAAGCTGGCAATCAGTTCGTGCGGATTCCGCCAAGGCCTGTTCCGCAAGTTTTTTCAATTCCTCCGCGCGCATTTCTGATTTCTCCAACGGGTTAATCGGCATGCTCTGTGACCTGCGTGCGGCTATCGGCATACATGTCCCGATATTCGGTTCCGTCTTCGGTGACAATGCCGCGAAACAGCATCGCTTCATCGGCCCCGCTCGCTTTCTCAGACAGTTCCGTCTGCACCTGGTTCCAACTCAACTTGCTGGTCAGGATTTGATTCGGACGTTTCACCAGATAATGTCTTGTATCTCGACTGACGCGCTTCTTTCCACTCATTGACAATTGCCTTTCGCAATAACCAAATTTACTGTCTTTCACTGTCACATGTTGCCCGGCACGTCGCCGGGTATCCCGCTTACTTTTTCTGTCTCACATCATACGCATAAATGGTGTCCTGGTCGCGCAGGTAGAGGCGACCTCCTGCAATGATGGGATGCGTCCAGGTTGGCAGCGAGTCTTGCGTGAGGCGAAAGCGACCTTTCTCGCGATAACCTTCGGGGGTCGCCTCGACGAGTCCCACCACGCCGTTCTCGCTCATGCAATAGAGGTGTCCGTCGGCATAAACTATCGAACCTTTGCCCACGCTCCGGTCTTTCCAGGCCACTGTGCCGTTGTCGAATCGCATGGCCGTCAGGATGCCGCTCGAAAAACCATAGAGATGATCGCCGATGAGAATCGAACTGCTGTGATGGTTGCGCATCTCCTTCGTGAAATAAACTTCCTGCGCCGTCAACGCTCCCTTATCGCCCGCCTTGATCTCAACTAATCCTGCGCCAGTCCCGTAATCCGAAGAAATGAAGACTCGATTGCCGCGCGCAATCGGCGTCGCCGCGTTGGCGACCTTGTTGGCGGCGCGTGAGTATTCCCAGAGAAGTCGCCCGTCGCGCAAATCAAGCCCGACGGCGCGGCGCGAGGTGAAGAAGACGACCTGCGGAGTCCCGCCCGCTTCCGTCAAGATGGCAGAGGAATAACCCGCCTCGTCGCTCTGGCTCTTCCAGATGAGCGAGCCGTCCTTTTTGTTCAACGCGACAATTGAAGCGTTTTCCCCGCCCGCGTTGACCAGTATTTTGTCGCCGACGATGAGTGGCGATTCGCTGATGCCCCAGGTGATGTTCGACCCGCCGAACTTTTGCAGCACGTTCAACGTCCAGACGGTACGACCCGTGCGCCTGTCGAGGCACGAGAGATCGCCGTTGCCGCCGAGCGCGTAGAGCCGCTCGCCCTCGACCGTGGGAGTGCCGCGCGGGCCATCCCCGCGGTCATTGCGAAACGCTTTACCATGAGGCATCGCCCAGAGTTCTTTCCCGGTCGCTACGTCGAAAGCGATGATAAATTCGCGGTCGCCGCGAAGCCCCATGGTGTACAGACGATTGTCCGCGATGGAGAGGGAAGAGTAGCCGCGTCCGGCACCCGTCGCTTTCCAGGCGAGCGGCGGGCCTTCAGCAGGCCACTGTTTGAGCAACCCTGTCTCCTTCGAGATGCCGTCGCGATTCGGCCCACGCCACTGAGGCCACTGGCCTCCGGCCTGCTGCTGCTGCTGTGCGGCCACTTCAACCGACAAACACAACAACAATAAAGCCCAACCCGACACGGCCTTGATGCTCAAACTCTTCATAACGAAAACTCCTTTTTCCGACTCGTTTCACGGGAAGCGCGATTATAGCAATAGGAGTCGCCGCAACGTCAAAAAAACTCCCGTAACAAAATCAATTTTACCGGTCTGTGCGCATCTCAGACGGTGACTCTACGCTCCGGTCATCACCGTTTAGAGTTTCCGGTTGAGTGAGAGAAACGGTGCGTGGATGTAGGCATCGGAAAAATCATTCCCCAGATTGAAGTGCCGTTTGATCGTCGCGGCAGGCTCGAAAAACCATTCACCCTGCGCCCGCTCCCCGTCATTTCTGTCGAACCATCCCCAGGGCGGTCGAGCTTTATGAGGTGCGCCTTTGTTGCCGCGAAAAGCTGATCCGAGCGTTCCCAGATTGAACGTGCGCTTCGACACCCGGTTTGAAGTTAAAGCGACGTTGAAGCTGCGCTTCCCGTAGAGGTGCGCCACGCCGAAGGTTTCATTCTCGCCGCCCCGTGCGCGCGGCCAGATGGTCGTTGCGAGTGGGACGAGATCGTAGCCGATGAAATCTTGAGTTGACTTCTCCGGGTCATCCGCACGCCCCATGAATTTATAAACGAGCAGACCAGCGGAAGGCCTCTGCTTATCGTTTCCAAAATAGGCGGAGATACCATGCCCTTTCGGTTCGATGTATAACAGAGGACGCCCCGCCTCTAACTTAACCGTGTCGAAGGCGCGCTCACTTCCGGCACTCGTCGTGGTGGCCTCGGTGATGTATTTGAAGAAACGGTCGTGCGCCAGCGTCTCCACAAAAACGACGCGCGCTTGTTTGAAGTCTGTCCCGGTTTTGGCCGCGACGACGAGACAGCCTTCCATATCATTTTCGTGAGCCAGAATCGCTTCGCCCAACAGCCCCGTGGGGTCGTAACGCCCGCCACGTTTTACGCCTTCACGAATAATTTCGCTCAAGAGCGGTCCGCGCACTTCGCCGCCCTTATAGTCGCGCGGATGAAAAAGTGCATAATGAATCAGGAAGTGAGTCGGCGTTTCACTGACGGCGAAGTAGGCCTGAGCCAGGCGGGGAAATCGCCCGTCATCGGCATTGCTCCAATTATTATCGCCGCGCCAGTCGCCGTCAAAGTCGAAGTTGGTGAAGTAATCCTGCCGTTTTTTGTCGCCGAGTCCCTGATGGAAAACGGGGGCGAAATGCGCCGCGATGGCGCGGTCTCTGGCCGCGTTTCCGCTCTGCGCAACGACGGTCTCAGCCATCCAGATGAATGACAGAAAAAAACCGGCGGTGAAGGCAGAGAGTGAAAGTAATTTAAGTTTCAATGTCATACGCGGATCGGAAAACCGCAAAGCAGGGAGCGGTTCTTGTTAACAGCGGTCAAGATTTTGCTTGACGCGAAGTGACCGGTTTAACCTGAAGACGCCATCGTGTCTATAACAGCCTTAATTTAAACGGTCAACGGCTGGACGACAAACGGGCAACGCCGGATGTGATCCGGGGTTAAGATTTCCTCAGCGGATTGATATAGCCCGGCAGTATACTAAATCGAAACCTACGACATTGGTTCAAAAGACAAAATCATGGAAACACGAAATCACAAGAAACACCACGAAAACGTTCAACCCATTTCGTAGTGTTTCGTGTGATTTAGTGGTTCCTGTTTTCCTCCTTGTGTCAATCTTCTATGTTTTGGCTTAGTGGAGCGGATAATAGGCGAAAATTAAGATGCGTTTTTATTTCACGTTGTTCATATCACTGGTGGCCTTCTTCGGGGCGCGGTGTGTCGGCGCGCAAAATCTAACCTTTGATGACATCAAAAAATTGCCCGTGCCACCCGCCGATCAGCGCCTTAGTTATGGAAGCGAGGCAGCGCAATTCGGTGAACTGCGTCTGCCGAAGACGGCGGGCAAGCATCCGGTGGTTATTGTCATTCACGGCGGTTGCTGGTACACGGAGTATGATCTCAAGCACATCTCCAATTTCAGCGCGGCGCTCACACGCGCCGGTGCGGCGACGTGGACTCTTGAATATCGCCGGGTTGGGCAAACGGGGGGCGGGTGGCCGGGAACGTTTCAAGACGTGGCGCGTGGAGCGGATCATCTGAGCGTGCTGGCGCGCACCTATCCGCTCGATCTGAAAAACGTTGTGGTCGTCGGTCATTCGGCGGGCGGTCAACTCGGGCTGTGGCTGGCGGCTCGCAGTAAAATGCCGAAAGGAAGTTTATTATTTACCACCGCCCCATTTCCGTTGCGCGGCGTGGTCTCGCTTGCGGGCGTCACCGACTTGCGGAAGTTCGGGAAAGGGTGCAACGGGGCGGTGAGTAAATTGCTGGGCGGTTCGGCTGAAGAGTTGACGGAGCGATACCGGCAAACTTCCCCGGCGGAGTTGCTGCCGCTTGGAGTTCGGCAAAGTCTGATTCACGGCGCACTCGATAAAATTGTCCAGCCCGGCATGTCCCGTGATTATGAGAAGGCGGCGAAGGCGCGTGGCGATAAAGTTAGGCTGACAATTCTGGAACAGGCCGGACATTTCGATTTAATCTCGCCCTACTCCACAG
>MWVV01000074.1_pt1 | contig 36150 bp, 41 predicted proteins | sample 1047281 | NCBI WGS metagenome assembly MWVV01 (sample SAMN06349986, study PRJNA376086) | soil metagenome | isolation source: PT-2 sample Antarctic (ecotone) soil | place: Antarctica | collected 2015-01-13 | reverse complement strand
CCGCCGTCGAAGAAACGCCGTGCCTGCGCGAGTGCCGGGGCAACCGCCGTTGAGTGATTCAAACTTGTATCTTTAATCACATATTGCCGCAGCGTGTCGTTAGATACGCCGCGCCGCCGCATCGTCCGCATCGTTTTCTCCGTATTCGCTGGGTCAACCACTGTATCGCCCTGCAAACTTATCAAAAGCATCTTTGTGCGCGGCGACCAATCGTAAACGTCGCTCTTTTGCATCTCACTAATTACAGGTTCGGAAGTGTCCAAAGTTTCGAGAGCCGTTTTAAATCTGGTCGTGATGGCGTTTTCGAGCGAATTTTTCTCGCGCAGCAGAATTCCCGTCAGCGCGAGTCGTTCGATGACGCTTTTGTCGGAGATATTACCTTTAAACGATTGCGAAATTGTGAAAGCCATCGCCGGCTTAAAATACTCGGTTAATTTTATGCCCGCGCTTTTGTGAAAGTAGTAAGCCATATACGAAGTTAAAGAAAGCCGTATGACAAATTCTTCCTGCGTGGTCGGAGCGGCGAGCAGCCATTTTCTGGTTGTATCCGAAAGGTCATACGGACCGGAAGCCGGCGCCGCGGCGGAAACGTCGTAGATGGCGCCGGATTTTTGTTCTAAATCACGCACCGTCCACATCGCCACCGCGCCGCCTTCGGAATAACCGGAGACAAACAGGCGCGAACCGACCTCTGTGTTTTGACGCTTCGCCAAAGCTCGAAGCCGGCGCCGCGGCGGAAACGTCGTAGATGGCGCCGGATTTTTGTTCTAAATCACGCACCGTCCACATCGCCACCGCGCCGCCTTCGGAATAACCGGAGACAAACAGGCGCGAACCGACCTCTGTGTTTTGACGCTTCGCCAAAGCTCGCGCCGGCTCGATGATGTCTACGGCGGAACGGCTGTTGATCGCGCCGAGCGGATACGGATGCGCTCCCGTGTTGTCGCCGAGTCCGAGATAATCCGGCATCGCCACGGCGTAGCCGCCGGAAGCAAATGCTAAAGTCGCCATCTGCGCTTCCGAATCGTTCGATTCTCCCGTAAAGCGCGACGGCGCGAGCGCGGAATTGAAAATCGTTCCGTGATTAAAAATCACCAAACCGTTCGGCGCGCCGCCGCGCGGCAGAACGACCAAACCGCTTAAAACGACGGGGCGGTTTCTCTCGTCCTGCGAGCGGTAATTAACTTTATACAAATCGAGAGCCTGCGCGGTCGGACTGACGGAGTTTCCGAATTTTTTCCGTATTAGTTGGTTGACTTGCGCGACGCTCATCGTTCCGCTGCGTGTTGAACTGATAAAATTACTATTAACCGTTGCTAATTTACTGTTTTGTGCGGTAGCGGCTTCGACGAAAACCGCTAAAAATGCCAAAAACAGGCACATCGCCGAAACAAGTGTTCGATTTTTCATTTTTCCTTTCCTCCTTTGCGATTAAAAATTGCGGGCGTGTTTCAAAAAACAAACACGCCCGTTGAAAAATTACCTTAATTTTCCCGAACTGATTCTTCGCCGACTATATCCGGCTCATTTTTTTCATCTCCAATCAACCAGGAGTAGAAAAAGCCCGCTAAAATCGCTCCCAAAATCGGCGCGACCCAAAATAGCCAAAGCTGGGCAATTGCCCAGCCGCCAACAAATAACGCCGGTCCGGTGCTTCTCGCCGGATTTACCGAAGTGTTTGTGACGGGAATGCTTATCAGATGAATCAGCGTTAAACCGAGTCCGATGGCAATCGGGGCGAAACCTTTCGGGGCGCGATTATGCGTCGAGCCGAGAATGATTATCAAAAAGAAGAAAGTCATCACGACTTCCGTCACCAGACAGGCAACAAGGGCATATTTGCCCGGCGAATTATCGCCGAATCCGTTCGAGGCAAATCCGCCCGCCGTGCTGAATCCGGCTTTTCCGCTAGCGATGACATATAAAATTCCTGCTCCGACAATCGCTCCGATAACTTGCGCGACAATATAGGGCAAAATCTCGGACGCGGGAAATCTTTTTCCAGCCCACAGCCCGATAGTTACCGCCGGATTAAAATGTGCGCCGGAAATATGTCCGACGGCGTAAGCCATCGTCAAAACAGTTAATCCGAAAGCCAGAGAAACGCCGTGCAGTCCGATGCCGACATCGGGAAACGCCGCTGCCAAAACCGCGCTTCCGCAGCCGCCTAAAACCAACCACAAAGTTCCAATAAATTCTGCCGATAATCTCTTAATCATAGAAAATCTCCTTTTTATTTTGTCTTCAGAAGGTCACGGATTTCCGCCAGCAAAACTTCTTCGCCGGTCGGCGGTGACGGCGTGGCGGCGAACGAGTTAAATATTTTTACCGCATAACGCGCCAGCGCAAACATCACCAAAGCCACAATTAAAAATGTGATGACATCATTGATAAATTGTCCATACATTATCATCGGCTGTTTTGCCGTCTGCGCCGCTGCAATTTGTTCCGGCGTGGCAACGGGCATATCGCCCAAGTTAATAACTTTATCTTTGAAATCAATGCCGCCGGTCAAAAAACCGATAACTGGCATAATAATTCCGTCGGTAAATGTTTTGACAATCGCTCCGAAAGCCGCGCCCATAATGACCGCAATCGCCAAATCAAGAATGTTTCCGCGTGCGATAAACGCTTTAAAATCATTTAACATAAATTCTGAATTCTCCTGTCTGATTTTGTATCAACTTTCGTTGTTTGATTTTTCTGCGACAGGCAATTTTTGATAAATTTCTTTATTCAGCGTCCGAAATCGAAGAACGAAATATCCAAACGACAATCCAATCAGCAGGGCGGCTAGCCCGAGTAAAACGTCGCCCGTCGTGTGCTTTGTGTCGAGTGTGATAATTTTATTGCACAGCGCAATAACGGCGACTTCGACCACCATTTCCGGTTTAATTTTGTCTTCGGTCAGAAACATCTTCAATACCTTCAGCAGTTCTACGCCGATTAAGATAACCAAGACCAAACCGAAACTTTCAAAAAGTTTTGAGATATCCAGCACAAAAGCAGGCGGTTCAACGATTTCAAGTATCAGCACGCGACCAAGTTCAATTGTTCCAAAAGCAATTGCCAGCAGCATCAAAATTGTCAATGCGCGGATAATATATCTTTCAACTGTTTCGACGATTTTTAACATAGCTCGATGCTCACAACTTAGATACTATTTTCAACGCTTGGCTTTAACGAATTTCATCGTGCCGGAATTGGCAGTTAAATCAATGTATAACTCGTCGCCTTTGACGTTTAACGTCCGCGCCGCGTCGAGGCTTCTCAAAAATCTGCCGTCGAGCGAACCGGGCGGACAGCCCATTTTCGTCGTGATAAAACCTGAAAAAGTCAGCGATTGTCCGTCGAGTTGATAACTACCGCGCCCGCGATTGCAGTCGGCAAGAATTTGCGCTTTGCCGTCCGTCATAAATTCGAGCGTGTATTTTTTAGGAACGGGAACGCTGATTTTTTCCGTCGGCGTTTGCAAACTTTCCCAATGCCAAACCGTTCCGGTCAAATTTGCCGTATCAGAATTTTCTTTCGCTTCGCTCATATTGTAAGCGGCTTCGGATACAAAATCCGGTTTCATTAACCAATTTTGCCCGTCGCGTTTGATGTTGAAAGAAACCGTGTTTGTTTTCGACGGACAACAGAGCGGATCATTTTCTTTATAACGGGCATATTCGGCAATCACATCAGTTTCCGAGAGCAGTCTGATGTTGATAAGCGAAGCGTCGGTGCGCGAATCCATCGGTCCGGGCGACACGGTTCCGGCAACCCGATTGCCGACAAAAACGTAAGTTTGAAATCCGAGCGGGCGACACATTCCGTCAAAACTCGTAGCGACGGTTACGGCAGTCGTCTTGCCAAAAACCTGCGCATCGCCGACGAGCGTCCAATTGTATTTAGTCAACAGACTGTCAACCGGAAGCGTTGCCGGACGTAGGCTGCTGCGGCAGCGCGTTAATTCGGCTTGCGCTATTTTCTTGGTTTGCAAAATCGCGCGGCTGCGCTCGCTCCAACTCGGCAGCGGCTTTGCTTCGAGCCAACTATATTGCGACTGGGCGGCGGCGTCAATGCCGAGCAATAAAACAAATGTGAATGCGGTGCATAATAATTTGGTTGATTGGTTTTTCATAATTTTATAAATTAACTCCTTATAATTTAGGACTCACCGAACCGGAACAGCAGTTCGGGCGGGCGAGTCCTTTGCAGGAACGATTATGAACCGCGAAGTTGCAGCAACTTAAAAACAATTTTCGTGATTCGTCGGCGTTCGAGCCGTCGACCTTTTTTATGATGTTCTCCGATTTTTCAGCGTGGCTGAATCGGCGGCTTACCCTGATAAACTTTGATTGATTTGATACGTCCAAACCACCCATCGCCCGGTTGCGGTGTCCAATCTGAATTTAAGTTGTAGGATTTCCCCTTATAATTGCGCTTTTCGTAAAGCACTAAATACCAGCCTTGCGGAACGCGAATTGAGCGAATAACGTGCGGATTGCCTTCCCAATCTCCGCTGCCGGCAAAGTCGCGCTCGATGGCTTGCGCCGGACCTTGAAAATTGGCTTGCGCGTAAATCACCGGAAAGTTGCCGGGAATCGGTGAAACGCCGCCGCCGCCGCCGCCGCACTGATTTCTGCCCGAAGACCAAAGATAGCCCGCAACGCCTTCCGATTTATTTCCTGGGTTTTGCAGAAAATTATTTTTTTCCTGTTCGTTGGTCGTATATAAATGGCGGTCGGAACCAAGAAGACGATAAAACGGGACAGTCTTATTTATCTGACTGTTTGCCACATACCCGACAATGCCCTCAGATTTATTGCCTGCGGTTTGTGATAAGTTCGTCATCTCTTGATTATCGGTCGTGTAAAAATGCACGCCGCTGCTCAACAACAAACGATAAAGCGGCATGGTTCGGCGCAATTGGCGCGATGCGATGTAGCCCGCCACGCCTTCATCGGCGAAACCGTCGCTGCGAATGATTGTGTTTTTTTCATCGCAACTCGTCGTGTAAATACGGTCACGGTTTTGCGCGTTGTATAAACGGTAAAGAGCAACATAATCGTTACCCGATTGGGCAGCGGTTTTTAAAGCCGCCGGTCCGAAACAACCGAAAGTGAAAACAATAGCTAATGCAATCGCTGTAAATTTCATTTTATTTCTCCCTTTAGAAAGTAGTATTTTTTGTGGAAGTAATATACCACTTTTTTTTGACAAAGCAACGGAAATCAACTTGAAATTTTCGCGGTTGGCGCAAAAAAGTTTATTATAAAATTTCCAAACGCCAGAATAAAAGAATTATTAGTGTAAAAATTTAATGTAGGTTTCTTTCAGACTTCAGCTGTATTTTATGAATTTGCTTCCCGAAGAAATCGAGCAAATACGCGATAGGAAATGGCGGCGCGAAGAAATCTTGAAAATTGAAACCGCTTCGGAAATTGAAACTCTGGTTGAAGACTTGGGTTTTTGTTTGGGCTTGACCGATTCGCGCACGAATTTGCCGTCGGTTTATATCGCCGTCTGCGGCAGACGCGACGCGCACGCGCCGCGCAACGTGCAGAAGGATTACGAGATGAGCCTGGCGTGGACGCTCAAAGACGAGGTTATGTCGCGCGGCAAAATCTATTACGCCAAACTTTGCAAAGGGCGTTCGATGTTCGTCGCGCCGCGTCTCGTGCCGTATTTCAACGCTGTTTGGGGCGTTCCGAAAAAGCAGGAAAAGGAACGGTTGTCCGGCGAAGCAAATAAAATCTTAAAAGTTTTGCGAAAGGAATGGGAAATGGGAACGGCTGACCTGCGCCGCGAAGCCAAAATAGAAAATCGCCAAAAACTAACCAAAGCGTTAGACGATTTGCAGCGGGCGATGAAGGTGGTGCCGAGCGAGGTTTTGTATCAGCCGAAATTTACATATATTTGGACACTTGCCGAAGCTCGTTTTCCAAAAGAAATGTCGAAAAAAGTTTCGAGCGACGATGCGGTCAAAGAAATCGCCCGCGCCTTTTTGCAGATGTGTGAAATGACCGCCCGCGGCGAATTCGCCAAAGCGTTGGGCTTAACGCGCAAAGAAGCAGGCAAAGCGAATCACGCATTGGTCAAAGAAGGTTTTGCCGAGCGGTTATCAGTCGGCGTTTATCGTTTGAAAAGTGGAAAAGTGAAAAGGTGAAAAGGTGAAAAAGTTTAGATGAACATCGGCAATCTACTTTTCCGCTTTTCCACTTTTTCACTTTTCCACCTTTGATACTTTCATCACTTTCAAATTCTCGCGCCAATTCTCGTTTAAACCAAATTTATAAATTTCGATTTCGGGCGAAACTGTTTTCGCCAACAACGCAAAATCATGATGAAAACTTAAGGTCGGCGCAGCAAGGAACACGAGTGTCGGCTCGTCAGAGATTTCCAAATCGCCGAAGATTTTCGCTTTTTGCAAGTTTCCGCTGCGACGCTGAAGTTCGATTTTTCGCCAGTAATCAACCGCTTGAAAAATCATTTCGCGGTCGGGCGCGACTTTTAATTCGATGACGATTAAACGCCCGTCGCAACGCAAAGCGAGCAAATCAATTTTATCGTTTGCCGCACGAAACTGATTGTGAATCGGCGATAAAATCAAATTACCGTCGAGCAATTTAATGTTTCGCCGAAGTAGAGATTCGAGCCACGCTTCGGGCGCGAGCCGAAAAAATTCGTGGCGTTTGTTCGGCGAATCAAAGCGACGGTAAATTTTCAAATTTTCAAACAAACCGAAAAACTCGGCGCGTGAATTTTCATTCAAAATGCGCTTTTCGCGCTCGATGCCGAACCACGCTTTTTCTCCGCCAGCGATTCGCCGGATGCGCGCAAACGGCAGACCAAAAAAGCGCACGGTTTCGCCGTGTTTGGTGAAGATAACGTCAATTTTTTCGGGTGCGAGCTTAATAATTTCTGTTGCCGTTTCGCTTAAATCGGTATTTTCCGTCAGAGAAATTTTCGGCAGCTTTTCGCGCCAAAGATTACCAAAAGTAATTGGCGAAACTTCTAAAATTTCTTCCCTTTGCGCCTTTGTGCTTGGACGGGAAATTTCTTTGACGCAAATTTTTGATTTCCAACTTTCGCGGAGCAAAGCATGAAGTTTTCGCAGATTTTTATAGAGTTTCTTTTCCGCTAAAATCCAAACCGTTTCAATCGGTTTCTTGCGATTTTCGAGTTTTGCGAGCCAAACAATGGCGGTTGTTAAAAGATTTTCGGGCGTTGCAGAGTCTGCAACATCGGCTAAAACAGCGATTTGTTTTTTGTCTGATTTTTCAAACTTTTCAAAAATAATTTGGGCAAAGCGTCCGTTTTCTTCATTGAGCGAAGCGCGCAATAGTTTTGTGCCGCGCGTTTCCGCAACGATTAAACGGGCGATTTGGTTGGCTTTTTCGAGACGCGCAAGCTCAACTGCTTCGCTTAATTCGCTTGCCGAAATGCGAGGAACAAGCCGAATTTTCTCCAGTTCACGCTCGAAGTTGCGCGTCAAATCGAGCGTGATTTTTTTCGGTTCAATTTGGCAATCGACGACGCGCCAAATTTGGAAACCGGCGTCACTTAAAAACCCGAAGATGATTTTTTCGCGCTCAAATGTGAATTCGATTTCGCCGCGCTGAAGGGGAAAACTCTTTCCCGATGCGCCAATTATAAGCCACTCGTTGCAGGAATTGAGCTTTTTGGTAATTAGACCGAATAAGCTTTCGAGATTCATTTTATTTTTTTTCCGTTTTTTTCATCAAAAACTTTATCATCGCTTCCGACCAAAGCGCGTAGCCGTGCGCCGACGGATGAACGCCGTCGCTGAAAAAACCGTCGGCAACCGCGCCCGCTTCGTCGTAGTAAAAGACGTTTTCCATGCTTTGGGTTAAACTTTTCGCGTTGAGATGATGAAGATGTGAAATGCGCCACAAAACGAATTTCAAAGTCGTGGGTAAAGCCGTAAAATCTTTGACGCGCGGCGTGTTCGCCAGCAAAATTTTCGCGTTCGGATATTTTTCTTTGAGCGTCTCAATCAATGTCGTCAGACCGTTGCGCCAACGGTTAGGACTGCTGACTTTGAACGTATCGTTGCCGCCGAGCGCGACGACGACGAAATCCATAGTGCTTTCGGGTAATTTAGGAACGAGTCGCTCTAAGGTTTCGCCGACGGTGATTCCGCTTTCGCCGAGAACGTGCCAGCACACCGATTTACCAGTTTCCAAACTCAAGTATTTGGCAAGCTGTCCGCCGAGAGCTTCCGCGTGGTTTTTCGCGCCGACACCGGCGACGGTTGATTCGCCGATTGCTAGAAGATTTAAATTTTCCGCCGCTTCGCCGAATTGTCCAACCGTTTCGCCCGCTGCGTCGGGAAGCCGTCCGACTCGTTTTCTGACGCGCTGTCCCTGCCAATAGAGAAACGGCACAAACGGAAGAATAATTACCCCGCCGAAGATGTAGAAAAATTGTAATAACCGTGGGTTCATTGAAGGAATTATACAAATTTGTTTTGAGTTCCGCCTTCAATCGGCTCAGTTTTAAATCTAAAAAACGCCTGAAAGTTGAACTCAAGACTTTTCTGCTGCAAACAATCGAATTTGCAATAACTTTAGAATGCGATTTTCGAGCCTTTCAATCATTGTGTTAAAATCTCACTTCGCTAATGTTTTCGTCAAACTTAATCAAATTTTTTTTAGTTTCCGCTTTGCTCTCGTGCCAAGCGTGCGGTTTTTGTCAATCGAAAACCGATGCGACCGTTTCGCCCACGCCGTTTATCGTCGAAGAATTAAAAAGCGAAATTCCATTTTTGACCAGAGAACCGGATGCTTTTCAAACTGAAATCGTCGTTACAGCTAAAGACAGTTTTGAAGATAAAACATTTATCGCAAAAAACGGTGCGAATCGTTTTATTGCATTCGATTTTCAAGGAAAAACTGAATTCGCTCTTCTGCAGCTCGGCGGAAACCAATCTTTTCTAATTGCTCCGAGCCAAAAAGTCTTTGCTGAAAATCAGTTGGAAACTGCCGGCGCAAAGAGTGAAACTTTGAACGATTTGCTAACTGCCGGATGGTCGAATCAAAAAGCGGGCGCGAAATTTGAACGTCTCGGCGCGGAAAACAATTACGTCAAATATCTGGTCAGCTTGGACGAAACAAAAAAATCTGAAATCATAATCTCGGTTGACGAAAAAATCGGATTGCCTGTCAAACAGGAATTTTACAGCATGAGCAATGGACAAAAAACTTTGACGTTGACGATGGAAATAAAAAACTTTAGTTTGCAGACGGAAGCGAAGTATTTTGAAGTCCCGAAAGATTACAAAAAAGTTTCGTTAAAAGAGTTTCGGGAAACTCTGCGGCGCTAGCGAGCGAAATAAAAATGATAAACGAGCAAAATAAACAGAAGGCGTTTGAGGTTGTCAAGAATACGCCTTATTTAAAACTTCTCGGTATCGAATTAGTCGAACTCGATCCTGAAAAAGCTGTAATGAAATTAGAGATGCAGGAAAAACTGCGTCAGCCGTATGGACTGCTGCACGGTGGCGCAATCGCTTCATTGATTGACACGGCAATGGCTTTTGCCGTGATTGCGGCGTTGGGAACGGAACAGAAAGCGACAACGGTTGATTTGACAATTCAATATTTGCGCCCGCACACGGACGGAAAAATTACCTGCACGGCAAAGGTCTTGCGAGCGGGCAAGCGGCTTTTATTTTTATCGGCGGAAGTCGTCAACGAGCAAGGAAAACTGACTGCGACGGCACTCTCGACTTATACAAAGGTTTGGTGAATAGTGAATCGTGAGAAATCTATTCACGATTTACTATTCACGATTTACTATTCACTATTTTATGGAAGAACTAAAAAAATTCGCCCGCTACTTCAAGCCATACCGATGGCACGTTGTGATGGGGACTTTGTTTATTCTCGTTTCGATGTCATTTGGGTTGCTCGTTCCTTATCTTGTCGGGCAGGCGATTGACGATCTAAGCCAAAATATAACTTGGGAGAAAATCGTTTATTATCCGCTCGTGATTTTGGGCGTGAATCTGGTGAGCGGTATTTTTCTGTTTTGGCAGCGAAGGCTTTTAATTAACGCTTCGCGCGACATCGAATACGATATGCGCCGCGATTTTTATGCCGCGCTGGTTAATCAGCCGCTCGAATATTTTCAAAACAATCGTGTCGGCGACCTGATGGCGCGGGCGACCAATGACCTTTCGGCAATCAGGCAAATCGTCGGACCGATGATTTTATATTCGTTCCAAGCGATTTTCGCGCTGGCGATTGTGCTGCCGATTCTGCTGAAAATCAACGTCAAACTGACTCTACTTTTATTTATTACGATGCCGCTCGTGTCTTTAACGGTGAAATTTTTGGGTCAGCAGATCCACGTTCGGTTTGAAAAAATTCAAGAATTTTTCTCAAGTATTACGGCGCGAGCGCAGGAGAATCTGTCGGGCGTGAGAGTCGTCCGCGCTTACGCGCAGGAAGCGTCTGAAATCGAAAAGTTTCAAGAACTAAATCGTGAATACGCGAAACGCAACATCGCGCTCGTCAAATACGGCGCGGCAATGCGTCCGCTGCTTTTCTTCTTTATCGGTTTGGGTTTTGTGATAATCGTCGCCGTCGGCGTTCCGATGGCGGTGCGCGGCGAGATTTCGGCGGGCGATTTTACGGCGTTTATTCTCTATTTGCAGCGGATGATTTGGTACCTGATTGCGCTCGGCTATGTGGTTAATTTATATCAACGCGGCACGGCTTCGCTCAAACGATTTAACCAGATTTTGGAAACAGAGCCGACGATTAAAGATGCTCCAGACGCGAAAGAACAGCCGAAAATCAAAGGTAAAATCGAATTTCGTGATTTAACTTTTGCCTATAACGGAACGCCTGTTTTGCAAAACATAAATCTGCAAATCGAAGAAGGGCAAACCGTCGCGCTGGTCGGCAAAACGGGCAGCGGAAAATCAACTTTGATAAGTTTGATTCCTCGACTGCTCGATGCGCCCGAAGGCACGGTTTTGATTGACGGTGTTCCCGTGCGAAAATTTCCGCTCGCCCAACTTCGCAAAGCAATCGGCGTTGTACCGCAGGAAACTTTTTTGTTCAGCAATACGCTGGCGGAAAATATCGCTTTTGGAGTTGATAAAGACGAATTACGAATTGCGAATTACGAATTACAAGAAACGGCGGAAAATTCAAAATTCAAACGTCAAAATTCAAAATCGAACGGCGGAAAATCTGAAATCTTAAATCTTGAATCCGAAATAAAAAAATCGGCTGAAATTGCGGGTTTGGCAAGCGACATCGAAGATTTCCCGTATAAATATGAACAGCTTGTCGGCGAGCGCGGAATCACTTTGAGCGGCGGGCAGAAACAGCGCACAGCGATTGCCCGCGCCGTGATGCGAAATCCGCGCATTTTGATTCTCGACGATTCACTTTCGGCAGTTGACACTTACACGGAAGAAAAAATCTTGAACGGCTTGCGCGATGTGCGTCAGAACCGCACGACGCTGATTGTTTCCCACCGCATTTCGACGGTGCGCGATGCCGATTTGATTTGCGTTCTTGAAGACGGGCGAGTCGTCGAACGCGGAACGCACGAAGAACTTATCAAACTAAACGGTGAATACGCCGACTTGTATCAAAGACAGTTATTGGAAGAAGAATTGGAGGCAACGGAATAAAAAGGCAAAAGTAAAAAGGCAAAAGTAAAAAGTGAGAAATAAAAACCAAATGATGGTTATTAAAGGGTTTTAAGTCAGGCGAGAGTGTTTAGTTTTGACAACCTTTCTTCACTTTTTACTTTTGCCTTTTTACTTTTTACTTTTTTTTCGCCGCTCAGGGAACTATTTTACGAGTTGTGGTGTCTAAGCAGAAAAGCCCGCGGATTTTTTTGTATTCAAGACAAAAATTTAGGAGAAAGCTATGCGAAAAATTGTACTTTTGCTTGTGATATTACTTTGCTCAATCGGGGCTTTTGCCCAAACTCAGGGAACGCTCGATGCCTTTAATAAAAAGGGAAAAGAGGTTGGCGCGTGTCCGCTCAAACATACTTCAGTCAAAGCCGACGTGAGCGGTTTTCTGGCTCGCGTAACCGTAACGCAGGAATTTGAAAACAATTTCGCGCAGCCGATTGAAGCCGTCTATGCGTTTCCTCTGCCAAACAATGCGGCGGTTGACGATATGACGATGCTCGTCGGGACGCGCACCGTTCGCGGGAAAATTATGCGGCGCGAAGAAGCCAGAAAAGTTTATGAAACGGCGAAAACCGAAGGGAAAACCTCAAGTTTGTTAGACCAGGAACGCCCGAACATTTTTACGCAATTGGTCGCCAATATCTTGCCGAATGAAAAAATTACGGTCGTCATCAGTTATGTCGAAACTTTGAAATACGAAGACGGCGCGTATGAATTCATTTTCCCGATGACAGTTGCGCCGCGCTACGTTCCGAATTCGGTTAAAACGGGCGACGCACAGAAAATCTCGCCGCCGGTTGCGAAAACCCGCGCCGGACACGACATTTCGATTGAAGTTAACTTAAACGCCGGTGTTCCCGTCGAAGAAATTCGCTCCGATTCGCACGAGCTTCAAACCGTAAATCTGAGCGCAAACAGCGCAAGCATCAAACTTAAAAATGAAACGGAAATTCCAAACAAGGATTTTGTATTACGCTATGACGTGAGCGGCAGACGAATCGAAGACGCGGTTTTAACGCATCGGGACCCACGCGGCGGATTTTTCACGATGATTTTGCAGCCGCCCGATAAATTCATAACCGAAGACGTTACGCCGAAGGAAATCGTTTTCGTGCTTGATACGAGCGGCTCGATGTCGGGTTTTCCGATTGAAAAAGCCAAAGAAGCGATGCGCCTTTCGCTCGAAAATCTTTATCCGAATGACACTTTTAATTTAATAACTTTTGCGGGCGACACTTCAATTTTATTCGACGAACCCGTTCCTGCAACGCAAGCCAATCTCGAACGAGCAAAAGCGTTTCTCGAATCGCGCAGCGGCGCGGGCGGAACGGAAATGATGACGGCAATCAAAGCCGCGCTTGAGCCGTCGGACGCGCAAGATCACATTCGCATCGTTTGTTTTATGACCGACGGCGAAGTTGGCAACGATTTGGAAATTATCTCGGAAGTGCAGAAACACAAAAACGCTCGTGTATTTTCTTTCGGCATCGGAAGCTCGGTCAATCGTTTTCTGCTCGACAAAATCGCCGAAGAAGGTCGCGGCGAAGCCGAATACGTCTCGCTCGAAGACGACGGCTCAAAAGCCGCGAAAAGATTTTATGAGCGCGTCAGAACACCGCTTTTGACCGATGTTTCGATTGATTGGGACGGTTTGCCTGTTGTTGATGTTTATCCAAATCGAATCTCGGATTTATTCAGCGCAAAACCCGTCGTGATTTACGGACGCTATACGAAAGGCGCAACCGGCACAATAAAACTGAAAGGAAAAGTCGGCGGTCAAGATTTGGTGCGCGAGATTGCAGTAAATTTTCCAGAAACGGAAAGCAAGAATGATGTGCTGGCGACGCTTTGGGCGCGGACGCGGATTGACGATTTGATGAAGCAGGATTATAAAGGCGTGCAAGATGGCAACGCGAAACCGGAAGTCCAAGATACAATTACGAATATCGGACTTGAATACCGCCTGCTGACACAATTTACGTCGTTTGTCGCGGTTGAAGAAATTATCAAAACGCAAGGCGGACAACTGATTAAAGTCGAAGTTCCCGTCGAACTGCCGCAGGGAATGAATCGTCAAGCCACTTTGGGCAAGGAAGATAATGAAGTGGTTAATGTTTCTGCTGGCGGCGGCGGAGGTGGCGGCTTGGTTACGCAATCTACAGCTGGTCGTCGAAATAAAAGGAAGATGGAGATGGTAAATAAGCAAGCAGATGTTGTTAGTCTTACGCTTACGAAAAGAAGCGGACGAGGAAGCGGAGTTGGATACGGCTCTGGCTCTGGTTCTGGAAATGGATCTGGTATCGCATCGCCGCCGCCAAAACTTATTTCAGGCGGAGTTGTAAATGGAAAAGCCACGAGTTTGCCAAAACCGCCATATCCGCCTGCGGCGCGAGCCGTTCGCGCAAGCGGCGCGGTCAATGTGCAGGTTACGATTGACGAAAGCGGGAATGTTGTTTCCGTGTCGGCGGTTTCAGGTCATCCGTTATTGAGAGCGGCAGCGGAACAAGCCGCGCGAAAAGCTGGATTTGCGCCGGCACTTCTTTCGGGACAACCTGTCAAAGTAACGGGCGTGGTTGTTTATAATTTTACCGACCCTGAAAACTTGGGAAATATAGACGTTTCGGTCGGCGAAATCCGTCTGCAAACCGACGAAGAAAAACCACAAACGCCGATTACGCTGGAAGTTTCAAAGCAACAAGTTCTTGCCCAAAAACTGCACGTTTGGCTTTACGCGCTGGTTGAGCGTCTGCAAAAAGGCGTAACCGCGCCGACACCAAACGAAACAAAATTCGTTAAAGACGGAAAAGCTGAAATTCAAATTTTGCTTTCGACGAAAACGCCCGAAGTGATGGAAAAACTTAAAGCTCTCGACTTTGAAGTTGTGAGCGAGAAAGACAAAAATTCAATCGTCGGTCGAATCGCCGTCGTGAAAATTGCGAGTCTGGTGGAGATTGCGGAAGTGCGGTATGTTTTACCGAAATTGAATTGAAATTTGGGGATTTTTGGAATAGCTGATAGTTGATTACTGATAGCTGATACATTTTCACATTGCTATTTATCAATTATCAGCCGTTCCGAAGCTGCTTTTTCAGCAGCGTAAGTATAAAACATCGTTAAAAAATAACCGCTTCATTAAATGAAGCGGTTATTTTGAAATAAATTATTTAAAATTTTTAGTTAAAAATGATTTGTAAAAATTGTCAACTACTTTTCTTGCTAAGCCGGCTGACCATCACGTTTTTTCTTCCAAAACGCACGGCTTCGACACAGCTTGGCACCCAAATATCTAATTTGCGACCTTTGACCGCGCCGCCTGTGTCGGCAACCGTGTAAGTTCCGCTATATGAGCCCGCGCTCAATTGAATGCGTGAACCGAGCGGCAAAACACGCGGGTCGGCGGCGACGATTCCGCGCCGGACGCTTCCACCCATTGCTGTTCTGCCTTTCAGGCAATAAGCCGTCGCTCGGAAAGCATTGGCTTCTGTTATTGTTTTACTTTTTGTATCTAAATTTGCGGCGGGTGTTAAAAATTGAAATTGGTCTGTTCGATTATCTGATTGATTAAATTGTGGTTTTAAATTGAGTTGCGAATCACTCGCTAAGGTGACGGCTTCGGCGGTCGGTTGAAAGTAGAATAAAAACGCTGCTGACAACGCAACCACGCCGAGGAAAGCCGCTCCTCCGGCTGGATTTTTCATTATAAATTTTGCTCCTTATTGTTGGTTTGTTTCTTCCACCCAAGTTGTTTTAGTAACTTTTCCCGACAACTTGAATAGACGAACGCAGAATATTCCGCGAAGAGTTTTTCAAAAAAACATTGTTAATATATCATTTTGGGCGAGGCTTGTCCACAGGTGCGAAATTGGGTTAAATGTTTCGGTCGAAAACTTTCATTAAAATCAGATTGATAAAAGTGCTCTTTAAATAGACTTTACACGGTTAATTCGCGTATATTTCAAGCGGCGAAGTGATAATAGCCCCAGTCAAGAAATTATGAAAATTTTTGTTCTCGGCGCGGGACGAATGGGACACGGCGCGGTTTTCGATTTGGCGCATAATTCACCTGAAGTCGAAGCCGTAACGGTTGCCGATGCCGATTTTACTAAAGCGGAAGAAATCGTCAAAAAGATTAAAAGCCCGAAAGTTTCCGCCGTTCAGTTGGATGTTTCCAATTACGACGAAACCGTTTCCGCAATGCGCGGACACGATGCGGCGATAAGCTGCGTTAATTATTGGCACAACCTCAAGCTCTCGAAAGCCGCGATTGAAACCGGAACGAATTTTTGCGATTTGGGCGGAAATAACTACGTCGTTGACGCGCAGCTGGCGCTTGACCAAGAAGCAAAGAAAGCAAATATAAACATTATTCCCGATTGCGGACTCGCGCCCGGAATGGTTTCCGTCTTAGCGATGCACGGCGCAAATCGCTTTGACAAAACGGAAGAAATTCATATTCGCGTAGGCGGTCTGCCGCAAAATCCGAAACCGCCGCTTAATTATCAACTCGTTTTTTCGGTTGAAGGTTTGATAAACGAATACGTCGAGACGGCTCGCGTAATTAGGGGCGGCGAGATAATGGAAGTTGATTCGATGACTGAACTCGAAACGCTCGCGTTTGACCAGTTCCCCGCGCTCGAAGCATTTCAAACTTCCGGCGGGACTTCGACTCTGCCCGACACATTTTCGGGGAAAATCAAAGAACTCGATTACAAAACGATTCGCTACAGTGGACACTGTGACCAATTCAAAATGATGATTGATTTGGGTTTGTGTTCGAGCGATGAAATCGTTGCGGATTTCGTCAAAATCAAACCGCGCAAAGTTTTGGGCGAGCTTTTGCAAAAGAATTTGCCCGCCGACGAGCCTGACTATGTTTTGATTCGACTCGAATTTGTCGGTGTGAAAGACGGCGTGAGAAAACGCCTGCGTTACGACATCGTTGATAAATTTGATGAGGCGACAAATTTAAGCGCGATGATGCGGACGACCGCTTTTCCTGCATCAATCATCGCGCAAATGATGGCGAAAGGCGAAGTGAAAATGCGCGGCGCAACGCCGCAGGAACAAGCGATTGACGCGGAAAAATTCGTCGCGGAATTAGCGAGAAGAAATATTAATATAACTGAATCGGAAATTAGCGGATGAAAATCTGGCTTTCGAAAAACTCCGAAGTTTCCGTCCGCGAGCAAATCATCGCGCAAATTTCGCTCGGAATTTTAAGCCGCGACCTCGAAGCGGGCGAAAAACTTCCCAGCACGCGCGAGATTGCCCGCCGTTTTCAAATTCATCAAAATACGGTTTCATCCGCTTACCGCGAACTCGCCGAACAGGGTTTAGTCAAATTCAAACGGGGAAGCGGCGTTTATGTGCGCGAAAATGAAACCGTTCGAACGGACGCATCCGCACTTGACCAAATTATCACCAGATTTTTCCAAGAAGCTGCCGCGCAAGGTTTCGCTTTAAGTGAACTTAAAGCGCGTCTTGAAAGTCGGTTGGCGGCAAAACCACCGACGCATTTTTTAGTTGTCGAATCTAGTTTGGAGTTGCGGAAAATTTTGATGGAAGAAATCTGCCAGTCAACCGGTCGGCAGGTTGACGGAATATCGTTTGAAAATTTTTGGGATGGTGACTCGGACAACAACGCGCAAATTGTGGCGATGTCGAGCGAAGCGGAAAAACTGAAAAAAATCTTACCGCCTGATAAATCCTGTATTTTTCTCAAAGCCAATTCTGTGCCTGATTCGATGGCGGGCAAAGCGCGCCCGTCAAACGACGATTTAATCGCGGCAGTTTCTGGTTGGGAAAAGTTTCTTGAACTGGCAAAAATGTTTTTGCTTGCCGCGCGAATCGAGCCGGAAACGCTCCTTTTGCGTTCAGCAAACGAACCTGATTGGAAAAACGGTCTGCAAACGGTTTCGCTGATTATCTGCGATTTGGTGACGGCGAAAGAATTTCCTAATGACGAAAGAGTTCGCATTTTCCGATTGATTGCCGATTCATCGATAGACGAATTGCGAAAATCAATCGGTTAGATTTCCAATCATAAAATATGTGAATCAACACTAAAAAGAAAAATCAGTTTTATAAAAAGTCATTGCTTGTCGGGAGCGCAGGCATCTTGCCTGCAATGGCGCGAAGCGTCGCAGAAATTGCCGATTATTAACCGTTTTAGATTGCTGACGCAATCTGGCAGGCAAGATGCCTGCGCTCCCGACTAAAACACTATTTTGGATTAACTGTTTAGTATTGATTCACATAAAATTAGAAAAATTCACAAATAATTTTCCACCGCTTAACTGGAAAAGAATTTTGAAAACTGATTTTTAGCATTCATCAAAATGTAGCAACTTGACAACCATTGTATTTGTAACTATTCTTGTTACAGTTATGGCAGCAAATAGTCAATTCGCCGTCGCAGTTCATATTTTGGCGATGCTTGCTAAATCTTGCGAGGAAAACGTCAAATCCGATTGCATTGCGGCGAGCGTTAATACAAACGCGGTAGTAATTCGTCGGCTTCTGTGCGGTTTGCAACAGGCGAAATTGGTCGTCTCGCAGACGGGCGCAAACGGCGGGACGCGCCTTGCACGCCAGCCTGAAAATATCAATCTGCTGGAAGTTTATCGCGCCGCTCTGCCGCACGCGGAGGTTTTCGCGCTTCATCGGCAAACGCCGAATCAGAAATGTTTTATCGGGAAAAATATCTCGAAAGTTTTGGAGAATTTGCAAGCGGAAATTGACGAAGCCGTCGAGGAAAAACTCCTCCGCTATTCTTTGGCGGATGTGCTTGAATCGGTTGAGAGAAAGTGAATGAATGAAGCGAAAATTTAGGAGAAGTATATTTGTATTTGTAGCAGTAAGTGTTACAAATACTTTACGAAATAAGGGAAGGAATTATGAATGAAGAAAAAAATAAAGAGCCAAATAGAGAAAAAATTTCAGAGCAGTTAAACTGGCGATACGCGGTAAAAAATTTGATTCAACGAAGCGAGTTTCCAATCAAGATTGGAATATTTTGGAACAATCTTTGATTCTCGCGCCGTCAAGTTATGGTTTGCAGCCGTATAAATTTGTTGTCGTAACGGATGAAAACTTGAAAAAAGAACTGACTCCGGCGGCTTACGGACAGACGCAGATTGCCGATTGCTCGCACCTGGTCGTCGTCGCTTACAAAAAGGTTTTGACCGATGCGGATGTCGAGCATTTTGTTGATAGAATTGTCGAAGTGAGAAATGCGCCGCGCGAATCTTTTAAAGATTACGAGCAGACGATGAAGACTTCGGCACAGAAAGCGATTGACAAAGGCACAATCGAAACTTGGAATTCGCGGCAGGCGTATCTCGCGCTCGGATTTTTGCTCGAAACGGCGGCACTGCTTGAAATTGATGCGTGTCCAATGGAAGGTTTTAATCCGGCGGAATTCAATCGCATTTTAGAACTTGAAGATTATTCATCAGTGGCTTTGTGTGCGGTCGGTTATCGTGACCGCGAAAACGACTGGCTGGCAAATCTGCCGAAAGTTCGTTTTTTGAAAGAAGAATTGATTGACAGAAGATAAATTAAACTATAAATCAGGAGAAAAATTTATGAACTCTTTTCTATCAAGTTGGTCACCGCGTATCTTAAGTGTTTTGCGAATAATAACCGGTTTTTTGCTCGTCGCGCACGGAAGTCAGAAACTTTTTAATCTTCCGCCGTCGCCACAAAGCGGCGACGGCGCATCGGGATTAATGCTCGTGGCTGGAATTTTGGAATTCGGCGGCGGATTGCTTTTTCTGATTGGTTTATTTACTCGACCCATTGCATTTATTTTGTGCGGTTTTATGGCGGTGGCATATTTTATGGCACATGCGCCGGGTGGTTTTCTGCCGCTGGTTAATAAAGGCGAGTTGGCGGTTTTGTATTGCTTTGTTTTCCTCTATTTTGTTTTTTCAGGCGGCGGCGTGTGGAGTTTGGATAAGCTCATTTGGAAGCGCGATTAAATTATGAAAAATTATATTAAAAAATCAATGACTTTCGCCGAATACATCCGGCTAATTGATGACTTGCTTTTAGAAGGTAAAACGACCGGCGAAAATCAATCGGAAGCGATGTTTAATTACGGAAAACTCAACCGCCAACGAATGAAGCGTTTGGGAAACACTGTAAAATTAAACGACTCTTTGAAGGAAAAAGTGCGAAGCGTCGAGCAAAAAATGATTTGGCTGATTATCACCGAAGGCTGGTGCGGCGATGCGGCGCAAAACATTCCGGTCATCGAAAAAATTGTGGCGGAAAATGTAAATATCGAAACACGCTACGTTTTGCGCGACGAAAATCTCGAATTAATGGACGCATATTTAACAAACAATGCGCGTTCGATTCCGAAATTGATTTGTCTTGACGCAGAAACATTTGAAGAAATCGGAACTTGGGGACCGAGAGCGAAAACTGCAATGAATTATTTTTACGAAATGAGAGAGCAGGGAATTGAAAAACCGCAGATGATGGAAAATTTGCAGCGTTGGTATTTGCAAGACGATGAACAATCCATTCAAAAGGAATTTGAAAATCTTTTTGACGAATGGGCTGTAAAATCCGACAAATCAATTGCGGCGAGCGAGTAAATTTCGATGTCGAACAAATTTTGGGACATAACTTTTACGCCTGGCGTAAAAGCCGCGCAGACACATTACGGCTCGCGCCCGCACTATGCCAAATCGGAAAACGGCGCGGCGAAGAACGCTCGTTTGACCGAACAAGAAATTGAATTTATCGGCGAGCGCGACGGTTTTTATATGGCAACCGTCGGCGAAAAAGGACAGCCTTATACTCAATTTCGCGGCGGCAAGCGCGGGTTTTTGAAAGTTTTAGACGATAAAACGCTTGGCTTTGCAGATTTTCGCGGCAACTTGCAATATATCAGCGTCGGAAATCTCAGCAAAAATAAACGTGTCGCCCTGTTTTTGATGGATTACGCAAACCAGCGAAGACTAAAAGTTTTAGCCGAAGCGGAAATCAAAGACGCGAGCGAAGCTCCCGAACTAATCGAAAAACTGCGAACGGCAGATTATAAAGCGAAGATTGAAAGAGCGATGATTTTACATCTTGAAGCGTTCGATTGGAACTGCCCGCAGCATATCACGCCGCGTTTTACGATTGAAGAAATAAAGGCGATGAATGCGCCTCTGTATGATTATGTCGAAAAACTTGAGGCGGAAATTAAAAAATTGAAGGAGAAAATAAATGTCTAAAATCGGGCAATCCTAAAGTTATGAAAGCATACGAAATAAATGAATTCGGAATAGAAAATTTAACTTTAATTGAGCGTGATGAGCCGAAACCGCAAGCCAATGAAGTTCTAGTGAAATTTCACGCGGCATCTTTGAATTACCGTGATTTGATGATGGTCAAGGGTTTTTACAATCCGAAACTGAAAACGCCGCTTGTTCCGTTGTCGGACGGCGCGGGCGAAGTCACAAGCGTCGGCGAAGCGGTAACGAAATGGAAAATCGGCGACCGAGTTTGTCCAATTTTTATGCAGGGTTGGCTTGACGGCGAAATTGACTTTTCAAAAGCGCGAACTGCGCTCGGCGGCGATTTGGACGGTTGCTTGCGCGAATTCGGCGCATTCGACGAAAACGGTTTAGTGAGAATTCCGGATTTTTTATCTTTTGAAGAAGCGGCGACTTTGCCGTGTGCGGCGGTAACGGCTTATAACGCGCTTTTTTGTTCGGGTTCACTCAAATCCGACGATACGGTTTTGCTGCAAGGAACGGGCGGCGTTTCGATTTTCGCGCTTCAATTTGCCAGCGTCTATGGCGCGAGAACGATTATCACATCGAGTTCGGACGAAAAATTAAATCGCGCCAAAGAACTGGGCGCGGACGATTTAATTAATTACAAAGAGCGTGAAGATTGGGACAAAGCGGTGCTTGATTTAACTTCCAAAAATGGAGTTGACTACGTTGTCGAAGTCGGCGGCGCGGGAACTTTGCAGCGGTCGGTGAACGCGGTGAAAATGGGCGGACAGGTCGCGGTCATTGGCGTTCTGGCGGGCAAAGGAGATTTTAATCCGACCGCCGTTTTGATGAAAGCCGTGAAATTGCACGGAATTTTCGTCGGCTCGCGGCAGATGTTTGAGCAGATGAATTTGATGATTTGCCAGCACACTTTGAAACCGGTAATTGATAAAGTCTACGAATTCGGCGAAGTAAAAGACGCTTTGAAACATATGGAAAGCGGCTCGCATTTCGGCAAAATCGTTGTGAAAATTTAAGAAAATTTGTCAGAATTTAAAAAGCAGAGGGAGAAACTTATGAGTGAACCGAGAGAACCGAGAAAACAAATCAGCCCGGATAATTGGGAAAAGTTTTTGCAAGAATTTTCAGCCCGCAACACAAATCGGCGGGCGCGTTTTAACATCTTTTTCAGTTCGGGCAAAACTGTCGAAGAAGCTGAAGAAGGACATTTCAAAAGCGTTGCGCTCGATAAAAACGGCAATAAAACGCAAGTCATCGTCAAACGCACCGACCAAACTTCCGAAAATGAAGAAACAATGACCGACACGATTGAAAACGTGCGCGGAATTACCGCGCAGATTGATACGGACGGCAGTGAAGACATTTTGGAAATCACTGACGAAAAAAACACTCTATTCAGTTTGCGTTTTGAATCGAAAGTTGACGGCGCTTCTTAATCGAACAAAATTATGAATATTATTTCGGCTGAAATTCAGGATTACGCGGAAAATTTTACATCCGATGAAAACGAGATTTTGCGCGAGCTGCGGCGCAGAACTGATTCGGAACGAAACGACCGGCAGATGCTCTCGGGTCTTTATCAGGGTCGTCTGCTTTCAATGTTCAGCCGAATGATTGCGCCACGCCGAATTTTGGAAATCGGCACATTTATGGGTTATTCCGCCTTATGTTTGGCAGAAGGTTTAACGCCGGACGGGAAAATTATCACGCTCGATATTGACGAAGAAACAAATCGGACGGCAAAGGAATTTTGGGCGAGAACCGAATATCAAAACAAAATCGAATCCATTTTGGGAAATGCTTCCGAAATTATTTCGACGCTCGATGAAATTTTTGATTTAGTTTTTATTGATGCCGATAAGCCGGCTTACGCAAGTTATTACGACGCGGTTTTTCCAAAACTGCGCGTCGGCGGCGTGATTATTGCGGACAATGTTTTACGCGACGGAAAGGTTTTGGAAGTTGAAACGAGCGATGATGAAGATACGGTCGCTCTGCACAAATTTAACCGAAAAGTTCAGACAGACGAGCGTGTTTCAAACGTATTGCTCGCCGTGCGCGACGGTTTGATGGTCGTCAGAAAAGAGCGTGAGTAATTCAGTATCATTGATTTGAACTATGAATTTAAACAATATTTCCAACGCGATAAACATTCTGAAATTCGGCATTTTGCTGTTGATAGTTGCCGTTTCATTTATTATTACGCGAAGTTCGATGATTTTGACTCATCCCGAATTGGCGACTGCGATTACGATTGATTTAATTTTGACGCTTCCGCTCGCTTATCTTTTTTTCATTAAAAAGATAAAAATTTCAAAGTTGACGGTCGTGCCATTGTTTGTTTTCGGAACAATCTTCGCATCGTTTATTTTGCCCGCAAACAACCAAAATTTTCTTCATTGGATAAAGCTTTTTGCGTTGCCTGTCCTGGAATTGGGAATTTTGGGTTACGTTGGTTTCATCTTTTATAAATCGCGTAAGACTTACCAATCGTTGAATCAAAAAAGCACCGATGTGATGGAAATTTTGCGGGAAACATTGGCTAAAGAATTTCCGGTAGCGTTGGCGGCAAATGCTCTGACATTTGAAATTGCCGTGTTTTATTATGCTGTCATCGGTTGGAAGGCGAAGCGCGGCGAAAATACTTTTACATATCACAAAAAAAACGGCGCGGTCGCTCTGCTTTCGATATTCGTTTTTTTGATATTTATTGAAACAACGGTGCTGCATGTTTTATTAGCCGATTGGAACAATACAATCGCCTGGATTCTGACTATATTCAGCGTTTATTTTTTATTTCAAATCATCGCTCACGGCAAAGCGTTTTTTCAAAGACCGATAGAAATTACCGATGAAAAAATCTTTGTTCGATGCGGTTTGCGCGGCGACGCGGTGATAGACGTGAAAAACATCGAAAAAATCGAGATTATCGGTGAAATCGACGAAAAGGAAACAGATTCCGTCAAACTTTCTGCATTGGGAAAAATGACACCGCCGAATGTGAAAATATCTGTGCAAAACAAAGCAATTTTGAATGGTTTTTACGGAATGAAAAAAGAGTTCAAAACAATCTTTTTGACAGTCGATGAAACCGAAAAATTTAAGCAAGCTGTTGAAAATATTTTGGATAAATAAACTAAATAACATTGAGGAGAAAATTTAATGGCAAACGAACTTTATAAAATTCCGGTGAAAACGATTGACGGCACGGAAACAAATTTGAGCGAATACAAAGACAAAGTTTTGCTCGTCGTCAATGTCGCGTCGAAATGCGGTTTAACCACGCAATATGAAGGTTTAGAAAAACTTTACGAGAGTTACCACGCCAAAGGTTTGGAAGTTCTAGCGTTTCCCGCCAACAATTTTATGGGACAAGAACCGGGAACTGAAGATGAAATTCAAGAATTTTGTTCGACAAATTTCAATGTACAGTTTCCGCTGTTTTCGAAACTTTCCGTTAAAGGCGATGACCAACACAAACTTTACAAACATCTGACCGAAACAAAACCCGAAACCGATGTGAACGACGGTGAATTTGAAGCGAAACTTAAAAGTTACGGCTCAACGCGCTCAACGCCGAACGAAGTTTTGTGGAATTTTGAGAAATTTTTAATCGGAAAAGACGGTGAAGTTGTCGCCCGTTTTGCGCCTGATGTAACGGCGGAAGATTCGCGTCTGGTTGGACGAGTTGAAGCGGAATTGGCGAAATAAATGAGTGAAAATTTATATGTGAAATTCGGTTTGATTCCGCAGAAAGTTTGGCGCGAGCAAAGCGGTTTGGAGATTTTTCAAAAAATGGTAGCGGGCGAATTTCCGCAAGCGCCAATTGCCGGAACGCTCGATTTTCGGCTGGCAAAAATCGAAAACGGACGCGCCGAATTTGTCGGCGCACCAAAGGAAAATTATTACAATCCGTTCGGCACAACGCACGGCGGTTACATCGCCACCTTGCTCGATTCGGCGATGGCGTGCGCGGTTCATTCGACGCTTGCCGCCGGGCAAGGTTCAACGAGTTTGGAATTCAAAGTTAATTTCGTGCGTCCGATTTTTGAACGAATGGGACAACTCAGAGCCATCGGCGAAACGGTCAACGTCGGCAAGCAAGTGGCGACTGCCGAAGGAAAACTGATTGACGGAAACGGCAAACTTTACGCGCACGGCACGACGACGTGTTTTATTTTCGATTTATAAACAAAAATGAGAAGACGCTTTAAGAGACATTATCAATGTCGGTTAAAACGAAATATGCCACATTTTATAATTGAATGTTCCAACGACATAATTAAGCAAAAACGCCTGACGAAATTATGCAGGCGGTTTATGAAGTTGCAGAAGCAACCGGATTATTTACTGAAAATGATATTAAAGTGCGAATTAATCCCTATACATATTACAAACTAGGAAATACGAAAAAGGATTTTATACATATATTCGGAAATATTATGGAGGGAAGAAACGTCGAGCAAAAAGCAGACCTTTCGAGAAAAATCATCGAAAAACTTAATCAGATGTTTCCCCATATTTCAATTTTGTCTATAAATATCAGAGAGTTTGAAAAGGCGACCTATTGCAACAGATCACTGATAAATCCTATGAATGTAAATAAAGACAGGCACTTTAAATTATAAAAAATTATGGAAAAAAGAAAATTCGGCAAAACTGATATGGAAGTTTCCGTGCTTGGCTTCGGAGGCGCGGAAATCGGTTTTAATCCGCAACAGACTCAGGAAGATGTCAACCAGCTTTTAAATTCTGCGCTTGATGCGGGATTAAATTTGATTGACACGGCGGCGGGCTATTTAAAAAGCGAGCAGATGATTGGCGAGGCGGTCGGCAAGCGCCGCAAGGAATTTTATTTGATTACAAAGTGCGGCGCGTTAGACGGTTTCACGCGGTCGGATTGGTCGGTGAAAGGAATTTTGGCGACGATTGAGACGAGTCTGCGCGATTTGAAAACCGATTATCTGGACATCGCCCAATTGCACAGTTGCGACAGCGAAATCTTAAAACGCGGCGAGGCAATTGAAGGTTTGCAGCGCGCACAGGAGAAAGGCTACACGCGCTACATCGGTTATTCGGGCGATAACGAAGATGCGAAATTTGCCGTTGAGATGGACGTTTTCGACTCTCTGCAAACTTCCGTTTCGATTGCCGACCAAACGCCGATTGACGGCAATATCAAACTTGCGGCGAAAAAAAATATCGGCGTGATTGCCAAACGCCCGATTGCCAACGCCGTCTGGCGACACGATTCAAAACCGAGCGAGAGTTATCATCATGAGTATTGGGACAGAATCCAAAAATTGAAATTCGATTTTTTGACTAAAAGTTTGGAAGAAGCAACGGCGACGGCTCTGCGATTTACGCTTTCGATTCCGGGCGTTTTGGTGGCGATTGTCGGCACGACGAAACCGCAGCGCTGGCAGGAAAACGCTCGGTTTGTGGCAGAAGGGAATTTGTCGAACGAAGAATTTCAAGCGATTCGTGAGCGTTGGCGCGAGGTCGGCGGCGATAATTGGGCTGGGCAAACTTAATAAGAAAAAACAAATGAAAATCAGATAAAAATAACCATTGGACACATCCATTTAAGTTTTTGAAAAGATAAGATTATGAAAGCAATTAGAATTCACGAATTTGGCGGCGCGGAAAATCTGCGCGTGGACGAAATCGAAAAACCAACCGCGAGCGCGGACGAGGTTTTAATCAAAACGGTGGCGGCGGGAATAAATTACGCCGATACGATGCTCAGGCAAAACAAATATTTTTTTACGCCGCCATTACCGTTCACGCTCGGCTTTGAAGTGGCAGGAACGGTTGAGGCAATCGGCGCAAACGTCCAAAATTTAAAGGTTGGACAACGAGTTTTGGCGACGGTGCGCAGTGGCGGTTACGCTGAATACGCGGTTGCCGATTGGCGAACGATTGTTCCGATTCCCAGCGGTTTGGAGTTCGGTAAAGCGACCGCGCTGCTTGTGCAAGGCTTGACCGCACTCGGATTATTGGCGGATTTGAAAAGCGGGCAGACGATTTTGATTCACGCGGCGGCGGGCGGTGTCGGCTCGCTTCTGGTTCAACTTGCGAAACACAAAGGCGCGAAAGTTTTAGGGACGGCTTCGACAGCGGAGAAACTCGAAAAAATTGCCGGATTGGGCGCGGATGTCGGCATCAATTACAGCGAAAGCGATTGGACGGACCAAGTTTTGGCGGCAACCGACGGCAAAGGCGCGGATTTGATAATCGAAATGGTTGGCGGCGAAATTGGAAAACAAAATTTCAAATGTTTGGCGACGGGCGGCACAATGCTCGTTTATGGCGCGGCGAGCGGCGAGGATTTTCAAATCTCCGCGCTCAGTCTTTTGGGCAGAATGCAAGCGGTTAAAGGCTATAATCTGAATCTTGAAACCAGAGGAAATATGGCGGCGTTCACGAAAGAGTTAATTTCGAACATCGCGGAAAATCGCCTTCAGGTCATCGTCAACGAATTTCCGCTCGAACGAGCAAAGGAAGCGCACGACGCGCTCGAAGGCAGACGAACGATGGGTAAAGTCGTGCTGACAGTTTGAAAAATCAAAAAAGGAGACGCAAATGAAAATTGGAATTATCGGCGCGGGCAATATCGGCGCGAACGCCGCGAAATTATTTGTTAAAGCGGGACACGAAATTGCCATCGCCAACTCGCGCGGCGCGGAAACATTGAAAGATTTAGTCGCCGAACTCGGAGAAAATGCGCAAGCCGTCTCAATCGAAGAAGCGGCGAAGTTCAGCGAAATTGTTTTTATCTCGATTCCATTCGGCAAATATCAAACGCTGCCGCCAAACGCTTTCGACAGTAAAATCGTCGTTGATTCAAACAATTATTATCCAGACCGCGACGGCAGTTTTACCGAGCTTGATGAAAATAAAACGACTTCGAGCGAGATGCTCGCTGAGCATCTGCGCGGGGCGCGAATCGTCAAAGGTTTCAACACGATTTGGTTCGAGCATTTGAAAACGCAGGGCGACATGAGTTTGCCGAGTGAAGAACGCCGCGCAATTTTCATTGCGAGCGATGACGCGGAAGCGAAAAAAACGGTGGCGCGATTGATTGAAGAAATTGGTTTCGCGGCGGTTGACACGGGCGATTTGCGCGACGGCGGCGCAACACAGCAACCGGACACGGCGATTTACAACCGAAACCTAACGGCGAGCGAAGCCCAGGCGATTTTGGGTTCGGAAGGCGGTTACTAAAAGCCGAATGTCGAAGATAAATAATTTTCAGGATTTTCATCCGCGCAGTCGCAGCGAATGGCGCGAATGGCTAACAGAAAATCACGCGAAACTTACAGGAATTTGGTTCGTCTATTTTAAGAAACATACGGGCAAGCCGCGTGTAACTTATGACGAAGCGGTCGAAGAAGCATTGTGTTTCGGTTGGATTGACAGCCTGCCGCGCAAGTCTGACGGTGAGCGTTCAAAGTTGCTTTTCACCACGCGCAAACCGAAAAGCGTTTGGTCGAAGCCGAATAAACTGCGAGTTGAAAAACTGATTAGAGAGGGTTTGATGACCGAAGGCGGTTTAGCGAAAATAGAAGCAGCGAAACGAAACGGCTCGTGGAACGCTTTGGACGCAAGCGACAATCTGGAAATTCCGAAGGATTTGGCAAAAGCGTTTGAAGTAAATAAAACTGCTGAGCAGAATTTTACGGCTTTCAGCGATTCGGTTAAGAGAGGAATTTTATATTGGATTATGAGTGCGAAACGCGATGAAACGCGGGCGATGAGAATCGAAAAAACCATTTCGATGGCAAAGCGAAATAAAAGAGCAAATTTCGACAAAGATTAAAGCGTTCAAGGGTATTTAAGGGGTTTGTTATGAGTCAGTTTTCCGACATCTCATTTTCAGTTTTGGATTTGTCGCCGATTAATCAAGGTTCGACGGCGGCGGAATCTTTTCGCAACTCGTTGTCGCTCGCGCAACACGCCGAATGGTTAGGTTACAAAAGATTTTGGTTGGCGGAACACCATAATATGACGGGCATTGCGAGCGCGGCGACATCGGTTGTTATCGGCTATATCGCGGCGGGAACGTCAAAGATTCGGGTCGGCGCGGGCGGAATTATGCTGCCGAATCACGCGCCGCTCGTTATTGCCGAGCAATTCGGAACGCTTGAATCGCTTTATCCGAAGCGGATTGATTTAGGATTGGGACGCGCTCCGGGAAGCGACCAAATGACGGCGCGAGCGTTGCGAAGAACTTTGCACACGGACGGCGACGACTTTCCCGAATTACTTGAAGAATTGCGTTTCTTTTTTCGCAAGCCGATTGAAAATCAAAGAGTGCGAGCCGTGCCGGGCGCAGGTTTGGACGTTCAGATTTGGCTTTTGGGTTCGAGTGGTTTTTCGGCGCGACTCGCCGGTGAATTAGGTTTGCCGTTCGCGTTTGCCGGGCATTTTTCGCCCGAATATATTTTGCCGGCGCTCGAACTTTACCGGAAAAGTTTTGAGCCTTCAGACGCGCTCGAAAAACCGTATGCAATGCTGGCGATAAACATTATCGCCGCTGACACAGACAAAGAAGCGTGGCGATTGGCGACGACGCAGTTTCAATCTTTTCTGCGTCTTATTCGCGGAATGCCGGGCGAGATGTCGCCGCCAGTCGAGACGATGGAAGGACTTTGGACGGTGCAGGAAAAGGATTTGGTTGACGCGCGGCTCGGCGGTTCGATAATCGGCGGCGCAGCGACGGTCAGGAAAAGTTTGGAAAAAATATTGAGCGAAACGAGAGCCGACGAATTGATAATTAACGCAATGATTTACGACCACGCGGCGCGACTTCATTCTTACGAAATTGTTGCTGACGTTTGGAAAAGTAAAACTTCGGCGCAATCGGTTTGATAAAAATAAGGGAGTATTAATGAAAGTATTTTTGACGGGCGCGACCGGCTATATCGGTTCGGTAGTCGCCGAAAAATTATTGGCAAGAGGACACAAAGTTTTAGGTTTGGCGCGAAACGAAGCGGCGGAAACTAAATTGCGCGAGCGAGGAATCGAACCGCTGCGCGGTGATTTGAAAGATGTCGAATCGTTAAAGCGCGGTGCGACGGTAACGGATGCCACGATTCACACGGCGTTTATTCACGATTTTTCCGATTATGACGGCGCGGTACAAACGGAGAACGCGGCGATTGCGGCTTTCGCTGACGCTCTGACGGGAACGAATAAACCGTTTATCGCCACGACCGGCTCAGGATTTTTAGGTGATACGCGGGAAGCAACTGCTGACGAATATTTTCCATATGACCGCAATTCGCCGTTTTATTCGCGCGGAGAATCTGAGCAAGACATTCTTAAACTTTCGCAGAAAGGCATTCGGAGCGTTGTTTTGCGCTTGCCGTTTTTCGTTTACGGGCGCGGCGGAAGCTCGTTCGTGCCGTTTATGATTGGACAGGCGCAAGCGGCGGGCGCGGCAAATTATGTTGGCGCAGGAAACGAAAGAGTTTCGGCGGTTCACGTCGAAGACGCGGCGGATTTGTATGTTCTTGCGCTCGAAACAAGCACGGCGAAAAATCTTTATAATGTCTCGGCGGAAATCGCTTCGTTTAAGTCTTTGAACGAAGCGATTGCGCGGCTTTTGGATATTAAATCGAAAGGCATTTCTGCGGAAGAAGCGCAGAAACAATTCGGCGCGATGTTTGGTTTTTTATCAATCAACAATCAGCTTTCTGCGGAAAAAGCGCAGCGCGAACTTGGCTGGAAAGCAAAGGCGAATATGACGATTACGGACGACATCGAAAACGGTTCGTATCGAAATTTAACAAATTAAGGATTAAAAATAAGGGAAGGAAAAATAAAATGAGCGAAAAAAAGGTTTGGTTTATTACCGGGTGTTCAACCGGATTCGGGCGAGAGTTAGCGAAATATTTGCTTGAAAATGATTATCGCGTGGTAGTGACGGCGCGTAATGCGGACAAGGTGCAGGATTTGGTTGAGATTAACAAAGACAACGCGCTGGGAGTTGCTTTGGATGTGACGAATAACGCGCAAGTCAAAGAAGCGGTGGCGCAAGCCGAAGCGCATTTCGGTGCGATTGACGTTTTAGTCAATAATGCCGGATTTGGTTATTTCGGTGCTATTGAAGAAAGCGACGAGCGGGAAGTTCGTGCGATGTTTGAAACAAATTTTTGGGGTTTGGCAGAAATGACACGCGCCGTTTTGCCGAAAATGCGCGAGCGACACATCGGTTCTATCGTTAATATTTCGTCAATCGGCGGCTTCGTCGGTTTTCCAAGCGTCGGTTATTACAACGCGACAAAATTTGCGGTCAACGGTTTTTCAGAAGCGTTAAAAAAAGAAGTTGAACCACTGGGAATAAAAGTTGTGCTTGTTCAGCCAAGCGGTTTTCGCACCGATTGGGCGGGTCGTTCGGCAAATGACGCGACCAACAAGATTGACGATTATGCCGAAACTGCCGGAGCAAATCAAACGTCTATTTGCAACTACAGCGGCAATCAGCCGGGCGATCCGGTTCGCGCCGCCAAAGCAATCGTTGAAGCGGTCGAAGCAGAAAATCCGCCGTTCAACTTACTTTTGGGACGCGCCGCGCTCAAAAACGCCCGCTTAAAGCTCGACGATTTAAAACGAGATTTTGACACTTGGGCAGAAACGACGGAAGGCGCGGATTTTCCCGAAACAGAAACTGCACGGGCGAAATAAATTGAAAAACTGTCAGGCGATTTGCTCGCACGACTTTTGAAACGGATGAATATCAAAGACAAAATTATTCTCGTTACCGGCGGCGCGAACGGCATCGGTAAAGCGTTGTGCGAAAGATTTGCGAAGGAAGGCGCAAAGAAAATAATCGTCGCCGATTTAGATTTGGCTAACGCGCAAAAAGTCGGCGCCCACATTAACGGTTTGGCGTTTGAATTAGACGTGAGCAACGAAACGCAAGTTAAAGATGTGGTCGGAGAAGTCTTGGGCGAATACGGGCACATTGACCTTGTTTGCTCAAACGCCGGAATTGCAGGCGCAGCGGGCAGTTTAGAAGTATCAAATGATATTTGGCAAAAAATTTACGAAGTCAATGTTTTGTCGCATCTGTATTTGGCGCGGTCAGTTTTTCCTTCAATGATTGAAACGGGTGCGGGCTACTTTTTGCTGACGGTTTCGGCGGCTGGTTTGCTGACGCATTTTGAAGCTGCGCCGTATTCCGTTTCCAAACACGCAGCTCTGGCGTTAGCCGAAAACCTAGCGATTGAGTTTTACGATGAAGGAATTCGCATTTCTTGTTTATGTCCGCAAGGCGTGAGAACCGCAATGATTGCGAGCGCGGAAGGCGAACCCGAAAACTTCTTGACGGCGGAAGCAATTTCGGCTGAAGAATGTGCTGATGTGGTTGTAAAAGGTTTAGAGAGTGAAAATTTTTTGATTTTGCCGCACGCGGAAGTCGCGCAGTATATCGTCAACAAAGCTGAAAATTATGACCGATGGCTTCATTCTTTGCGAAAAATGCGAAAGGCGGTTTTGGCAAAAAGAGGCGAATAAAATTTAAGGGAGATGATTATAAAAGTTTTCAAATTTACAGCAGTTTTATTTGTGCTAACTTTTCCGGGAATTACTGAAAATTCCGATAGTTTTGCATCTGAATTAAAAAAACTAAAAATTCCTTTTTATGAAATGAAACCCGGCGAAACTGTCTCGTTTCGCGGAAAACAAATGGTGAAAAAATAAATATATGAAAAAACGAAAATTGGGAAGTGATTTGGAAGTTTCAGCCGTCGGACTTGGTTGTATGGGAATGTCGGAATTTTACGGCGCGGCGGACGAGCGCAGCGAAGAACAATCAATTGCGACGATTCATAGCGCATTGGAAATTGGCGTTAATTTTCTCGATACGGCTGATATGTATGGTCCGTATATCAACGAAGAACTCGTCGGCAAAGCAATTAAGGGCAAGCGCGATGAATTTGTGATTGCAACGAAATTCGGCATCTGGCGCGACCCGGTTGACACGAATAAGCGTTCGATAAAAGGCAAGCCCGAATACGTCCGCCAGGCGGTCGAAGGGAGTTTGAAGCGTCTCGGAATCGAAACGATAGACCTTTATTACCAACATCGCGTTGACCCGGAAACGCCGATTGAGGAGACGGTCGGCGCGATGGCGGAACTTGTCAAAGAAGGAAAAGTAAAATATCTCGGTTTGTCGGAAGCGTCGGCGGAAACCTTGCGTCGCGCGTCGAGGGTTCATCCGATAACGGCTTTGCAAAGCGAGTATTCGCTTTGGACGCGCGATGTCGAAGACAACGAGGTGCTGGCGGCTTGTCGCGAATTAAACATCGGTTTTGTCGCGTATTCGCCTTTAGGACGCGGATTTTTATCGGGCGAAATCAAACGCTTTGAAGATTTAGCGGCAGACGATTATCGTCGTCAAAGCCCGCGTTTTCAAGGCGAAAATTTTGATAAAAACATCAAACTCGTCGAAAAGGTCGAAGAAATTGCCCGCGCAAAAGGCGTAACGACATCACAGCTCGCGCTCGCGTGGGTTTTGGCGCAAGGGCAGGACATCGTGCCGATTCCGGGAACGAAGCGGCGCAAATATCTCGAACAGAACGCCGAAACCGCCGAGATTATTTTGAGTCAGGAAGAACTCGCGGCGATTGAGGATGTTTTCCCGAAAGATGCGGTTTCGGGTTTGCGTTATCCCGAAGCGATGATGAAATCGGTTAATGCTTAAAGAAAACTTTTCGATTTTTCGATTTTATGAATGAATATCTCAAACCGACTGAATTTTTAGATTTCGACAAGCCGGAAGTGCGCGAGTTTGCCGAGCGAAATTCGGATAAAAACAAAACCGCGACGGAAAATGCCGTGTCGCTTTATTACGCCGTGCGCGACGGATTCACATACAATCCGTATACTTTAGATTTACGTCGGACAGGTTTGCGGGCGAGCAATTTAGTTGTGCGCAAAAGCGGTTACTGTATCGAGAAAGCAATTCTTCTAGCGGCAAGTGCGAGATTCGTCGGCGTGCCGAGCCGACTGAGTTTTTACAACGTCAAAAATCATATTGCGACCGAGCGAATCGAGAAAATTTTAGGCACGAATGTTTTGGTTTTTCACGGCGCGGCGGAATTGTTTCTGGGCGGCAGATGGCTGAAAACAACGCCTGCTTTTGATCGAAGATTATGTGAAAAATTGAACGTTGCGCCGCTTGAATTTGACGGAACTTCCGATTCGATTTTTCAGCAGTTCGACGAAACGGGCGCGGTGTTTATGGATTACCTGCACGAATACGGCGATTTCGCAGACTTTCCATACGAACTTGCTTTGAGCGAAATGCGAAAGAATTACCCGCACATTTTTAGGAGCGAAAAATATACGAAAGTTCCGTTGGTTTATGAATTAAAAAGTTAATGATTTTTAAGATAGTGGTAAAGGGTGAACGGTAAGTAGCGAGTGAAAACTTGTTTCTAATTGTTCATGGTTCACAGTTTAAAATTATAAAAGGGAAGGTAAGAAGATTATGAATTTTACAAGAAAAGCGGATGCCGATTGGAACGGCGGAATTATGGACGGCGAAGGAACAGTCGAACTCGAAAGCGGCGCGTTTAAAGGCGCGTATTCATTTCAGTCGCGTTTCGGCGACGACACGAAGGCGACGAATCCGGAAGAATTGATTGCCGCCGCGCACGCCGGCTGTTACACAATGGCTTTGAGCGGAAATTTGGGTCGAGCCGGTTACAAGCCGAAAAATATCCACACGACCGCCAATGTCAAAATCGAGAAACAAGGCGACGGTTTTGTGATTCCGAATATTGATTTGGTAACTGAAGTGGATGTTGAGGGAATCGAGGATAAAGAGTTTCAGAAAATCGCCGAAGAAACAAAAAAGACTTGTCCGGTTTCGCAGGTTTTGAGCGGCGCGGAGATTAGCTTGAAGGCATCTTTGGTTTGATGTGATAACATCTAAACATTAAGTTTTTTATTATAAACAGGAGAGTAAAATGAGCGAATTTGTAAAAGAAGCTACGGATAATAATTTTGAAGCGGATGTGTTGGGTTCTGATAAACCGACGCTGGTTGATTTTTGGGCGGAATGGTGCGGACCTTGCAGAATGATTGCGCCATCGGTCGCCGCCGTCGCGGAAGAATACGAAGGAAAAGCCGGCGTTTATAAAATGAACGTGGACGAAAATATGAGTGTGCCGCAACGCTTTGGCATTCGCGGCATTCCGACGCTGATTGTTTTCAAAGGCGGACAGGAGCAGGAGCGAATCGTCGGCGCAGTTTCGCGCGAAGCGATTGCGAAGGTGATTGAAAAATACGTCTAGTGTCAAAGGATAAAGACTGAAGAAAAAAGGACAAAGTAAGAGAAATCTTTTTGTCCTTTTTTAGTTATTAAACGTATCTTTTCTGCCTTTATTTTATCCTTTCACCTTCACCCTTTATTCGCTGGCATACTGATTGCTCGAACCGCTGCAAAGAATCTGGTGTATAAAAATCATTCTGTTAGCACGGAGAATGAAACATCCGGTTCTTAAAATAAACGGTTAAAGGGAGAGATTATGAACGCAATCGAATTATTAAAAGACGACCACGATAAAGTTGACCGACTTTTTCAAAAGGTAAAAGCGACGGAAGAAGACGAACACAAAGAGCTATTTGAGAAAATCAAAATGGAACTCGACGCGCACACGCACATCGAGGAAAAGATTTTTTACCCGCGTTTGAAAGAGGAAGATGAACTCGAAGACATTACGCTCGAAGGTATCGAAGAGCATCATCAGGCGAAAATGTTTTTGCGCGAGTTAGCGAGTTTGAGCGACGATAGTGAGAAGTTCGAGCCGAAGCTGAAAGTTTTGATGGAAGACATCACGCATCACGTTCAGGAAGAAGAAGGCGAGATGTTTCCGAAAGTCGAGAAGATTATCGGGAAAGCGGAGCTTGAAAAACTCGGTAAGCAGATGGAAGAGGAAAAGAAAAATTTTCAGAAGTCGCAGAAGGCTAGCGCGGGCAAATGAATCGAGGTAAGAGATGAGAAATAAGAGGTAAAACCTGTTCTTATTTCTCATCTCTTATTTTTCCTCTCATTTCTCACGGCATACATCTATTTTATTGAATAACGCCTAAGCTCGACTTTATCCAAATTAGGTTACAAAGCAGAGCGTTTCTGTCAAACATTTCATTAATGAGCGAGGTATTTTTATCATCTCCACCTCATTTGGCGATGTTTGAAAACTCCTCTCTTCCCATAAA
>MWVV01000073.1_pt1 | contig 36281 bp, 30 predicted proteins | sample 1047281 | NCBI WGS metagenome assembly MWVV01 (sample SAMN06349986, study PRJNA376086) | soil metagenome | isolation source: PT-2 sample Antarctic (ecotone) soil | place: Antarctica | collected 2015-01-13 | reverse complement strand
TTATTCGCAATTTAATTATTACGTCCGACGGTTTCGGTTTTGAAATTGAAGTGACGGCTAAAGTCGCCAAACTTAATTGCTCTTTTTACGAAGTTCCCATCAGCTACTACGGCAGAACATACGAGGAAGGCAAAAAAATAACTTACCGCGACGGAATCGCCGCGTTTTATTATATTTTGCGCTTTAATCTTTTCTGCACTCGTGAAAATTCTTTTAAATCACTGCCGCAAATTCCGGAAATCAGACCTGCCGCTTTGACCTCCGAATGATATGAAAAAAAAAGTCGAATACGTCGGCAAAGACCTTGAAGCGATGGATTTTGCCGTCAATTATCATCGTTGGATTTTGACATTGATGAAGCCTTTTCTCGGCAAACATCTGGTTGAAGTCGGCGCGGGAACGGGCGCGTTCTCCGAATTGCTTTTGGAAACCGCGCCGGAAACGCTTTCGCTGGTAGAACCGTCGGCGATGTTTGAAACTCTCCAAACAAATTTGGCGAAACACGATTCGGCGACCAAAATTCGCGCTTTCCCGAATATTTTCGCCGAAGTCGCCGCGCAAATCGAAACCGAACAATCGCCCGATTCGGTTATTTACATCAATGTTTTGGAACATATCGAAGATGATCGTTTGGAATTGGAAATCATTCACCGAACGCTGCGCGAAAAAGGTCGAGTGTTTGTTTTCGTTCCGGCTCTGCCCGTGCTTTTCAGCGAATTTGACAAACAAATCGGGCATTTCAGGCGTTACCGAAAAACCGAACTCGCGGAAAAATTTCGCGCCGCCGGTTTCCGCATTTTACTGTCGCGCTATTTCGACGCGGCGGGAATTTTCCCGTGGCTGGTGAAATATCGCCTTCTCAAATCGCTGACGATGGAAAGCGGCGCGGTTCATTTATACGATAAATTCATTGTTCCCGTCGCTAAACCGGTCGAATCTTTTTTACCATTGCCGTTGGGCAAAAATTTGCTTTTTGTTGCCGAAAAAATTTAGTGCCGCAAGCCTGCACGGAAGTAAGGGCGCAAGACACACTCGACTATCGTGCGTGTTTCCGCAATCAATTATGAATTGGCGTAAGATATTCTTGATTCTAGGGATAATTTTTATTCTTACGGGAGTTTTTCTGCCGCGAGATTGGTATGACGCGGTGCCGAAATCAGAAGCTGATTTGACGTGGATTAGACAGCCCGACGACTCCACTGAGACAACCCGGAAACCGCCGCCGATAAAAGGCGTTACGCTGCTACAAATTTCCTTTGTTATCGAAGGTTTGGCGTTTCTTTGGTTTGGATTGAAACGCCGAACCTATACGCCCCTGTCCGCCGACAGGCGGCTTTTAATTGCAACCGAAGAAAACAAACTGGATTTCGGCTCCGCTTCGTTTTGGCTGATAACGGCGGTTACGGTCTTATCATTTGCGCTCCGGCTGTTTCATCTTGGTTCGGAACTCTGGCTTGACGAGATTACGACGATTTTTTTCTACAGCCCGATGCCGACGCTGCACGTCCTAACCGGTTTCGTCAGCGCCAATAATCATTTGCTGAACACTTTATTGATGAAACTCGCCATCGCGTTTTTTGGCGAACAGGAATGGGCGGTGCGTCTGCCGGCGGCAATTTTCGGCGCGGCGACGATTCCCGTATTTTACTGGGTTTCCCGCTTGATGCTTTCGCAACGCTCAAGCCTGTTTGCCGCGCTATTGTTGGCGGTGTCGTATCATCACATCTTTTTTTCGCAAAACGTCCGCGGCTATTCGATGCAATTGTTTTTTACGACGCTCTCCTGCGGGCTGTTTGTCAAAGGATTGCAACAAGACCGCCTGAGAATCTGGGTTTTATACGTCGCGGCAATGTTCTTTAATATGGCATCTTTATTGAACAGCAGTTTTGTCTTTGCCGCTCATATTTTAATCGGGGCGGCGGCGCTCGTAATAATCAAGCGTCGCGGAGATTCGCCGTTTCCTCTTCTGTATCGGCTGATTGGCGTATTCGGCGTAACAGCGTTTCTAATTTTTCAGCTTTATGCGACCTTTATTCCGCAAGCCTACGTTTATGCCCAAACCACTTGGAGCGACCCGGCAAGCGGTTATTCTCCGTTTTCGATGGAGTTTGCCGCGGAAATGATTCGCGGTATTTCCGCTGGATTTGGAACAAGTCTGATATTTCTGGCGTTTCCTTTTGCCGCAGCCGTCGCGGTCGTCGGATTCTTCGTTCTTTTCAAACGAAACTGGATATTGACCGCGTCGCTTGTTTTGCCCATCATTTTGACCGTCGCTTATTTGATATTAAATCGCCTCAACGTCGCGCCCCGATTCCTTTTAATTGCTTTCCCTATCGCTATTTTGGTGACGATTCAAGGCATTGACAGCGTCGCTCAATTTATTGCCCAAAAAATCAATCGAACACCGAACACTTTAGCGGCAAAACTTGCGACGGCAGTTGTACTTTTAGGATGTATTGTTTCACTTGCTTCGCTCAGACGCTATTATTCCGTGCCGAAACAACCTTACCGCACTTCGTTGGCTTATATTGAAGCGCAACGCAAACCCGGCGAGATAATTCTCGCCGTTCATCATATGGAAAACGGTTATCGTTTTTACGCCAAAGAATTTAATCTCAAAGAAGACGAAGATTTTTTTCCCGTCCGTTCGGTGAAAATGCTCGATTCAATTTTAGCCGCGCACGACGGACGCGGCGCGTATTTGGTAACTACTCTGCGACGCGGTCTGCACTTGACTCATCCCGACCTCGAAGCGCGAATCGTGCAAGATTGGGAAGTAGTGCAAACTTTTCCGGCAACTGTCGGCGATGCCGAAGTTTCGGTCTGGCGGCAACGTCAAAGCGGTTTATTTGAAAAATGAAATACGAAACTCGCTGCATCAAAATCAAACTAAAGCCAAATTCAATCGAAAAAATTCGTAAACAGTCGATATTTATCAACCACCGAAATTAAATAAAATTAAAATCAATGATAATCGCCATTGACGTATCTTCGGGCGAGGGTTAAAAGACAGTCGGCCGTAACAATCAAAGACGGGCGAATCGTTGACGATTCACCCGTGTTTTGATTTTTGGTATTTGTTAACCGTCTGTTGTTTTCCAAACTATCATCTAACTTTCGATTTGTTCATCAATAATGTCGTTAATCAATAACAGATTAAACGCTTTGGAAAATCCGGTATTCATATTTTCGACATTATCGTTTTTCTGGTCATACTCGTTAAGTTTGGCATACATCGCGGTGTTAAATTCCTTGAAATATGTCTTGAACGCTTCAATTTGTTTTCCCTGATCGGCTTCGGCTTTCGAGTCGAGCATTTTCTGAACGAGTTCGAGCGGTTTATCAACAAATTCTCCCGGAATGCCGAACTTGTCGGCGATTTTTCCGAGTCCGAAGGACAGCGCATTGATGGTAAAGTCGCGGAATTCTTTGTCTTCCTTCCATTGGTCTTTATGGTTTTGCACCGAATCAAGAAAACCCTTGGAGATGCCGCCCCAGAGAACGCCGATTCTTTGGCCGAGAAGGTCGTCTTTTTCGCCGTCATTCGGGCTTTTGTTTGCCGCATCCAGATAAGTCTGCACAACGTCGCCGATGACACCGCCTTCGCCTTTCTCATTGCCCATAATGGATTCGACAAGAGATTTGTCGCCGTATTTTAATTCTTGGCTCAAAGGATGGTAAACGACATCGGCAAAGAATGTCTGAAGTACGTCTGAAGTCAGGGCATTCGGGTCTTCAGGATTGGTATATTTGTCAACCAGTTGTTGAGCGTGTTCGATAAAAAATGCGCCTAAACCTTCTTTTGTCGAAATATTGTCGCCTGAATATTTGACGACGCTTTCAAATAATTTGATGGCTTCGGGTGTCGCTTCGCCGTTCGGACCTTTAATTTGCGAAGCCTTTTTCAAAAGATTGCCCAATCCCGGTTCAAAAATATTCGGGTCTAAAAATCCGCCGTTGTTCCCCGCCGCATCCAGAATCTTTCCCGTTTCTTCAACTGCCTTGAAGAAATCGGGATTATTCTTCATGACATCCTGTAAGGCTTCGGGCGATAAACCGGCATAAGCGGTCACGGCATTGATATAACCTCTGACTTCATCGGGATTGCCTTTGGCGCGGTTAATTTCGTTTTGGGCGAAGGCTTTGATTAAATCATCGTTGCCGGATTTGCCGATGACTTCGGCAAGCCCTGATTGAAGCGAAACCGGATAAAGACTGGCATTCGGCGCGTCGGTTATTTGCTTTAATAAGGCGGCAGTTTCCGACGGATTTTTCGCGTAAAGTTTGCCGAGCGATTCGCCGAGCAATTGCTGTCCTTCGGGCGACATCACCAGAGCGTATTTTATTGCTTCTCCTCCAAAAGGATGTTTGAGAACCGCTTCGATATACTTTTCGCGCATTTCGGGCGGAAGGTTTTTCAACTGTTCGTCAATCGTTTTCGCGTCTTGTTCGGGATCGCCTTGCAGACTGTTCGGATTAAGTCCCGTGACGGCTTCGTCAATCTTCGTCGCTTCGCTGTATTCGTTATCGTGAACGCTGCCTGACAGCAAACGATTCTGCAAATCTTTGAGAACCGTTTCGCCGCCGTTTGCCTGTGAAACCTCGCGCAGTTCTTCGACGGATAAATTATTGACAAATCCGCTGGCGACGTTATCGCCTTTGTCGGTGCCGTTGAGTTTTTCCTGCACTTTTTGCATCACCAAAGCCGCCGCCTCGGGGTCGGTTTTGGCAAGTTCGGCGACATCTCTGCCGACGGCGTAGGCTTGGTCTTCGTTAGTCGCACCGCCGTTTTTATTGATTAAATCCTGCGCCGCTTTATCCGCTTCCGTGTCGGTCATCGGCGGCGGAGCGCTGCTGTAACGCGAATTCGACGCTTCTCTCAGTTGTCCGACATAATTATTGTAATCTGACAACGCTTGCCGATATTCATAGCTCGCCGTCGCGCCGTTCAGTCCTTTGAAATCGTCGCGCGTCGGCGGCTCGGCATACATCAAGGCTGAATCGGCGATTGCCGCGCGTTTGTTGTTATACTCTTGAATTGCCTTCGGGTCATTCCGGTCGGGTCGCGGCAGGTTGTTGATTTCGATAACGGCTTCGCCCGGAGTTAAAATTTTATCGGGATACGCTTGAGCGTCGGCGGAAATCTTTTTCAATTCGCTAATCTGCGAATCATAATACGATTTTGCTTCACGATATTCGTAACTCGCCGTCGCGCCGTTCAAGCCTGAATTTCGATAATCTTCGATTCTCGGCGGCTGGGAATTTTTGACGGCGTTGTCGGCAATTTGTTGGCGCTGTTCTTTATACGCTTTGACCGCCGCTTTGTCATTTAGGTCCGGCTTCGGCAGATTGTTAATTTCCTCCAAAGCCTTCGACGGAGATGGCTGATTGGCAGCGAATTGCTTCTCCAAGCGGGTTTTATTAATCGCCCCGACAAACTCCGCTTCGGCTTTTTTGGCGGAAACATTGTCGTACTGCTGCTGGACCGGCGGATTCGGTTCTGGCTTGGGTGCTGGTTTGGGCAACGGTTTCGGCGGCAACGGTTTTACGAAATCTGTGTCTATTTTAAAGCTCATTTTGGTGTCTCCTATCTATTGCAAAATTTTTTCGGTAAAAAAGAGTTAGTTTCGTCAACGCTCTCTTCGACTGTTCGACTAAAAAGTTTCTACCTATAGTTATCGGCAAGGATTCAGAAAAGTTTCCTAATAAAATATTTTATTCGTCAATTTGTTTCCTTTTACAAATTTTCAGATCTTAAAAAACCTTTTCGTTTAGACAGATATTCTGAAATCAAATAAAATTACATTCGATGATTATTGCCATTGACGGACCTTCGGGCGCGGGAAAATCCACGCTCGGCAAAATGCTCGCTAAAAAATTAAACTTGCTCTATCTCGACACCGGTGCAATGTATCGCGCCGTTGCATTAGCTGTCTTCCAGGCAGACGAAACAATCGAAAATGAGAAAAAAGCGGCTGAGATTGCCAAACATTCAAAAATCGAACTCGTCGGCGAACCTGATTCTCCACAAATAAAGCTTAACGGACAAGACGTTTCTGATAAAATTCGCACTAATGAAATTGGTCAGATGGCTTCGGTAGTTTCGTCTGTTTCCGAGGTTCGTAAGATTCTTGTCGAGCATCAGAGAACGCTCGGCGAAACCGCTCCGAACGGCTGTGTGCTTGACGGGCGCGACATCGGAACAGTTGTTTTTCCGAACGCTGACCTAAAATTTTTCTTAACCGCCAAACCCGAAGCGAGAGCGCGACGACGTTATGAAGAAGATGCGCAACGTGGGCAAATCTCTACTTACGAAGAAACTTTGGCGGAAATAAATCGACGCGACGAACGCGATATCTCACGCGAAGATTCGCCTTTATCAATCGCTGAAGACGCGATTGTAATTGATACGAGCGAACTCAATTTACGGGAAGTTTATGAACAAATGTTGGAGGAAATAAAAGTGAAAAGTGACGAGGGACGAGGGACAAGGGACAAGTGATAAGGCAAAATGCAAAAGTCATTAAATTGAACCAGAGTGTTTAAGGGCGAAAACTTTTCTTCACTCGACCCTCATCCCTTTTCACTCGTCCTTTCTTTCACATACAACTTTTTGCGGCGTGAGCGCGACAAACATTCGGGCAAATTGCATTTTGTCAGTTATGAAAATTTTACTGAGAAGAAACATACTTATTGGAAATATATCGGCGATTTTATTAGTTTTTGCCGGTGCGTTCGGTAATGCGTCGGGACAATCCTACGTTCAAGATATGGAGCGTGAATCGGCGCGGTCGGACAAATTGACCGGCGGCGCGATTGAAAAAACTGCGCTCGCTGCCGGCGGAGACAATCTAAAAATTACGGTTAATGTGCCGGCATTTCAGATGACGCTGTGGCAAAACGGCAAGGAATTGAAAACTTATCCGATTGGCGTTGGATTAAAAGAATATCCGATTTACGTCGGCACGCTCAAAGCATCGGCGGTCATTTGGAATCCGCCGTGGATTCCGCCCGACAGCGATTGGGTTGTTGAGTCTAAAAAAGTTAAAGTCGGTAAAATTATCCGGCCAACCGACCGACGTAATCCGCTCGGCAAAATGAAAATTCCCCTTGGCGGCGGCTATCTGATTCATCAAGCCAAAGGCATCGGCGATTTGGGCAGTTTGGTTTCGCACGGTTGTGTGCGCGTTCTGCAAGCGGATTTGTATGATTTGGCGGACAAAATCGTTGCCGCCCGCGAACTCGACTTAACGCCGAAGCAGATTGCCAGAGCCGAGAGGACGAAGAAGACTCTAGCGGCGGAACTCGAACCCGGGATTCCAGTTGAAATTACATACGATACGATGGTCGTCGAAGCCGGGAAATTACACATATACCCGGATGTCTACGACCGCAAAAAAAATACAATCGAAAATCTACGCGCCGAACTTCGCTCAAACGGCGTTGATGCGTCGGATTTAAATGATGAAACGCTGAACAAAATATTGGCGCGAGCCGTTTCTAAAAAACAATTTGTGGTTAGCGTCAAAAATATCGAAGCGGGAAGGGCTTTGTTGGGCGGGCAAACAATAGCAGTGGTAACGCGCCTGCCGGAAAGAAAATCGAAAATCACCGGCAGCGCAATCAGAAAACGCCGAGTTTCAAGGTAACGTGGTGGTTTTGCTTTTCATCGGCGAGCCGTTGTCATCAACAGATTTCAGATTTTGCGGCACATATTCCCAGTGCCAAGGCTCATAAAAATACGGATAAAATCCAAAGCGTGAAGCGTTTTTCACCAGCCATTTATAAACCGGCGTTTGAACTTGCACGGCGCGGTTAAAATCTTTAGTTAGGGTCGGTTCGCCGCCGACGTATATGTCGAGGACACGTCCCGTAAAATGCGGGCTGTTGACGGCAAGTCCGGCGCGTCCCGACTGCGGCGAGGCGGCTCGCAGTTTCGCTTGATATTCGCGTGAACGAAACGCTGAAATTATTCGCAAAAATTTTTCATCGGCTGAAAGCTCGCCGTTTTTGTCGGTTTTCAATTTGAGTTCGATTGCCGCCGCCGCAATCATTTTTTTATAAGCCTTGTAAGTTTCGCGCTCTACTTTGAGAAGTTCGATGTCACGATTGGGGTCGTAGAAATCGTCAATCGGCGCGGTCAGCAAATCTTCAGGCGCAGGATAAACGCTGCTGTTGAGCCGGCGGGATTGCCAAAACTCAATCATTCGATAGAGCGTCTCACGGTCAATTATTCCCGTCGGAGAAAGTCCGGATTTTTGCTGCCAAACGGCGACGGCACGGGCGAATTCGGGCGTTTCGCTGTCGGCTTCCGTGCCGATTGTGTGTCCGATTAATGGAGTGTAAAGATACCAGCCGCGCTGCCGTTTCGCGCCGAAATCCCACTCAATTGTGTTTTTGAGTTTGGCATTTTCCGCTGTTTCGGGCGCCAAAATTACCGGCGCAGTTGAGACAGTTTTATTAACCACTGTTTTTTCCCGTTCGATTTGAGGAGTTTTGGCAACGAGCGTGTTCGCAGCGGGTGGCTGTGAGGAATTTTGCTCGTAAGCGTCTAATTTCACGAATCTGACAGCCAGAATAAAGGTACAGAAAATTGCGCCCGAACCTAACAGCAGAAAAAAGGTTTTTTCTCTTAACATTCTTGTTTCACTTTTGACTTTTCGGATGCCGGAAAAACCGTCTGTCGTCGCCGTTTCTTTAATTTTTCCCGAAAGTAACTATAAACGGCGTATTATAAATTTTACCAAATTTTTTCAAAGCTGAGTTCTATTTTACAACACTGTCGCTTTCGAGAATAAAATTTTCGACGGCTTTTTTGGAGGTATTTCAAACCGCTTTCATAATTTGACGAAATCCTGATAAAGCGTGTTATTATTTTCGTTGTTCTTTTATGCTCCCGTAGCTCAGTTGGATAGAGCAACAGCCTTCAAATAAATAGGAGCCTGTGCGGGGAATTAGTAACTTGCATAGTGGAGAGTGCTATATCGGTGAAACTCTAAGGGAAATGAAATTTCCTATGACAATACCGAGGGAATTTTTTGAATTTTTCAAAATCGATCTGTAGAGACTACACGCACTCAGACTGAAATGTCTAAGATATAGTCCAGACTTTCAACTTGTTTTTCTTTCGGGAAAACAGGGCTTGGGAAATCAAGTGAGGTAAGCTAAGCTGTGGGTCGCACGTTCGAGTCGTGCCGGGGGCATTTTCAATTTTTTGATTAAAGTAAGAAAGAGTGCTGATAAAAGCACTCTTTTCTTTTTCGATTGACAACGGCTAAATTTGATTTTTACCAATTAAGCGGTTAATTATTTTCGATTCGAGTGCGTTATTCGTCACGCGATTGCGCAAAAACTCCGGAGCTGACGGCAGCGGCATTTGAGCGAGTGGCAAAAAATCAAACTTCGAAAACGTAAAAATTTTTCAGAGAAATTTGATTCGCTCTGTGCTAAAAGCTGCCAGCTTCGTCAATAAATTGTAAAAATCGTTTTTTAGCTTGAACATAAACGACAAGATTTGTAATAATTAAAACTTCTTAGGTTGGATGTTCCCAACTTCAAAAGATTTTATAGTGGCTATAGTTCAGGGATTAGAACAAGAGAAATACTTTATGTGGTATGCTGAGTATGGAAAAAGTTTGCACAAAATGCTCGCTTAAAAAGGATTTGCTTTTGTTCCCGGCAAAAAAGAAAGCCAAGGACGGACATGCTTCTTGGTGTCGGGCGTGTTTTAAGGCGAATTGGGATGTGCGGTATCGTGAAAATCACCAGCATTATCGAGATAGTCATAACACGAGTCGCCGAAAAATTCGTGAGCAAAATGCACGAAAAGTCTTTGATTATCTAACACATCACCCTTGTGTAAATTGCGGAGAATCCGATCCTATCGTTTTGGAGTTTGACCATCGTGATAGAATCGAGAAATCCGAATGTATTTCAATATTAATTCTTAATTCGTCGTGGGAGCGAGTTGAGTTAGAGATTGAAAAATGTGATGTGCTTTGCGCTAATTGTCATCGGCGCAAATCTGCCGCCGAGTTTAATTACAAGCGGCACATTTTTGTCAATATATAAGTTTATGGCGGCTATAGTTCAGGGGTTAGAACGTCGGTTTGTGGAGCCGAATGTCGAGGGTTCAATTCCCTCTAGCCGCCCCATTTTTCCCAAGTTATATTAAAAAGTAAAAAGCAGTTCTGCCCTCACGCTTGAATTCGCTTGTCTTCATTTCTCGAAATATATAAAATCTTAAGTTTATTTCAGTTTGTTCCCGCGAGGATTATTCAATGATAAAAGCCGTCAAGTTAGTTTTATTTTCGTTATTCGCTTTTCTCTTTTTAGCTGATGTTTCCGTCGCACAGAAAACATCGGAAATTTACGCTAAAGGCGAATTGCTCGTTAAATATAAAAACGGGACGGCTTCGACAGCCGCTCGTTCGGTAAACTCGATTGTCGGCGCGAGCGTTTTGGAAGAATTTCCCGAACTCGGCTGGCAGAGAGTCAAGCTGCCCGAAAATTTGTCGGTTAATCAAGCCGCCGCATTTTACAAAGAAAGCGCGGAAATCGAAGCGGCACAGCCGAATTTTTATTACCGGCTACTTGCCGTGCCGAATGACGCACGATATGCGGAACTCTATGGATTGGCGAAAATTTCCGCGCCCGCCGCTTGGGATTTAACGACGGGCAGCCCAGATGTCGTTGTCGCCGACATTGATACCGGTGCCAGTTACAACCATCAAGACCTTTCGGCAAATATGTGGCGCAATCCGAATGAGACAGAAAACAACGGAATTGACGACGACGGCAACGGTTTTGTTGACGATTTTTACGGCTATGATTTTTTCTATAACGATTCAAATCCGATAGACGATGCGGGCGGACACGGAACGCACACGGCAGGAACAATCGGTGCGGTGGGCAATAATTCGGTGGGCGTGGTCGGCGTAAATTGGAACGTCAAAATTATGGCGATAAAAATTTACAGCCCGAACGGTGGCGACACGACTTCGGCAATGCTCATCAACGCTTATAATTATGTGCGGATGATGAAGAATCGCGGCGTGAACATTCGCGTTACCAATAATTCCTACGGCGGCTGCGGCGAAGCGTGCGGTTATGACCAGGCGACAAAAGACGCGCTCGATGCGATGGGAGATGCCGGAATCTTGAATGTTTTCGCTGCCGGCAACGCCGGTCAAAATATAGACGCGACTCCGTTCTATCCGGCAAGTTACACGAGTCCAAGCATTATGTCGGTTGCTTCTTCGACTTCAACCGACACGCGTTCGGGTTTTTCAAACTTCGGCGCGACGAGCGTTGACATCGCTGCGCCCGGCTCAGGAATTTTAAGCACATTTAATTCTTCAAACAGTGCTTACGCAACCTTTAGCGGAACTTCGATGGCTTCGCCGCACGGCGCAGGCGCGGCGGCACTTCTTTCCGCTTACAATCCGAATCTTTCGCCGTCTTCATTAAAAGCGACGCTGATGAATACGGTTGACCCGCTCGCGCAATGGAACGGCGTAGTCAAATCCGGCGGACGACTTAACGTTTCCCGCGCTTTGCAAAATCAAACCGTTTGCAGTTTTAGTTTTTCCCCTGCGGCGCTATCGTTTGACATTTTCGGCGGACAACGAACAATTAGCGTTACCGCTCCGCCGAACTGCGATTTTTCCGCCGTTAGTCAGGTGTCTTGGATTACCGTAACGAGCGGTAATCCGGGAAGCGGAAACACGATTATCACATTTTCGGTTGCCGCGAATATGAGTGGTCCGCCGCGCGCCGGAACAATTCAAATCGCCGGACAAGCTTTCCTCATCGCGCAAAACGGTTTTCAACCGCCGCTTCCGCTTCCGAATAATACCGCTGGTTTGGATTTTGACGGCGACCGAAAAACGGATTACTCGGCGATTCAGGATAACAATGGCGCGATGGTCTGGCATAATCAGCAAAGTACTGCGGGTTATTCGCCCTTCAGTTTTGGGTTATTCAATGATGATATTGCAGTTCCCAACGATTACGACGGCGACGGCAAATCCGATGTCGCAGTTTGGCGCAGTTCCAACGGCACGTTTTACGTTATGCAAAGTCAAAATAATACGTTTCAAGCCGTTCAATTTGGACAGACAGGTGATAATCCGACGGTTTCACAAGATTTTGACGGCGACCAAAAAGCGGATTTTGCCGTTACGCGCAAGGTGAACGGCAATCTCATTTGGTATGTCTCCGGCTCGACCGCCGGTCTCCGCACTGCTCAATTCGGCATCGAAAGCGATAAACCGTTGCGCGGCGATTTCGACGGCGACGGCAAATCCGATTACGCCGTTTATCGCCCGGCAAGTGCCTCGCCTGCCAACACTTTTTTTATTCAGAGAAGTTCAGATAGCAATTTGACGGCAACAACTTTCGGCAACTCCGCCACTGATAAAATTGTGCCTGCCGATTATGACGGCGACCGCAAAACCGACGTTGCAGTTTGGCGGACAACCAACGGAACTTGGTATTATCTGAAAAGTTCAGACGGAAGTTTTAGCTCTTTCCAATTCGGCAGAGCGGGAGATTTGCCGACACCGGGCGATTATGACGGCGACGGCAAAACGGATTTTGCCGTCTGGCGACCGAACGCCAATCCGAGTCAGACCGGCATATTTTATATACAAAAAAGTACGGCGGGCTTTTCGGCTTTCGGTTGGGGAAATTCGCAGATGAAAATTCCGGCTAACTCGATTTTACCCGAATAGTTTTTGATAAATTTTTTACTCGTCAAACTTTTAGGGCGGAGGCTGCGTCTAAAGTTTCGAGAATTTAGATTAAGCAGATTACCAAAAAGATTTTTACGCGAAAATTTCTTGCACTTGTCATCCGTTCAATAGTATATTTGACATTACTGTCTGTTTGAGATTAATTTTAACCAATACCTCTAACAAAACTTTTTAATCAGTGAGGATTTAAAAAATGAATAATATTTTAACCAAAAGCGGCAAACTTAGTGTGATTTTTGCCTGTGTTTTGCTTCTCGTTGTATCGGCTTCCGCCCAGCTTAGTTTGCGAAAAGCCTTAGATATCGATGCTGACGGCAAAGCTGATTTTTCAGTTTTCCGCCCGTCCAATAATGTTTGGTATATCAATAAAAGCGGCGGCGGCGGTTTTGTTTCTCAGCAATTTGGTTCTTCCAATACTGATTATCAAACTCCCGGCGATTATGACGGCGACGGCAAAGGCGACATTTCGGTTTGGCGCGATACGGACGGCGGCTGGTATCGTTTGAATAGTTCTAACAATACTTTTACCGGCGTAGCATTCGGCGTAACCGGCGATGAACCGGTTGCCAGAGATTACGACGGCGACGGCAAAACCGACCAAGCGGTTGCCCGTCGAAGCGGCGGCACGATGACATGGTTTGTTTTGAAAAGTACAAACGGAGCGTTGCAGGTTGCCCAATTTGGTTTGCAATCCGATTATACTGCACCCGGCGATTACGATGGCGACTTGAAATTTGATTTTGCCGTTCAACGACCCGGAGCTAACCCAACGGACCAAGCCACTTTTTATATTCTTCAAAGCACCAACGGCGGTTTGTCAACAATTCCTTGGGGAGCCAGCAACGATTTAGTTGTTCCCGGCGATTATGATGGCGACGGCAAAACCGATGTTGCTGTGGTTCGTGAAGGCACAACCGCCAATACGCCGCTTAATTGGTATATCCGCAGAAGTTCAAACGGTAGTTTGCAAGCAGTAGCTTTCGGGACAACCGGCACGGATTTGATCGTCCAAAACGATTATGACGGTGATGGTAAAGCCGACGTTGCCGTTTGGCGCGATACAACCGGATTTTTCTATTATTTAAGAAGCATCGATGGCGCATTAGTAGGATTTCAATGGGGCGCAACGAACGATTTTCCAGTCGCCAGCTACGACACACACTAATTTCTATTTAATGGTCAAATTAGAAAGGTTGAGGACTTCGATTGTCTTCAACCTTTTTGTTTATCCGTTATTTTGTAATAACCTGTTATTCATTTCCAATGGCAAATCTTTCCGATACAATCCGCGACAATTTTCCAAAAAAGAAAATTGTCATCGTCGGCGATTTGGTTGCCGACCAATTCCTTCGCGGCACGATTGCCCGCGTTTCGCGTGAAGCACCGGTTTTTATTCTTAAACACGACGAAACTGAAACTTTAGCCGGTGGCGCGGCAAACGCGGCGGTTAATGTCGCATCGCTCGGCGGACGGGCGATTTTAATCGGCATAATCGGAGAAGATTCAAACGGCGACGAGCTTCTTGGAAAACTTCGGCAATCAAAGGTTAATTGCGATTACATCATTTCAAGCAAAAATCATCGCACAACGACCAAAGTGCGCGTCCTTGCCGGACAGCATTATGCGCCGCGCCAGCAAGTTATTCGGATTGATTATGAAAATCAAGCAGCGACCGGCGAGGAGATGCAAAATAAATTAAAAGAAAATCTTTCGTCAGCCGCCCAGGTTGCCGATGCGATTATTATTTCCGATTATAATTACGGCGCAGCAAATTCTGAAACGGCGAAAATCGCCAAGCAAATCGCGGCTGACAAGAAAATTCCCTTATTGATTGATTCGCGTTTCAGTTTGAAGAATTTTAGCGGCGCGACGACTGCCACACCGAATCAGGAAGAAGTCGAGCAGATTTTGGGTGAAAATTTCACCGAGAAAGATTGCGTGAACCTTTGTGAAAATCTCGGTTTTGAATCTCTTCTCGTTACGCGCGGCAACCACGGAATGCTTTTGATTGAAAAAAACAAGCCGCCTTTGAGTCTTGAAGCTATCGGCGCAACCGAGCCCGTTGACGTAACCGGCGCGGGCGATACGGTGATTGCCGCTTACGCGCTCGGTTTGGCTTCGGGTTTGAGCTTTGCGGAGGCGGCTGGTTTGGCAAATCACGCCGGCGGAATCGTGGTGATGAAAAAAGGAACGGCTTCCGTCAGTGCAGATGAACTGTTAGAATCTCTGGCGAAAAATATAAACACAAAACATAAATTGCAAACTCTATGAACTCGACCGATTTTTTTGCACCGATTTTAGACCGAACGCGCCTCATCGCGCGGGTGGCGATTAACCGTCAGCGCGGAAAAAAAATAGTTTTGACTAACGGTTGTTTCGATTTTTTTCACGTCGGACACATTCGGTATTTAGCCGGCGCGAAAGCGTTGGGCGATTATTTAATCGTCGCCGTCAATTCCGACGACCAAGTGCGAAAATTAAAAGGCGCGAATCGTCCGCTAATTCCTGAAAGGGAACGCGCTGAAATCGTTTCGGCAATCAGATTTGTAGATTATGTAACGATTTTTCCAGAACCGACGGTTGAGGAGTTGATTCGCGCCCTGCGTCCCGATTTTCATGCCAAAGGTACGGATTACACAATCGAAACCGTGCCGGAACGCGCGGTCGTCGCCGAATGCGGCGGAAAAGTAATGATTGTCGGCGACCCGAAAAATCATTCGTCAACGGAATTGTTAAATAAAGTAGGCAGTTAGACAATTACGAATTTCAAATTACGAATTACGAATTAAAGAAGATTCCAATATTCGTAATTCGTAATTTGAAATTCGTAATTCAAAGAGATGTGGAACGCACGCACGAAAAACGAATTAATCATTGAAGTTTGGGAAAAACTCGACTGCGAATCAATCGGCGAACGGGAAATTGAAGCCATTGAATTGGTCGTCAGTGAAAAATTAGGTTCGAGCGCAGTCGAATCGCCGATGATCATCGCACGCCTTTTAGCCGACGAAGGTGCGGAGCTTCGCCACGCGGAAATTATGGAACTCGACGTTAAAAGGCGGCTCGAATCGCCTTACGACGCGATGTTTCGCAACATCTTAAAATTTTCCGACTTCAAACAAACGCTCCGCTCGCTTCGCCGACTCGAAAACTTACGCAAAAAATTTGTCGCCGAAGATGACCGCGAAGGTTTGCGCCTGATGCGCGAAATTGCGCTCAAGGGCAAACAACGCGCTCAGATGATTTCCAAAAATGAAAAAGTCGCGCCTGACAAACGCGCCCAGAAAATGGAAATTGCCGAATGGTTCACAATTTGGCTGCAAAGTCCCGAAGTTTTTGAAAATTGGGTTGTATTGCGGCAGAATTCGACTGATTTTACAAAGCGTTTTGAAGAGAAGGAAAGCTGAAACAAATTTTCAATCTCCAAAATTACTACGGATGCGTCATTTCTTCCGGCTTGACTAACTCATCAAATTTCTCGCTCGTCAATAGTCCAAGTTCAATTGCCGATTCCTTCAAACTCGTTCCTTTCTTATGGGCGTTTTTCGCAATTTTTGAAGCATTATCGTAACCGATATATTGATTCAAAGCGGTAACGAGCATCAAGGAATCTTGCAGATATTTATCAATCTGCGGACGATTGAGTTCGATGCCGTTGATGCAGAACTCGACAAAGCCGATGGACGCATCGTGAAGCAGATGAACTGAATGCAAAAAGTTGTGAATCATCACCGGTTTGAAAACATTGAGTTCAAAATTTCCTTGCGAGCCGGCAAAACCGATTGCCGCATCATTTCCCAAAACCTGCGCGGCAACCATTGTCATTGCTTCCGATTGAGTCGGATTAACTTTGCCCGGCATAATTGAACTGCCCGGCTCGTTTTCCGGCAAAGAAATTTCGCCGATTCCGCAACGCGGACCGGAAGCCAGCCAGCGAATGTCATTGGCAATTTTCATCAAACTGCAAGCGAGAGTTTTCAGCGCGCCGGAAGCGAAGACGATTTCGTCGTGCGCCGACAAAGCCGCAAATTTATTCGGATGCGCTTTGAACGGCAAGCCGGTAATTTCAGCAATTTGTTTAGCGGCGCGTTCCGCAAATTCGGGATGTGAATTCAAACCCGTGCCGACGGCAGTTCCGCCGATTGCCAAATCATAAAGTCCCGTCAAAACTAATTTCAATCTTTCGATGTCGCGTTCAATCAAACTCGCCCAGCCGCCGAATTCCTGTCCGACTGTAAGCGGCGTTGCATCTTGCAAATGCGTTCTGCCGATTTTCACAACGTCAGCAAATTCTTTGGCTTTCGCGTCAATCGCGTCGTGAACCGTTTGAATTTGCGGAATGAGAGCGTTCACCGTTTCGGCGGCGGCAATATACATCGCCGTCGGAAAAGTGTCATTCGACGACTGCGACATATTTACATCGTCGTTCGGGTGAACCGGCGTTTTGCTTCCCATCTCGCCGCCCGCGATTTCGATAGCGCGATTCGAGATAACTTCATTGGCATTCATATTCGTCTGCGTTCCCGAACCGGTCTGCCACACCCGAAGCGGAAAATGCGCGTCGAGTTTGCCGTCAATTACTTCGTTTGCCGCGCGGATGATTAAATCGGTTTTGTCGAGCGTCATTTTCTCTGATTTCAACTGATGATTAACAATCGCGGCGGCTTTTTTCAAAATGCCGAGAGAGCGAATCATCTCGCGCGGCATCGTATCGAAGCCGATGTTGAAATGATGCAAACTGCGCTCGGTTTGTGCGCCCCAATACTTGTCCGACGCGACTTCAATCTCGCCCATCGAATCGGTTTCAATTCGCGTTTTTATCTGGTCGGTCGTCTGTTCCTTTACTGGTTCTACCGGCATATAATTTCCTCTCTAAACTTAGAATAAAAAGCACTCGATTAAAATTGAAACTAAAAGTATAAAATTTACAATTTCAGCTTTTCCCGATTATAATACGCTAACGACAAGTTATAAAAACTGGTAATCAATGCGAATCTTGTTAAGCTGTTTTGTCTCACCAAAAGTATGAAAGCCTTGACAAAGATAAATCACCTCTTAAACTTCTCGCTTCAAATTTGGTTTGGCGGTCTGTTAATCGGAATTTTTTGTGTCCTGGACGTGTATGCCGACAAATATCATTTCGATTCGCGGGACACGGACAGCGGGCTGCCGCAAAACAGTGTCAAGGCGATTTTACAGACACGCGACGGTTATTTGTGGTTCACCACGCTCGACGGCGCAGTGCGTTACGACGGCGCGAAATTTACCGTTTTCAACACGACAAATTCGCCGGGCATCCGCAGCAATCGTTTTGCGAATTTGTATGAAAGCGCGGACGGTACGTTGTGGCTCGGCACCGAAGACGGCGGCTTGACCCGTTATCAAAACGGTGAGTTTCATACGTTTAGCACAGACGAAGGCTTGCCCAATAACCTTGTCAAGTCTATCGCCGGAGACGAAAACGGGGAGTTATTGGTAGGGACTAATACAGTCGGGAGACTGAAAAATGACACTTTTGAAACTCTTTTCAAACAACCGCACCCGGATCGAACATATTTCGGAAAATCTCCTAATGGGTTATGGTTTTGGGACAATACGGCATATTACCGCCTTAAAAACGGCAGTTTAGAATCACATCCGACCGGCGGCGCGCTGAACAGCGAATACACGAGCGTGATTTTTGAAGACCGCGCCGGCGACCTCTGGATTGGGAGGCGAGACGGCGGTTTGTATAAGTTGAAAGGCGGAGACTTTCATTCGCCTGTGCAGTATTTTCCGCTGCAGCAAAACTTCACGTCGGCTTTCCAGGATCGTCAAGGTCAGATGTGGTTCGGTACGGCAAGCGGCGCTTTGTACGTTCTGCAAAACGAAAGATTCGTCGAATTGATAAAACCGCAGGAAAGTTCTACGAGCGATGCGGTTGCCGGTAACGGCATTATCGCAATTTATCAAGACCGTGAAGGAACAATTTGGTGCGGCACTTTCGCGCGTGGTCTGAAACAGTTAAATCGAGAAATTATCACAGTTTTAACAACCACTGACGGGCTGGTCAGCGGTAATTTATCCGCGATTCTGGAAATGAGCGCGGGCGAGATTTGGATTGCCGCAAATAATGTGAGCCGCTATAAAGACGGTAAATTTACCAACTACGCCGAATCGAAAGCGGCGTTAGCGCTTGCCGAAGACCGCGAAGGCGCTTTGTGGATCGGCGGGATTGACGGCTTGCTTGGCTTCAAAGACGAAAAATTTACCGACTTCGACGAACCGATCACAAAACTTTTAGGCATAAATTTCGAAATCTACGACATTCACCCGGACAGAGCCGGAAATCTTTGGTTTGGAACCAATAAAGGTTTGATTCGTCTCGGCAGCGACGGCGCGACGAAACTTTTTACGACGCGTGACGGGTTAGCGGGCGACAATGTGAAAATTATCTACGAAAACGGGAATGGTGATTTGTGGATTGGAACTTACGGCGGATTGTCGCGCTTTGACGGCGAATCTTTTGTCAATTACACCGAGCAGAACGGTTTGTCCGGCAACCGCGTCCGCAGTATTTATGAAGATGCGAGCGGCACGTTTTGGATCGGGACTTACGACAGAGGACTGAATCGCTTCCGGGACGGAAAATTCACCGATTACACGACTGCGGACGGGCTTTTCAACGACGGCGTTTTTCAGATTCTTGAAGACGAGCGCGGCAATTTGTGGATGAGTTCCAATCGCGGCATTTACCGCGTCGCTAAAAGTCAGCTCGAAGATTTTGCGGCGGGAAAAATTAACGTTGTTACGTCAGTCGCTTACGGCAAACAGGACGGCTTGCTCAATACGGAATGCAACGGCGGAACACAACCGGCAGGCGTTAAAACCAAAGACGGGCGGCTCTGGTTTCCGACACAGGACGGCGCTGCCGTCATTGATCCGGAAGATGTTCCGATCAATCCGCTGCCGCCGCCGGTCGTCATCGAATCGGCGATGATTGACCGTCAAAGCGCGGCTTTCGGCGACAAACTCGAAATCGCGCCGGGCAAAAACGATTTGCAAATAAATTACACCGGTTTGAGCTTTGTTAAGCCGGAACAAGTCCGGTTTCGGTATAAGCTCGAAGGCTTAAACGACGATTGGATTGAAGCCGGAAACCGCCGCGCGGCTTATTATTCTTACGTTCCGCCGGGCGAGTATAAATTTCGGGTTATCGCGGCGAACAGCGACGGCGTTTGGAACGAGAGCGGCGCGATGATTCGCGTCGTTGTGCAGCCGCCTTTTTGGAGAACGTGGTGGTTCGCGGCGGCGCTCGCCCTCTCGTTCGTCGGTCTCGGCTTTTTGATTTACAACCGCCGCGTCGCCGTTCTCAAACGGGCGCACCACGTTCAGGAAGCGTTTTCACGCCGCCTCATCGAATCGCAGGAACAGGAACGCAAACGCATCGCCGCCGAACTGCACGACGGTTTGGGGCAAAGCCTTGTGATTATCAAAAACCGCGCCGTTTTGAGTTTGACCGCGCGGGAAAATTACGAACGCGCCTTCGAGCAGTTGGACGAAATCGCGGACGCGGCGACCGAAGCGTTAAACGAAGTCAAGGAAATCACATACAATCTGCGCCCGTATCAGCTCGACCGTTTGGGTTTGACCAAAGCGATTGAATCGATGCTGCGCCGCGCGTCGTCCGACGCGACCGAATTCAGCTTTGAAATCAATTCGATTGACGGCGCGTTTCCCGAAGATTCGGAAATCAACGTCTATCGCATCGTGCAGGAAAGCGTCAACAACATCATCAAACACGCGGATGCAAGCCTTGCGAAAATCCGTATTGAAAGACGCGAGCGAACGGTTGAAATTACAATTGAAGACAACGGCAAAGGCTTCGACACGGAAAAAACTCGCGCCAATGGCGGCGGTTTCGGTCTGCTCGGCATTGCCGAACGCGCGCGAATGTTTGAGGGCGAGTTTGAGGTTCATTCAACCGTCGGACAAGGAACGGTTAGCAGCATCAAACTTCCGGCGAATGAAAGCTAAAAGTATGTTGCGACGATTTTAATCATCGCGCATTTGACTGACAGAAAAGGTTTTTGCCATTTAGAAAAATGAATCAAATAACTTTAATCATCGCCGACGACCATCCGATTGTTCGGCAAGGTTTAAGGCAGGCTATCGAAGCCGATGCCGCGTTAAAAGTCTTGACGGAAGCGGGTGACGGACGCGCCGCGCTCGAAGCAATCGAAAAATACCAGCCGCAAGTCGCTGTGCTGGATATTGATATGCCGCTGATGGACGGCTTCGCGGTCGCCCGCGCCGTGCGAGAAAAGAAGTTGAATGTTGAAATGGTTTTTCTGACGATTCTACGCGACGAAGATATGGTCAACGAAGCGGTTAATTTAGGCGTCAAAGGCTACGTTTTAAAAGACAGCGCCTTGACGGATATTGTAAGCTGCATCAAATCAGTCGCCGGAGGACGACATTACGCGAGTTCCGCTCTAACGTCATATCTCGTCAAACGCAGCAGCCGCGCCGCCGCTTTGACCGAGGAAAAAACCGGCATCAAAGACCTCACACCGACCGAACGCCGCGTTCTCAAACTCATTGCCGAATACAAAACCAGCAAAGAAATCGCCGATGAGCTTTTCATCAGTTACCGCACGGTCGAAACGCACCGCGCCAACATCTGCCAGAAACTCGACTTGCGCGGCAGTCACGTTCTGATAAAATTCGCTCTCGCCCACAAATCCGAGCTGCTTTGAGTCAAATAAACAATTGATTTCCAACACTAATCATTCGCGCCGAATCGCCAATCAATCCTAATCAAAAAGCCGCAAGTTTTGACGCTCACGGCTTTTCTTTGGAAGGTGAAATAAGTTCAGATAAAGTAAAAATGATTTATCTAAGACTATTGGCTGACGGTGCAAGGACCGACTGTGTCGCCATGAGCTAAATGAGCATCTAATGCACCTTGACTACCGACCATTATTGTCCTTTGTCCACTCGAGCCGTTATTTCTATGACATACGGGTGCGGGAAAAGCTGCCGGTGCAGCAACTACCGTACAATTAGTATTTAAATTAATTTCGGTACTGCCATATAAAGCACCACCGTCCACAAGGTTGAAAGTATATTGGTTAATCCCTGCTGTTAACTGGCTGCTGATATTTATTGGAGCAATTGAACTATACAATGCACCCGAGAAAGCATCTATCGGGTATCCGTATCCTGCATACGCAAAAGCAAGGTCTGTTACCCCGCTAAAACAACCTCCTCCATTTGGACAAATATTTGTGCCATTAACCGTCACATTATCGTCAACAGTTAAATTGCCACCATTTGCACCTGAAATGGTTCCAGTCGGATTGACCGGGCAACTTAAATACACTGAAGTTGTGCCAAAGGTATACGGACTCGTTGAACTTGTTCCCGAAGGACTATAGTTAAGAGCAACCGGGTCAAACAATTTAATCGTCGTCTGAGCGAAAACCGCCGGCGTAATTGCCAATACACAAAACATCACTAACATCATTCTAATCATATTTCTGTTCATTGAATAAACTCCTCTTGGTTTAGGGATGAATTGCCTTAGGATATTTTCTATCGCCCCATCCGTTTCAAGCGATAGTCTAATCTTTGCTGATTAACTGTTCAGTTACCTAGTCCTATTTACTAATGCATGAAAAAGGTAGAAAACTTATATGTAATTCTTAAAATATTTTTCTTTTTATTATTAAGAACTCTTTTTTCGTACCGCTTCTCAATAATTTCTGCCGCCTTTCTCAATCTTTTCTGAATTCGTCAGGCGTTTGATAACCGAGACTGCTGTACGGTCGTTCACTGTTATAGAAGTGTGTTAAGCCCGCAATCAAACAAATATGAATGTTTTAGTCTTGAATCAAATATAAATCTGTCAGAGGGAAATGAAAATCCGTGTGTCCACGTAATTTGCCTACGTGGAAATACGTATTTTTGAAGCGAGTTAGCAAATTGTATTTTTTATCTTTACAAAGAATAGCTCTGCAGATAACTCTCCGCCATCGTTCCAGACCAATCTTCTACGCTATCGACAGCGACCCGTAAAGGGTTTTTATGCAGAGCGTACTTTGTATTTCAACAATTCAATTGCAAGTAGATTAGCCTGCAAATTACATCTTTTCGTAGGATTTCGTATCTTTAATTGGTTTTGAAAGAGAATGGTAAGTGAAAAGGTTAATTAATCACTCCAGCAGAAAGATAGAAAAAGCCGTGAGCGTTAAAACCTTGAAGCTTTTTACTTCTCCTTAGCTAACAGTACAGCAGGGAACAATATCCAAAGCAGACTTTGCTAACGCTCTAAATAAACTGCGGAACATCTGCTTATGGTAGATACCGCAATTATAATGTTTTGATAGGTTAAACTTTGTCGCTGCGCAGGTAGCTACAAAACTTATCATATAAAAAATATAAAAATGAACGAAACAAAACTTTAAGAATTTTGTTTCGTTCATTTTCCGTCGTAAAGTGTTTTAATAAATCCGACTGATTTGCAAGTTTTAATGGTTTTAGAGTAGATGTGTAATCCGGTATGGAATAAAAAGGGTTAGGATGTGCTGACACTTTGAAGCGTTTATCTAATAAAGAAAACTTGATTGATGTCCGACAAATTTTCGACGGACACTGAAAATTTCGATGCGCGAAAGCAAGCAAAGTCGGTCGAAACACTTGTCCGTCAGATTCTTTATAAACAGCATCAAACCAGCCAAGCGCGGCGCCACGCTCGGCGAATTCGGTTTGTATTTGTTTCGTCCGTTCCCGCGCATTGTGTGTGTTTCAAAACTCATAAATTTATGATTCAGTCGGCACATTCGCTTCTTTCCAAGCCGTCCAGCCGCCGGTCATTGAGTAAACATTCGTGTAACCCATTTTTTGCAAATTATCCGCCGCTAGCGCCGAGCGATAACCGCCGCCGCAATATAAGATAAGTTCCGCATTTTTATCGGGAAACTTTCCGACAATATCGCGTTCGATAATTCCGCGTCCCAAGTGAACCGCGCCTTCAGCGTGTCCATCATTCCATTCGTTGTCTTCGCGCACGTCAATTAAATTCGCGCCGTTTTCGATTCTTTTCAAGGTTTCTTCAACTGAAACTTCCCTGACGCGGCTTCGCGCATCTTCGGCAATTTCCAAAAACTCCTTTGTGTGTTCCATAGTTTTTACAGTTTAATGCAAGTTTTTGCTCTTAACTAGCTTGAAACGGTTTAAGTTCCTATAATATCTTTTTTAGCATTCAAAAATAAATTTAATAAACGAGGGTAAAATATTGGCAGAACAATTTGACGTAACAATTATCGGTTCGGGTCCGGGCGGCTATGTCGCGGCGGTTCGCGCCGGACAATTAGGTTTGAAAGTGGCGATTGTCGAAAAAGAAAAAGAAGCGCGTTTGGGCGGCACGTGCGGCTTGCGCGGCTGTATTCCCACCAAAGCTCTTTTGCAATCGGCGCATCTTTACGAAAAAGCAGGACATTTCGAGCAGTTCGGTTTGAAGGTCGAAGGTTTGAGCTACGATTTTGAAAAGGTTCAAAAATATAAAAACGATGTGGTGGCGAAAAACTCGGCGGGCGTTACTTATTTGATGAAAAAAAACGGCGCAAAAGTTTTCAACGGCTTCGGCAAAATCACGGGTAAAGGCAAAGTCGAAATTACACTTGACGGCGGCAAAACGGAAACTATTGAGACGAAAAACATCATCATCGCCACCGGCTCGGTCGTGCGCCCGATTCCGGGTTTTGAAACCGACGGCAAACAGGTCGTCAACTCCGACCAGATTTTAGAATTAAACCGAGTTCCGAAATCAATGTTGGTCTTAGGTTCAGGCGCGGTCGGCGTCGAGTTCGCTTCCGTGTATTCGCGCTTCGGCTGCGAAACGACCGTCATCGAATTGATGGATAAAATCGTGCCGCTCGAAGACGCGGAAGTCTCAAAAGAATTACAAAGAGTTTTCAAAAAGCGCGGCATCAATTGTCTGACTGGCTTGAAAATGGACAAACTCGACAAATCGAAAAAGGGCGTAAAAGTTTCGGGCAAAGATGCGAAAGGCGCGGACGTTTCGCTCGAAGCCGAAATGCTGCTCGTCGCCATCGGCAGAATGCCTTACATTGAAAACTTAGGCTTGGAAAACACAAAAGTCGTCGTCAACCCGCGCGGCACAATCAAAGTCAACGAATTTTGCGAAACCGACGAGCCGAACGTCTTCGCCATCGGCGACGTAATTGACACGGCTTGGCTCGCGCATCTCGCCAGTAAAGAAGGTATCTTGGTGGTCGAAAAGCTAGCGGGCAAAAAAGTCGAGCCAATTAATATGCGCCTCGTCCCGAACTGCACATATTGCGACCCCGAAGTTGCATCAGTCGGCTTGACCGAAGCGAAAGCACGCGAAGAAGGCTACGACGTAAAAGTCGGCAAATTCCCGTTCTCGGCATCTGGCAAAGCGCGAATCTTAGGCGAAACCGATGGCTTCGTAAAAGTCGTCTCAGAGAAAAAATACGACGAAGTTCTCGGCGTTCACATCATCGGACCGCATGCGACGGAGTTATTAGCCGAAGCCTGCGTCGCAATGGCTTTAGAAACAACTGCGGATGAACTTGGCAGAACGATTCACGCGCACCCAACCGTCAGCGAGTCAGTGATGGAAGCAGCGGAAGGCGTTCACGATTTGACGATTCATATGTAGAAAAGTGGTCAATAGTCAGTGGTGCGAAGCGGGGCGGTCAGTCGGATTGAAAGATTCGATTGACCGCCATTTTTACATAGATGGAGAATTTCAGAATTAGAAAAGAAGCGCGGCGTTTAGCTGAAGAACTACTCACGCAAGCCAGAGAAAACGAACTAAAAATTACCGCCGATTTGCAGAAAATTGCCTCCGAAGTTGATGCAAAAATCATCAGCTTGGAAAATAGATTTAAAACAGAAGAATCTTTAGTAAGAGATTCCGCAAAACAGAATCTGGAACGCTTGGGAAAACGCGGAAACGACAAAAGACACGGGTTACAGAGGCATCAACATCACGGTAATTTCTTCACAAAAACAACGATTTGAATTACAATTTCACACGGCGGAGAGTTTTCGGCTAAAAACCGAAACGCATCATTTATACGAAGAATTGCGAAACTTAAAAACTTCCGACGAGCGAAGAGCGGAAATCATCAAAGAGATATTGAAATCAGCGAAACAAGTCGAACGCCCGGAAGGAATTTAATTATGGAATATGTAATCTTAAAAGACGAAGAAACAGGCAACATCGAGAAAATCGGACGCTTTCGGAAAAACGGAATCGCCGAGCAGTTTTGCGAAGACCATTGGGAAAGCGACGCTTCCCTTTATAGCTTGCAATTTGATGGACTTCTTGAAAATATCTCCGAAGCCGAAACCGCCAAAATAATTGCTCAACAAAGCCGCGAAAAAATTGCCGTGTAAATTTTTAGTAGTTTCAGAGGAAATTATATGAGCAAATTAACTTTGGCATCCTACGGCATCAATGAGGCGGAGTTTAATCGCCAAGTACGGGAAGGCATCAAGCGCGGTAAGGAATCCGAAAAACGCAAGCCGCGAGCCGTTGCGGTCAAACACGAAAACGAACGAACTTTCGTCGAATTGGCGACAGACTGGAGTTTCAGCTTTGACCCGCGAGTCTTTTCCGAATTGAAAAATGCTTCGGAAAAGGATTTGGAGCAAGTGAAGATTTGGGGACAAGGCTACACGCTCGAATGGACGAATCTGGACGCGCACATCGGCATTGGCGCGATTATGCTAAAACTAATCGGTGAAAAATATCTTGCTTCGGAACTAAACCGCCAGCGCACACAATCGAAAAGAGCAGCTTTATGATTTTCGCAAGATTTATAAATGACCACGATTAACAAAAAAATCCCAGATACGTTGTTTCACCAAGTCAAGACAATTGCCGAAGACGAAGAAATGACGCTTGACCAATTTATTGGACTGGCGTTGGCAAGCCAAATTTCGAGCTGGAATGTCGGTAAAACTTTTGCCAAACGTGCCGCCAAAGGCGATTGGGAAAAAGCCCGCGAAACTTTAGCCAAAGCACCTGATGTTGAAACGGAAGATTACGATAAACTTTAATCTATGAAAAAACCATTACTTACGTTAGCAGTTACATTGGTCATTTGTTCTATCGGTTTTTTAGGATGTGTCAAATCAGAAATTTCAAATTTGAATAATTCGGCATCAAATCAATTTGCTAACAATAAACAAATCTTAGAAGTTCCAAATGTTAAAGTTGATTTACCTTTGCAGAATGTCGCCTCCAATTTTCAGAAAAAACTAGAATACTATAACGGTAATCTAATTTCTTTAACTTTAATAAACGGAAATATAAATGCAGAATGGAATTCAAAAAAATGTGATTGGTTCAAAGAAGAATTTATTGATTTAGCGATAAGTATCAATCGAGGATATACAAATCCTATAAAAGGTATTACTGCTCGGCGAACTTGTGATTCAGACACGAGAAAATTTTCTACAAGCGGAGATAAATTTGAGAAATATAAGTCTGGGCAAATAAGCGATTCACAATTTACAAAAGGGATTAAATAAAACTGTGATTAAATCGTTCAAAGATTCTGAAACCGAGAAAATCTACAATCTCAAAAGTCTAACCAAATTTGGCATCTAAAGTTTTGAAATCAATTTGTCATACTCGGCGTGTGAGCCAATCCAAAACCAAATCATAGTTTCATCTTGCTTTACGTCGACAACCTCTTTTGCACTCCCGACAAACAAATATAAATGCGATAATCTTTTTGATACTAATTTATTTTTGTCGTTTCTTTAAATATTATTTCTACCATAAATATTCCAAATACGTGCGCATCAATCAACGGGCGTGATTTTCCATTCGCGGTTTTTTGTTTATAATCAACCTTTTTATGAAAACCACGCAGACATCTTACCCGCGCAATAAAATCAAAATTCTGCTGCTCGAAAACATTTCCGATTCGGCGGTCGAAGAATTAAAACAAAGCGGATACGCGGAAATAAGGCGACTTTCGGGCGCATTGAGCGAAGCGGATTTAATCAGAGAAATAAAAGGCGTTCACATTTTGGGCATTAGGTCGAAAACGCAGATTACCGAAAACGTCATCGAAAAAGCCGACAAACTGCTGGCAATCGGCGCGTTTTGCATCGGCATTAACCAAATAAATCTAAAAGCTGCGACGAGACGAGGCATCGCCGTTTTCAACGCGCCGTATTCAAACACGCGCTCGGTCGCCGAATTGGTTATCGGTTTGTGCGTGATGCTTATTCGCAAAATCGCGGATAAAAACACGGCGGCGCACGCAGGCGTTTGGCTCAAAGAAGCAAAAGGCTCTTTTGAACTGCGCGGCAAAACTTTGGGAATCATCGGCTATGGAAATATCGGTTCGCAGGTTTCTGTAATGGCAGAATCCTTGGGAATGAACGTCGTTTATTACGACGTTTTGACGAAACTACCGCACGGCAACGCCAAACAAATTCGTAAATTGGAAGACTTATTAAAACAATCAAACATCGTAACTCTGCACGTGCCGTCAGATGCGACAACGCGCAGTATGATGAATGAAGAAACTCTCTCCCTAATGCCGAAGGGCAGCATTTTAATCAACTACAGTCGTGGCGATGTAATTAATCTGGACGCCTTGCGAATATACATCGAAAGCGGCAGAATCGTCGGCGCGGCGGTTGACGTTTTTCCCGTCGAACCCGAACGAAACGGCGACGAATTTTCGTCCGTTCTGCAAAATTTGCCGAATGTCATTTTAACGCCGCACATCGGCGGCTCAACCGAGGAAGCGCAGGCGAACATCGGTTTGGACGTATCGGCGAAACTGATAAATTATCTCGAACTCGGCACGTCGAACGGCTCGCACACTGTTCCCGAGCTTAGTTTGCCGCCGCAAGCCGAAACGCATCGCATTCTGCATATTCACGAAAATATTCCGGGCGTTTTGGGTGAGATAAACTCTAAAATGTCAGAGCGCGGTATCAATATCTTGGCTCAATACCTAAAAACAAACGATGCTATCGGCTATGTGATTTTGGATATTGATACTGGACTGTCACAAAAAGCGTTTGAGATTCTGCGGGAAGTCAAAGGAACGATAAAAACCCGAATGGTTTATTAAACAGAATGTGGAGCAGTTTATGAAAATAATTATTCCGGGCGGAAACGGACAAGTCGGCACAATTTTAGCGCGGTCGTTTCACGCCGACGGACACGAAATTGTGATTCTCAGTCGAAAAGCAGAAAAGTCCGATTGGCGAACTGTAGAATGGGACGCGGAAACGCTTGGGCTGTGGGCAAAGGAATTTGAAAATGCCGATGTCGTTATTAATCTTGCCGGACGTAATGTAAATTGCCGCTATACGGACGAAAACCGTCGTGAAATTATGGATTCGCGCGTGAAATCTACGAAGATTGTCGGAGAAGCGATTGCTAAAGCGACGAAGCCGCCGAAAGTTTGGCTGCAAGCCTCGACCGCGACAATTTATGCACATCGTTTTGACGCGCCGAATGATGAAATAACTGGCATCATCGGGGGCAATGAACCGACTGCGCCGGACACCTGGAATTTTAGTATTGATGTCGCCAAATCTTGGGAACGCGCGGCAGATGAAACCGATACGTCGCGCACACGAAAAGTTTTGCTGCGTTCGGCGATGACGATGAGCCCTGATAAAGGCGGAATTTTTGATGTTCTGCTCGGACTTGTCCGGCGCGGTTTAGGCGGAACTTCCGGCGACGGCAAACAATATCTTTCGTGGATTCACGACGCGGATTTTATCCGAGCAATTTATTGGCTTATCGAACACGAAGAACTTTCGAGCGCAGTCAATATTTCTGCCCCGAATCCTTTGCCGAACGCTGAATTTATGCGAATTCTGCGCCAAAAGTGGGGAATTTCTTTCGGACTTCCGGCGACGAAATTGATGCTCGAAGTCGGTGCGATTTTTATGCGGACGGAAACGGAATTAGTTTTGAAGAGCCGCCGCGTCGTGCCGACTCGTCTTCTCGAATCAGGATTCGAGTTTGAGTTTTCCGACTGGGAAAGCGCGGCGCAAAATCTTTGCCAAAGATGGCGCAGCGAAAACGGATAATTCAGCGTAATTCGCGTTTGAGAATTTTGCCCGTCGCGGTCATCGGCAGAGTTTCCCGAAACTCGACAAGGCGCGGATATTTGTAACTCGCCATATTCGTTTTGCACCATTCGACAATTTCGTTTTCGGTTGCAATCGCTCCGCCTTTCTTGACAATGAAGGCTTTGATTTCTTCGCCGTATTCATCGTGCGGAACGCCGATAACGGCGCACAGGGAAACGGCTTCGTGCGTCATCAAAACTTCTTCGAGTTCGCGCGGATAGACGTTAAAGCCGCCGCGCAAAATCATATCTTTAACGCGGTCGGCAATATACAAAAAACCGTCCGTGTCGAATCGTCCGATGTCGCCCGAATAAAACCAGCCGTCTTTTATCGCCGCTTCCGTCGCTTCTGGTTTTTTGTAATAGCCTTTCATAATGTTGTGTCCGCGAATGACGATTTCGCCCAAGTCGCCGACGGGAACGTCCGCGCCGTTTTCGTCCACGACCCGCACCTGAACGCCCCAGACGGGAAAGCCGACCGAACCTGCTCGCGAATTCGCCGCTCGGTTGAAAACAGCGACGGGCGAAGTCTCCGAAAGCCCGTAGCCTTCCATAATTTTCGTGTTAAATTTCGCCTCGAAATTGCGCAGAACTTCAAGCGGCAAGGGCGAACCGCCCGCGTGACAAGTGGCTAAATTAGCGGCGATTTTCGCTAAATCGAATCGGTCTGCCTCCGCGTAATTGAGCAACGCCCAATACATCGTCGGCACGCCCGCGAAAATCGTCACATCGTTTTTTTCCATTTCAGAGAGCGCGGCTTCGGGCGTGAAACGCGGCAGCAGATTCAAAGTCGCGCCGTTGTAAAAACCCGAATTCATCTGCACGCTCTGCCCGAACGAATGAAAAAGCGGCAAAGTTAAAAGATGCGTGTCAAAACCGCGCCGCGCATCGTAAATGCCGAACAGCCGCGCGTTTAGAATCATATTTATATGTGTCAGTTCCGCGCCTTTCGGCTGTCCCGTTGTGCCTGAGGTGTAGAGTATAACGGCGGTATCGTCGGCTTGCGTGTCAACCGAATCGAATTTTGTCGGCTGATTTTGAGTAAACTCGGCGAAAGTGTTTGTATTTTCAAACGGCGATTTTTCAGTTGGATTCGCGCCAATCAAAATAAATTTTTCGCACGTTTCGGTTTGCGAAAAACCTTCAAAACCAAATTCGCCCATCGGCAAATCTGCCGTGCCTTGAAAACAGAAAAAAGCACGCGCGTCGGAATTGCTGAGGTGATAAGCGATTTCGCGCCCTTTAAGCAGAACATTGAGCGGCACGACGACCGCGCCCATTTTCAAAATGCCGTAATAAATGATTGGAAAGAACGGCAGATTTGGACACGACAGCGCGATTTTGTCGCCTTTTCCGATTCCCAAATCGCGCAAAGCATTGGCGACTTGGTTGGCTTTCGCGTTCGTTTCGGCGTAAGTAAGGCGAGCGTCGCCGCAGATAACGGCGCATCTTTCAGGCACATTACGTGCGCTGTCTTCGAGTAGAATCGCTAGATTTAACATAATTCTTAGAATGGATAATGGATAATTGAAATCTTTGCAATTAAATGGATGAATAGAGGCACTTAAAGATTCTAAATTTTCCGCCTTATAATTTTTCATTATCCATTATCCATTATCCATTATCTATCGTTTTCGGCATCGAACGATTGATTATTTTTTCAAAATCCGTTCCGACGGGCAGCGTTCCGAAACTCAAATAATTTTCCGTCAAACGAGAATTGCAAAAAGCATCGCCGACAAAATTCGGCGCATTTTTCAATAAAACCGACGCTTGCAAAGCCAACGCCAATCGCTCGACCACGCGCCGCGCCCGAAATTCCAAATCATTAACATTAAGCAATTCCTTTTCAATGCCGCAAATAAAATTATCAAAATTTTTATTCGCGCCGCTCGCGGATTTTATTTCATTGAGCAACGCTTCAACGCTCTGCGGCTCTTTCTGCATCGAGCGCAAAACGTCCAGACACTGCACATTGCCCGAACCTTCCCAAATCGAATTGATGGGAACATCGCGGTAAAGTCGCGGCAAAACCGATTCTTCGACGTAGCCGTTGCCGCCCAAAACTTCCATCGCTTCGGAAGCGGCAAAGACTGCGCGTTTGCAAATCCAAAACTTGCCGATTGCCGTTGCGATTCGCGTGAAAAGTTTGGCTTGTTCGTCGTTCGCGGATTCATCAAAACCACGCGCCAGACGAAAAGCGAGTGCGGTCGCCGCTTCGGATTCGAGACACAAATCAGCCAAAACATTTTGCATCAAAGGTTGCTTGATGAGCAATTTACCAAATGCCGAACGATACGCGCAATGATGCAGACTTTCAGCAACCGCACGGCGCAGAGTTGCCGCCGAACCGACTGCACAATCGAGCCGCGTGTGACGCACCATTTCCATAATGTTTGCTACGCCGCGCCCTTCTTCGCCAATGATTTGTGCGTAAGCCGCGTGAAATTCAACTTCGCTCGAAGCATTTGATTTATTGCCGAGTTTGTCCTTTAAACGCGAGATGTGAAAAGCATTTCTCGCGCCGTCGGTTTTGAATCGCGGCAGAAGAAAACACGAAATGCCTCGTTCGGTTTGCGCCAAAACCAGAAAAGCATCGCACATCGGCGCACTGCAAAACCATTTTCTGCCTGTGATTTCATATTCTCCGCTGCCAATTTTTCGGGCGCGAGTTAGATTAGCGCGAACGTCGCTTCCGCCTTGCGGTTCGGTCATCGCCATTCCGAAAGTCGCGCCGCGTTTTTCCGACGCAGGAATAAATCGCGGGTCATATTCATTCGATAAAATTCGCGGAAGCCATTCATCGGCAATTTCGGGTTGGATTTTCAGAGACGGCACGACGGCGAAGGTCATCGTCAGCGGACAACTCGTGCCTTCGTCAACTTGCTGTTTCAAAAAAGCCAACGCGTTTCGGGCAACATACGCGCCCGCGTGTTCACTCGTCCAACTCAAACTGTGCGTTTGGTTTTCGATACCGATTCGCATAAGCTCGTGATACGACGGATGATATTCGACCGTATCGAGCCGATTGCCGAAACGGTCGTGCGTTTTTAAAATCGGCGGATTTTTATTAGCTGAATTTCCGAGTTCGAGCGTCTCGGCTTTTCCCAGAATTTCACCAAAAGCCTTTGCATTTTCATCGTTCCACGCGCCGCCGTTCGATTCGACTGCTTCGCAAAGCGCAACATCGGACGCGAAAAGATTGTAGTTTTCTAAAATCGGCGGTTGATTGAGCGATTTTCCAAACGCGAATTCGGCGGTTTTTGTCATTCGTTTGCCTCGATTGTTAAATTAAATTACTTTATAACGAGGCTTTAAAACAAGCATTCATCAAGATAATACTTGTCATTCGTGTATTTTTATGAAGTATAATTCGACTTTTCAAGCCTATTTTTCCCTTATCAGCCGCTTATTATTTTTATTTCTTCTCTTTGCTCCAATTGCCGCCGACGCGCAATGGCAAAAGCAAACAGTTGACACCAAAGCGAGTTTGCGCGGGCTTGCCGTAGTTAATGAAAAGATAATTTGGGCGAGCGGCGCGGGCGGAACATTTTTAAAAACAATTGACGGCGGAAAGACTTGGACAATCGGCAAAGTTCCCGATGCCGACAAATTAGATTTCCGCGATGTCGAAGCGTTTGATGCAAACACGGCTTATCTTTTGAGCATCGGCGAAGGCGAAAATTCGCGCATTTACAAAACTTCGGACGGCGGCGCGACCTGGAAACTTCAATTTAAAAACATGAACGGAAAAGCGTTTTTCGATGCGTTTGCTTTTTGGGATAAGAATAACGGAATCGCAATGTCAGACCCGATTGACGGCAAATATCTTTTGATTGAAACAAAAGACGGCGAAACTTGGAAGCCTTTGGACAACGAAAAAATGGCAAACGCCAAACAAAGCGAAGCCGCGTTTGCCGCGAGCGGAACTTGTTTAATAACAAAGGGCAAAACAGACGTTTTTCTAGTTTCAGGCGGAAACGATGCCAGAGTTTTTCGCTCGAACAGTCGCGGTTTAAGTTGGTTTGTTGCTGATACGCCGATTGTCAAAGGAACAGCGGGAAGCGGAATTTTTTCGATTGCAATGCAGGACAAAACGCGCGGCGTAATCGTTGGCGGAAATTACGAGAAGCCGGATGAAATCAATAATAATTTGGCTTTCACAAGCGATGGCGGAAAAACTTGGATTTTGGGACAAGGCTTGAACGGCTATCGTTCGAGCGCGACATTTGTTGACAAAAAAACGATTGTCGCGGTTGGTTCGAGCGGTTCAGATATTTCTTTCGACGGCGGAAAAACTTGGAAAAATTTAGACAAGGAAAATTACAACGCCGTGCAAGCCAAAGGCAAAAATGCGGTTTGGGCGGTCGGCGCAAACGGTCTTGTCACTAAATTTTTAACAGGAAAAAATTAATTGAAACATAAGGAGTTAATCGAAAAAGCCGAAACGTTTCTCGGCGAATTTCAACTTTCCGCAGAATATTTAGTCGCGGGAAACGTCGCCTGCGCGTTACAGACGAACAAGGGAAATATCTACACGGGAATTTGTCTGGATTGCCTGGTATGATTTTGCTGGCTCAATCGGTGTCGGGATAATTATTCTCACCTACGTTTTGCTGCAAACCGAAAAAATCAAAAGCGAATGCCTGTTGTATTCTCTGCTGAACGCTTCGGGCGCGAGTTTGATAATCGTTTCTTTAATCTATAATTTCAATTTTTCCGCATTCATCGTAAAATTTTTTGGGTGCTGATTAGTCTTTACGGAATCGGCAAATACTTCTTGAAGAAAAATTAGCCACGAATAACACGAAAAAAAGAAAATAAAATAATTCGTGTTAGCACGTGTTATTCGCGGCAAAAATAAAAATGACTGCCAAAACAAACTTGAAAAAATCAACCGAACCGCTTTCTTGCACGTCGAAGACATCTTTGACGAAAGAACAACTTTTGCAAATGTATCATTTCGTCAAATTAACCAGAATGTTTGATGAAATGACTGTGAAACTAAAACGGCAAGCGAAATTAACGGGCGGCGTTTTTACAAGTCTCGGACAGGAAGCAACGGCGGTCGGAACGGCTTTCGCATTGGAAAATCAAGATTTTATCGCACCACTGATACGCGACATCGGCGCGGTTTTCGTCAAAGGAATTCTTCCGCGCACGATTTTCGCGCAGTATTTAGGACGGGCGAATGCGCCTTCACGCGCCGCCGACGTACAGTTTCACTTTGCCGATTTGGAGAAAGGTTTTGTCGGTCCGATTTCTCACCTAGGCGATATGATTCCCGTAATGACCGGCATTTTAATCGCCGCGAGAATGAAACGGGAAAATCGGGTGGCAGCTGCATACGTCGGCGACGGCACGACTTCGACGGGAACTTTTCACGAAGGTGTGAATTTTGCCGCCGTTCAAAAGCTGCCGCTGATTACGATTATTGAAAACAATGGTTACGCTTATTCGACTCCGACCAGACTGCAAACAGCCGCCGCCAATTTTATTGATAAAGCCGTCGGCTACGGAATAAAAGGTTTGTCGGTTGACGGAAACGACATCGTGGCTTGTTATGAAGTGATGAAAGAAGCCGTTGAATATGCGCGTGGCGGCAACGGTTCGGTGTTAATCGAAGCGCACACTTATCGCCGCAAAGGACACGCTGAACACGACAATCAATCTTATGTTCCCGAAGGCGAAATCGAATTTTGGGCGAAGAATAATGATCCGATTGACCGTTACGAACGATTTTTGAGTAAGGAAAAAATTGCTGACCCGGAAGAATTAAAAGAAATTGTCTCGAAAGTCGAAAAGTATCTGAGCGACGAACTGGCGATTGCCGAAGAGGCGCCGTTTCCCGAAGGAATTACGGCGGCGTATAATGTTTTTGATAATTCGATTGTTGCGCCAGCGTTGAAGAAAAAAGTATTGGAAAAATAGACCGAAAACTCAGTTGATTGCTTGGTAAATAATGAAATGGTTGATTGAAAAATCGCGCTATGTGGCTTACATCGGTGTTCTCGTTTTATTCGTTTGCTCGCTGACGGCATACATTTTGGGCGTGTACAAAACCGTTAAAGCGGTGATTGCCATCGCCGTGGGTGAAGTCAAAGACGATTTTGCGCTGATTGCGTTGTTCGATTGTTTAGACAGCATTCTCGTCGGAACTGCATTGCTGGTTATTTCGGTCAGTCTTTACGAACTTTTTATCGGCGAACTCAAAGTTCCTGATTGGATGCTCGTCAGAAATCTAAATAGACATTATTGGAAATAATATATTTCTTCAAAGTTCGTTAAATCAATTGTTTGAAGTGGCTGGCGGAAGGTTACTCGCAAATTGTGTAACCCACACGCGATTTCCATCACCACATCTGAAATCTTC
>MWVV01000072.1_pt1 | contig 36728 bp, 45 predicted proteins | sample 1047281 | NCBI WGS metagenome assembly MWVV01 (sample SAMN06349986, study PRJNA376086) | soil metagenome | isolation source: PT-2 sample Antarctic (ecotone) soil | place: Antarctica | collected 2015-01-13 | reverse complement strand
GATTAACGAGAAAACCAACATCCAAACGGCTTCCAAAGTTCGCTCAGCGGACGGCTTGATGCTACACTGTTGGGGAAAACTGGCAGTTGCTTTCTTTCTACTCGTTTTCAACTACTGATTCGCATTAAAGTTTTCCTTTGCGAGTTTTGCGCCTTTGCGGGAAATTTTTTCAGAAGAAAATCGCCCAAGTTGCAAAATCGTCGGTAAAGTTTTCAAAATGATGCGAAACTTTGGCGGGAACGAAAAACGCATCGCCTGTTTCACAAGAAAAAGTTTTATCATCAATTGTCAATTCACCCCAACCACGAATTATAAAATAAAATTCATCTTCGTCGTGAAAAGTTTGATAATCCGTGCCGCGCGGCGCGAAAAACACGAGCGAAACATTTTTCTTTCTTAACGCTTCAACATCCCAAACGCCGCCTTTCCATTTTTCATCGGCGGGCGAAGGAAGTTTGGCTAAAAATTCTTCGAGGGTAAATTTCATGCAAGAGTTTCAGGTTTCGGGCAAAAAGAATCAGGCTTAAAATTTGAAATTTAAAACTTAAAATTAAACTTGCGGCAAAACGAACGCGCCGATGTGCGGCTTGTCAGTGTTCAAGCAAGTTTCCAAAGCCAAAATCAAACCGTCGCGCAAATTCTCCGGCGTAACAATCGCATCAACAAGTCCGCGCGCCGCCGCGTGTTTCGCGTCGAGTTCGCGGTCGTAAGTTTCGCGCACCCGTTCCATTTCAGCTTCCGTTTGCGCGTCTGGCTCTTTCCCTTCTTTCTTGAGTTTCTCGATTTGCGTTCCGAAAATTGCCTGTGCCGCGCTGTCACCTTCCATCACGCCCATTCTACCGGTCGGAAGCGAGAAAATAAAATCCGGGTCAAAGCCTTGTCCAGCCATCGCATAATAGCCCGCGCCGGAAGCGTGATTGACGGTCAAAACAAGTTTCGGAACAATTGCCGTCGCCATTGCCTCGACAAAATGTGCGCCCGCCCGAATAATTCCGGAATGCTCGGCTTCCGCACCGACCATAAAACCGGAAACGTCCTGGACAAAAAGAAGCGGCGTAGAATGACGATTACAATTTTCGATAAAATACGCTGTTTTTTCCGCCGATTCGGTATAAACGATGCCGCCGAATTTCGGTGGTTTTCCCGAAATTCGGCGCACCATTCCACGATGGTTGGCGATAATGCCGACGAGGATTCCGCCAATTCGCGCCGTGCCGCAAATCATTTCCTTTGCGTAATCGGCTTGAAATTCGTCGAGTTCGCCGTCGTCTAAAAAGCAATTTAAAACCTCGCGCATATTATACGGCGCACGATGGTCTTCCGGCAGAATTTCATAAAGTTTTTCCGGCTTGTTTTTTGGTTTTTTCGCTTCGATAATCGAAACTTTTGTTTCTTCTTTTCTCGGTAATTCGGAAACTAATTGACGGATTTTTTCCAAACATTCTTTCTCATCTTTCGTGCGAAAATGCGCCACGCCGGAAATGGCGTTATGCGTCATCGCGCCGCCTAAACTCTCATTGTCAATTGTCTGCCCGGTCGCGCCTTTAACGAGATTCGCGCCGCCCAAGCCCATAAACGAAGTGCCTTCGACCATCAAAATCACATCAGACAGTGCGGGCAAATATGCGCCGCCGGCAACGCACATACCCATTACCGCCGCAATCTGCGGAACTTTCAAATATCGGCGCATAATCGAATTATAATAAAAAATTCGCGCCGCGCCGTATTGTCCGGGAAAAACGCCGCCTTGATACGGCAAATTCACGCCCGCCGAATCAACCAGATAAACAATCGGCACGCGGTTTCGCATCGCAATTTCCTGTGCGCGAAGAATTTTTTTAATCGTTTCCGGATACCACGCCCCCGCTTTTATCGTCGCGTCGTTCGCCACAACAACTGCTTCGCGCCCGTGAATTTTGCCGATGGAAGTTATAACGGCGGCGGCAGGTGCTTGTCCTCCGTATTCGTCATAAGCGACGAGCAAACCGATTTCTTGGTTGTATGCGTCTTCGTCGAAAAGAAGCGCGATTCTTTCGCGGGCAGTCAATTTTCCCTGTCGGTGAATCTTTTCGATTTTCTCCGCGCCGCCGCCCAAACGTAATTTGCGTTCGAGCCGTAGATATTCGTCGCTTAATTCTAGAAGGCGAGGTTTCTTTTGATTTTTCATTAAGACTTTCGGTTTCCGACTTATTTTTATAAAACTTTTATTTAGATTTAATAAAATATCACAAGATTTTTTGTCGCGCCAAAATCCTGTTAGAATCATTCAATTTGATAATGCAGACTGAGTTTTTCAATATTATTAAATTTTCAAACGATGATTGACATCAACCACATTTTGCGACGCGCAATTGATTTTTTCGGCAGCATTCGGCTCGCGCTCGGCTCGGTATTATTTTTCGGAATGGCTCTGGCACTCGCCGCTCTATTTTTTTTCGCTTGGATGGCGGACGAAATAATGGAAGGCGATACGCTTCGTTTAGACGAATATATTCGCGGATTCGTTCATCAGTTTGCCTTTCCCACGCTGACAATCTTGATGCAGATTGCAAGTTTTCTCGGTTCGACACTTTTCTTGACATTGCTCGGAATCAGCATTGTTATTACTCTTTACCTAAATAAGCATCGGCGCGGCGCGATAATTTTCACAATCACAACGATTGGCGCAAGCCTTTTACTCGCTTCACTCAAAATCGCTTTCCGACGCGCTCGCCCCGAACCGTTTTTCGATACGATTCTGCCCGCCTCCTATAGTTTTCCGAGCGGGCATTCGCTCGCTTCATTCTGTTTTTACGGAGCTTTAGCAGCGATTATCACTGTGCGAATTGAAAAATTCCGGTTGAAAATACTCGTTTGGTTAGCAGCGACAATTCTGATTTTGCTCATCGGAATTTCGCGCATTTATCTCGGCGTTCATTATCCGAGCGATGTTTTAGCAGGATTTGCAGTCGGGTTAATTTGGGTGATAACGATTGCCGTCGGCGACAAATTAATTCACGCGAAAGACAAGAATATTAAGGGTAATAAAAAATAATGAATTTCGTTTTTATAATTATCCAAATTTGAGAGAATCAAAAGTTGTGTCGCCCACTCATAAATTTCCTTCCACATAAAATTTAAGCGGCTTTTTCAAGTTGGTTGAGCATTGCGCGGGTGCGGATTTTCATTCGTTCGATAGCTTTTTGGTCATTGTCCATTTTCTCTTTATTTCTTTTGACTTCATCGAAAATTTTATGCACTTTCGCTTTGATTGGTTCGGTTTCCTTAGCCGATAATTGTTCGTCAACGATTATATTTTGCATAGCTTTTTACCTCTTGAAAATTTTGGCACGGGTTTATTTCTAAAATTGCTCTTTCGTCTTAACCTCTCGGTCAAATCTTCTTCTTTTTCTTCACGCCCAGCCCAAAATGCCTAAAACATCGTCAAACGCGCTTTTCTTTTTGTTCAGATTTTCTAACTCACGAAGGAGTTTTTCAGCATCTTGTTTGTTCTCTACGCGAAAATTGCGATTGACTTTAAGCGGAATTTCGATTGTAAGACTTCCCATAAATTTTTCCTCAAAACGGATTTTAACACACTTATATCATTCCTTTTCCCGAATAATAAACGTCGGCACCATTCCGCCGCCCGACGAAACATTCGCCAATTCCGACGAAGACAGTCGCGTAAATGCCGAACCGACAACGCCATTAAAGAGAAGCGGGTCGAGGTCAACGAGTTGCTCAATCATCTGCCAATTGCCCACCGCGTCAAGCATCGGAAACATTTCCTTTGAGGTTTGCACGCGCTCCTGAACGAGATAATCGCCGTTTTCGAGTGCGACATTTATCGCTTTGTCCCACTCTTCGTCAGTTGAAGCCCAGCCGATATAAATGCCGTGTCCGCCGTAATCGTCGTTAGGTTTTAAGACCAGTTTGGCTTTATTGGCGCGTGTCCATTCGACCAATTCAATCGTTTCGTTCCGGTTGATGGTTTTTTCTTCGCGGAATTTTCGCGTCCAGGGAATGTGTGCCTGAATCGCGTTTAGTTCGGCTTCATTGAAAAGGTGTGCGTAACGCTCATTTGTCAAAACGGCGAAAATAGCTTTTTTGTGGACGATTTTCGAGCGAAAGTTATTGACTAGACAAACCGCGCCGGCGCGATAAGCATTCAGTAAAGCCGGCGCAGATTCGATAATCGGCAGATATTCGTTGACCAGCAGGCGTTTATAAACGATGTCCACGACCGCTTCTTTGTAAAGCAGATTTTTGCCGTCGAATTCGAGTTCGTCAGGCGAACAGATAAACGTCGTGTAACCGTTCGTTTGAAAATAATTCTGAAAGAGTTCAAATTCCTGCTGCGTCGGCAAATCCTTCAAATCAACAATCGCAATGACGGGATTTTTTTCAGGTTCGTGTCCGAGAAATTCTTCGTAAGCGCGAACCAAAACGTCGAGCATTTTCGGACGACCTTCAAAACCCTGCACGTCGTATTTTTCCGAAAACTTCTGCATAATCGGCAAAGATTTGAAAATCTCAGTTGCTGAATCTGCATAAGCAATTCCCGCCGGACTTTCGCCGTTGAGTTCGACAAACGAGTAAGAATTTTCCGTTAGAAAAGAATCGAGCCGCGCCGTCGGCGAAACCCGCGCGTATTTCGGGTCAATCGCCACCAAATCTTTTTCAATGTCGGTAATGCCGAGTTCGTTCAACATCTCGTCGTTCCCGATTGCCGCGTCTTTCACCTTTTGCAAAGCCGACCAGACGGTTTCGCAGATGGAAACGACGCGCCGCCAATCCGATTCCAAAACAAAATGCGGACGTAGATACGGCGATAAACGCCGACCACCGAAAATCAGCTTTGCGTCTTCCAAACCTTCGTCCAACGCGAGCCGTGACGATTCGGCTAAATCGAAATCTTCAAGTAGTTGGTGATAATGTGCAACGGCTTCTTTTAGCATATTTTTATTTGTTAAAAACAACAGGTATCATTTTATACAAACCAACAATTGAATCTTCACTTCCGTTTCTTAAATGTTTTTCAGTTTTAGCAGATGGATATACAGCCTTCTTACTATCGAAGATTATGCCAAATCCGTTTTCGCTTATTTTCCATTCTCCGCCAAAATTACGTCTTATACATTCTCCAAGAAATGAACCTAAAATGTTCGTCATTTTTTCGACGGTTTCTTCGTCAAAATCTTTGCGGTTTCTTTCTATATAACCGTCGAGCCATTCGACCGATTTTTCATCGTAATCGAGTTGAACACCGCACATTCGCCCGACTCCGTTTATGACAAGTTCCGCATTTTCTTCTATCTCTTTTAACTGATTCATTTATTTGTCAGGTTCTTGATTGACCATCCAATATTTCAACATAATTTAACAAATGCGGCGGTAATGCGCTTCATAAAGCGATAAAACTCCCTGAGCAATCAGTCCGATTGATGCGATAAACAACAAGACTTTTCCGTAATAGCTTTGAGCGAGCGTCAGCAATGCGCCGTCGAGTCCGTTCGTGTAAAACCCGAAGCGGGCGAGCGTTTTCGTGTAAGGATGGCGGACGGTTTCTTCTGCCGCTTTAACCGTTTCCTCAATCGTTTCGCTGACCGCCTGCTTAGTCTCATCATTCATTTAGGTTTTGTTGCCGGATAAAAGCGGAATTCTAATAATCTTCCCTGTTGTTTTAAGTTTTCTTTTGCGCGTTCGCCGCTTTTTTATTCAGCCATTTCGCCCAGCGTTCCATATACGGGCGCAGCGGTTTGAAAAGTTTTGCGCGGCGGCTGTTTGCCGTCTGCTTTTCGCTCCAATCCTTCAAATTTTTCTGCGCGTATTGCCGGATTTGCGGTTCGAGATTTCCCCTTTTCACCGAATGTCGCAACGTTAAATAATAATGCTGTCCGACGAGGGAAAAAATCAGTCCGGCGAGATTACTTTTAAACGAAGTTTTCGCCATCCACCGCTTGCCGAAATTCTCGGTCGGCTGCAACAATGCGCCGACGGAAATCTCCAGCCACGCATTCTTGTTCTGGATTTTCGGATGATAAAGTCCGGGAAGGTCGCCTTTTATCGGCACGGGCGAATTTTTCAACTGCGGATTGTTGATAAAATCCACCAGCCGAATTCTTTCCAGCCCGCGCTGATGCTCGGTCGGCAGATGAGCGAAAATTTTGCGGATATTTTCTTCCGTGTCTTTCGGCAAAGCTATCGTTGATTGATTTTCTATCTTTAACTCAGAAGTTTTCACGCTTCTGATGCCTGCTGTTTTGATTGCCATAACTTTTAATAAATTGTAAATCCTAAATCGTCAATAGTAAATTAAGCCACAAAGTTGTTGTCGATACGCAACAAAATTAAAGTGTAAACCAGAAAATATAAAGTTCTTGATTCAATTTTACAACAATTTACGCATTCGGCGAATCTTGGCATAATCTTTGTTTAGAAAAACTTCGGATGGTCAGACAAAAAACTATTTCCCAATCAGTCGCAACACGCGGCATCGGTTTGCACACCGCCGTTAAGGTTAATCTTCGGCTCAAACCCGCGCCTGAAAACACCGGCTACATTTTCGTCCGCACGGATTTAGACAATTTTGAAATTCCCGCGTCCGCCGAATATATTTCACATTGCAGTTATGCAACGACGCTTTTGCGACGAGGTGTGATTTTGTCCACGACCGAACATCTGCTTGCCGCTTTGCGCGGCGCGGGCGTGGACAATTGTTTTCTCGAAATTGATAATCTGGAAATTCCGATTATGGACGGCTCATCGGAAAATTTTCTCGAATTGATAGAGCAAGCCGGAACAATCGAACAAAACGCCCCGCGTAGGTTTTTGAAAATTAAGCAAACGGTTGAATTCGAGCAAGGCGATAGAAGAATTTCGGTTCAGCCGTGCGGAAATTATGAAATCGAATGCTCGATAGATTTTCCGCATCCGTTTATTAAACGGCAAAATTTCAATTTTACATTGAGCAACGGTTCGTTCGGGCGTGAAATCGCTTCGGCGCGGACGTTTGGTTTTACGACCGAAATCGAAATGCTTCGCAAGGCAAATCTCGCGCTCGGCGGCTCGCTCGACAACGCGATTGTTCTCACGCCCGAAGGAATGCTTAACGAAAATCCGCTTCGTTTTCCAAACGAATTCGTCCGCCACAAGATTCTCGATATTGTCGGCGATTTCGCGCTGCTCGGAATGCCGATTCTCGGCAAAATCAAAGCCGAAAAAAGCGGACATTCGGTTCACGCTTCCTTGATGTCGAAGCTGCTAAAAACAGAGTCGGCGTGGGAAATCGTCGAAAATGTTTAGAGTTCTAAAAATAAACCGCGCCCGAAAATAAAATCCTGCCAGTTTAATTCAATGCAAAATCCAAAGTAATCGCGTCGTGGTCCGAAAGCGGCAAATTGTCCGCGTCAACCAAATTCCCGACGGTTTGCGGTTTTCCTTTCGCTTTAATTCCCCTGCCGGCAAACCAATCGAGCCGCGCCGAAACTCGTCCGCCGACGCGCCGCGCCGCCCAAAAGATAAACGGGAAACACCATTGCGGCACCCAATCGCCGAGATTTGTGTTATACGCGGAGTTTTCCATGTCGTAATGCAGAGTTCCCGCGCCCGTTTCATTGAGATTTTTATAATCGAAGCCGCGTTTTTCTAATTCACGAAAAAGTCCGCGTTCAAAATATCGGTCGGGAAACGGGTAATGATTTTTAACCATATTTTTCACGCCCATCAAAACGCGCCGAAAATAGCCGGCAATCGCGTGATTTGCCGTTTGCGCGTTATAGGTTGTTGTGTTCCAGTCGCCGCCGATGACGGTCGGCAAATCGGGCAAAGTTTCCAAATGGTCAAGCACGATTTTCATTTGCAAGCGCCGATGCCGACGGGACGAATGCGCGTCCAAATGCAAAGTTACGGCGCGAAAATCGCCCGCCGCGTGCTGGATGTCGGCGACCAAAGCACGCAGATGTCCGAGTCGCTTTTCTTTGCCGAACATTTTATCTTTCCCGTTTGGAAGCGGAACGGCGTGAGCATTTTTTATCGGATATTTTGAAAACATCGCTAACCCGTGAAGCGATTTTGTGTTCTCGCCCGCGACATCGGATTCAATGCCGCTTCCCTTTTGCAAAGCGATATAGCACGGCGCGAAAGCATAATTTAATTTTAATTCTCTCGCTAAATCTTGCGCGACGAAACGATTCGCGCTTCGCGCCATTCCATAATCGAGTTCAGTCAAAAGAAGTAAATCTTTATTCTTTAAGTCTTCGTGATTTTTCAGCGCACAGGCGATTCCTTCAAAACGATTGCCGCGCTCGATATTCCACGCCAAAGCACGAACGGTTTCAGCTTTCTCAAAAATTTTCGGCGCGAAATTTTCCTGCACGACGGCGTTTAAAATTCTTTCAACTTCCGTCCTAACGCTTTCATAAACGACGGAACCTTCCATTTCCTCAGTCGAATCAAAATTCAACAAATCAGTAAAGTGGCGTTTCAATTGATGTTCCAGCACAGCGGGTGAATGAGTTTGTAAAGCGAATTCCAAAACCATAAATATGTAAGAGAAAACTTTAGAAATATTTTATCACCAAGGAATGTTACCTAATCAAAAAGAGTCGTTCAATTTTCTTTTGAAGACCGTTTGAATAAGTAAATCACAAGATTTACAAGCGAGACGGCGCAGCACAAAGCGGCGACGGCAAACAGCAAAAGCATCAGGAAAAATGAAACTATATCGCCTTCCTGAACTGCATTAGACGGCGGTTTGTAACTTAGCATCGCACGGTAAAGATAAACTCCCAAAAGCGCAAACCAGATTGCCGCCGAAAAAAGTATGGCGGCGGCGATGGCAAATCCTTTTCCCTTTTTCTTTACTTTTTTAGCGGGTTCATTCATAAATCGTCGTAACGCTCTTTAGTCGGCACAACGGTGAGAAAATCATTTTCAAATTTTGACGTATAGACTTGCAAAAGCTCATCAACTCTTTCGCGCCGTTCCGAATAAAAAATCAAACCGACGTGCCTTGGTTTCATTATACGATAGACGATTTCTGAATCAGTATAAGCGGAAGTATCCGGCTTTTCTTGATTGGCCAAACAAAGTGCGATGCCCGCGTAATCTCGACGAATTTTTGGTAATGTATATGGATTTTCTTTGGTGGCGATTTCGAGTTTTGCCCATTCGCGCCATAAATTAAAACCGCTTGCTTGTTCCAAAACATCGGCGATATATGCGCCGCCGACTCGCGCCGCGACCTCTAAGAGATAAAATTTTCCGTCCGCTTCGCTTTGCAGAAACTCGGCGTGCGAAACGCCGCGTTCATATTCGAAACCTTTTAAAAGCTGTTTGTTCAATTTTTCCAACTCTCGTCTTTCCTTCGATTTATAAGGCAAAACGGAAGTCGTAAAAACCCCGCCCTGATGCGAAACTTTGAGCGGCGGCATTCCATATTTGCTCACGCCGCTTGCCACGACTTTGCCATTTTCAACCACTGAATCAACGTGAAAAACCTTGCCTTCGATGAAGCGTTCAATCAAAAATTGCGATGGATGGTCGCGCCAAGTGTTTCGCGCGTCAAAGTCATTTAATGTTTGCCAAACTTCATCTCTTGTAAAGCATTTTCTAATTCCGTGAGCATTAACTTCCGTGCGCGGTTTAATAATCCACGGCGCGGGAATAGTTTCCAAAAAATCTTCAATATCTTTCGGATAGAAAGCACCGACAAACTCGGGACACGGAATTTTCGCGTCCCAAGCCGTTCGCCGCATCCGAAGTTTATCGCGGAAGCGAAGCGCGAAAGAACTGCTCATTCCCTCGATTTGCAGATGGTCCCGCGCTTTGGCGGCGGTCAAAACATCAAACTCGTCAATACCGACAATTTTTTCAATCTTTTGAGTCCCCGCCAGATTTGTAACGGCGCGGATATAATCTTCTGCCGTCGCATCTTCGCGCACGAATTTAACATCGCTCAAACTCGTCCACGCCCACGCCTCATCAAGCAAACTCTCTCGCGTAACGAGCGTAACCTGCCAATCGTGTTCGTAACATTCTTCAAAAAATTCATTGCCTTTGAAAAAACTGGCGATGCAAACAATGTGTTTTTTCATATTTCAAATTTAAGATTCAAAATGCGCCGTTAAATCTGATTCGCCGCCGAAAAGCATTTGTTTCAGCAATAAAAAGTTCTCTGTATTTGATGATTTTGATTTACGGTAAAAGAATGGCACAATTTAATGGTAAAAACAACAAAATCTGTTTGTTTTAACGGTTTCAAAGATATGTTTAGAGTTCAAACATTTATTTATGCTCTAGATGAAAATATGGAGTAACAATGGGCGAAATTGATTTAGCAAATTTAGTCAGTCATCTTTTAATTTATATGGTCGTTCTGCTTCTGGCGATTTCCGCGCACGAAGCCGGACACGCTTGGATGTCGCACAAGTTCGGCGACGACACGGCGTATATGCTGGGGCGCGTAACCTTAAATCCGGTGGCGCACACCGACCCGATTGGAACGCTTCTGATTCCGATTATTTCTTTTATTTTCGGCGCGGTCGGCGGCGCGTTAGGCTCGATTCCGCTCATCGGTTGGGGCAAACCAACGCCCGTCAATCCGCGCAAATGGACAAATTTCAAGTTAGCAAACGTAATGGTTTCCGTCGCGGGCGTATTGGCAAATTTGATTTTGCTGATAATCGGAATCGTTTTAGCAAAAGTTTTGATGACACAAGGCTTTGGACTCGAAGATTTTTTCGGGCGCGGTCAAAATCCGATTGGGATTTTTGTCGGCGATTTGATGCTTCTCAATTTATCACTGTTCGTCTTTAACTTGCTGCCGTTTCCGCCGCTCGACGGAAGCAAAATTCTCTCGACGTTTTTGCCCGCGAGTTTTGAGCCGATTCTGAATCTTTTAGAACAATACGGTTTTTTGATTTTAATGTTTTTGATTTACGTTGGTGTTTTTCGCTTGATTATCACGCCGTTTTTTATTGCGCTGATTGCAATACTGCAATAGATTTATGAAAAAACGTATCTTCAGCGGCGCACAACCGACCGGTAATCTTCACATCGGTAATTATCTTGGTGCGCTGAAAAATTGGGTCGCATTGCAAAACGAATACGAAAGTTTTTTTTGCATCGTCAATCTTCACGCGATAACTTTGCCGCAAAACCCCCAAACTTTGAAACAAAAAACTCTGGATTTAGTGAGAATTTATCTGGCATCCGGCGTTGACCCAGATATTTCAACCGTTTTTATTCAATCGGACGTTTCAGAACACGCCGAACTCGCTTGGGTTTTGTCTTGCATTGCCAGAATGGGCGAACTCGAGCGAATGACGCAATTTAAAGAAAAATCTCAAAAGGGAGCAATTTACGGAGAAAGACTTTTTAATGAGGAAGAACTTATTAATTTTCCGCGATTTCATTCTGGAGATAACTCTCAAACAGGTCAATCTATTAATGCGCCGCAGCCAAGTTTTAAAAACCTGTCCAATGATGAGCGGCAATCTACCAAATTTATAAAAGTAGTACATAAGGCTAATAAAAAAGAAAATGATAGGGTTGGTGTTGGATTGTTTGCATATCCAGTTTTAATGGCTTCGGATATTTTGCTTTATCAAACCGATTTAGTTCCAATCGGGCAAGACCAAAAACAGCATCTCGAATTAACCAGAAATGTTGCGGAAAGATTCAACCGCGATTTCGGAGAAACATTCGTCATTCCCGAACCGTTTATTCCGCCCGTCGGTGCGAAAATTCAATCATTAGCCGAACCGTCGAAAAAAATGTCGAAGTCGGACGAGAATTTAAACGGTTCGATATTTTTGCTCGACGACGCGGACACGATTACCAAGAAAATTAAACGCGCCGTAACCGATTCGGGAACTGATATAAAATTTGACGAATCGCGTCCGGCAATCAATAATCTGTTGACGATTTATCAGCTTTTAACCAATAAAACAGCCGAACAGTGTGAAACCGAGTTTGACGGCAAAGGCTACGGACATTTCAAAACCGAACTGGCGGAAACGGTTGTCGAATTTCTCAAACCGTTCCAAGAGAGAGTAAAAGAATTTGACGATGAAGAATTAAAAAACATTTTAAAAGACGGCGCAGAAAAAGCTAAAACTATTGCGCGGGAAACTTTGAAAGATGTCTACGAAAAAATGGGAATCGTCGGCGCGTCGAATTAATCTTCAGTCAATTTATTTTTACAGCCATCGCAAAATCGCGTTGGCTTTTATTTTTGTGTGTTTGGGAATTTCAGAATCGAAAGTGCTAAAATAAATTTCACAGAGAATCATTCAGACAGCCGAAAATTATATTCGGCTAAAAATTATTTAATTATTTAATAAGGAGCAAGACTATGGACGCAGTGCAGAAAACATACGACATTCCGAAATTTAAAGAACAATACGAAAATTTTATTGGCGGCGAGTGGGTTGCGCCGAAAAGCGGTGAGTATTTTGAAAACACTTCGCCGGTTGACGGCAAACCGTTTACGCGCATTGCGCGTTCGACCGAAGCGGATATTGAACTCGCGCTTGACGCGGCGCACAAAGCCGCGCCCGAATGGAACAATTCTTCGGCGACGACGCGCAGTAATCTTCTGTGGAAAATCGCCGATGTAATGGAGAAAAATCTCGATACTTTGGCTCGTGCCGAAACTTGGGACAACGGCAAGCCGATTCGGGAGACGACCGCCGCGGATTTGCCTTTGGCGATTGACCATTTTCGCTATTTCGCGGGCGTAATTCGCGCTGAAGAAGGCGGCGCAACCGAACTCGACGCAAACACGCTTTCGGTCAACATCAAAGAACCGCTCGGCGTTGTCGCTCAAATTATTCCGTGGAATTTTCCGCTTTTGATGGCGACGTGGAAAATCGCGCCCGCGCTCGCCGCCGGAAACTGCACCATCGTCAAACCTGCTGAACAAACTCCGGCAAGCATTATGGTTTGGATGGAACTGATTCAGGACATTTTGCCGCCGGGAGTTTTGAACGTCGTCAACGGTTTCGGTCCCGAAGCCGGCAAACCGCTCGCCACATCCGAACGCATCGCTAAAGTCGCGTTCACGGGCGAGACGACGACCGGACGACTGATTATGCAGTATGCGTCGCAAAATCTGATTCCGGTAACGCTCGAACTCGGCGGAAAATCGCCGAACGTATTTTTTGAAAGCGTGATGGACGCGGACGACGAATTTTTCGATAAATGTCTGGAAGGCGCGGCACTTTTCGCGCTCAATCAAGGCGAAGTCTGCACTTGTCCGTCGAGAATTCTCGTGCAGGAATCAATCGCCGATAAATTTATCGAGCGCATCGTCGAACGCACGAAAGCCATCAAACTCGGACATCCGCTCGACCCGGAAACGATGATTGGCGCACAGGCAAGCCGAGACCAATACGAAAAAATTCTAAATTACATCCAAATAGGGAAAGACGAAGGCGCGGAAATTTTGTGCGGCGGCGCGGCGCATAAAAACTCCAACGGACTCGAAGAAGGCTATTATGTGCAGCCGACTTTAATCAAAGGACATAATAAAATGCGCGTTTTTCAGGAAGAAATCTTCGGTCCAGTCTCGTCCGTAACGACTTTCAAAGACGAAGCCGAAGCTATCGAAATTGCCAACGACACGCTTTACGGTCTCGGCGCAGGCGTTTGGACGCGCGACGCGCATCAGCTTTATCAAGTACCGCGAGCCATCAAAGCCGGTCGCGTTTGGGTCAACTGCTATCACAATTATCCGGCACACGCGCCGTTCGGCGGTTACAAAAAATCGGGCTTCGGTCGCGAAAATCACAAAATGATGCTCGACCATTACCGCAACAATAAAAATATGCTCATATCTTACGACAAGAAAGCAATGGGTTTCTTTTAATTTAGTGACGAGGGAACAGGGACGAGGGACAAGTGGAAATCACTATTCATAACTCCTCGTCCCTCGCCCCTCGCCCCTTGTCCGTATGAAAAACATTCCAAGAGTAAAAGTAACCGAGGAAGCGAAAAAAGTTATCAATGAGCTTCGCGTCAAGCACGGCGAATTGATGTTTCACCAGAGCGGCGGTTGCTGCGACGGTTCTTCGCCGATGTGTTACGCGGATGGCGAATTTCTCGTCGGGCGCAGCGACGTTTGGCTCGGCGCGATTGACGGCTGCGATTTTTATATGGCGAAAGACCAATTCGAGTTTTGGAAACACACCGAATTGACGATTGACGTAACTGCAGGGCGCGGCGCGAGCTTTTCGCTTGAAATTCCGCTCGGCGTTCGTTTCGTCACGAAATCGAAAGTTTTTTCATTGGAAGAATCCGAAAATTTAATTGAAACCAGACTCGGCGATATGATTTAAAGTTTATGACAGATAAGATTACCGTTTATGAAAAACCGACTTGCACGACCTGCCGTAATTTAGCGGAATTGCTTAAAGAAAACGGCATCGGATATGAAAAAGTCAATTACTACATTGAACCGCTTTCGGAAGAAAAACTCCGCAACCTTTTGGAAAAAGCCAATCTTAAGCCGTTCGATATTTTGCGAAAGAAAGAACCGCTTTTCAAAGAGTTGAACATCAGCGAAGAAACTGCGCCTGACGAAATAATAAAATTGATTGTCGAGAATCCGAATCTTCTGCAGCGTCCGATTGTCGAAGTCGGAAATCGAGCAGTTTTAGCGCGTCCGATTGAAAAAGCATTAGAGCTAATAAAATAATGAGTAAATTTGCCAAAACTCCAGAGCCGCCGTATTACGCCATAATTTTTACGACCATTAAAAGCGAAAACCAAGTGGGCTATGCGGAAATGAATGCCAGAATGTTTGAACTTGCCCAACAGCAAGAAGGCTATCTCGGCATCGAATCAGCGCGGGGCGAAATCGGACTTTCCGTTACTTATTAGGAAACTTTGGAAGACATCGCCAATTGGCGAAATCACGCCGAACACAAATTGGCTCAGGCGGAAGGTTACACGACTTGGTATCAAGCGTTTGCGACGCGCGTTTGCCGAGTTGAGCACGATAATTTTTACGAAAAATAATTATGAGCATAACTAACGGAAACGGTCATCGCCCGAAACCGAAAAATGTTCTCGGCGGCGAATTAAAATGCTGTTGTATGAAGCCGCTAACGGGTTTTTACCGCGACGGATTTTGCAAAACCGGCGCCGATGACCGCGGCAGCCACACGATTTGCGTTCGCGTTACGGACGCTTTTTTAGCGTTTTCAAAATCCCGCGGTAACGATTTATCTACGCCTCGTCCCGAATTTCAATTTCCCGGACTCAAAGACGGCGACCGGTGGTGTCTGGTCGCTATGCGCTGGCAGGAAGCATTAGAATCTGGCGCGGCACCGGAGGTTATTTTAGATGCAACACACGAAGCCGCGCTTCAATATGTTTCGCTCGAAAATTTGCGAAAATATCAAACCGAATAAATGAATACTATCGAATATCTGCGCGAGCTTTTCATTTACAACGATTGGGCAAACCGCCGAATTGTCGCCGCGCTGAAATCTTCTCCAAGCGAAAAGGCGCGAAAGATTTTTGCGCACTTGCTTATTACCGAGAAGGAGTATTTTGAGAGACTTTACGACAAAGATTCGACGGGTTTCGATTTTTGGCAGGATTTGTCTTTGGAAGATTGCGCAAATTTGACGAAAGAAAACGCGGAAAATTACGAACGCATCTTGGAGCGATTCGACGACGAAGGTCTCGGACAAGTTGCCAAATATAAAACGAGCGAAGGCATTGCATATCAAAACACTTTCCGCGAACTTTTGACGCACGTTCTTTTTCATTCCTCGATTCATCGCGGCAACATTATTTTGAAAATGCGCGAGGAGAATTACGCGCCGCCGACGATTGACTACATAATTTACCTGCGCGAAGCGAAATCATAAGAGAAACGAAAATATGCTTTTCTTTGGAATTAAAAATGTTTGGTTTAGAATCGGCATTTTTCTCATCCTGTCGGCGTGCGCGTTGCTGTTCGTTTCGATGATGCATCAGAGCTATTACTTGACCGACCCGTATAATCCAGAATTGATTGGAACGAGGGCATACGGACATAACGGCGAAGGCAATTTTAAGACATTTTCGATTATCGTGTTGATTGAATACTTGATTTTGCTGGGAGTGCTGCTTCCCTTTTCGTTCAGCCGATTTTATTGGATGAGATTTTTGGTGCTGCAAACAATTTTCGGCGGCTGGTTTTTTCTTCTCGTATTGGGAGCGATGCACAGCGGCGGCGTTTATATGATTCACCTGCTCACCGTTCTCGCCGTTCTCATTATTATTTTCATTTTGTTGATAACTTCGGTCGTCGCGGAAATCGTCAATCGAAACAAATCTAATTTTCCGACATAAAACATGGAACAACCGACCGAACAATTAAGTTTTGATTTTAAAAGCGTGCAGCCGCATATCGTGAGCGAAACGCGCGATGAAATTAAACTCGAACTCGGCGCATTTGCCGGACCGCTCGACCTTCTTCTTTTTTTAATCAAACAGGAACAGGCGAACATTTTCGACATTCCGATTGCCAAAATCACTGACGAATATTTGAAATATATTCGCTTGATGAAAACTCTGGATATTTCGCTGGCGGCTGATTTTCTCGTAATGGCGGCGACGTTGATTGAGATAAAATCGAAAATGCTTCTGCCGCGTGAAATCTTCGACGAAGCGGAAGAAGAAATTGAAGACCCGCGCCAAGAATTAATTGACCGTCTGCTCGAACATCAGAAATTTAAAAACGCGGCGGAAATGCTTTACGAACGCTCTACCGTCGAACAAGCTGTTTTCACTCGCGGACAAATCGAATCGGATGAAAACAATTTGGAAACAAACGCTTCGGTTTTTGATTTGTTGACTGTTTTCCAAAAAATTCTTGAAAGGCACAAAGAGGAAATCAAACTTGAAATCGAGCGGGAAGAAATGAGTTTGGCTGAAATGCTCAAGCATCTGAAAGCCAAGATTTTCAAAGCAAAAGAAATAAGTTTGCACGAACTATTTCAAGAAATGCAAACCCGACCAGAACTCGTTTTGGCATTCATTGCCGTCCTTGAACTCGTGCGGACAGAAAATATAAAATTACTGCAAAGGAAAACTTTCGGCGACGTAATCTTAACAAAAGTTTAACTTCAGATGCACACAGTTAAATACTAATAAATCTAGAACTTTAAAGTTCGAAATTCACGCTAAAAAATCTGCGTGCATCTGTGTTAATCTGTGGTTTCATTTTCCTATGGATGCAGAAATCGAAGAAAAACAATCGCGCAGCATCGGCGAAATAATCTCAATAGTCGAGGCTTTGATTTTCGTCGCCGGCGAACCTTTAACCGTCAAAACTTTGGCGGAAGTTTTGACGGAAGATAAAGAAACGGTCGAAGCAGCAGTTGAAGAACTCGTGCAGGAATACGAGCAAAGAGAAAGCGGTTTGCAAATCAGAGCAATAGCAGGCGGCTGGCAAATCGGAACGCGCGCCGAATTTCACGAGGAAATCCGCCGTTTTTTGAAAACCCGTCCCTCTGCAAAATTATCTTTAGCCGCGCTCGAAACACTCGCCGTTATCGCCTATAAACAACCGGTAACAGTGCCGGAAATTCTGGAAATTCGCGGCGTACAATCAGCTTCGGCAATTAAAACGTTGCTTGATAAACGCTTGATTGTCGCCAAAGGCAGAAAGGAAACCGTCGGGCGACCGATGCAATACGGCACGTCGAAAGATTTTATGATTCAATTCGGCTTAAAAGATTTATCGGAATTGCCGTCAATTGAAGATTTTGAGGATTTAATTCAATAAAGTGCGTTTCTTCTCTTTTTCAAACTCCTCTTGCACGTCCGAGAAGTTTTTCCCGATTAAATTCGCGCCGACGAAAAATTCGTTTCTCGTAACTTCCAAAAGTGCAAACGACGGAATTTCAAATGCCGTCAATTCCTCAACGCTTTTAAAATCGATTTTTGCTAAACACAATCCCCAAAGCTCGCCCAAAAATAAATCTATCTCTAATTGCTTGCCGCCAAAATCATAAAAATAGCGATTTTTACGGATTTCACCCGTTTCGACTCGTTCGTTTTTTTTGACTTCTCTGCCCTCGAAAAATTCAAAGGCGTGGTGTTCGGCTTCATTCAAATAAATTTCAGCGATTTGCCATCTCGACAAATCTTCAAGCGGAAATCGCTGCTGCAAAATCCAAGTCCATTGCTTTGTTTCAGGAACGCGCACGGAACGAAGCCGAAGCCGCGTGTTCTCAATATAATTGTCGAAAATCTGCAGATGTCGGCTGGCTCTGGTTAAAGGCACCGGTAAACTTTCGATTAAAAAAACACGGCGCGTTTCGATTTGCTTAGTTTTGTCCATATCGAGCGAATGATTTATACTCGTTTGTTTTAATATATTTCAATTTTTCGGAGAGAAACAAATGCGATTTTTTATATTACTATTTTTGACCGTTTTTTTAATCGGCTGCGGCACATCTGAAAATTCAAACACGGCGATTAATACAAAACCTTCTGCCGTAAATTCTGCAACAAGCAACGCAGAAAATCCGCTGAACACAACAAAAACGCCGGAAGCGGCAACCGCTAATAACGCGCCGACGCTTGCGCCCGTCGTACAGGCATATTACGCGGCTTTGAAGGCGAAAAATGATGCCGCGCTCAAGAAAATATATTCACAGGAAACTTTGAAATCTTTAGAGGCGGATATGAAAGCCGAAAAAAAAACTTCCCTGTCGGCGTTTATAACCGAGATTGAACCGGTTCCCGACCAACCTTTTGAAGTGCGCAATGAGCAGATTCAAGGCGACACGGCGGTTGCGGAAATGCGCGGCGGAAGTTATCCGAACGGCATCAAGATAAAATTTGTGCGTGAAAACGGCGAATGGAAAATGACCAATGAAAGCCCGGAAATTCAAAGCGTCAAACAATCGGCTACAAATTCTGTAAAATAAGCACTACGACAAAAATAAACCTTGTCAATAGCCCGACCGTCAGGGAGGGCTTCAACGCAAAGCCCGCGCTCACGCTTGGGCTACTGACATACGCATTCAGTTCAATTAAACTCGAAAAAAGCCGGTCAAGAATAATCTCAACCGGCTATTTTCCGTGCTAATTCATTGTCGTATGCCTAAGCCGCAGTTTCTTTGGCTTCGATTGATTTATAAGCCGGCAGCGTAACGCGAGCCTGTTTTTCCTTTTTCAAACCCAACGCCCAATCCGCCTGCATAATCGTGTGAATATCGCGCGTCCCTTCATAAATGACGGCGGCTTTGCAGTTTCGCAAATAACGTTCGACCGGATAGTCATTGGTGTAACCGTTTGCGCCGTGAACTTCGATTGCCATTGACGCGGCTTTTTCCGAACGAATTGTTGCTTGCCATTTTGCAAGGCTCGCCGCCTTCGCCGACGGTTTCCCTTCGTTTTTCAGATAACCGCATTTGAGCCACAACAAATGGGACATTTGATAATCAGCTTCCATCTCGGCAATTTTTTGTTTAACGAGTTGATGTTCGCCGATTTTCACGCCCGCCGTTTCGCGCACATTCGCGTATGCAACCGACGCATCACGCGCGGCGCGAATCACGCCCGTCGCGCCCGACGCAACCGTATAACGTCCATTTTCAAGCGAAAACATCGCAATCTTAAAACCTTCGCCTTCTTGTCCGAGCATATTTGCTTGGGACACGCGCACGTCCTGCAATGTAAAATAACCGGTATTTCCCGCTTTTATTCCGAGTTTTCCGTGCAGCGTCCCGGAAGAAAAACCTTCCATCGTGCGCTCGATGATAAAACAACTCATTCCCGAATGATCGCGGTTTTTGCGTTTTTCTTCATCAGTCCAACAAAAGAATAGAAAATGATCGGCAACATCGCCCAAAGAAATCCACATCTTTTCGCCGTTCAAAATCCATCCGTCGCCGTCGCGTCCGGCAACGGAGCGCATTCCGATAACGTCTGAACCGGCGTTCGGTTCAGTCAAACCGAACGTGGCGAGTTTTTCGCCTTTCGCCTGCGGCACGAGATATTTTTGTTTCTGCTCTTCGGTTCCCCAACTGAAAACCGACAGCGAATTTAACCCAACGTGAACACTCATTGCCACACGCAAAAATGTGTCGCACGCTTCGAGTTCTTCGCAGACGATTCCGAGCGAAATATAATCAAAACCCGCGCCGCCGTATTGTTCGGGAATGCAAACGCCGAGCAGTCCGAGTTCCGCCATTTTGTCAAAAACCGAGCGTTCAAAATGCGCCTTTTCGTCCCATTCTTTAATGTGCGGCGCGACTTCGCCCTGCACAAATTCTCTGACGGTTTGCTGCAATGCACGGTGTTCTTCGGTCAATTCAAAATCAATCACTTTTCATTTCCTCTTAAAATTGTGTTTTCAAACTTTGAAAATTGTATCATTGCCCAAATTGTTTCGCTAATTTACAAACAAAAAGCGCAGAAGAAACGACTTTAGCTTCTGCGCTTTTATAATTCAAAGTGCCGTTGTGAGATTTAAGGAACATAAGTATCGGCAATCAGCTTGTCGCCGCTTGTGCCGAATTGCGCGCCGGAAAACTGTTCGTTACCGTTAAGCAAATTTTAGAAAACCGCAGGCGCGGCGATTCCAAGCAGCCTGTGCGCAAACATAATTCAATCGGATAGCTGATTGTTGCGGCCCTTCATTTCAATTGCTTAAAAACCTTCTCAGAATTTCCATTGTCCTAGCGGTTTCTTCTACGAAAGGAAAATGACCGCTTTTCTCAAACATAACGAATTGCGCCTGCGGAGCGTATCGCTTGAACTCTAAAGCGTATTTTGGCATTGACACTCTATCGAAACGACCGGCGATAATCAGCGTCGGCATCTTCAGATTCTTCAACTGCGTTCTAAAATCGAGCTTGGCAATATCACCGCCGATCAGAAAATCAGCATCAGCGCCCGCTATCGTATAATACACATCATTGTTTTGTTCGCTGGTCGCCTTGTCCGCGCTTGAGGTTTCATAAAAATCAATCGTCACTTTGTTCGCGTTTGAGGCGTCATAAAAATAAAGCAATCCAAACGGTACTTGATACGCTGCCTGATGCTCTTTAGTACCGGATTGAAATCCTTGCATACGAAGTTGTTGAACCTTCTCCCACACTTCCGGGAACTGATTTCTGATTTCATTATTGGAATTATCATCATTGCTCTGCCACATTTCGCCGCTGTAAAGAGTGTCGGCTAAGATTAACTTTTTAATTGAATCGGGATATTTCAAAGCATAAGCCTGAGCAACCATCCCGCCGTAAGAGTGACCCAGTAGGTTTATCTTGTCCAGCTTTAGCGCCTTTCGTAAACCTTCAACATCTTCGACATCGCGGTCAAATGTGTAATCCTTCAAAGACTTAGCGCGGTCGGATTTACCGCGACCGAACGAGTCAAAGTAAATCACGCGATACGAGTTGGCTAAGTTCGTAAAAAACGGATGAAAGTATCTGTGAGAACTGCCCGGACCGCCCGCAATCAGAAGTAAAGGTTCGCCCTTGCCTTCGCTTTCGTACCATAACTTTGCGCCGTTGACGACGACGAAATTCCCCGGAGGATGTTTTAGTTCAACCGGAACGGTTTGCGCATGCTCGGAGACAGTAAGAATTATCAGGCATTTAAAAATGACAGGTATGATAAAAGTTTAAGTGATAATTGTTTTTTCATTTTCAATTCCTTATTGAGCTTGAGTCGCTGGAGTCTCCTGGTGAAAAGCCGCCAGCCATTTTCCGCCGCGTTTGACAAACACTGTGGACGCCCAGACTGTCGGCGGTTCTGCCTTCCCGTCACAGGTAGCATCCTGCGTCCCCCTGTAGGTAAAAACGGCTGTGTTCTTATCAAGCATTACCAGCTTGAAACTATCCAGTGAATAGCTTTTAACTTCGCAGGTAGAGGTGGAGATGGCTTTGACTGTTTGCGATTTATTAAATATACCTTGCGACCCGACTCCAACAACATCTTCTGAAAGCAATGATTGGTAGAAACTACCGTCCCTATTCTTCCACGCTTCCCATGCTTGTTTTTCGAGAGCGATAAGCTGTGCCTCAACCGAATTGTTATTGTTCTTCAGCGTTTTCATTTGACCTAAAGCCACGGATGATACTGCAATTGTTACCGCCATAACTATAAGCATTCTTTTCATTGTTTTATCTCCTTTTGTATGATTGGTAACGCTAATCATTTCTATTTTTAATTTAATGACCCGTCAATATATCGTTATCACGGATACAAATCTCCGCCTACAACTCCCGTTACAACGAATGTCGCTGCCGGGAATTGTTTATGTTTAACTCGCAACGCTTATAGCCGCTACTGCGCCGGTTATTGCGGCGTAATGCGTGAGAAATGCGAAGCGACTGCCTGCCACTTGCCGTTTCGTTTTAAAAACACATCGGTAACTCGGTATTGACCACTAATATCCTTACCTTTGTATTGACCTTTTGTCGTTATGCGCCCGGTTACCACCGCCGTATCATCAAAGACGCGAACTTTCATCTCGTCGACATTAATTGATTCTGCAGTTAGGTTACCCGAGGTTATGTCGGCAATGTCCTGTTTCTTGGTTACAAGGCTGCCGTCGGTGTCGGTAAAAATGTAATCGTCAGCCTCAATGCGGTCGAGCGCCGACGCGTCACGATTGACAGTGGCTTTCGCCCAATCACGCTCCATCTGCATCAATTCCTGTTCGACGCTTTTACTTTGCTGATTTGCCGTAGAACTGCGAGTAATCTTTTTGTTTGTTGCTTGACCGAGAGTAATGGATGACATTGCAATTGCTATCATCATAATTATAAATAAGTAAGTGGACAGAATAATTTTATAGATATTTGAAAATTTTGTATGCTAGTTCAATGAAAAAGAAATTTATTGAATTAACCGAAGCCGAAAAGATAACTTTACAAGAAGGTGAGAAAAACGGCAAAGCGCGAGCCTTTCGAGAAAGATGTCATTGTCTGCGGCTGAGCGCGGAGGGTTATCGAGTTAAAGAATTGGCGGGTATTTTTCGAGTCTGCGAGATTTCGATTTACACTTGGTTCAAGCGTTGGGAAGTCGGCGGAATGGTTGGTTTAAGAGATAAAACGGGGCGTGGCAGAAAAGCGATTTTGCAAGCTGAAGATTTAGCTGTCGTCAAAGAAAAAGTGCAAGCCAATGCCCAGCGGTTGAAAGTCGCTCGCTCGATCTTGAAAGAAGAATTGGGACGAGAGTTTTCAACGAAGACCTTGAAGCGTTTTTTAAAAAGTTTAATTGCCGATACAAGCGGTGGCGGAAATGTTTGAAAGGCAAGCAATGTCCGATTGAGCAGGCAAGTAAAAAGGAGGCTTTAGCGGAGTTACAAGCCTTAGAAGAGGTTGGTTTAATTGAGTTATTTTATGGCGATGAAAGCGGATTTTGGCAGAATCCGGTGATTGCGAGGGCGTGGCAATTTGCGGGCGAGGAAATTCGTCTATTACCTGAGAAAGGCAAGCGATTATCGGTTTTTGGTCTGTTAAATAGAAAGTGCGAAGGACAGTTTTGGAGTAGTGAGAAGACCATCAAGACCGAGTTTGTGATTGAATGTTTGGAAGAATGGATTAAAACGAAATCAAACAAACCTCGAGTTTTAGTGTTGGATAATGCACGAATTCATCGTTCAAAAAAGATGCAGGAGAAGTTGGCGGAATGGGAAGAAAAAGGCTTTTACATCTTCAATCTGCCGACCTATTCGCCGCATTTGAACATTATCGAAATTTTGTGGCGGAAGATGAAATATGAATGGCTCAAGCCAGAAGATTATGCTTTATTTGAAATACTAAGGGAAGCAATCAAAGAAATCTTGAGCCAGTTAGGAGCAGAATACAAAATTAATTTTCAGGCAAAATTAATTTTCAGGACAGAATATGTATAAAATAATTCCGTCCACCTACTTATTCTCTTCATTGTTTAATCTCCTATTGTGTAGCTGATAAGCCGACGCGCTTAGACTTCAAAGGCTTTCGCTCGATTGATAGATTAAGGCGCAAGGACATTAGGAATTGGTTTATCGCCAAAAGTTCCGAATGTCCTTGCCAGTAAAATTTGCCCCGCTTCGTTGCAGAGCAAAATTTTATCGAAAAATTTATAGTTGCGACTTAGACGTTAAAAACACTAAATTTTTAAGTAAATGCCAAAAGCTTTCAACGGAGTATCGCCGGGGTCACCAAATTTTTGACCGTCAACCACGGTATTGTTGCTTGAACTTCTCAGATAATAGAACGTCTGATTGCTCCGTCGGTAGACGGCAATATCGTGTCTGCCGTCGCCGTCATAATCGCCTTCTGCTCCGACTAAATCACCCAATTGTCCCAAGGCACGGCGCGGTCAAGAGTGATTCCGCCGATTCCGATGACCGAGTTACATTTCATAATCGGAGTTTGCCGTTAATTTTAATTACTCGCTCGTTTTTAAGTTATTTACACTTAAAACTTAATAAACATAACCTATAGCATAACTTGCCAACGGCTCGTCGCCGGGGGCGCCGAACTTTTGACCGTCTACTACCGTGTTGTTAGTCGAGCTTCTGAAGTAGTAAAAGTTCTGATTACTCCTTCTATAAACAGCAATATCAAGTCTGCCGTCACCGTCGTAATCGCCGCGCACAGGCATGTCTTGACCGCCTTCGAAGGTAGGATCAGAAATACCGAAGTTCGCCGCTGTTGTTACGTTCGTTGCCGAGTTATTGATATACCAGGTAGCCGGAGTTCCGGCAGCATTTTGACGAACCGCAACAAAATCGGCTCTGCCATCGCCGGTATAGTCAGCGGGGGCAACGCTGTAATCAGTTTCGAAAACACCAAATTGGCGGGTCATAACGCCGGCGCCGGTAGTCGAATCACCGATATAATAAGTCAAAGGACCGAATTCAACAATTGTAGTTACTAAAACCAATTCGTCTTTGCCGTCATTGTTAAAATCAGCGCCCGGGAAAACGTAAACTCCGCCTTCGGGAAAACCGGCGAGCGTTCCGAAAGGAACCGCCCTTTGAGCGCCCGTCGCGCTGCTCATAATATACCAGGTCAAATCTCCACTGCTGCTCGCGCGCACAGCGGTGTAATCGGCTTTGCCGTCGCCGTCGTAATCGCCTATCGGATTAAAGACAGGGTTATTCGGACTTATATTATCACCGGCTTGTCCCCATCGAACAGCCCGGTTAAGGGTTATTCCGCCTGTTCCGATAGGAAATTCAGCAACATAGAAAATTCCCGGCGCACCGGGTCGCCAGACCACGACATCTGTCTTGCGATCTCCGGTATAATCGTCAGGATAAATGTAATCACGTATATTATTCGGGGGGTTCTCGTAGTTGCCTGCAATGCCATAGTCAAACTCTCGTATAAATGCTTGATTAGGACCGGGAAGCGCCGGATTGCCTGCTATTCTCCATCTGAGCGGCGCGCCGACAACGCTATTCGCAATTGTCGCCCAATCGCTTCTGCCGTCGCCGGTAAAGTCCATCGGTACTCGTCTGGGTGTTGTTTGAGCATTCGTTGTAATTGTATTTGCGCCGCACCAAAGAACCGTTACTAAGACGGCGAAAATCGTCAACAGCGAGCGTAGATTTATTGTGTTTTTTCTTGAAACCATTTTTTTCTCCTCCAAAAGTTATAAAAATAAGAGATAGAACGTCAGCCAGCGCGGCGAATTGTTTTCATACTCGCGCTTTGTTCTCAAACCTCAAACATTACGGCGTAAAGACATTCGGAACTGTTGCGGCGCAATCGTATTTGACTGCCACTTCTTTTACTGCCACTTCTTTTTCGGTTTAAGCGCTTCAAACAGTAACGCAACAAAACGAACGGTTTTGTGTCAAAAAATTTGAAAAAATTTTGTTTGCGTGATAAGTTGTGCAAAAGAAGGATTAGGGGAAAATTGTCAGAACCGGACGCGACAAGTGAAGATGATTTTTTTGCGACGTTAGACGATAAAGATTTGGATAAACTCATTCCCGAAGTTTATTCCGAACTAAAACGCCTGGCGGCTTATCATCTGCATAACGAAAGACCGAATCACACTTTGCGTCCGACCGAGCTTGTTCACGAAGTTTATTTGCTGCTGCACAAACAGCATTCGCTCGACGTGAATGACCGCGTTTATTTTCTGAGCATCGCTTCTTCGATTATGCGGCGCGTGCTGGTCAATTACGCCCTGCGTCGAAAGCGCAAGAAACGCGGCGAAGGCAGGAAAAACCTTCCGCTCAGTGCGGCTGAGGAAAAGACGCTGATTGATTTTGAGCAAAGCGATGTTGACGTTATCGCGCTCGAAGAAGTGCTTCTTGAATTAGTAAAGCGCGACGCGCAGGCGGTAAAAATTATTGAGCTGCACTTTTACGGCGGTTTAACCTTTGAAGAAATCGCCCGACTTTTAGACGTTTCTCTCAGCACGGTGATGCGCGAATGGCGCTTTGCGCGAAACTGGCTTTATCGAAATCTTTACGGGAGCGGCTAAACCCAGCCGTTATGGTTGGATGGAAAAAGAAAATTTAGCCGCGGATTTTCGACGCGGATAAGAAATAAAACCAAATATCTATCCATTTAATTTTTTATTGGTTTATCTGTTGATATTTGGTTTTGATAATTTGCCACTAGCTTTAGCTAGTGGACAGAAATTGAAGTAAGAGAGAAGGCTTTAGCCGAAGACAAATAAAAACATTCCTTGTGGCTTTAGCCAAAGTTTCAGCTAAAGCAAAAAGGATGTTTGATATTTTTTCTTAAATTCGGCTAAAGCCGCTTGGTTGATTACCTTATCCACTAGCTAAAGCTAGTGGCAATTTATCGAATGTCAACGGAGCCTAATCCTATTGATTTAATCCGCGGCTAAAGATTTTTGTATTACTTTACAGGCGAGCGAAACGGACTCGATAAAATATGGATGCCGAAAGGGACAATCAAAATCGCTGGCGCAAATTGAAGGATATTTTCAACGAAGCGGTTGAGCTTACGCCCGAATCACGCGCCTCTTACCTTGCCTCGCTTCGCCTCGACGAGGAAACGCTTTATCGGGAACTCGCCGAGTTGATTGATATTGACCGCAAAGCCGAAGATTTTTTGGGCGAGCCGATTTCTCTGAAATCAGATTCTTTCTCGCCGCCGTCGCTCATCGGAGAAAGAATCGGACATTACAAAATTGTCCGCGAGATTGAGCGCGGCGGAATGGGCGCGGTTTTTGAAGCCGTGCGTTTTGACGGCGAATTTGAACAGCGCGTCGCCGTCAAGCTCGTCAACCGCAATTTTTTCTCGGACGAACTCATTAAAAGATTCAAAAAAGAACGGCAAATTCTCGCCAAACTCGAACACCCGAACATTGTTCGCCTGCTCGACGGTGGTTTTACCCGCGATAAAACGCCTTATTACGTAATGGAGTTTATCGAAGGCACGCCGATAAACGTTTATTGCCGCGAAAACGAACTCGATACCGAGCAAAGACTAAATCTTTTTCTGCAAGTTTGCGAAGCGGTCGCTTACGCGCACCGGCAGTTAATCGTGCATCGTGATTTGAAGCCGTCAAACATTCTGGTCACGAAAAACGAACAGGCGAAACTGCTCGATTTCGGAATTGCAAAAATTCTCGAAGCTGATACGGACGCGCAGACGCAAACGCAAAACGCGCCGCTAACGCCCGCTTACGCGAGTCCCGAACAAATCAAAGGCGAAACAATTACCACCGCGAGCGACGTTTTCTCGCTCGGCGCGATTCTTTACGAACTCTTGACCGAAAAATCGCCGCACGAAATCTACGGCGTCGGGCGAATGGAAATTTTGCGCGGCATCTGCGAAACCGAGCCGAAACCGCCATCAGCGGCAGTCGGTTCAAAGTTCAAAGTTCAAAGTTCAAAGCGAGGCGCGGAAACCTCCGAAAACAATAATCAACAAAACGTAAGTATCCAACAAACAACCAATCCAAAATCCAAAATCCAAAATCCAAAATCGCTAAAGGGTGATTTGGACAATATCGTTTTAAAGGCGTTACAAAAGGAAAAAGAACGACGTTACAATTCGGTCGAACAGTTCGCCGACGACATCAAAAATTATTTGAACGGCTTGCCCGTCAAAGCGCATCCGCAATCTTTCGAGTATCGCGCCGGAAAATTCATCAAGCGCAATCGTCCGGCGGTTTCGCTCGCGGCAATCGCGGTTTTGTTAATTGTCGGCGGCGTCTGCGCGGCTCTCTGGCAATCGTTTGAAGTGCGGCGGCAGCAGCAAATCGCCGAGCGAAACTTTAATCAAGTTCGGAAAATCGCCAACTCTTTGATTTTCGATTATCACGACGAGATTGCAAAGCTCGAAGGCTCGACCAAACTGCGCGAAAAATTAGTCGTTGACGCGGTTAATTATCTCGACGCCGTTTCGAGCGAAAACGCTGCGAGTCCCGAATTTTTGAAGGAATCTGCAATCGCTTACCGGAAAATCGGCGACGTGGAAGGAAAACCATACGCCGCTAATTTGGGCAAACTCGACGAGGCGCTGCTCAGTTACGAAAAATCCGTCAACCTGCTGGAAAAATCCGTTTCTCTCGCGCCCGCCGACATCGCGCTGAAAGACGAATTGCTGAATTCCTACAACGCGCTCGCTCAAGCCCTCAGCCGTTCGGGAAAAAAAGCCGAAGCCGAAATCATAATCAGAAAGGCTATGGCTTTCTGCGAAGAAATACCGGCGACCGACGACAATCTCGACAGGCAAATTCTTTTCCTGCGGATGCGGACGACGCTCGGCGACGTGCAGTCAACCCTTCCGCCAAAATACGAAATTTACAAATCGGCTCTGGACGCTGCCGAATCGCTTTATTCGTCTAATCAAGACAATACTGAATTAATCAGGACAATACATAATCTTACTCAAAGACTCGGCACACTGTTTTTGACACTCGGCAACGGCGCGCAAAAAAACGGCGATACTAACACGGCTAACGACTATTACCGCCAATCTCTGGAATATAACCGACAGGAATTACATTACGTTGAAATATTTTTCGCGCGCGGCGGTTCGGGCGCAAAATCCGACGTGCGGCTTTTGTATGCCGCAAACGCAAATGTCGCAGCCGTTTTATTCAGACTCAAAGGCTATGACGAAGCGTTAAAGAATTTAGATATTGCCGACAGATACGTTCAGGAAGCATTAAAAAACGACCCCAACAATCGTGAATCGGTTTTGGATAAAATCGAACTGCTCAACACCCGAATACAGATTTTTACCGCGCAGAGCAAATCGGATGCGGCTCTCAAAGAAATCAATGTCGCGCTCGCCTTAGCCGAAGAATTTTACCGGCGCGATAAATCGAACACTCAAGCGATTTGGTGGGTCGGAAGGCTTTCGGCAGATGCGGTAGATCTTTTGCGAAATCAAAAGAAGGAACGGGAAGCCGAAAAATATCGTCAAATGTTACTCGATTGCGAAAAACAATACAAGGAAAATTTCGGCACCCATGTAGATTTTAAAGCATTTATTAAATTATAATTTTCAATTTCTCCGGCTCTTTTGTTCTCGTCAGCTTTTCTTTTTTCAATTTGTCTCGCTTGATTTGTCTTTTTTCATAACTTACTAAAAACTCTAATTATGATTTTGATTTCCGAAGCATTAGAAACGATTAAAAAGCACGTCGTCACTCTTTCAACCGAAAAAATTGATTTAGCCGAATCAATCGGGCGAGTTTTAGCAGAAAATACATTTGCCGATATGGATTTGCCGCCGTTTAATCGCTCGCAAATGGACAGTTTGGCAGTGCGGGCAAAAAGATATTGAAAAGGCAGAGGCGAAAAACCGGTAAAATTAAAAATCATCGGCGAATCGGCAGGCAACATTTCTCACTGTATTGCCTTTTCAATTAAAAATATCCAAAATAAAATCTATGCCGATCACAAACTTTTATATCAAAATCTTTTGTCTTGTCTTTTTGTTTACCAATTTATTAAATATAGTTTTTGCCCAAAACAAATCAAACGAAAAAATGCTGCCGATGCCGAAACTTCTCTCGCAGCGCGAGCAATTAAAAGTTCGTGAAGATTGGTTGACAAAGCGTTTCGACACGATTCTCTTGCCGATGATGCGCCGGCATAATGTTTCGATGTGGATTGTGACGAACGAAGAATTTCATTCCGATTCGGTTACCGAATACATCGCGCCGCCGATTCCGTATGTCGGCAGGCGCGATTTTTTTGTTCTCTTCGACAACGGCAAAACTTTAGACAAAATCGCCGTCGTGCGTTATATGGAAGAACATTTGAAACTCTTTTATACGGTCGTTAGTCCGCCGCGAGATAAGACGGCGGAAATTTTACGAAAAATCGTCGAAGAGAGAAATCCAAAAACAATCGCTTTAAATTTCGGCGGCGGACGCGGGCAATCGGACGGCATCACGCACGACGCATACAAATTTCTTGCTGACGCGCTCGGAAAAGATTACGAATCGCGTTTTGTTTCGGGCGGAAAATTTATAACTGATTATCTCGACACGCGTCTTCCAGAAGAACTCGAACATTATCGAAACGCTGTTTTAGTTACCGACATTTTGACGCGCCGCGCTTTTTCAAACGAGGTTATCACGCCCGGCAAAACAACCGTCGGCGACGTGCGCTGGTGGCTTTTGCAGCAAGTCAACAATCTCGGTTTGACGGTTTGGTTTCAGCCGGATTTGCGCGTGCAAAGACAATCGAAAACCAACGAAACTTCGCAACAGTTTTTGAGTGTCGCCGATGAAAATCTAGTTTTGGAGCGGGGTGATTTGATTCACGTTGATTTTGGCTTGAATTATATGGGGCTTTCGACCGATTGGCAGAAGCACGCCTACATTCTGAAAAAAGGCGAAAAGGATGCCACGCAAGGTTTGAAAAATGCGCTGAAAAACACTAATCGTTTGCAGGACGTTTTATTTGAAAAAGCCCGAGCGGGAATGACGGGCGCGGAAGTTTATGACAAGGCGATGGCGCAGATGAAACGGGAAAATATCGAGGCGATGATTTATTCACATCCGATTGGCACACAAGGTCACGGTCTCGGCGCGTCAATTGATTTCCGAAAAACAATCGGCGGCGCGGAAGAACGCTTCCGGCTCGGTTCTTATACTTCGATTGAACTAAACACTTCAACAATCGTTCCCGAATGGAATAATCTGAAAGTAACGATTATGGGCGAAGACGATGCGTTTATGACCGAAAAAGGTTACGAATTTTTCCGTCCGCGTCAGACGGAATTTTATTTGATTAAGTAAATGTGTCGGTAGCCCGACCGTTAGGAAGGGCTTAATTTTTATGGTTAGAGATTACATCGAGTTTCAAGACAGAAACGCGCCATTAGCCTATCTCATCACTATTAGACTTTACGGCACTTGGCTGCACGGCGACGAACGAGGCTCAGTGAATCGCCAGACAAATAATCTTTTCGGTACTCCCAAAATACCTTTCAATCCAAATTTAGCGAAACATGAAATTTCTTTGCTTAAACATTCACCAATAAAATTAAATGCACGGCAACGTATTGTTGTTGAAAATGCAATCCGCGAGGTTTGTGAAACTCGACTTTATAAATTATTTGCCTTGCAAGTGCGGACGAATCACGTTCACTTAGTCGTTTCCGCCGTCGGCAAGCCTGAATTTATAATGACTGCGTTTAAGGCGTATTCGACTCGTCACCTGCGAAAAAACGGATTGCTCGACACGAATCGAAACTTTGGTCTCGACACGGAAGCACCCGTTATTTATGGACGGAAAGTCATATTGAAACGGCGGTTGATTATGTGATTAACGGACAAGGCGATGATTTGCCGAACTTTGACTAATACAAACGAAAAGCCCGCGCTGACGCTTGGGCTACCGACACTTGGGCTACCGACACAACAACAATGATTCCCATTTCCGAAGCTCTAAAAATTATCAAACGCGAAACCTTAGCGCTTTCGCCAGAAACTATTGATTTGGAAAATTCCGTCGGGCGCGTTTTGGCACAGGAAATTCGCGCCGATATGGATTTACCGCCGTTTGACCGCTCGCAGATGGACGGTTTCGCGGTCAAAACTTTTGATGTCGCGCGCGCACCTGTTCAATTAAAAATTGTTGGCGAATCAATCGCCGGAAAAGGGTTTGACGGCAAATTAAATCCTGGCGAAGCGGTCAGGATTATGACCGGCGCTCGTGTTCCCAACGGAGCGGACGCGGTGCAAAAAGTCGAATTGACCGAAGAGGAAAACGGTTTTATAACGATTACCGAAAAAACGAAAGTGCGGGAAAACATCAATGCTTTCGCTTCTGAAATCGAGACGGGCAAGCAGATTTTTGAAACGGGTGAAATCATCACGGAAAATATGATTGCCGCGATTGCTTCGTTCGGCTACGCGAAAGTTAAAGTTTTCAAAAAACCGAAAGCGGCGATTCTTTCGACGGGCAGCGAGATTGTTGACATCAGTGTAACGCCGCAGAAAGACCAGATTCGCAACTCAAATTCGGTAATGCTGAAAGTTTTCGCCGACCGATTTGCCGATGTCGAAATTTTGCCCTCGGTCAAAGACAACATCAAAAGTTTGCGAACGGCGATTGAAAAAGCGGCGAAAAACTTTGACTTTTTGATTACGACGGGCGGCGTTTCGGTCGGCGATTATGATTTTACAAAACCTGTTTTGCGCGAACTCGGCGCGGAGATTTTTTTTGAAAAGATATCGCTCAAGCCGGGTAAGCCGACGGTTTTTGCCAAGCTAAAAAACTGTTTGATTTTCGCATTGCCGGGTAATCCCGTTTCATCCGTTGTGACGTTTTATTTGTTTGCGCGAACGGCTTTATTGAAAATGCAAAGCGCAAAAAGTTGTGAATTAAAACCAAGTTTCGCCGTCGTTTCTGATAACATTAAAGCGGCGAAAGAACGCGATTCGTTTTTGCCCGCGTCGCTCGAAACTGACAAAAAAGGAAAATTAATTATTGAGTCTTTGCGTTTTAACGGTTCGTCGAATTTTATTGCTTTTGCGCGTGCCGATGCGTTGGTTTTCGTGCCGCAAGGAAAGAATTTAGAATCGGGCGATATCGCCGAAATATTTTTTTTACAATAGAATTTTATCGCTGAAGCGTGCCGTTAAGATAAGGGGATTTTTTAATTTTATGAAAAAACTTTCGCATTTTGATGAAAGCGGAAAAATCAAAATGGTCGACGTTTCCGAAAAAACGGAAACATCGCGCCGCGCCGTCGCTTCGGCAAAAATTTTGATGAATGCGGAGATGATTGAAATTCTCAAATCAAGCGAAAATCCGAAAGGCAATCCGCTGGAAATTGCGCGAATTGCCGGAATTATGGCGGCGAAGCAAACTTCAAATTTGATTCCGCTGTGTCATCAAATCAATCTTTCAAAAGTTGATGTTAAAGCCGAGCTAACGGATTACGGCGTTTATTTGCAGGCGGAAGTTAAAACAAGCGCACAAACCGGCGTTGAGATGGAAGCGTTGACCGCCGTGTCGATCGCTGCGCTGACTGTTTATGATATGTGTAAAGCCGTGCAGAAAGACATCGCAATAACGGAAGTTCGGCTTGAATCGAAAACGGGCGGAAAATCTGATTTTAACTTTTCTCATACGTAAATACGCATCACGGAGAAATGACTTTGCCCAAAAATAAAATTTCGAGCAAAGCCATTTAAACTAACTGTTTTAAATTTTATAAATTCTTAGCTGTTGAAGAACTAATTTTAACGCCGCCGTTGGTTGTAATTACGCGAATTGGCGCACCGCCGCCGTTGAAGTCTGTGTTCAGCCGAGAGGCGCGAGTTCCATCACTTCTTTCCACATTTAAACTGCTAATGTCGCTTTTGAAGCCGCCGTTGACCGTTCCCGTTTCGATACGCGCTGCATAAGTTTCAGGTAATGTTAGATGAACGCCGCCGTTGGTCGTTTCGACATCAAGCCCGTTGCCGCGCCAAGTATTACCCGATAAAACGATATTTAAGCCGCCATTAGCTGTTTTGCCTTTTACATTGCCTGCCACATCTTCCAAACTTACACCGCCGTTCTTTGTTTCAAATTCGATTGTTCCTTCGACGGAATTGATTCCGATGCCGCCGTTATGAGCCTTAAGTTTCAGATTAGTCGAGCGCGGAACGAGAATCTCATACGAAACCGCCCAATTGTTTTCTTCGCCCTCGCCCTCGGCGCGAATCGTTGAGCCGGTTTCGATGCGGATATTTTTAGCGGCGGCACGTGCTTCTTCGTCCGTCACGCCGACCGTTTGCACACACGCCCGAATTAAAACGTCCGAACGATTTTCACCTTTCACCTTGATACCGCCGTTGCGCTGTCCGTCAACATTTACCAGACTGCCAGCAGGTATTGTAACTTCGCGGTTTTCTTTATACTGGATTTTATCGCCGTTGGAATAGTTGTTGTTCTGGCAAAAGTCCTTGTTTTTTGTTTTGTATTCGGCTTTGTTCTGAGCAGAAACGATTAAACCGGGCAAGCAAATAATAATCAACGCCAAAGCGTAGCGGAAAAATTGCGTTGTCATCAAATTAGATTTCATTTTCGTTAAAGTCCTCCAAGATAGTGTTTATTTTCGCTTAAATCGCGTTTTCAATAATATAAACACCACGCGTTTGAATTTTGTGACAATAAAATTCTAAATTTTCAGATTACCGACTTCTCAAGTTTCTTAGCCGAACTGATTTTCAGATTAGAAGATTCGCCCGTTTGCAAAGATTCACAATTCTATTTTCAGCACGTAATTTGTTCCGACAGTTTTGCCGTAAGGAAATTGCAATTCGCCGACTTTCACAAAACCTAATTTTTCATAAAACCTCAGTGCCGCCGAATTTTGTTCCCACACGCCGAGCCAGATTATTTCGCATCCTTTTGCCCGCGCCATTTCAAAACACCGGTTCAGCAATTTACCGCCGACACCTTTGCCTTTCGCTCGTTCCAAAACGTAAATCCGGTGCAGTTCGACGGCATTCTCGTTTTTCAAGCAATCAACCGTCGAGTTTTCACGAAGTTTGGCATAACCGACCGCTTTGCCGTTTAATTCGGCGATGAGGAATGTCGAATCGTATTGTTTAGCTCCGCTTCAATCTGCGCCGGACTAAAATTTTCAAGCACATAATTTGCCAAATCGCCGGATTCGTCCTGCTCAAAATAGGCTTCGTAAAAAGTCGTCACGCCGAGAGCGCAAATGACATTTGCGTCGGAAATGTCAGCTTGTCGAATGGAAAGATTCATTATTAACGCGGCGTAGTTTTGATAATTTCTGTATGGCTAAGATTTGAGCAATCGAACAAAACCGGCTTGCTCAAAATGATGGTCGGTGGTTAAGGCTTCAACGATTTTGTTTTCCTGCATTACAACAAAACTCGAACAATCAACTAAACTCCAATTTTTATCAGCGCGATTTGAAATTAACTCCCAAGATTTTGCGTCTAAATCTTCGTCAATATGAATGATGTCGAAAAACGTAGATTGTTTGATGCCGTTGATAAATTCGACGATTCGCGGGCGATGAAAACGCATCGGGCTTGTCATCAAAGCGACGAGTTCGGCTAAAACATAATTCGTTGTCACGAACCGTCGGCGATTCTGCATTGCGGCGTGGTAAGTTTCCTGGGCTTTTTGGTAGAAAGGTTCGGAAACATCAGCCAGACTCGCCCAACCGGAAGTGTCAACAAAAATTTCGTTCATTCGTTTTCGCCGCGCAGTTCACGCATCAGATTTTCGCCTAAATACTCGTCGTGCCGCCTCGCCCAATCCATACCTTTGCTGTCGAAAGAACCGATGAATTTTTCAAACGGGTCGTCAATCTGTTTCGGCTTTTTAACCGCCAATCTTTCGAGCGCGATTTCTTCAACCTTGCGCCCTTCCGCTTCGGCTTCTTCAACGATTGGTTGATAAATACTTTCGGGAACTTCTAATAAAAGTGAATGTGTCATATTTCTCACCTCTCAAACTCATTTTAACGCAACAGTCTATTTTTGCGTCAAGCTAATTTATTCCATTCGTCAATTGTAATTTGGCGTTCAATTACTTCTTCGACTTCACGCAGCATCACCCGCAATTGCGGCACGGAATATTCGGAGTTTGAGGGAATAGTCAAATGGTTGTTCCCGTGAACCATAAATTGATGTTTCGCGCCGGAATACGCGCCTTCAAATCCAAGCCCGCGCAAACTCCTGATAATATCATTTCGCTTACACGGATTCTAGCGACTCATATTCAGGTTTCCCGTTCAAATTTATGCTGTTCAGAATCGGCAATTCATGTCCGAGTTTCAAACCGACCAAAACCCAATCTTCCAAAACGGAGCGCAGTTCGTCTTCGCATTCGCGCAAGGTGGCGGCAAAAGCGACTACGCCTTTGCACGACGGAATGCGCCCGAAAAACGTGCCGTCTTCCAACTTGTCGTATTCGGCTTGCGACAAGGCGCGGTCTAAATAATCGCTTAAAATAAATTGTTCTATCCTAGCGGATTTGTTTTGTTATTCGCAATATAGCCCTATGATTTACGTTTATTTGTGATACTTGAAAACATATTTTTTAGTCACCGCAGTCAAGATTTTCTTTACTGAGTTGCTTGTTAATTCTTTTAGACCAATTACAGAGAGACCTTGCTAATCTTTCGCCTTGAATAGCCGCAATTTTTGCTTCTTCTTTAAAGTCTCAGTAGTTCCAAATTGTTAAAACTGACTTGAAGGACTTGAAAGCATTTGTCAGTTTAGATGTTTGAAAAAAGAAACCAAAAAGGCAGTCAAGTCCTGCCTCGAAAATAGCACAATTTTATCGGAAA
>MWVV01000071.1_pt1 | contig 36771 bp, 42 predicted proteins | sample 1047281 | NCBI WGS metagenome assembly MWVV01 (sample SAMN06349986, study PRJNA376086) | soil metagenome | isolation source: PT-2 sample Antarctic (ecotone) soil | place: Antarctica | collected 2015-01-13 | reverse complement strand
GGTTCAGCGGTTAATGCGACAGTGAACATACCGGCATTCGTGCCTGGCACGTTCGCTCCGGTAAACGTAACGTTCACACAAGGTAATCCGGCACTGCCGAGTTCTTTCACGTTACGAGCGGCGAGCCTATTTCACGCCGTCTTTATTCGCGTGACGTGCGGCACAGTGACGCCGACGCCGACGCCAGGTGCATCGCCGACGCCGGTCGCATCGCCGACGCCGGGTGCATCACCGACGCCAACGCCGCGTGCATCGCCGACACCGGTCGCATCGCCGACGCCGGGTGCATCACCGACACCGGTCGCCAGTCCGACGCCGGTCGCATCGCCGACGCCGTCAGCATCGCCGACACCGGGTGCAAATCCGGCTGGAACGACCGGTACTTTGGCCCAACGGCTCTTTCGTCCGGGTGCTTCGGGAATGGGAACTTGCGGTACTAATACCTTCCCCGGCACTTTTGGCACTGGACCGTATCTTTACAACACCCACAGAATATCAAACAACACTAGCACAGCGAGATGTGTGACCATTACATTGACTGCACCAACTGCGACTGGCAGTGGCATCCATATAGCGGCATTTCTTGCTCCGTTTGTTCCCGCCAATATCGCCACTGCCGCAAGGTATCTGGGCGATCCCGGAACGAGCACTATTGGTGCTACTCCAACAATGTTCCAAGTGACGATTCCGGCAAACACCAGTATTGATTTGGTGGTCTTTTCTGCCAGTGTTAGTCCGGAAAATCAAGGGGCGGCGTACACGATAACTGTAGCGCCCGGCACTGGTTGTACGTTAACTGGTGTCCTCGGTACTGCTCCGTCGGGTAATAGTTGTGTCTTTTAGATAGTCACCGCCTGGTAATTTAATCGGGTGGGTGAATTTGACAAGACAAGTAACTCGTTGCTGAACTTCGAATTATCGAAGTTCAGCAACGGAGCAATGAACTAAGAACAGGTGGGATTCAAGAATCCTTCGCCCAAAACCGGCGACTAAAAAAGGAGCGGGGTTTGGCATAGAATGAAAAGGTCGGAGTCAGATAAATTTATCTGACTCCGACCTGTTTTATTTTTACGGACGGTTACAAGATAAAACCGATTCACTTTCGAGATAAAGAGTTTCGGGCGCAAGGTCTGCGCCGTCGCTGCAAGCGATTGCCTGACCGTCAACAAAAAATTTCCAAAAAATAGGTTTTGTCTTTCAAAAATTCAAATACTTCGCCTTCGAGCCACTTTGAAAAATCGGCTAGATTCTGCTCGCCGTTATCGAACGTGATTTTAATTCTATATCTAAAAACGTATCTTCTACGTGCTATTATAGAGTTAATAGAGTAAAGAACATTCAAATTTAAATTACTCCAAATAGCTCCGAGTTACTAGGTAAATATAAGTAGAATAAACTATTTGTGGTGCGAAGTTTCATAAATTTCGGTCGAGTTTTGTAGAATGAAAAAAAATATTTTAGAGTGGTTATCAAAATGCACCGCGTCAAGGAAAGATAATGACTATTCGGATTGCAAAATTTGAAGATGCGGCGTCGTTAGTCGAATTTAATCAAGCGATGGCGCTCGAAACCGAAGGCAAACGGCTCGACGCGCAACTTCTGAAAAGCGGCGTGGAAGCTGTTTTTCAAGATGAGAACAAAGGTTTTTATGTCGTCGCGGAAAGCAGCGGCGTGATTGCCGGCGGCTTGATGATTACTTTCGAGTGGAGTGATTGGCGCGGGCAATGGTTTTGGTGGATTCAAAGCGTTTATATTTTGCCCGGGTTCAGAGGTCAAGGCATTTATCGGCGGCTTTATGATTTTGTTAAGCAAAAGGCTCGGAAGCGCGGCGATGTCTGCGGATTTCGATTGTATGTCGAAACGGAAAACGAGCAAGCGCAAAGAGTTTATGAAAAACTCGGAATGCAGAAATCGCATTATTTAATGTTTGAAGAAATGATTTAATAGTTTTTGATGAGCAAAATCACCGAACAAGAATTTGCGCGAATTTGTGAAGGCATCTATAAAGACCGCGAGAGCGTTTGCCGACACAATCCGATTGGCACACGGGAAGAAACGCTTTTGTGGATGCTCCTTAGTTGTCTGATAAGCTATTTGAGTTTGTCGGAAATCGAAACGCCGTGCTTTAACGGAATGCCGACGACGGAAACTTACCGAACCGCGATTTTGTTTGTTTTGAAAGACAAAAAAATTGAAGATTTTGACCCAGGAATTTATCTTGATAAATTGATTAAAGAATGATTATCGAAACTTTTATCACCACGCCTTTTCAGCAAAACACGCGCGTTCTAGCGTGTGAAGAGACGCGCCGCGCCGTCTGCATTGACCCGGGCGATTCGGCTAACACGATTGCCGAATTTATCAATGCGAACAATCTCGATTTGCAAGCAATTACCTTAACACACGCGCATCTCGACCACATCGGCGGCGTTTCCGATTTGCATAAAATTTTTCCACACGCGGAAATTATTCTGCACAAAGACGATGAAGATTTATATTACAATTTGCCCGCTCAGCCGCTTTTTATGGGCATTCCGCGAGACGAATTAAAAGCACTCGGCTTAGAATATGAAACGCCGCCGACTTTAACACGCAATTGGCAGGACGGCGAAATTTACGCGGTTGGAAATCTGCAGTTTAAAATTTTGCATTGTCCCGGACATGCGCCCGGACATATTATTTTGGCGGAAGAAAATCTACGAAAAGTTTTCAGCGGTGATTGTTTATTTGCCGGTTCAATCGGCAGAACTGATTTGCCGGGCGGCGATTACGAACAACTCATAAATTCGATAACCGATAAAATCCTGCCGTTGGGCGACGACGTAACCGTTTATTCGGGACACGGCGATGATACGACTATTGGACACGAAAAGGCAACGAATCCATTTTTGACGGGCGTTTATCAGATAACTCAAGGAAGGTTTGCCTAATAACGGAACGCTTACATTCCTTCTTTATCAGAATTTATTTGCTTCGTAATTCTTTGATGCGTTTCAATAGTTGCGGCATCAGCTTCGCTGTTTGCCGAAGCGAACCACTGGCAAAATGTTTGGCAAATCCGCGAAAAGTTTCGACGGCGTTTGATGAATAAGGCATCCACCAAGCATTCGGCGTTAATAAAAAGTGATTGACGTGAATATGCTGCGGTGCGACGAGTTCGAGCAAGCCGTATTTGCCGTGCGTTCGCCCGTAGCCGCTTTGTTTAAAACCGCCCCACGGCGTTTGCCCGATGCCGTGCGTGTAGAGAACTTCGTTGACGCAAACCGTTCCGGCGAGAATTTTTTCCGCGACTCGTTTTCCTTTTGATAAATCTTTTGTCCAAACGCTCGCCGTTAAACCGAAATCCGAATCATTAGCCAATCGAATCGCTTCTTCTTCAGTTTTAAAAGTGACAATCGGAAGTGTCGGACCGAAAGTTTCCTCACGCATTCCGCGCATTTCATTTGTCGCATTTGAAATTACTGTCGGTTCGTAAAACGCGCCTCTGAAATTTTCGTTTCGCTTTCCACCGGTCAGAATCTTTGCACCTTCTCGCCTGAAACTTTCAACGTGGTCTTCGACAATTTTGATTTGTCTTTCCGACGACATTGCCGCCACATCAGTTGTTTCCTTATCGCCCGAATCTTGATTTAATCGTTTTGTTTTTTCGACAATTAACTTTGTAAAATCCTCCGCGATGAATTCTTCGACATACAATCTTTCAACCGACGAACACGATTGACCGGAATTACAAAACGCGCCCCAAATCGCGCCTTGCGCGGCAAGTTCGAGATTCGCGTCCGCAAAAACAATCATCGGGTCTTTACCGCCCAATTCTAAAACAACCGATGTTAAATGTTTCGCGGCTGATTCGGCAATTCGTTTGCCCGTCGCTACGCTTCCCGTGAACATTATTTTTTCAATTCCCGAATCAACAAGTGCCGCGCCAGTGCGCCCGTCGCCCGTTACGACTTGCAAAACATCCGTCGGCAAATTCACTTTCTCGAAAATCTCGCCGATTTTCAGTCCAATAAACGGCGTAAGTTCCGACGGTTTCAAAATGACGGCGTTGCCCGCCATCAAAGACATCACTACTTCGCCAAGCGGAATTGAAAACGGATAATTCCAAGCGGGAATAATTCCGACCGTGCCGAGCGGTTTGTAAATAATTTTCGACGTGCGCCCAAGCGTCGCGTAAAGACCGATATTGATTTTTTCAGGCTTGAGAATTTTCGCCGCATTCCGGGCGAAATACTGCATTAAGTCAAGCACGGGCGCAATTTCCATTGAGAGCGATTCCGCAATCGGCTTGCCCGATTCATCGGAAATAAGACGCGCAATTTCATCGAGTTCGTCTAAAATTACTTCCCGCGCTTTCATTACAAATTTGGCGCGTTGTTTGAATGAGGTTTCTTTCCATTTCTCAAACGCCTGTCGGGATTTTTCGACCGCAGCTTTTACATCTTCGGCAGAAGTGTTCGCCACGCGCCCGAATTCTTCGCCCGTCGCGGGATTATAAGAAATTATTTCGTCTTGAATCGGAAATGAAAGAACTGCGCTCATATTTTTGCTCCTCCTTTAAAGAATAACTCATTAAAACATTTTTGATGATAATTTTCGATCTTAGTCTTTCACCTCAAATAATCCGCTAATAAATTGAATTAAAATATTATCCCTTGACAAACTGATTTCAAGTGATTATTCTCAAAAAGGTGGTAAAAACCGAATGATTAACGAAATTGACATAAAAATACTGAATATCGTTCAGCAAGATGCGCGAATCTCTAATGCTGAGATTGCTCGACAAGTCGGACTTGCACCGTCGGCGGTTTTGGAGCGCGTGCGGAAATTGGAAGAGCGCGGCGTGATTCGTGGTTACGCGGCGGAAATTGACGCGGCGCAAGTCGGATTCGGTCTGACGGCATTTGTTTTTGTTCGCACGAATGAATGCTGCAGCGAGACGGACAAATTTTTGGCGGAAATTCCAGAAGTTTTGGAAGTTCACGATGTCGCGGGCGACGATTCATATTTGTTAAAGGTACGGGCAAAAAATACGGAAGAACTCGCCAGGCTTTTGCGGGAAAGATTAAAAAATGTGCCAAACGTGGCATCAACTAAAACGACGGTTGTTTTGCAGACAATAAAGGAAACGACGGCTTTGCCGCTCGAAAAATTGAGCGAGAATTTAGAAGGATCGTTCGCTAAAGGCAAGCCGCGAAAGAATAAATGAAATTAAACCAATGAGGGAAGGTTATGCACAAAGTAACGAAAACAAATCAAAACGCCAGACGCTTTTCGATTCTACTCATCGCGGCGTTTGCGGCGGTTTATATTTTTTGGGGTTCGACGTATCTCGCCATCAAATACGCGATCGAAACGCTGCCGCCATTTCTGATGGCTGGCTCGCGTTTCATATTCGCCGGTTCGATTCTCTACGTTTGGGCGCGTTTGTCAAAAGATTATGAAAAACCGAGCTTCAAGCATTGGCGAACGAGTTTTATCGTCGGAACGCTTTTGCTTTTGGGCGGCAACGGCGGCGTAGTTCTCGCGCAACATTATATTTCTTCGAGCCTCGCCGCGCTGCTCGTCGCTACCGAGCCGTTTTGGATTGTGCTTTTAAGTTGGCTCTGGCTTAAGGGAACGCGTCCGAATTGGAAAGTCGCGTTCGGACTTTTAATTGGATTCGTCGGAGTTTATTTACTAATCGGTGGACAAGGCGGCAATTCAGCGGAAAGCGGAACGGGGCAAATTCTCGGCGCATTTCTTGTCATCGCTGGAGCATTTTCGTGGGCGTTGGGTTCGATGTATGGCTTGCGGGCGACGACACCGAAATCATCCGCGCTGACGGCAGGAATGCAAATGCTTTCCGGCGGATTGGTTTTGACTGTGGTCGGCACTCTAAAAGGTGAATGGACAAGTTTTAGTATTGCCGATATTTCGGCAAACTCGTGGTTCGCGCTCGCTTATCTGATAATTTTTGGTTCGCTCATTGGCTTTACGGCGTACAGTTGGCTCTTGAAAAACGCGCAACCGGCTAAGGTCGCAACCTATGCTTACGTCAATCCGGTCATCGCAGTTTTTCTCGGCTGGTTAATCGCGGGCGAATTTTTCACGATGCAAATGCTCGTCGGCGCGGGCATAATTGTCGGCTCGGTCGCGCTGATTACTTCGCAGGATAAAAGCGAAAAAGGCGCGGCGGAAGAAATTGAAATTCACGAATCAAACACGCCGACGGGAAATTGCAAAACTTTATCGGCTTCCGCTTAACGGCAAAATAAATTTACCGAGGATAACAGGATATTCAGGAATAAAGCAAAATCCGGTTTTTCTTATCCAATACTTCGGACAGTTTTTGACAAACAAAGCAGAACTCGGTTTTAGTTATTTTTGACTAAAAACTAACTTATGGCATGAAGCGAAAATAGCTATTATTCGAGATGCAGTTCGGGCTTGCTTGGCGAATCCGCGCCGTTCGCTCAATCGAACTGTATAACTTCTATTACTATTGATTCTGCAAATTTTAATTTTGATTTTATGTTTCAGCAGTCTAATAACTTCAACATCTCGGAAAAGATTTTGAAACAAAACCAATTGGAAGCTCTGAAATCCTTATCGCTGCTTCTCGTCAGAGAAATAAATTCCTTAGATGAAAGGCAGACAACTTTAGAGAAGGAAATCGAGAGTGAAAAATCAATTTGTCTTCTCAAAGAACTACAGCGTTTTGAGGCTAATATGATTCGTTGTGCATTGATTCGTTCAATGGGAAAACAAACCAAAGCAGCTAAGTTATTAGGGCTGAATACAACGACCCTTCACGCCAAAATAAGACGTTACAAAATTGATTTGACCGATTTTTAAATTATCTAAAAGCAACAATACTTCGGAAAGTTTTTTGATTGCCTGAAGCCCAATAAAATCAGAGCTCATAACTGAAAGCTAAAAAATTGAATCCAAAGTTTTCCGCTCTCGGTTCTCCGCTTATCGCCATTGCGGAAGAGTTTTCGAATTACGCTTAGGCTTCAATTAATTTCCCAACATTTGCTCGACAACTTTATAACTTTCCTCCAACGCGTCGCTCAATTTATCCGCATCCGTGCCGCCGCCTTCTGCCATATCTGCTTTGCCGCCGCCGCGTCCGCCGACAATCGGAGCGATCTCCTGCACGATTTTTCCCGCTTTTACGCGGTCGGTCAAATCATCTGAGACGCGCACGATGAACGAAACTTTATCTTCTTCGGTTCTACCTAAAACGACCACGCCGGATTTTAATTTCGCCAGCAGCGTGTCGGACAAATGACGCATTCCGCCTTTGTCCAAACCTTCGACAATTTTCGCTACGACTTTTACGCCGTTCACGTCTCGTGCTTCGTCGCCGTTGCTCGAAGCCGCGCCGACCGCGCCCGTCGCAATCTTCATTTTCAATTCGTCATTCTCGCGTCTGGCACGTTTTAATTCTTCCTGTAATCGCTCAATCGCCGACGGCAGATTGTCGCGCTGCGTCCGCAACGCGCCCAAAGATTTTTCGATTAACTGCTCGTCTTCACGAAAACGCGCGAAAGCGTCTAAGCCTGTAATTGCGCGGATTCTTCGCGTTCCCGAAGCGATTGCTTCGTCCGACAAAATCTTAAAACTGCCGATGTCGCCCGTCGCACGGACGTGCGTTCCGCCGCAGAGTTCTTTCGAGAACGTGCCTTCGCCGATGCTCAAAACTCGCACGTCCGAGCCGTATTTTTCGCCGAACAAAGCCATCGCGCCCGAACGCATCGCTTCTTCGACCGGCATCAGATTCGTATTCACCGCATCGTTTTTCAAAATCTCGCGGTTGACCAAATCTTCGACTTCCTTAATTTCTTCGTCGGAAATCGGCTGATAATGCGAAAAATCAAACCGCAGATAATTCGGTGCGACAACCGAACCGGCTTGCTTGACGTGCGTTCCGAGAACTTCCCGCAGCGCGGCGTGAAGCAGATGCGTCGCCGTGTGATTGCGCCTCGTCGCGTCGCGTTTTTCCGCGTCAATCGTCGCCGAAACTGTATCGCCGACTTTGATTGAACCTTTTTCGATTTTCGATTTATGCAAAACAATTCCCGCAATCGGCGCGAACGTATCGAAAACTTTGACAAGACTTTTCGCCGTTTTGTCAGTAGCCCGACCGTCAGGGAGGGCTTCATTTATGCTCGAACTTGAGTCATCGCTAACAAAGCCCGCGCTCACGCTTGGGCTACTGACAAGAAAGCCCGTATCGCCGACTTGCCCGCCCGATTCGGCGTAAAAAGGCGTTTTATTCAAAACGATTAAACCTTCTTCGCCTTCCTTGAGTTCGTTCGTTTGTTGGTCGTCTTTCACCAAAGCAACAACTTTTGCATCTTCGACTTGTGTTTTTTCGTAGCCGTGAAAATTTGAACGAACGGAGGTTCTTTCCAAAGCAATGTAAATTGGATTGATTCTGTCGCTTTGTTTGGTTTTTCCGATGTCGGATTTCTGCTGAAGTTTTTTGATTGCTTTTTCTATTTCATCATTAAAAAACTCTTCGCTGACTAAATCGTGTCCATTTCGGTCGTGAATATCAATATGTTTGAATCCGCCACTATCCTGGAAACGCTCATTCAATGCGACAAACATCAAATCAGTGTCAAGACCATAAGTGTCTTTGAGTTTGGCTAAATCTTCTAAATACACATATTTATTCCAACCTTCAAAAACTTCATCCAGTTTCTTTAACCCAACCGTCATCGTTGCGTTAAATCGGGATTCTTCCAATCTAACCATTTTGTCAATAAAATCGCGCTGCGTTTCAAGTTCGGGATAGGCTTCGCGCATCTCGTCAATAACTTTTCCGCAAACTTTATAAAAAAACAATTCATCAAAACCTAAATGTTTTCTTCCTTTCTGAATGGCGCGGCGCATAATTTTTCGCAAAACGTAATTTCTGCCTTCGTTGCCGGGCAAAATTCCGTCGGCGATGGAAAAAGCCGTCGTGCGAGCGTGGTCGGCAATCACGCGGCAGGCAAATTGAAGCAATGTAAATTGGATTGATTCTGTCGCTTTGTTTGGTTTTTCCGATGTCGGATTTCTGCTGAAGTTTTTTGATTGCTTTTTCTATTTCATCATTAAAAAACTCTTCGCTGACTAAATCGTGTCCATTTCGGTCGTGAATATCAATATGTTTGAATCCGCCACTATCCTGGAAACGCTCATTCAATGCGACAAACATCAAATCAGTGTCAAGACCATAAGTGTCTTTGAGTTTGGCTAAATCTTCTAAATACACATATTTATTCCAACCTTCAAAAACTTCATCCAGTTTCTTTAACCCAACCGTCATCGTTGCGTTAAATCGGGATTCTTCCAATCTAACCATTTTGTCAATAAAATCGCGCTGCGTTTCAAGTTCGGGATAGGCTTCGCGCATCTCGTCAATAACTTTTCCGCAAACTTTATAAAAAAACAATTCATCAAAACCTAAATGTTTTCTTCCTTTCTGAATGGCGCGGCGCATAATTTTTCGCAAAACGTAATTTCTGCCTTCGTTGCCGGGCAAAATTCCGTCGGCGATGGAAAAAGCCGTCGTGCGAGCGTGGTCGGCAATCACGCGGCAGGCAAATTGTTTCTGTTCGTCAAAATTTTCGTAAACGCTCATAAAATAATCTTCGATTTTCGTCGCTGAAAGCGACATCTTTAATAGCCGTTGGTCGCTTCGACCTGCGGCATATCGAATAAAAATGTTCCGACGCTGAAAGCGTCGCATTATCAAAAAATCAATCTAAAAAATATTGCTCATCGAAATCAACTTCGTATTTTTGCAAGAATTTTCGATATTCATCTTCAAACAATTCGGTTCGGTGATGCTCCTTTTGCCCGGCAATATAATTCATGACCGTTTCGATTTGAGATTGCCCGATAGAAAATGCTCCGAAACCGGCTTGCCACTGAAAATTTTTGAAAACAGAGTTTTTAGTTTTAATCCACAGCGAACTCGCTTTTTTCAATTCCCGCAATAAATCGCTCAAAGAAATATTTTTCGATTGTGAAATCAACAAATGAACGTGGTTTTCCGTTCCATTAGCCGCAATTAAAACCGAGTTGTGTTTTCGTAGAACACCACCTATATATGCAAATAACTCTTTTTCAAACTCTGGCGCAATTAAGTCGTCGCGGTTCTTCGTTGAAAAAACAACGTAAATATAAACTTTGGTTAGCGTTTGAGCCACAATCTTCCGTTAATTTTCAATGCGATGCTTTCAGCGTCGAAACGATTCATTATTGATTCCCACAGGTCGAGGCGACCAGCGGCTATTGAATGTGTTCCCTTCGGGAACGAAAATCTAAATATACAAACCCAAACAAGGAAAATTGACTAGCACGACGGAAACTCTTCCAAATACTGCCACGCTTTTTCCTCCGGCATATTCCAATCTTTTGCCGGCGATACTTCGCTTAAAAGTGTCGTTTCGGAAACTTCGACTTTTGGTTCTTCTTCCAGAATCGTCACTACAGCGCGATATTTTCTTTTCGGATTTATTTCATCGCGTAAAATGACTCTGCCGTTGGTATCAATAATCGCTTCGAGTGTTTGAATCATAATTTTAATTTCTCTGCGCCAACCGCGCCGTAAATTCGACAATTGGTTTGAGTAAAGTCGTTTCAAAAGTTGAGTGAACGCCTTCCATCACGACCGTCATTCGTTCGAGTCCTGCGCCCGTGTCAACAGACGGCGCGGGCAAAGGCTCTAATTTATAAATGCCTTTTTCCGTCTCGACGCGGTTGTATTGCATAAACACGAGATTCCAGATTTCCATCGTCGTGTCGCCTTCATCGGCATTGACTAAATCGGCGCGGTTTTTTTCCGGGTTTTCCGGCTCGTCGCCCAAGTAATAATTGATTTCCGAGTTCGGTCCGCACGGTCCGGTTTCCGCCATCTGCCAGAAATTATCCTTGCGTCCGAAACGCAAAATGCGTTCGGGTTTCGCGCCCGCTTTTATCCAAAGCTGGATGGCTTCTTCGTCCGCCGAAACTTCGTCGTCGCCTGCGAAAACCGTGAACCATAGACGATTGACATCGAGTTTCAGTTCATTAACGAGAAAATCCCAGGCGAAATTTATCGCATCTTCCTTGAAATAATCGCCGAACGAAAAATTGCCGAGCATCTCAAAAAACGTTTGATGTCTGGCGGTTTTTCCGACTTCATCCAAATCGTTGTGTTTGCCGCCCGCGCGGATACATTTTTGCGAACTCGCGGCGCGTTTATAATCGCGCTTTTCGTTGCCGAGAAAAACGTCTTTGAACTGATTCATTCCCGCGTTGGTAAACAGAATCGTCGGGTCATTCGGCGGGTAAACCGGGCTTGAATGGACGACTTTGTGTCCGTGTTGCTCAAAATAATCTAAAAATTTACGTCTGATTTCGTTACCTGTCATATCAAAAAATCTTAACACAAAGCCGCACCGAAAGGCACTGAAAGAGCCAAAAATGCCGAATGCTTCTTTTGAGAAACATCCGGCATTTTCAGTTCAAAAAAGGAGATGAACTAGAGTTTTGAATCTACGCCGCCGGTTTTGACGGAGCAGATTGTTTGCTCTATGTAAATCTAAATCACTTTAGCCTTACAACTTTTAATTCGCGCGGAATTACCTTTCGGATTCACCAAAAAATTTTTTATTTGAAAATTGGATTAAAATTAACAATTATCAATCCGAAATCAATAATTATCTGGCGCGAATTATTTTTCGAGCACAGCTATCTCGACAGTCTTTTGTTTGAATTCGGCCGTGGCAGGTTTGGCTTCGATTGATTCAAATTCTTCAGGTGACGGCACTTCTTCTTCGATTGTTTGATAGACGTAAATAATTCCGCTCGGCTCGCGGGCGCGAATGAGCAGACGTTGAAGAGTTTCTTTGCCTTCCGCGATGCAACCGGCAATTCTATCGTGTTCGAGAGCTTTCAATTGATTTTCCGCCGTTAAAATTACATCAGCTTCGTAGCCACTTAACTCAACGCGGACTTTTCCGACAAACCGCCGACGGCGCAGATATCGAAGCAGAGCTGATAGATTAACAAACGATGTATCCGGATTTCCGTGTATCGGATGATTTTTCATTCAAAAAAATTAGTGAAAATTATGGATTTTAGATTTAGTTGCAAAGTTTTAATAATTTTTAATAGTAAAAACTACTAATTTCGTTCGGTTTCTATTGCATCTTTTTTATTTTTCGTTCAAAATTCGCAAACAAAGCAGTTTAATTCCAAATTCCATACTCCAAATTCCAGATTGAAAACTATAAATTCCAAGTTTGGAATTTAAAATTTGGAATTTAGAATCATCAAAAAACTATGAATTCTTTATTCCGTAAAAAATCTATTGCGCAAATTCAAGCCGATGCTGCCGCCGGATTTTCCGACGCTGAAACCGTTGCGGGCGATAATGTCGGTTTGCGCCGCTCGCTCGGAACATTTGATTTGACGATGCTCGGCATTGCGGCAATCGTTGGCGCAGGGATTTTCGCCCTTGTCGGCGAAGCGTCGAACAAAGGCGGTCCAGGCGTTGTTTTGCTTTTTATTTTCGCGTCCGTCGCCTGCGGTTTCGCTGCTCTTTGTTACGCCGAATTCGCCTCGAAAATCCCGATTGCGGGCTCGGCTTACACTTATGCTTACGCTTCTTTCGGCGAACTGATTGCTTGGATAATCGGTTGGGATTTGCTGGTCGAATACGCCATCGGCAACATCGCTGTGGCTATTTCATGGAGCGATTATTTCACGCGCCTGCTCAAAGCAAACGGGATTAATGTTCCGGCTTATTTTTCGATGGATTATTTGAGCGCGTCGCGCGGTTTTACGGATAATCAGGAATTAATGCAAGGCGTTTTGGCGCAAGGGCAAACTCTGGATGCAATTGGACGAATGACGGGCGACCAATTAAAAACGATTTCCGATAAGCTCACGCCAAATATCGTCGAAGCCTACACGGCTTGGACGACTGCGCCGCAAGTCGGAGGTATCCCGATTATCGCGGATTTTCCCGCTTTGGGAATCGTCTTTCTGATTACTTGTTTGGTGTATATCGGCATTCGTGAATCGAAAACCGCTTCCAACATTATGGTCGGTTTGAAATTGGCAGTGATTTTATTAGTAATTGTTCTCGGCGCGTTTTATGTCAAAACCGACAACTGGACACCGTTTTTGCCGAACGGTTTCGGCGGCGTAATGTCGGGCGTGGCGGCGGTTTTCTTTGCCTATATCGGTTTCGACGCGCTTTCGACGACCGCCGAAGAATGCAAAGACCCGTATAAAACGTTGCCGCGCGGAATGATTTATTCACTGATTATCTGCACCGTTCTTTACATCGTTCTCGCGCTGGTGTTAACCGGAATGGTCTCTTACACGAAACTTGCCGTCGGCGACCCACTGGCTTTCGTTTTTGGACCGGAAGGCGCGAATCTGCCGTGGGTTTCCGGCATTATCGCCGTCAGCGCGGTTATTGCGATTGCGACGGTGCTATTAGTTTTCCAACTCGGACAGCCGCGTTTGTGGATGGCGATGAGCCGAGACGGACTGCTGCCGAAAATCTTTTCTTCAATTCATCCGCGTTTCCGAACGCCTTGGTTTTCGACGATTCTCACTGGTTTTATGGTGGCTATTCCCGCGCTGTTTATGAATCTGTCGGAAGTTACGGATTTATCAGTTATCGGGACGCTGTTCGCTTTTACGATTGTCTGCGCCGGAGTTTTGGTCAAAGACAAAGAGTTCGCGGGCGAGAAAAGATTTGTGCCGTATATCAACTCACAGTTTATCGCTCCCGTGCTGTTTTTATTGGTTTGGGGCGCGTTGCTTTATTTTAACGGCGAAGCGGTGCGAAATTTTTTCACCGATTTTACTTCGACTGAAGAAAGTGCTTTCTATCACAAAATTCCGTATTTCGTTTTCGTTCTGTTTTCCCTAGCAATGACCATTCTGTGTTTCGTTAAACGCCTTTCGCTGATTCCGGTTCTGGGTATAATATTCTGCACGTATTTGATGACCGAACTCGGCATTACGAATTGGACGCGCTTTGCCATCTGGCTGCTCATCGGTTTAGCGGTGTATTTTCTATACAGCTATAAGCACAGCAAATTGCACCAGCGTGAAGAAGTCGCCAGTCAGTAGGCAGGCGCAATCGGCAGATATTAAATGCGTTAAAATTAAAAATTCGGCGTTTCATAGTTGTTTTGAAAGTTGCTTGCAGGTATGGCAAAATAGTTGAACCGTTTGCTTGGACAAGTACCGCTTGTGAAAGCGCACAATTAAAAAGGTTAAGTGATGTAAATGCCTTTGAGGTTTAATCCAGAATTGCTTCGTTGTTCGTTTTGCGGCAAGTCGCAATCTGAAGTCAAAAAGTTAATAGCCGGACCGAATGTTAATATTTGCGGTGAGTGTGCTACGGCTTTGGCTAGTCTGCCTAAAAATGCGACTCCGGCAGAAGTGCGAAGCGAAAGTTGTAGTTTTTGCGGTAAGCGAGCGCGAGAAGTTGACGTTGTGTTAGGTAGCGAGCAAGTGCGAATTTGTATCGAATGTTTAGACATCTGCCAAGAAATAATTGCAGATGATTTACAGGCGGAAAAGGCGTGAGGAAATAAAGGTACGCCGAAAAAGTCGGACGCTGAGGGCGCGAAACAGCTACTTGCCTATCAACCTTGTCAGTGAAATTCAAAGTTGCGTGTCGGCGGTTTCGCGCCGCGTTAATTCCAGCGTTACGTTGACCTTGTTCAACAACTACCGCCAATCGCTAACTACTGACTGATTAAGCGTAAAACTAATTCAAACTTTTGTGCGTCTAAGAATCGCACATTCAAATTTTAGATTCGGGAGTAGATTGTATGAAAAAAATAACAGTTCTAACGGCAATGTTTTGCTTGTGTCTTCAAGCTGTGGTAGCGGTTTTTGCCGCCACGCCGAACTTTGCGGGCAATTGGGAATTAGACGTTAGCAAGTCGAAATTGCCCGACGCGATGCAGATTGAATCAATGACGCTGACAGTTGTACAGACGGAAAAAGAATTGAGTATTCAAAGCGCGACGAAAAGAGCGCGAGGCGGTATGGGCAACCCAATGAGGCGCGGCGACGGCAATCAGACGGTAATTTACAGTCTTGAAGGCAAGGAAACAAACGCCGAGATTGGCAACGGTGCAATGGCGGGTAAGGAAACTCGGAGAGCATCGGTTACGTCGGATGGCAAATTAAGTTTGACTTTAATGCGCAGTTTCAACAGTGAAAACGGCGGCACCATAACCCTGAAAACAAATGAAACTTGGGAGTTGATGGACGAAGGTAAAACTTTAAAAGTTATCCGTTATATGGAAACGCCGCGCGGAGCGACGAATGCAGAATTGTATTTCACGAAAAAATCCTCGGGCGGATTGACGATAGAGGGCGATTCCAATACAACTATGAGTCCGACGGCAACTAATACGGGCGGCACACCGAAAAAGATTAGCGGCGGCGTTCTTAATGGTAAAGCGTCGAGTTTGCCCGCGCCGGAATACCCGGCGGCAGCCAGAGCTGTCAAAGCAAGCGGCGCGGTCAATATTCAGGTAACAATTAACGAACAGGGCGACATAGTTTCCGCGACTGCGGTTTCTGGTCATCCGTTGCTTCGTCAGGCAGCGGAAGAAGCGGCTCGGAAGGCGAAGTTTGCGCCGACATTGCTCCAAGGCGTGCCGGTTTCGGTAACGGGCGTTCTCGTCTACAACTTTGTTCCGTAATCAAAACAACGAATAGTTTGAAATATCTGCAAGAGCTTCGGCTCTTGCTTTTTTTGTATCACAAACCGTCGTTGAGCTAACTTCGACATCGAACTTTGGACTTTTCGGGCTTAAACCTTGTATTTTAAATGAGTATGGATATGGAATACCCGATGTGGGTTTGGATTTTTTTCTTTAGTGTCGTTTTAATCGCGCTGTTTGTTGATGTCGGCATTGTCAATCGCAAGGCGCACGCGCCGAGTCGCAAAGAAACATTTGTTTGGAGCGCGGTTTGGATTTCGCTTGCGCTTGCTTTCGGCGGATTCGTTCTGTGGCAATTCGGCGGTCTCAAGGCAACCGAATTTCTGACCGGCTATTTAGTCGAACTTTCGCTTTCGATAGATAACCTTTTTGTTTTCCTGCTTATTTTCAATTTTTTCAAAGTTCCCAAGAAATATCAGCACCGCGCACTTTTTTGGGGAATTTTTATGGCGCTCGTGATGCGAATGGTGATGATTTTTGCCGGTGTCGCGCTCGTCGAAAAATTTGAATGGATACTTTATATTTTCGGCGCGTTTCTTGTTTATACAGGAATTAAAATGTTCTCACAAGACGATGATTTTAACCCGGAAGAAAGCGCGATTGTAAAATTGACAACCCGCTTTGTGCGTATCACGAAAAGATACGAAGGCGAAAAATTTTTTGTGAGAGAGAACGGCAAACGGACGGGAACGCTTTTGCTTCTCGTTTTAATCGTGATAAATGTTGCGGATTTAGTTTTTGCGGTTGATTCGATTCCGGCAATTTTAGGCATTACCACCGACCGATTTATCGTTTATACTTCAAACATTTTTGCGATTTTAGGCTTGCGGACTTTCTTTTTTCTGTTGGCTGATTTGGCGGAGAAATTTCATTATCTTAAATACGGTTTGGCGTTTGTTTTAAGTTTTATTGGTGTCAAAATGCTCTTGCCGCTGGTTGCCGAAGGTTTGATAATGGTGATGGGCGAAGGCGGCGGTTCCGGTTTCGGCGTGTTTTTGCAAAATTATCTGCACGACAAGGAATTTAAGCAAACGGTTATTTATCTCTCACTTGGAATTATCGTCGCAGCAATAACGCTTTCAATCGTCTTTTCAATAATTTTTCCGCCGAAGGAAATTGAAAAAGAAGAGTTTAAAGAAAAACTCGATGCTCAATAATGCTCGTCGAAGAAAAAATCAGCGACGAGCGCAACACCGCAACCTTACAATTTATCGTCGAATTCAGCAAAAGACTGCGCATCAGTAAAAGGCAAAAGTAAAAAGTGAAGAATTGAATCCAAACTTTTGCCTTTTTACTTTTTACTTTTATGTCGGAAATCAATCTCGGTTACGGAAAATCTAAAATCAATTTCAATTTTGACGAAAATCGTTTTCAAATTTTAGGAAATGCGGAAGAGCATTTTGCCTTAACCGATGTCGAAATCGGTGCGAAACTTGATAATCCGATTGACTCGCAAACAATCGAAGAAATCGTCCAGCCAAATGAAACCGTTTTAATCGTCGTTCCCGATGCCACGCGCCAGACGGCGAGCGGTCAGATTGTTAATTTAATTGTTCGGCGTTTAATCGCGGGCGGCACAATGCCTTTTGATATTCGCATAATTTTTGCGACGGGCATTCATCGACGTGTAACCTTTGCGGAAAAACAATCAATTTTAACCGGATTCATCGCCCAGCGTGTTAAAACCCTTGACCATAATCCGAGAGATTTAGCGCAAATTGTGCGACTCGGCGAAACAGCGAATAAAATCCCAATCGAACTCAACCGCGCTTTGACCGAACACGACCGCGTGATAATCGTCGGCGGCGTTACATTTCATTATTTCGCGGGTTTTACGGGCGGGCGCAAGTTAATTTGTCCGGGCTTGGCATCGAGCCGGACGATTTCCGAAACACATCGTTTAGCTTTCGACTGCCGGACGAAAGCCAGACGCAAAGGCGTTGAGGCGGGCGTTTTGGACGGAAACGCCGTTCACGAAGCGTTTATGGAAGTCGTCGAACGAATGAAACCGTCGTTTGCGGTCAATACAATTGTTAATAATTCGGGCGACGCAGTTGATTTATTTTGCGGCGATTGGGAAACTTCGCACCGCAAAGCGTGTGAATTTTACGCCTCGAAACACACGGTCGAAATTCCCGGGAAACGAGATTTAGTAATTGTTAGCTGCGGCGGTTTGCCGTTTGATTTAAATTTAATTCAAGCGCACAAGGTTTTGGATATGGCTTCGCGGGTCTGCGCCGACGGCGGCACGATTATCTTTCTAGCCGAATGTGCGGATGGGTTAGGAAGAAAAGATTTTCTCGAATGGTTCGGCGCAAAAGATTCAAACGAACTGGCTCAAAAACTTTGCGAAACTTACCAAGTCAACGGACAAACAGCGTGGAGTTTATTGCGAAAAGCTGAAAAATTTAATATTCAAATCATTACTTCGCTTGAAGAAAATGAAACGCGCCTAATGCGTCTGCACAAAGCGCGTGATTTGGAAGATGCTTTATCGAAAACCGATTCGGAAATACGAGGTTATATTTTACCTTTCGGCGCGAAATTTTTATTTAAAAGCTAACCCAACAAAAACGTATTAGTTCTTTTGTAAATTCAAAACTTCGATTATCATTGGTTCACCTAAACCGTAATTGATTATATATTTACCGAAAAAAGAAAGTATGCCGAAGGACGGAGTCGAACCGTCATGAGATTGCTCTCGCCAGATTTTGAGTCTGGTGCGTATACCAATTTCGCCACTTCGGCGTGAACTTCAAATAATAAAACTATTCTGGAATTGCGTCAACCGACTCGCAAATAAATCCTCTAGTGAAAATCAATAAAAGAACTTTCCTTCTCTTAACTCAAACAATAGTTGAGAAATAAAGGGAATGTGGAGCATTATGTGGAGCATTTCCGATGAGGGAATGATTAATGAAATCAAATAAAGGTTATGTTTTTTTGATGAAAAAAGGGATGGATGGTATGCGAGAATTACCTTTGCCGACGAAACAGGGAAACGGAAAGATATAAAACGAAAAGTTGAAAATAGAACGAACGGGAACAAAGTTCTCAAAACACTAATTGCAGCTTACGATGATTAAATTTACCGCAAAGAAAATGAGAAAACTTTTCTTAAATTGCTGTTTTCTTCTGCTAATTGTCCAATTTAATGTCTTCGATGCAAGACCTTTTCAAGCTGATGAGGTAAATCCGCTCACTCAGCTTAAAGCGTCGCTCACTATTCAAGCTGATATTTATTACGGTGATGAAGAGGCTGCTGATATAATGTTTGCAACAAATGACAAAAAGGAAGCAATCGAAGCCGCAAAAGATTTTATCGCGTATAATTGAAAGTTATGAAAATTCTTATTGTTTTTACTTTTCTTTTGAGCCTTGTTTTTGTGGAAACTTCTCAAGCACAAAATAATCCGTATCCGAATGAACTAAAAGGCTATGAGTTTGCACGAAACGGAAAACTTAAGGGATTAACACCTGGTGTATCAACTAAAGCAGATGTAAAAAAGATTTTTGGCAAAAATTGCGAGAACCAATGTGATTACGATACAGATTGGACAGTTAATTTTAGTTATTACGAAAATAATTGGATAAAAGACAACACCAACGAAAAGGGTGAAAAATCAGTATATTATCTTGATTTTAAATATTTAGGCAATCTTCGTAAAATAGAGATTCGCCCGAAAAGGCAGGTATCATTCGGTAAAGTTTCTTTCCCGAAGACATTTCAAAAACTTTCAAGAAGTTTAATTACAGATGATACTCGAACAGGTAAAAGCAGAATGATAACTTATGAATTATTTCAAGATTCTCTCGGATTAACATACGAGCTTTTTGGCACAACAGATTACGACAATATTAAGGCTAAGAGTGAAAAGTTATATAAAAAAGGTGACTTATTTTCCATTCAATACAGTATTTCAAAGGAACAGGAAAAAGCTATGTTTATTTTACAGAAAAATAAATAAACTTGAAGTTTCTATTCTAAAATCTACCCTAAGCCTTAAGCCTTTCAACTGTTAAATGGGTAGCGGTGGATAATAATAGAATTGAAACATCAGGTTACGAAAAAGGCAAAGTTGTAATAATATAAAAAATAAAATAATTACATTTTTGCGAAAATTTGAATCCATAGTTTCATTTTTGTCGAATACCCCTTTGAAGAGCTTCAAAGCTCTTCAAAATTAAAAACGAACGAGCAAGGGAGGGTTATTATGACACAAGCAGCAGCAACACAACAGAATCAGGATTTTTCGGCAACCACCGAACCGAAAAGGGATATTGCCGAATCGGTTCTTCATACTGCAGACAAATCCACAAAACAGGCAACGGGCGTAAGTTTATTTCACATTTTGACGATTGGCTCTATTGGAGCGTCAATTGCTTTATTTTTGTCCGGCAAAAAAATGGAAGGAATTTTTGTTGGTCTATGGGCACCGACATTTGAAGCCTTAAAAACGGCTTCCGACAAAAAGCGTGAAAGCTAATTTAAGCGTAAAATTCAAATAAAAATGCTGCTAATAATATGCGGCATTTTTAAATGATATTTTGGCGAATTCGACCAATTTTAACTTCAAAAATTTTTGCAATAAAAAAGGCTGCGCTCAACTAAATGCGCAGCCTTTTTTATTCAGGATAAAGAAAACTTTTATGTTTTTTTCTTCGTTGACTTGGTAGTTTTTTGCGGTGCCAACTGCTTGGTTTTCAAATAATCAACTGCATCTTTAACACTCGCTTTTAACGGATGAGTTTCGGGTGCAATTTCGGCAAAGCGTTGCATATAATTCAAGCCTTCCTGCATCTGTGCCGTGTTTTCAGGAACGACACTTGCTCCGACGCTAAACAAAGACAATCCTATGCCGGCTAAAGCGTCGGGATTTTCCGGCGAAGTTTCGAGAACTTTCCGGTAGGCGATAACCGCATTCGGCGCATCTCCCGCCTGACGAAGTGCGTCGGCGAGAATTAATTGCCACTTACTTTTTTTGGTCGCGTCCGTTTCAATTGCTGAAAATTCTTCAAGAGCCGCCAACGCTTCTTTGCCTTTGCTCGCATCCAGATTCATAGCGAGCATTCGGCTGTATCCATCAATGGTATTTTGGTAGGCCCTATTTTTTTCAATTGCATATGCTTTCTGTGCATTGGCATCGGTATTGGTGGCAGTTTTCAATATCTGTAAAGATTTGTTGGAGGCAGCCAGCGATTCGTTCAAATCTTTTTTCACCGACTCAAGAGCCGCCGCTTTTCCGCTTGGGTCGCCTTTGACGGCGGCGTTATATTTATCAATCGCTCGATTGATTAATGCCGTCGATTTATTATTGAGCAAAACAGGAGCTGTTCCTTCAAAATCCGGGTCGGCGTTAATGCCTTCGTCGTATTTGGTAATTGCTAAATCGTAATTTTTTTCGTTAAAAGCCTTACTGCCTTCTATAAGCGATTGTTTGACGATGGCATTTGTATTTTCAATTTTTTTGTTGCCGGCTAGAATTGCCTCATTCTTTTTTAGAAGCTCTTCCTGCTCTTTTTTTTGTGCTGCCGTTAGTTCACCGCCGCTTTGATTTGCCGGCGCAGGAGCGCTAACTATTTGTCTCGCTTCTTCTTCAGTAAAACGCTTGCCGTCGCCTTCGACAACGGTGATATTGACTTTTTCGTCGCCGGCTTTGACACCCGGAAAAACATCTGCTCTGATATTCGGTCCGCTGACGGCAAGCGCATATCTTCCTCCGGGAAGAAGCCCGGCAAATGAAAATTCACCATTCTTATTGGTTTTAGCCGACGGAAGTTTGCCTTTTATATCCGTTCGGTAGGCATCAATTACGACATCGGCAGCGGGAACAAGCGTGCCGTCCGCCTTTTTGAGTTCAACCTTTCCGCGAGCCGGCGCGGTTTGGGCAAACGCGGCAATTGTGCTTGTTGAAAATAAAGCGATTGCCAAGAGAAATATAAAATAATTTTTACGAAACATAAAAATCCTCCAAAAAACTTATTTTGAAATTATCGAAAAACGCCTCTTTGAGATGCTTCTGAAAAAAGAAGAGTTGTTAAGTATCAGTTATTTTAACCTAAGTCAGTCGAAATTTTGAAGCAAAAAGAGCAAAAAAGTTCGTTTCAGTAAATTTATTAAAAATCGAAGCTATGTTATCTTAAATTTTTATATTCAGCACTTATCTTACAGGAGATTTAAATGACCGAGAGAATTTATAACTTCAGCGCGGGACCGGCTGTTCTGCCGCTTTCCGTTTTGGAAAAAGCCCAAAGCGAGTTGCTTTCACTGAACGGAATCGGAATGAGCGTGATGGAAGTCAGCCATCGCTCGAAACATTTCGCTCCCGTTCTCGAAAGCGCAATTAATGGCATCCGCGAGCTTTTACGAGTTCCCGACAACTATAAAATTTTGTTTTTGCAAGGCGGCGCGAGTTTGCAATTTTCGATGATTCCGATGAATTTTCTCGGCGCGGGCGAAGCGGCTGACTACGTTGTCACCGGCGCTTGGGGAAAAAAGGCGGTTAAAGAAGCGAAGCGTTGCGGCACGGTCAATACGATTTTCTCAACCGCTGATTCAGGTTTCAAATCCGTGCCGATGCAAGACGAACTTACTTTTAGCGAAAACGCAAAATACGTCCACTACACTTCCAACGAAACGATTGAAGGCGTTGAATTCAAATACGATTTGGACGGAAAAGGATTGCCGGTCGTCTGCGATGCTTCGTCAAATATTCTCTCAAAACCGATTAACGTTGAAAAACACGCTTTGATTTACGCCGGAGCGCAAAAGAATATCGGACCGAGTGGCGTAACTTTAGTGATTATCCGCGATGATTTAATCGAGCAAGTTCCCGAAAATCAACATTCGATGCTTGACTACCGCGCTCTCGCCGAAAATAATTCGATGCTCAATACGCCGAATACTTGGGGAATTTACCTTATCAATTTAGTTTGCGAACACGTCAAAGGACACGGCGGATTAGCTGAAATGGAAAAGAAAAACGAAGAAAAGGCGAAAATCCTTTACGACGCGATTGACGCAAGCGATGGCTTTTACCGCGGACACGCCGACCAACGGGCGCGTTCTTTGATGAATGTAACTTACCGTCTGCCGTCGGAAGAACTCGAAAAACAATTCACGTCGGAAGCGACCGCTCAAAATCTTGACGGCTTGAAAGGACATCGTTCGGTCGGCGGAATACGCGCTTCGATTTATAATGCGTTCCCGAAAGAAGGCGTTCAAGCATTGGTTGAGTTTATGAAGGATTTCGCGCAGAAGAACGGATAATTTTTAGACACGAAAGAACACGAAGGATTTTTAAATAAATTTTCGTGTGCTTTCGTGTTTGTTCACGGCTAAATCTTTACTAGAATTTTCAAAAGTTCTGCCTCTTCTGTTTCGGAAACCGTTCGCAAATCAATCAAAACCTTATCCTCTAAAATCCGCGTGATAACCGGCGGCTCGGACAATCTCAGATTCTGCTCCAAGCTTGCCGCCGACATCTTCACGTGTTTTAGTGCAAGCAGAGTCGCAGGCGGCTGAATCATCGGTGCAGAACCGCCGCCGATAACCGAATTTCCTTTGATTATTTCAATCTGCAAATCTTGATTTCCCTTTGATTTGTTTTTTAACCTTCGAGCGAAGCGTTTGATTCGCGTCGTAATTTCCGTCTCGGTCATCGAAAGCATTTTGAGAACGGGAATTTCCTGCAAAGCCGCGTCGCGTCGAAACGATTCGAGCGTGGCTTCGAGCGCGGCATAAATTAATTTGTCAACCCGCAAAGCGCGATAAAGCGGATGCTTTCTGATTTTTTCGACCGTCTCGCGACGACCGACAATCAAACCCGACTGCACGCCGCCGAGCAGTTTATCACCGCTAAAGGTAATGACATCCGCGCCCGCTTTTATTGAATCGCCAATAATCGGCTCGTCCGTCAAGCCGTATTCACTTAAATCAAACATCGCGCCCGAACCCGCATCTTCGTAAAGTAAAATGTTGTGGCGATGCGCGAGTTCGGCGAGTTCCGCCAACGTCGGCGCGGCAGTAAATCCGACAATGCGGTAATTCGACGGATGAACTTTTAATATCAGACGAGTATTTTCGTTGACTGCCTTTTCATAATCGGAAACGCGCGTCCGATTAGTCGTCCCGACTTCTCTTAAATCCGCGCCCGATTCGGTCATCACGTCGGGAACGCGAAAATCGCCGCCGATTTCGACTAATTCGCCGCGTGAAATAACCACTTCGCCGCCGCGCGCCAAAACCGTCAAAACCAAAAAAGCCGCCGCCGCGCAATTATTAACGATTAACGCGCTTTCCGCACCTGTCAATTCAGCCAAAAGATTTTCGGCGTGTGCGCCGCGTTTTCCGCGCTTGCCCGCCGCGACATCGTATTCGAGATTGCAATAACGCGAGGCGGTTTCAATTAACGCTTTCCGCGTATTTTCCGACAATGGCGCACGTCCCAAATTCGTGTGAACAATTACGCCCGTCGCATTAATAACCGTTTGCGAAGCTAAATTCTGCTCAGTTTGCCACGACGATTCAAGACGAATTTCGGCTGCTTCCAACAAACTTTCCCGCGAATAATTTTTGCTGCCGTTTTGCTCGTCCAGAATTTCTTGCCGAAGCGAGTCGGCAGCCGCACGAGCCAAACGTGTCAGATGTTTCGCGCCGGCTTGCTTGGAGATTTTATTCGCCGTCGCCGAATGCAGAAGCGCATCAACCGAAGGCAAAAACTGCAGAAATTCGCTGTTATCGTGTTTAGCCATGAAATTATTTTAACCGAAAAATCAAGAAAACTAAGGAATAATTTCGACTTTGGAGATTTAACTTCAGTATCAAAAAAGAAAAGCGACCTTAAAAAGTCGCTTTTCTTTTTTGATAAACGCTGCTCGGCTTGAAAAACCGATAGCGGTCAGACGATTTAACTTATCCGTCAACTCGTAAAACGTTTTCCGCCTGCGGACCTTTCGGACCGTTGGTAACCTCAAACTCAACATCCTGCCCCTGGGCTAAAGTTTTATAACCGTCGCCGGAAATCGCGCTGTAATGCACGAAGATATCTTGTTCGCCCGGTTGCTCGATAAACCCGTAACCTTTTGCGTTATTAAACCACTTGACCTTGCCGATTGTTTTTGACATTTTTCTTTAATTCCTCCTACAAACTTCAGTGAATTTTTAATTTTTGTTCTCAGCCGAAAGCATTATCAATTAAACAAAAAAAACGCGCATCCAAACGCGAAAAAAACCAAATCTCGGCTTTGTTTAGCGTAGATTGTCGGAAATGAAAAAAGACTCATTCTTCTAACAAGTAGAAAATCTTAAACTGCAAGATTTTTGGGCTGTGTTTGTGTTGTTTTTTTGATAGAACGAAGAAAATTTAGCGGAAATAAAGCGTTCTGTCAAGAACTACTATGAACTTTTTTGTAATCTATGATAGTAAAAAGGTAGTAAAAACAATAAAATTGACATCAAACTTGTGATAAACGAATATAACCGAATGACAAATTACGGTGAAAAACCAACGCTTTCATACAATGAATATCTAAAAGTTCCCGAACTTATCGGCTTACAGAAAACTTTGTCTGAGCCTGTAAGCCACGATGAATTGCTGTTTATTATTATTCATCAAACCTACGAATTATGGTTTAAGCAGGTTCTGCACGAGATTGACGCAAGCATTGGCTGGTTGCGCGAAGACCGAGCGTTTCGCGCCAACCATTCTTTAAAGACCGTCGCGGCGATCGGCAAGGTCGTCGTCAGCCAAATTCATATTTTGGAGACGATGGCGCAAATCGGTTTTCTCGAATTTCGAGATAAATTGAATCCCGCGAGCGGTTTTCAATCAACACAATTCCGCGAACTCGAATTTGTTTCCGGCGCAAAGGACGATCAAATGCTCAAACATTTCGCCGACGATGAATTTGCTTTCCAAAGATTGACCAAAAGATTCAATCAGCCAAGTCTTGCCGACGAGTTTTGGAATCTTTTGCAGAGAAAAGATTTCAAAATTGGATCGAACGATGAAAAAGTGCAGACAATCGTTGAAATTTTAACGCATCCGGAAAAATACGCTGATTTTTTCATAATGCAGGATTTGCTCATCGAACACGACGAGAATATCGCTCTGTGGCGTTACAATCACGTTTTGATGGTTGAAAGAATGCTCGGAATGAAACGCGGCACGGGCGGTTCAGAAGGCGCGGGCTATCTGCGAACGACCCTCTCGAAAAAATTCTTCCCCGAACTTTGGGAAGCGCGAACTTATTTGTAGACGACAAGCTACCCAAAAAATGTCAGGACAGGCACGCGGGCGTGTTCCTACAACTTTAATTTTGCCTCGCGCATCAAACTCCGCAAAGACAGCCGATTTGAAGGAGTTTTTATGCTTTCGTCATTAACCAAAATCATCTTAGTAATCTTTTTCCTGGTCACTGTCTCAAACGCCCAAACACCAACTCCGACATCGATTCAAGACGACGAGGCTGAACGAATCTTTACTGAAGAAATCAAACTCAACGTTTCCGCTTATGACCGCAACGGAAAATTTGTTACCGGTGTCAAAAAAGAAGATTTGGTTATAATGGAAGACGGACGGCTTCATCAAGCGAGCAGTCTGCGGCGTATTCCAGCCAATGTTTTAATCGTGATGGATACGGGCGGCGAAATGCGGCAGGCGAAGGGTTTCGAGCAAACCCGAAAGACCGTAAGAAGTTTAATCAATGCGCTTCGAGCGGAAGATTCGGTGGCGATTATGCAGTATCACGATAAAGTTGAAATTATCGCCGAATGGACAGGCAAAGCCGAAGCCGTGAAAATTTTGGACAGCAAAGCAAACTATGGTAAGCGTTCAGTTTTTATCAAAGCACTCGAAACGGCGACTAAATTCCTGCAAAAAACTCCGCTCGAAAATCGGCATCTCGTTTTAATCACCGATGGCACGGACACTTTTAATAATCAAACCGAACGCAACACGGCAATGCAAAATCTGCTGGCAACCGACATCAATGTTCACGTCGTCAGTTATACGAAACTCGAATTGATTGATATTGAGCCGCGCACGAAAGGCGTTTCAAAAACTCCGCCGAAGAGTGCGATGCCCGATGAGGTCAAAGCCACAATGCCGCGCGGCGTGCAGGATATAATGAACGCTCCCGTTCGCGTTACGATAAATACGGATAGAGCATTTTTGCGGAAGATGAAGGAGAGAAAAACTTCTCTAATCGAAAGCGAAAAATATCTCGCCGCGCTTTCCAAAGACACAAACGGCGAGTTTATTCTGCCCGAATCGAAGGAAGAAATGTTGGAGAAAAGCACGCTCGTCGCCTCGATTATTGATTCGAGCTATGTTGTAACTTACGCGCCGAAACGTGCTTTGGCGGAATCACTAACCGGCGAAGTGCGTAACATCGAAATTTCTTCCCGCCGCCCCGATTTGCAAGTGCAAGCCCGGCGCAAACTTGTAGTAACAAGTAATAAGAAATAAAAAAATTTTCGCGTTCTAATTAAAAATATCTTACGAAAGTTTCGAGTTTAAATTTTTTCATAATTTGGCTCTTATCGTGCGTCGGTTATCAAACTATCAAAAAACACTTGACACAAGCAGGATTTAGGATTAAAACTCTCGTATCTGACAAATAAAATTAGGGCGTTGATTCAGAGATAATGCGAGTTGCTGTTTGCCTTGCTCAAAAGAAAAGACAACAAGTAAGTCGTTTGTTCCTAGCTATTTAATCACTTTAATTTCCCATAAAGATACAAATAAGATGCAAAAGCAGTCTAAAATTGAAAAAACAGCGCCGATTTGTTAGACTGCTTTTGCTTGTTTAATACATATTCAGTTGTCAAAGAACTGAAAGAGACGGCTTGAGGATCAATCAAGCCGTTTTTCTTTGCGAAAGTTTTGAGTGGAGAAGTTAGAAAACTTCTCTCGCTAATTTAATCTTTGCGTTTTTACTACTTTGTTTTTCCGAATGTAATATGTTTCTTCAACTAAAATATATGCGTTGAATATATTTTTTGCTCTAAATTTAACTTTAACTGCCCAGTATGGTTCATTCTGATAATAAATCTTTTCAATATCTGACCATCGAACAAATCTCATTGAGTAAGGATCATTAAAATTTTCGTTGTAATAGTCCATCACGCTTTGAACTCTGCCGTCTTTGGATTGCGAAGGTTTTGCGCCTAAAGTTGACTCGATTACATTCACAAAAGTTTTCGGGACTTTCACTTCACGCCCTTCAGCTAAAGTTGACGATATTAACAGCCCGTTGAATCTCGCAATTGCTATTGCCGATGTCTTTTCACGACGTGAAAGGCTTTGAACAGTATCGCCTTTTCTGGCTCTAACCGTTCGGTAACTGGGCGCGAGTATAAATTTTAACTCAGCATCGGAAATTTGAAGTTTTGCCAACTCTTCAAGTGGCGAGGCTTCAAATTTCTGCTCGTTAAAACCTTGTAAATTATTGCTTTGACTTAAATTGTTAGAAGCAGGTGTAACTAACGCGCTGTTATTAATCGTTTCAACCGGAGCGGTTAAAACGAGTTTCGCAACCGTATCGGCCAACTTATAATCATTATCGTTCCAATTCCAACCGCAAGTTGCCGAAAGGCTTCGGATTTGCGGCTGTTGACTGCCCGCCGGAAATTCCATCCGATAAACCGTTTCAATCAATTGACTGTAACAATTTTGAAGTTTCTGGTTGCGGCTGACGTTCACGCCCGACATCAGAAAAACTTCGACGGAGTCATCGAATTTCTCACCCGCCTCAGAGCGGCGATTATCCGTTATCGCCATCAAACCTTCTTTGAATATAATGCCGGCTTTGTTGGTTATTTGATTAAAATTAGCTTCAGTTTGTTCAACTATCTGCGTTTTAGTTTCGTTGCTTGAAGTCGAACTTTTAACTTGTCCACAACTGAAAAGACTTTGAGTCAAAATTATTAAAATTACAATGTAGGGTTTCACATTGTTATTTCTCTTCAATTTTTTCTTTCGGTGGTCTTTTGCTTTCCGGCTATCTAAAGTTATCAACTGATTTCTCCTTCAAGTTCTAAAATGCGCCGCATCTCCTCTCATTTAATTGTTTTGTTGCGCTTGAATACTTTCAAAAACTCTTTTGTTAAAGCTGCTTCATTCCCTTTCTTTGAGCTATTCTCTGCCCACACAATGATCCTCGCATTTTCTTTGAAATAAAACGCCCGCAACTGACCGCCGTTCGCCGATTCTTCATAACCGAGAAAAAATTGAGCCTTCGATGGTTCATCCGACAACTCAAGGGAGCTTTCTTTTATAAGAATTTTTAGGATAGATGTCTTAGAATCCTTCGATTGAGTCAAGATATGAAATCTCTTGAAATCCTTAATATCGAAAACCGATGAATAAACTTCCTCTCGTGCCGCTTTGTCTTCAGGCATAGATTTATTTTCTTGACTGAAAGCGGCGATTGATAAAATCAAAATGAATAATAATGAAATTGTTAGTTTCATAAATTTAGTAGCCGATTTTTATTTGGATACTGCTAACATCCGATTCAATGCTACCAACATCGCTTTTTATGCTATCGATATTGGAATCAATTTCGTCAACTTTCTTATCCAAATCCTCTGTTCTGCGCTAAATCGTTTATTTTTCGCTCTAAAGCATCTTGACCACCCGCATCGCCAGATTGACTCTTTATAGAAGAAATATCTGCCTGCAAATCGTTGATTTTCTGTGAGATTTCATTTAACTGTTCGTTGTGTTGTTGATTTTTTGCGTAGTAATATCCAACCAATGCCGATGAAATAAGCGAAACAACAACCAACGCAGTAATTATTGCCGTCGTTAAATTCGGATTGTCTCTGATAAATTTGGTAGAACTATTCATTTTTTCTGTGTCTAAACCAAGATTAAGTTGGGACATAAATTAAACTCCATTAAATTTTGTAAGTGTCGTAAATATCTTTATGGCTCGTCCGGGTATTCAGAAATGTAACCTTTTCCAACTGGCGTAAAAATTCGATTGTCGGTATCGGATTCAAAAATCCCGAATTAGCTTTTATCGAATTCTTTTTCTTTCGTCGGTCTGCCGGCTTTGCGCTCGGTTTTTTTGAGTTTAGCGATCTCGGCGGCTGAAATTGCGTGCGATTTGCCAAATTTTTCAACATCGGTAATAACGCCCGATTTCATCATTTGGCGAATGCGACCTTCAGTAACTCCTAATTCTGCCGCCGCTTCAAGTGTCGTTAATCTTTTTTGTATATTACTCACTCTCAAAATATAACAAAGAGAAAAATATAACGCAAATCGTAATCCTTTATTTGTATAATACTACGATTTGCGTTATATTTATTTTGTAAATCAGAAATGGTTAACAAAACAAATTCCAATAAAACAAATGGAGGATAAAAACAATGTTCATCTTAAAAGGAATTGAGCAATTAACGAACGCAATCAGCAAAGCAAAGAAGATTCGCCCGCGTGTCGAGTTCGACCGCTTCGGACGTTATCGCGTATCGGGAAGCAAAGGCGGATATTACACCGTGATTTGCAAAAAGAGCGATAACAATTACAAAACAGTCGAGTGCACCTGCAAGGGCGCGGAACAAGGGCTGGCTTGCTATCACGCCGCAGCCGCATTAAGTCTGCACATCGGACTTGCCAGACGGCAGCAAACGGCAGAATAAAGGCGAAAGGCTTAGGTTTGCGCCAACATTCCTAAGCCTCCCTTTCAAACCACGAATGATTTGATTTGCTATAAATCGAGAATAACAAACTGAAAAAACAAAAAACAATCAGAAAAAACGAACTGCCGAATTACTCAAAGCAGTTTGCAGTCACGAAAATTCTTTTTTTTGCAACAACAACTCAAAACCACTTGCTATTATGCAGTACTCTTCTGTATGATTACTGCACTTTACGATTTTCCAGACTAGTCTTCTGCGTTCTTTGTGACGACGCGTTAAAGGTTCTTCTGTCTGGCTCACTTTATATTTCAACAAAAGAATTAAATAAAAAGAGGATTTCCTTCTATGTATTTTGTTAACTCCCGCAAAAAGATTAACTTTTCATTTTTAACAATTATATTTGTTTTATTTGTCGCTTTTTCAATTGATTTTGGAGCTATAATCACTTCTGCAAACTCAGAAAAAGACGAGCAAAGACAGAGAAACACTTCTTCTTTACAGGCAGTACAAGATGAATTTCTTGTTAGCGGATTAAAAGAATCAAGATTAAGTTTTCTGGCGGAAGATTTAACATCTGTTACTACCGAACAACCGACAAAGCCTTTACTTGACAATTTGCTGTCGGCGGGAGACCTTGACCCAACTTTCGGTAGCGGCGGGAAGGTTACAACACCGATCAGCACCAATGGAATTTGAAAAGGAGTTGAAAATTAAAAATCAAAGGAGCAGCGTGAGTTTTGTGTCCTGTTCCACTTGACCACATCAGTAACTCATTTTCATAAACTATTTAACAGGCTCTTAATCAAGAAAAAAATGCAAAGAGTTAAAGCATTGCTGCGAAAAAATTCAAAATTTTCAATTTTAAGCCTTCCCGAACTAAAAAGTTCGAGAATGATTCAACTCGATATTCTGCGGGGCGTTGCCATTGTTTTGGTGCTTTTTACCCACACTGTTTTGCCTACTACAGAGTCAGGGTTCTTGAAACCTGTTTTAAGTTATTTGATATACCTCGGTCCGACAGGCGTTGATTTGTTTTTTGTGCTGAGCGGTTTTCTGGTTGGGGGTTTGCTTTTGAAGGAAATTCACGATAAAAACAATCTCGATGTAAGACGTTTTCTTATTCGCCGTGGGTTCAAAATTTTTCCTTCCTATTTTGTTTACCTTTTATTTGTTTTCTTCTTTCTTCTGTTTTTAAACCACTTGTCTTTTACCGATAGTCTTCTGGCATTAATGCCGAACTTTGTTCATCTTCAAAATTATTTAGGTTCGACGCGTGAACACACTTGGAGTTTGGCCGTTGAGGAACATTTTTATCTCATTCTGCCTTTTCTCCTTTTATGGTTGGTTACCCATCGCGAAGATAAAATAAAATCTATACGGGTATTGCCATTCATCTGCCTAAGCCTGTTTATAATTTGTGCTCTTCTTCGGCTCTACGCCTATGCTTATCCACCAACCTACAATGCACATTTTGCAACTCATTTACGGATTGATTCTCTTTTGTTTGGGGTGATGCTGGCGTATTTTTATCATTTCAAACCGGAGAAACTACAATTCGTTGCGCTTCACAGAATGAAATTAGTATTTTTAGGTATTTTTCTATTATTTACTTCACCCGCTTTAGTTATTTACGACCAGGGTAATTTAATTGTCGGCACGGTCGGGCCTGCTGTGGTATATGTCGCTTACGGCTGCTTTCTGCTTGTAATGGTTTATACGCCTGTCGGTTCGGGCTATTTCGGAAAATGGTTTGAAGGTTATTCGGCGCGAATCTTGGCTTTTGTCGGTTTTTTTAGTTACCCGATTTATCTTTGGCACTTAGACGCTGTTCTTCCATTAAAATTTTTACTCAATCGGTTTTCACTAATGGAGATGCCGAGGGAAATCCGTTGGATTAGCATTTTCTTAATCTATGTAATTTTGGCAATGGCGGTCGGCATTACTTTTGGAATTTTATTGGAAAAACCGTCTTTAGCTGTGCGTGATCGGCTTTTTCCATCACGCACAGCCTTACCTGTTAAACCTACAACAGATAATATAATTTCCTAAAATAACTTTTACTTTTACCTGTCAAGAATATAGTTTTTAATGGCGGCGCGGCTGCTTGAGAAGTTTAAAAAAGGTATTGGCAAGAACCTCATTCGCCGCCTCTGTCAAATGAAGTCTATCCGGCTGATAGTAAGTAGTATTGTCTTTACTGGCAAATGCTGCAAGCGCATTTAAATCAATTAATTTATCAGCAGGCGAATAATTTGCTTTAATAAGCTGGTTGAAATTTAATCGGGCAATTTCCCTTTCCGCAGCTACGACGCCCGGTATTTCCGTGCAAACCCACATTTCAAAACTAATCGCTTTTTTACCTCTTGCATAGTCGAGGATGTTGTTGTAAATATATTGCCCCGTCCTGTTACTGTCATTAATATCATTGATTCCTGTCCAGAGAATAACCACATCGCGTTTAAGTGAAGCATCGCGGAAAGCGTCAACCTGCGTCGGGGCATCAGCTAACATATTGTCGGTTGTTTGTCCGTTTGCCGCTACGTTTCGCACCCGCCACGTCGGACCAAGCAATGCTTGGAGTTTCACCGGATAAGTGAGGTTTATCGCTACCGGATAACCGACTGTTCTTGAATCGCCTTCAACCGTAACAGAATTTGTGACGGCAACGACTTGCAAGGTAAAGACTTTATCAGCCTTAGCGCCTGACCCATCCGTTACTCTGGCTGTAAAAACAGAAGTTCCAACCGACCTTGCTATTCCCGAAATTACTCCGGCTGTTGTGTCAAAGGCAAGTCCGACAGGAAGTGAACCGGAAGAAATACGCCAAGTTTTTGTTCCCGATCCGCCCGCTGAATTCAAGTTTTGCGAATAAACCATTTCGATATTCGTCGGCGGCAGAGATGAAGCGGTTGTAATTGATAGGGTTTGGCGGCTGGGATTTCTGGCAATAACAGTCACTGATTGGCTGAAAACTGCCAAACTGAAAAGAAGCGATAAAGTCAAAAATTGTAGTATTTTCACAGGTAAGTTTAATTTTAGCATTTTAGGAAAACTTAGACTAGCTTTTATACATTTCCGGCTCAAAATAAGATTGAATCCGGGCATTATAAAGTATTTGATTTTGATGCGCGGGTTATCACTAAAAGAAATTTCCCTGAACTTGTCCAAACAGGAAAATCAGACTTTGAATCTTGTTTGATTATCGCTAATCGAGAAGGTGAAACAATTGTTATCACAAAAGAGTTTTCGCGGATTCTCCACAATGCACTGAAAGCGGAAAAATAGATGTAAGAATTAAGAGCCGTGAATGTCAAAACTTGCGGCTTTTTCCTTTGCGGTTTATTATTCGTAAACACCAGAGATTAATTTTTGTATGGAGTTTGGCAAATGAAAATTCAATGTCCGCAATGCGGCTATAAAAATCAAGCACCTACTAATTCCTGCGCTAAATGCGGCGTTGGTTTTACGGTTGAAGTTAAGCCGGACAATCAATCTTTTATTGCCTACTTGTGTGTGATAATTCTGCTTTTTATTGTTATGTGGATAGCATTTGTCGCTAAATAAAATGAAAGACCGCCGCACGTCAATTGAAAAATATAATGACTATCAAAACTTTCGATGTCTGATGAGACTTATCGCTATATTGATCGGCGCGGCAAGCATTTTGTGGTTTTTTCTCTTTTAGGCATACCACGATAAGGTGAGCGTCATAAAACGCGCTTACAGGTCAAGCAAAATAGACTTAGACGGCTGAAAGGTAGCTCGAAACTAATGTCAACAAGGTCGGCGTAATTTTTTGATGTTTTAAAACATCGCGTCGCAAATACTATACTCTCCGACACTAACAAAAGCTGTTTCGCCCTCACGTCCATTGAATTGTTGGACGGCGCACTTCACTTTAGGATAATTCTCTATGATGCCCAAGCCTCATACTTTTCTTTCACGCGCCAGACATCGTTTTGTTTTTCCAACACGACATAAACTCCGATTGCGTCTAGTGAACCTCTTGAATTTGAAACATAGACAAGTGCCTGCTTCTTTTGTGCGTCAAAGCCGACATTTGAAAGCACCATTACGCCTTGCGAGTTCGGATATTTTTTGTAGAATCCTTCCCAATAAAGTTTCCTTTTGAAAAAACTATCAAGTTCTTCATCGCTTATAAAAACGCGCTTTACCGACAAAGTAAATAAATCTTTCAGCAAATTGCGACTTTTATTGCACGCGCGAAAATCATCAAATGTTGCTTTCGATAAAGATGGCAACCGATTCGGCACTTTTGCCAAAAGCTCTCGAAAAGCGGAAGAATCAAGATAATCTATGTTTGTGCGTTCGATAATTACAAGCAAATTTGACTCGTTGGAGAGCAAATTTGACTTGCGGGAAAAATAAGGAATCAAATCGTCGTCAGCAATTAAAGCATCATAAACAGCATATTGATTGACTTCAAACGATTCGACAACTTCAACTTTCGTTTCAGTTTCGACAGCTTGATTTTGCGGCGAGTTTGTATCGGCGCAAGCCAAAAAGCTAAAAGCCGCCGCAAAACACACGATATATTTCAGTATCAACATTTCTAATTCACGCTTTCACTGACATCAAAAAGCCGTCCAACGGCTGAGATGACGTGGGGCAAAACACCGCGCAAGCCGGCAAACGAAACAGCGTCCGTGTTTTGCCCTCACGTCCATTGAATTGTTCGACGGCGCATTATTTACCCCAAAGTCTTAATTAAAGCTTCGTATTAACAAAACACTTTTTGCGAACATCTTATATTCGGCAAATCCAGTTGGAGTAAAAGAAAGCGTGTCGTATTTTCGCTTGGTATCGGAATTATAAATTTCAATCTTCGCAGAATTACCCGTCGCCAGCCAAGCCACTTCTTCAGACGTGATGTTGAATTGCAAAATCTCCCCGCCCTCATCTTTTCTTACAGATTGTATCATTCGATATTTGTTTTCACTCAAAGGTAAATCTTCCGAATATAATTTGACTCCGAAAGTTTCATTCGTGGAATAGCGGTTTTTTGTCCCTTTCAATATCAAAACGACAGAAATATCGCCCTCGCTTTGCACTCCAAAATACTTTATCCCGATTTCAGCACCGGATAGATTCGGACTCATTCCAATCGGCATCGGAAGAAGTTCGGAGGTAAAACCGTCATCTGTAGCTGACACTTGGACATATTTAGAAGCGGGAGGTTTTTTAGCTTGCCCGAAGGCACAAACCGTAAAAACTAAAATGATTAAAATTGAGATGGTGATTTTCATATTTTTCTATTTGGCACTTAGCCAGAAACGAGAAGCCGTCGAACGCTGGAATTGAGCGGCTGCCCGCCCGACAGCTACAACCTGAAAGAAACCATACAACGCAGATGAGAGGCAAGCTGGCGGGCAGTCCGCTCGAATGACTTGTTGGGCGCAGCCGTCGCCTACACGCTTTTTCTGACGATGACAGCGATATGTCCGCGTGAAGATGAGTCGTCAATTTCCCAAACTTCAATCTCAAATCCTTCCGCTTCTAACAATTTGCGAGCGACTCGTGGCGCATATCCGCTATAAAAAAATGTGTGTCCAAACATTTCCGAAGTAAAACTTTCAACATCGGAATCGTCAGATGTAGGGTCTTCAGCGTCCGAGCCGCCCACCGACAACAATAATCTTCCGCCCGATTCAAGAGAGTTGGCGAGTTTACGATAAATAGCTGAATGATGCTTTCGCTCGACGTGAAAAACCGAATCCCAAGCGACGGCTGCGGCAAACTTTTCAGCAAACTGTATCTCAATCATATCGGCGTGAATTAACTCGGCTTCGGGCACTACTGTTTTCGCAATTTCAAGCAACTTCTTTGATTGGTCAACGCCAACAACACGATAGCCGCGCTCAACAATATGTTTGGCAATCAGATTGCCTGTTCCGCAACCTAAATCAAGAACTTTAGCTTGAGGCGGCAAGTCTTCAAGAATCTTATCAACGTAACCTAAAACTCTATCTACGTAAGTTTGCCCTCTAAAATTAGAGTGCCATTGCTCTGCGATATAGTCGTAAGAATTTTGGAGCATAATAGAATCTCGAATGCGCCCAACGATTGAATTGACGTGGGGCGAAACCGCCACGACACAACTTTAGGGACACAAGACAACGTGATAACAAAGTCGCTGTTTCGCCCTCACGTCCAATGATTTGTTCGACGGCGGTTTTTAGGTCAAAAGACTCTTTACCCATTTTTCAACTTCCTCCACACTCTCGTCAATTGTCAACTGTGATGTGTCGAGCAACTTTATTGGCGGCGTTGTGTTTTGTCCCTCACTCTTAAGCCAACGATTATAGATTAGGTGAGGCTTGATAGTTTCCTCATCGGAAAACTTGCGCCACGCCGGACGGC
>MWVV01000070.1_pt1 | contig 36811 bp, 35 predicted proteins | sample 1047281 | NCBI WGS metagenome assembly MWVV01 (sample SAMN06349986, study PRJNA376086) | soil metagenome | isolation source: PT-2 sample Antarctic (ecotone) soil | place: Antarctica | collected 2015-01-13 | reverse complement strand
AGCAGCGAACTATCAGTCATTGGGTTTTCGATCCTTAATAATTTTGTTTGGCGATAAAATTAAAAGGTAAAACTCAATGACTTTCAAATTTCAAAGATCAGTTTCTACATTTTTGTCCTGTACTTAGAAATATTTAGAGCCTGAGATTTCCCTCAGTTTTATATCTTCTGGAGCAAGCAGAACAGACACAAATGGGCAGCCAATTGCTAATTGTGAACAAGTTGATAAAATTACAACAATACTCAGAAAGGCAGGTAATAAATTTGTTTTTGGGATTGTTGATTGGGACACGACAAATACAAATAAAGATTATGTCAAAGTATTGGGTGAAGGTAATAGATACAGTATAGAAAATTACATCTTTGATCCAATTTTAATCGCAGCATTATTATTGGACGAAAAAGCAATTATAAGAGAAGATTTGGGCTTAACAAGTAATGAAAATTACTCTGAATTTAAGCATTTGTCAGATGAACAGTTGCAAACAATTTCTGATTTTATAATAAATAAAGTGTCGGAAAAACTTTCGCCAATTAATAATGAGACTATAAAGGTTAAATTTGTAATGGGAAAAGAAATTGAAATTCCTCTATGGTATCTGCATCACGAAGGACATCCATTAGAAGAATTTTTAGAGAATTTTCTCAAACAAACATTCGGGGAGTTAAAAAGATTTCATCAAGCAGGAGATATAAGAAAGAGAATTACTGAAAAGTTTATTGATGACATTCCAGAATTTATTTCCAGCGATGTTTTAGAAGTTTTCAGACAAATACAAAATCATTAATTATTACAAATTGCCGTATTAAAATTCGCATTATGATTCAAACACTCGAAGCGATAGTTAATGAAACGGGCAAGATTAGATTACTGACGGAAATTTGTTTGGAGAAAAGGTGTGGGGCATTGGTGATGATATTGAACGAAACGGCGATAAGGAATGCAAGCGTCAAAGAAAACCAATCAGTCGGAACGGCATCTAACCGCTAAAAACCACAAATTATGCGACAAATATTTTTAAGCTGTGTTTTTCTCTTCGCTCTCTTTTTTGTTTCGCCCGCGATAATCAAAGCCTGCTCGTGCATCAGTTCCGGTCCGCCGTGTCAATCTTTCTGGAATACGGAAGTCGTCTTCAGCGGACAAGTGACGGAAATTAAGGACACGCCCGCTAAACCCGCGTCGAACGGAGACAATAAATTTTCTTTGATGTTTCGGACAAAAACCGTGCGGTTTGTCGTCAACGAATCTTTTCGCGGAATCGAGGAAAAATCGGTTGAACTTGAGACGGGTATGGGCGGCGGCGACTGCGGTTTTAGGTTTGAAAACGGTCAGAGCTATCTCATTTACGCCTACCGCAATAAGGAAACCGGCAAACTCGGCACGGGCATCTGCACGCGCACGCAGCTTTTATCAAAAGCAAGCGAAGATTTGGAATACTTTCGCGGTTTGAAAGACGCGAAAGCGGGCGGGACGGTTTACGGACTGGTGACGAAATACTTGGTCCGCAAATCAGATGACGAATATAAACCGAACCCGCCGCTCGCAAATATACGGTTGACTTTTGCGGGAAACGAAAAGAGTTACGAAGCGCTGACCGACGAGAAAGGCGAATATCGACTGTCGAATCTCCAGGCGGGCGAATACAAAATGCGCGTCAAAGTTCCCGAAGGAATGTGGGGTTTTGAAAAGGAAGAAATTGTCAAAATTCCTGATAAGGGCTGCGCCGTGACATTTACCGCGCTATCGACAAAAACATTCCTGAGCGGCACAGTTCAAACCGACGAAGCCGCGCCCATTGGTGAAATGGCGGTTAATCTGATTCCGGTCGAACAGATTAATGAACGTTATCAGAAAGACACTTATTCCGCGTGGACTGACGAGAAGGGACGCTACAAGTTTAAAGAAGTTCCGGCGGGAACGTATTATCTCGGCGTTCGGCTCGACCGTCTGCGCGAGACGAACTTCCCTTATCCGCGCACGTTTTATCCGGGAACAACTAATTTGTTTGAAGCCCAGCCGATTACCGTCGTCGAAGGACAAATCGTCGAGGGTTATGATTTTAAGCTTCCAAAAAAACTATTACCCAGAAAAATTCAAGGCATCGTTGTTTATCCTGACGGCAGACCTGCCGCAAACGCGATGATCGGCATCGAAGAATCCGAATATGCGGAAGGTTCGATGGGTTATGCGCCGACACAAACAAAAACTGACGGTAGTTTTTCATTGACGGCGATGAACGGCTTGCGTTACCTGATAAAACCGGTTGCCTCAGACCCTTTGAGCCACCGCCAGAGTCATGCTGAGCCGATTGAAATCCCCGCAAACGGAGACGTCACAAATTTGAAATTTATTATTACCGAGCCAAACGGAAACTGCGCAAAATGTTTGCGCTGGAAGAGAAGTAAAAAATAAATTATGCCGATTTCTTCATATCTGAAAAAGCTGCGTGAAAAAGTCGGACGCGATATTTTGCAGGTTCCGAGGGTCGCGGCGATTATGAGAGACGAAAACGACTGGATATTATTTGTAAAAAGCGCTGAGAGCGAAACGTGGAGTTTGCCTGCCGGCGCGATTGATTTGGGCGAAACTCCTTCGCAAGCCATAGTTCGCGAAGTTTTTTAAGAAACCGGCTTGCGCATAAAGCTTGTGCGAATCGGCGGCGTATTCGGCGGCGAAAAATTTCGTTTTGTTTACGCTAACGGCGACGCGGTTGAATATTTAATTGTCGTTTTCGAGTGTCAAGTTATGGGCGGTCAATTATTCGCTCAGGACACAGAAGTATCAGAATTGCGATATTTTCCAATCAAAGAAATTCCGGAGCTGGCGATCCCCTATCCAAAATCAATCTTTGATAGCGGCACAAAGGAAATTTATTATGAATAGCCGCTCATCGAAATGACGTTTGTTTCGCTTAGTAATTTGTATTTAGCCAATAACTCTTAATTTGTGAACTAAGGAAAGTAGATTAATGATTTTTGCAGATCGAAATTTATCGCAGAAACTGGAACTTACCGAAGCGCGCAGCAATGTCGATTTTGTCAAAGCGCGAATTGAAAGTTCTCCTTCGAGCGGCGCGGAATGGATAAAAGTAGCGGGCGCCTATGCGATGTTTGACGATGTTGAATCGCCGCTGACGCAAACGTTCGGGCTCGGCATTTTTGATGAAGTAACGAACGACGACCTAGATAAAATTGAGGCGTTTTTCAAAAAACATTCCGCGCCTGTTTTTCACGAAGTCAGCCCGCTGGCAGATGCTTCGCTGCTTGATCTTCTGAACGAACGCGGTTATCAGCCGATTGAAATGACGAGCGTCATTTATCTTCCTCTAAACGGCGAAACCGGTCTTAGTGTGCCGATTAATAGAAATGTTAAAACTCGAATTATCGAAGCGGATGAAGAAAAGCTCTGGGCACAAACTTCGGCGAACGATTGGGCGACGGAGATGCCGGGAATGTCGGATTTTATGTTTAAATTTGGACAAATCAGCGCGAAAAGCGCGGGCGGATTGCCCTTTCTTGCCGAAATTGATAATGCACCCGTGTCGGCGGGAATGCTTTTTGTTTATGGCGACGTAGCCTTGCTCGCGGGCGCCAGCACCGTTCCCGATGGACGAAATAAAGGCGGACAAACAGCTTTGCTCAACGCGCGTCTGCAGTTTGCCGCGACGCGCGGCTGCACAATTGCGATGATGGGCGCGGCACCCGGTAGTCAGTCGCAGCGCAACGCCGAGAAAAATAATTTCCGCATCGCTTACACGCGTACGAAATGGCATCTGAAGGGTTAGCGAAGATTTAATTGTGAACCGTTGGCTTATCCGAATGCGGCACAAAACACTTCCGGCAGCGGGCTTCGTATTTATCACTCGCGCCGACTTCGACGCGCGAATCCGATTCGATGGTGCGCTGTGAATAATTTGCCGTCTCGCCGCATTTGACGCAGATGGCGTGAGTTTTTGTGATAAATTCGGCGATTGAAAGAAGCTGCGGCATCGGCTCAAATGGCTTACCGGTGTAATCCTGATCGAGTCCCGCGATTATCACGCGCTTTCCACTGTCGGCGAGGTCGTTGACGGCAGAGATAATTTCCATATCGAAAAATTGACCTTCGTCGATGCCGACAACCTGCGTGTCAGTTTCGATCTGCGCCATTAATTCTTTGGCGGTCATCACCGGTTTTGAGACGTGCGTCATTCCCGAATGCGAGGCGATCTGCTCGATTGAATAGCGTTTGTCAATAATTGGTTTGAAGACCTGCACTTTTTGTCTGGCAATCTGCGCCCGCTTCAGACGACGAATTAATTCTTCGCTTTTCCCCGAAAACATCGAACCGACGATAACTTCAATCCAACCGACACCGTTTTGTCTGTTCCTGCGGCGCTCTTCCGTATTGTCGAACGCAAATTCTTCAACCATTTTCTCTTTTTAGATTCCTTTTAAATAAATTTAAGAACGCTAAGATTAACACATCGAAAAGTCCAAAGTATAAAGTTTAATATCCACTGTTTGAGTTTGAAAATCATCCGCTTTCACTTGCCAAAATCTATGGTTAAACGCGCGTAGTTTTTGTTATTCTAGTTTTGTGAAAATTAAACTTTGTCCAACGTGTAGGCGTCCGTTTATGGCAACGGCGGAATTTTGCCCGCACTGCCCGGAGCCTTACACCTGGAATCAGGAATCGTGGGCGAATCTGGGCTGTCTGGTACTTTCGATTCTGCCGCTTTTTCTGATGATTCTGTTCTGGATGTTTTTCTTTATGGGTTTTCTTTTTCGTTAGATGTGGGCTTGACAAGGCTCGCCGCGATTTTATCAATCAATCTCGAACTGTCGTTTTTGCGCGTGACATTGTTCCCGATGATGGCAAAAGCAAAAATTTCGCCGTCATCTCTCTGCGCGTAACCCGCCAGTGAATTGACATAAGTTATCGAGCCGGTTTTGGCTAAAATTTTGCCTTTCACATTCCATAAACGTCCACCCAGAGTTCCGTCCGTTCCCGCAATCGGCAGAGAGTTATAAAAAACATCGGCAAAATTCGATTGAGCGGCGTAAACAAGCGCCCGACTGAAGGCTTCCGGCGTGATAAAATTTAGTCTCGAGAGTCCCGAGCCGTCGTGAATTTGAATATCTTCGACCGCGACGTTGTTTGTCCGCAGCCATTTTTTGATGACCGCCGCGCCCGCTGAATCGTCGCCGCGCAATTCCTGAATTTCACGGCTTTGGTCCGGCGCGGTGTCGCCAAATTTTTTTCCGATAGTTCGAAGAAGCACTTCACCGTAAAGGTTGATCGAACGTTTATTCATTGTGTGGACGAGTTCCGCTAAAGTTTTACTTTCGACAAAAGCGAGTTCCGGAGCATCTGCCGCATCCGATTTGGTTTCCGTTTTCCAATCGACAAATTTTACTTCGCCTTCAACCGTAATTCCCTTTTTTTCCAGAGCTTCCTTCAAATTTTTCGCGGTCCACAGCGCCGGATTATGAACGGCGATGCGCCCGTAAGCCTTTTTGCCATTTCCCCACACATAAAGTTGATTGTCTTCCAGTCCACGCTCGACTCCGAAGGCTTCGGTTTGACCGTTTTCCGTCGGTTTTAGTTCGCCGCGAATTTCCATAAAATCAGTCGAGACAGCCGGTTTTCCTTCGCCGTTCATATAAATTCCCGCCTGATTTTGATTAAAAGAAAGCGCGCTCGCTTCCGCGCCATAGTGCCATTGCAAATCATTCCAGGTCCAGCCGTCGCCGATGCTCGCGCCCTTAAAATAACTGTCGTTACCAACAATATCGCCTTTGACGCGCTTTAAGTTTTTCGCCTGAAGTTGGCTGATTAAATTTTCCAGAGCGTTTTTATCAAAATCAGGCGCGCCCTGCCCATAAATTGTTAAATCACCGTTCAAAGTTCCGTCAGCTTCGATTTGGTTTGCTGCAAAAACCGAAGTTTTGAAGCGAAAATCCGCGCCAAGTTTATCGAGCGCGACGATTGCAGTGACGGCTTTGACAATCGAAGCCGGATTAAAAAGCTGCCGCGCGTCGCGGGCGCAAGTGATTCGATTATCCTTGAGACTTAAAACAAACACGCCCCACCGCGCGTTCGCGTGTTCGCTTTTTTCAATTGTCTGATTAATATTTTCGCACAGCGCGACATCTTCGGCTCTGGTCGAAATTTGCAGGGGTTTTGCCAAATCAACGTCCGGCGACGGAACGGAAAAACTCGCCTCTGTCTGGTCTTGCGGTGGTTGCTCTTCTGTGCTTGCGCTGCCAATCGCTTCATTTGACGAGCGACAGGACGCACAAATAGCGAGCAAAATAATAGTAAAAATAAGAAATAATTCGCGCGACTTCAATTTGTTTTTTATTAATTTAACGATTGCTAATTTCATTCAACGATAGTTTCTCATTTCTCAAAAAACTTTGCGCTGCTTCAAAAACTTCTTCGACGCGGATTCCGTCGAGCGTTCTACTGTTAACGACGCGGAGATTTTCCGTCAACGGAAGATAATTCAGCGGCGCGCGCTTGTCCATTACCAGAACGATTTTTGTTCCGACAACCGCGCCGATATGCGCCGCGCCCGTGTCGTTGCTGACTAAAATTTCTAAAAAGGAAAGCGCCGCCGCAAACTCGAGCAAAGACAGTTTATCAAGAATCAAAACTTCAGGCGAAAAGGTTTCTTCAATTTCCTGGCGCAGATGTTCTTCTTCCGGACCGAGAAAAACTATCGTTTTTAAACTCTTATCGCGTGATAAAAGTTTTCCCAGACGCGAGAAATTATCTAAGCTCCAGCACCGGCTTTTGTGTCCTGCGCCCGGAAAAAGTCCGATAAGTTTTGTATTTTTGACATTTTTTGTTGCTAAAAACTTTTCAATTTTTTCGAGATAATTTTGCAGTGGACGAATTTGCACGAATCGTTTGGAATTTTCCGCGCCAAGCGGTTTGAGAACGTTTAAATAATAATCGGTTAAATGCAGTTCACGATTTAATCGCGGTGGTTTCGGCTTGAAGTTTGCTAGAAAATCGAGCGAGCGGTTTGCGCGATTCGCATACAGACGATGTTTCGCCCCCGAAAAAAAACCGAGCAAATTTGTTTCATAGAGACTGTGAAGATCAATAATAAAATCAAACTTGCGAGCGCGGACACTTCGTAAAAGTTTAAAAACCTGTTTTGTTGACCAAATTTTCGCGCTGTCACGCAGCCGGACGCGATCAACAATTATTTTTTCATCGACAAAACCGGAAATCTCAAGAATGTCGGCGCCGGATTTTCCGATCAGAGCAGTAATTTTAGCCCGCGGAAATTTTTCTCTGACAACGCGCAGCGCCGGCAAACTTAAAATAATATCGCCGATCTGTCCGAAGTGAATAATTAAAATATTTTGTGGGTTAAAGTTCAAGATTCAACAATTGATTCGATTGAGAAGAATTCACTATTTAAAATTAAATTTATAGTTATAAATTTCAGTAAGCGTTCGGCGCGGCTTTTTCCATCCATCTCTCGGGAGCTTTCAATTCCCTAAAGCCAAATTTTTCGTAAAGCTCGTGCGCGTCTCTGGTCGCTAAAATCCAGCGTCTCAGGTTTTGTAAATCCGGATGATTGACAATCGTTTCCATCAGCCATTTGCTCAAACCCTGCCCGCGAAAACTTTCTAAAATAAAAACATCGCCGATGTAGGCAAACGTCGCGTAATCGGTCACGACACGCGCAAAACCAATTTGTTTCTCACCTTTATAAACGCCAAAAGATAAAGAATTTTCAATCGCCTTTTGAGTTTGTTCGCGCGTTCTTTCTTTTGCCCAATAGCTTTCTTCAGACAAAAATTTGTGAATCGTCTCAATTTGCAAAAATAAATTATCGCTGCTGATTGTAAATTCGCCGCGCTGCCATTCCGGTAACATACCGTTAAAAATCACTCGCTTGATAACGCGCCTGACAGTTTGGACATTCAATCATATTTTGAGCTTTGCCAATCGGAAAAACCGGAAGCACGAAAAAAAGCGTAATGTAATTTCTGCCGGTTTTTTTGATAAATTGCGCGAGTGTTCCGCAGCGCTCACAACGATGTTGTTCCGCTGTTCGCTCCGAACCGGAAACTTTGAATTTCGTGCCGATAATAAAAATCATATTTCTCCTAAAAAGATAGTTTCAGCCATTTTAAGTTTTGCTTAAACTCAAAATCATCAACATTATAAGTTACGATTGCCACATCAATTTCGAGCGCAGTCAAAGCAATAAAAGCACTAAGCTTTAATCTGATAAAATGCTTTGCGTCCCAAATATTTCGCGCCGCTGCCCAAATCTTCTTCGATACGCAAAAGCTGATTGTATTTTGCGATGCGGTCACTTCTGGAAAGCGAGCCGGTTTTGATTTGTCCGGCGTTAGTCGCCACAGCTAAATCGGCGATAAATGAATCTTCGGTTTCACCCGAACGGTGCGAGATAACCGCCGTCATATTATTTGTTTTAGCGAGTTCAATTGCGTCTAAAGTTTCAGTCAAAGTGCCGATTTGATTGACTTTTATCAAAATTGAATTTCCCGCGCCGGTGTCGATTCCCTTTTGCAAAAACTCGACGTTGGTGACAAATAAATCATCGCCGACCAGCTGGATTTTTTTGCCTAATTGCTCGGTAATTTTCTTCCAGCCGTCCCAATCGCTTTCCGCCAAACCATCTTCGATGGAAGCAATCGGATATTTCGCACACCAATCCGCCCAATAAGCAATCATTTCGTCGGATGCAAGTTTGCGCTTGTCAGACTTTTTGAACACGTAATTCGCGCCGTCGTAAAACTCGCTGGCTGCCGGATCGAGCGCCAGCATTATTTCGCCGTCCGCGCCGGTTTTGTAGCCGGCTTTTTCCACTGCTTCGAGAATCGTTTCAATAGCCTCCTCGTTTGATTTGAGATTCGGAGCAAAACCGCCTTCGTCGCCGACCGAAGTTGCCAGACCGCGTGATTTTAAAACGGACTTTAGATTATGAAAAATTTCCGCGCCCATTTGTAAAGCGTCGGAAAAACTTTTCGCGCCAACGGGCATCACCATAAATTCCTGAAAATCGACGTTGTTATCGGCGTGCGCTCCGCCGTTGATAATGTTCATCATCGGAACAGGCAGAGTTTTAGCGTTCACGCCGCCGAGATAGCGGTAAAGCGGCAATTCCAGAAACGAAGCTGCCGCTCGCGCGTTTGCCATCGAAACCGCCAGAAGCGCGTTGGCGCCGAGATTTGATTTGTTCGCTGTTCCGTCGAGCGCGAGCAGAACTTCGTCAATCGCCGTCTGGTCAAGCGCGTCCATTCCTTCAATTTCGCGGCTGATTTTTTCAATTACATTTTCGACCGCTCGCCCAACGCCTTTGCCCATAAAACGTTTCGCGTCGCCGTCCCGCAATTCAACCGCTTCGTGTTCGCCCGTTGACGCGCCTGAAGGCACGGCGGCGCGTCCCGTTTCGCCCGTTTCAAGAACGACTTCGGCTTCGACCGTCGGATTTCCGCGCGAATCAAGAATTTCCCGCGCCCAGACTGTTTCGATTAAACTCATTTTTATAAAAACTCCTTCTAAAAGTGGTAAGTGCTAAATTGTAGGTGAGAAGCAAGAAAACTTACCACTTACAATTAAGCACTTACCACTAAATTAAGATTTTTCCATCCGCACTTTCACGACGCGGCGTTTGTCAACTTCTTCGACTTTGAAAATGTGTCCGTTAAATTTTATCTGCTCGCCTTCGGTCAAAACTTGCCCGGCTTCGCTCATCAAAAATCCGGCAACCGTTGTGTAAGTTTCCGACGCGGGTAAATTTAATTCCAGACGCCGATTGAGGTCTCGAATTGCTAAACCGCCGTCCAAAACAAATGTGCCGTCGGCTTGCTCGTGAATTTGCTCATTGACTTCTTCGTCGTGCTCGTCGGAAATATCGCCGACGATTTCTTCGAGCAAATCTTCTAAAGTGATAATGCCTTCGACGCCGCCGTGTTCGTCAACGACAAAGCCAAAATGAATTTTTTCACGCTGCATCTGGCGCAGAACGTCCTCGAGTTTTGCTGTATCAACAATATAAAGCGGCGACTGTAAAACTTTTTCCAGAGCAAATTCCTGCGGTTTGAAAAAAAACGGCAAAACGTCTTTGCTGTGAACAAAACCCGCCACGTCGTCTAAAGATTCACGATAGACGGGCATTCTCGAATATCCGTTTTCGTTAAAAATCTGCGCGATTTCTTCGAGCGAAGCATTGTGCGGAATCGCGGCAATCTGCGTGCGCGGAATCATCGCTTCGCGCACGCTCGTTTCGGAAAACTCGAAAACGCCCTGTATAAGACGTTCCTCTTCCTTATTAACGTGGTGCGACATTGTGATCAGCTGCCTGATTTCATCTTCCGTGTAAATCGAAGCGTGTTCGCTATCGGCGTGCAAACCGAAAACTTTAACCGTTTTCGCGCTTGCCCAGTCGAGAAGATGTATAAGAGGTTTGAATGTTTTGTAAAAAATCAGCATCGGCAGAGCGGTCGCCATCGCCACTCTCTCCGCCAGCTGCAGCCCGATGAGTTTTGGAGCCTGTTCGCCGAGAACAATGTGCAGAGACGTAATAATAGCGAACGCGATTCCGTATGAAACCAGATGACGGGCGGATTCGGATAAACCCATATTCGTCAAAACGCCGCCGAGCATTGCTTCGACAACCGGCTCGCCGAGCGCGCCGAGCGCGAGCGAAGCCAGCGTAATTCCTAGTTGAGAAGCGGAAAGATAGGCGTTGAGGTTGTTGAGAAGATTAAGCAGGCGTTTCGCGGCTTTGCTTCCTTCGGCAGCAAGCGCTTCGACGCGCGAGCGTCTCACGCCAACGTAAGCAAATTCGGCGGCGACGAAAAAACCATTGAGCAAAACAAGCACCAAAACAGCTAATATTTTGAGAGCTATCGAGAGCCAGGATGCCGGTTCGACGGGAAGTGCCTCAGCCGCCAGGAAAAACAAGATACTACTAGCAGGTTCGTCCATCTTTTATTTTTAAGTTTTGATTTTCAAGCGAAAATCTTTATTCAATTCTCCTAAAATTATTTTTACCGATTCTAAATCGGCTTAAATTTTTCCGATTATACCACATTTTGTTTCGCTCAAAATATCGATTTTCTCAACTGTTTTCAATTTGGTAAACATCTAAAATTTCCTGAATCACGAATTGACACGAACCGCATCCGCCGCCCGCGTTACAAATCTTGGTTACTTCCTCAACCGTCTCGAGTGAATTGATTCTGATCAGATTTTCGATTGTCTCTTCCGAAACACCGAAACAACTGCAAATCAGAGCTTTTTCCCCCGTCCATTCCGCAACCCTTAAAGCACGAAAATTTGCCAGCGCGTTTTGCAGAGTCTCCAGACACAAATCCATACAATGCTGTCGCTGTTTGCTAAACGCGCCGAGTTTATTTTCAATTTCACTCTGCAGAATTTTTTTCTCCAAGCTTTTAGAATCAGATATTTTTTTGCCTTCTATCAGTTCCGACAGAATATCCGCTGCCGCGATTAGATAGCCGCAACCGTTAGTTTGAAATTTCGCTTGAAGAATTTCTTTTGAATCGATTTCAATCTGCATTCCGATGCGTAGCGCGGCGCCGCAAACAAAGGTCGCGTTTTTACCGACGGCGTTCGCGCCCAGAAGCGCGCCGGCGTTTGTGGGCGCGTGAAATCTCTCGCTGATTTTCGGCGGGTAAAAATTCACCAATTAGAAATTAGAAATTAAAAAGACAAAAGTAAAGGGTAATCTGCTTTGTAAATTACCGACAAATTCAAAGTTTTTGTTTTTTGACTTAAAGTTTTCGCGGCAATTGTGTATAAATTGAACTTGATGAAATTGTTTTACCTTTTAGTTTTCACTGTTTACCTTTTGATTTGCGTTAGCTGTCGTTCCGCCGCCTCACCGATTTCTGTTTCCAATCAACCGATTTCAATAAATAACGTTCCGCAAACTAATCTGCCGCTGCCTTCAAATAAAGATATTGAGAAACTTGGATGGAAAACTTCAAGTGGTGAGGAAAAAAAAATTTCCGATTATCGCGGCAAAGTCGTTGTGCTTGATTTCTGGGCAACATATTGTCCGCCGTGTCTCGAAGAAATACCGCATCTGGTTAATTTACAAAATAAATATCGAGAACAAAATTTTGAAGTTATTGGCTTGCACGTCGGCGGCGAGGAAGATTTGCCAAGAGTTCCAGCCTTTATCGAAAAACTGAAAATGAACTATGTTCTCGCCTTCCCGGAGGACAAATTAACCAATGTTTTGTTTGGCGGGCAAACCGCTATTCCGCAGACTTTTGTTGTTGACCGAAACGGAAATTTAGTGGAAAAATTTGTCGGTTATGATTTGAAAGTCAAAAATAGAATGGAGAAAGCAATCGAAAAGTCTCTGGCTAAATAATTTGCGGCTGTTACAATCTGAAAAATTTTCGATCAGGCAATCTTTTGGAGACCTATGAAACGAACATTTCACGAAAATGGTCTTTCAATTGTGCTGTTTGTTTTGTTTTTTCTCTCGCTTGTCGGGCAGTATTTTACAGGCTACAGCGAATACAACGAGGAGCGTCGCGCCCACGGCGAAAATGCGGTCAGTTACACGCAATATTTTGGAGAAGGACATTTTATTGAAGCCGTCTTTGAAAATTGGGAAAGTGAATTTCTTCAAATGGGAGCGTATGTTTTGCTCACCGTTTTTTTATTTCAGAAAGGCTCGTCCGAATCGAAAACTCCAGGCACTACCGAGCGGATCGATATTATTGTCGAAGATTCCAAAAAAGATAAAAATATGCCGTATCCAGTCAGGCGCGGCGGTTTGATCTTAAAGTTGTATGAATACTCTCTAAGTATCGCTCTGTTTTTATTATTTTTAATGTCGTTTGTTTTGCACGCCGTCGGAGGCGCGAAGGATTATAATATCCAGCAAATTCAGCACAATGAACCGACGGTTTCAACTCTCGAGTATATGAGCGGATCACGCTTCTGGTTTGAATCGTTTCAAAACTGGCAAAGCGAATTTTTATCAATCGGGCTGATGGTTGTTTTGTCAATTTATTTGCGGCAAAAAGGTTCGCCCGAATCAAAACCGGTGGACAGCCCGCACAGCGATACAGGAACAAGTTAAACGTATTTTTGTCATAGTCCGAAACTGTTAAATGAATAAAAATCTTTTTGATTCAAACACTAAAAAATCAAATATTAAAACGGTCGAACAAATTTCGGCGGGCGGCGTGGCGTTTCGTCAAACTGATTCGATTATTGAAATCGCCTTGATCGCGGTCAACCCGAGCGGGCGCTGGCAGCTTCCCAAGGGCATTATTGATCCGGGAGAAACTTCTGAAACCGCGGCGCTGCGCGAAGTGCGCGAAGAAGCCGGTATCGAAACCGATCTGCTGGCGCCGATTGAGACAATTGAATATTGGTATTTTGGAGACAAAAACGGCGAGCGTGTCAGATTTCACAAACTTGTCCATTTTTATCTTTTGGCTTACCGCCGCGGCAGTGTTGGAGATCACGATCACGAAGTTGACGAGGCACGCTGGGTAAAATTGTCTGAAGCGTTAAAAATGCTGGCTTTTCAGGGAGAAAAATCAGTTGTCGAAAAAGCCTCGAAGCTGATTCCGCAATTTCTTGAAAAATAATTACGTCGAAACATTCTGCGTTTGGCTATTGAAATAAACTTTTTTAATTGCCCGAATCGTATTGCAGTGAATTTCAACCGTGTCTCTAATATCCAGAGCGTAACCGCCCGACATTACCGTGACAATCGGGATTTCCAGTTTCCTAGCGTATTTAAGTACCATTTCATCTCTCCGGCGCAAACCTTCAATTGTCAGACCGAGCCGTCCAAGCTTATCTTTTTCAAACGGATCGGCGCCCGCCAGATAAAAAACAATATCCGGTTCATTTAAAAATATGCGCGGTAAGGCTTCGTTCAGGGTTTCCAGAAATTCCGTATCTGAAGTTTTATCGGGCAATTCGATATCAAGACTGGAATTTTCCTTAAAAAGCGGATAATTTTTCGCTCCGTGCATCGAAAAAGTAAAAATTTTCGGCTCGTCCCTAAAGATAAATGCCGTGCCGTTGCCTTGATGCACGTCGCAATCAATCACTAAAAAGTTTGCAAGCGATTGGTCACGCTGCAAAACTCTGATGGCGATGGCGACATCGTTCAAAACGCAAAAACCTTCGCCGCGATCCGGAAAAGCGTGGTGAGTGCCGCCCGCCAGGTTCGATGAAACACCGTTAAGCAGAGCGGAACGCGCCGCATTAATTGTTCCCGAAACAGCGAGGAACGAACGTCTGACAAGCGACTCGGACCAAGGTAAACCAAGTCTTCTAATTTCCTTCGCCGTTAAATCGCCTACGCGCAGACGATTTATATAATCTTCCGTGTGAACGAGAAGCACATCTTTTATCTCAGCCGGATTCGGTTCAACAATTTCAGAAACCGACAAATTTCCTTCTTCGAGCAGTTTATTTCTGACAAGTTCAAATTTCTTAATCGGAAAAACGTGACCTTCTCCAATTTCGGCGTAATAGAGGGGCGAGTAAAAAATATTAAAAATACTCATTCTGCATAAATTATAGATGATGGACAATTAATATGATAATTTAGTCATTGATTGAGTTGTCGACTTTTAAAGCGCTTTTCGTTTGTTTATTGCCAGGAATTAAAAATTAGTGCGGTTTATGTCTTAAAAAACATAAACCGCATATTCGGGCGAAGGTTTTGCTGGAGGCAATGCGGAGCGGATGGGCAAAAGGCGCGGTGAAAAAACAGGGCGGGCGTAATCGGTTGATAATTAACTCTCCGCATTTAGTTAATTTATCGACACGAGAATCTTTTCAGAACGACGACTCAGACCAATTTTTTGAGCTTCGTGCTCGATGGCGCGTGAATCGGTTTTCAAATCATGAATTTCTTCCTGAATAATCAAGTTTTGTTTGTTTATTTGTTCAACCTCAATGCTTAAACGCTCGTTTTGTTCAAATTCGACGATCATTTCTGAATAAGCGCGAAAATTAACAGTTATGCAAACTATAAAAGTCATCAAAACAATCACGGCGAAGGTAAACCATTGTGGAGTTGCGCTCGCCCGACTGCGTTTGACAGTTTTCAAACGAGTTTGTACGGGTATTGAAACCACGTGTGTATTATCCCAATAAGTAGCGACGACCTTGCTCAAGCAGCACCTCCAAATCTTCTATGTTTTCGCTTTCAGCGTAAATTCTCACTAACGGTTCAGTTCCCGATGGACGCAGAAGCATCCAGCTTTGATCGGCGAAAATAAACTTTACGCCGTCTAATCTATTTATCTTTTCAATCTTGCGACCACCAATGTCTGCTGGCTCCTGCAAAAGTTTTTCATGCAAACTGTGAGCGATTTCATCAGTCAGTTTAACTCCGATTTTGCCGGATTCCAGTTTTTCGACTCGTTTGTATAATTCTTGTAACTGCTCTGTTAAACTTTTCCCGCGAACCGCGACCGCTTCAGCAGCTAAAAGACAAGCCAAAATTCCGTCCTTTTCAGGATAATGCCCTTTAATGGAAAGCCCGGCTGACTCTTCGCCACCCAAAATAATTTTATCTTCGTTGATCAGTTCGCCGATATATTTAAAGCCAACCGGGGTTTCGTAAAGCTTAAGTCCTCTGTTTTCAGCTACTCTGTCAATCAAGTGTGATGTGGCGACTGAACGGGCAACGCCTTCCTTCCAGCCGCGACTTTCAGCCAGATAATCTGACAAAAGCGCGACTAATTCGTTTGGTGTTATAAATTTGCCGTTCGCGTCAATGATTCCGAATCTGTCCGCATCACCGTCGGTTGCGAGTCCGAGAGTTAGCTTTTTTGATAAAACCACACCTCGTAGTTCGTCCAGATGATCTTCGCTAGGCTCGGGCGAGCGACCGCCGAATGTGACATCGCGCCAATCGTGAATGGTTTCTACTTCTAAATTGTGGTCTAGCAGAATCTTATCCAAATAACCACGTCCGGTTCCCCAGAGAGCGTCAAAGGCGTAATTTCCTTTTGCCTGAGCAATTAAATCGAACCGGATTTTGGTTTTCAAATCGTCCAGATAATCCGGACGCGCGTCATAATCTTCAATTATTCCGCCGGATGCATTTTCCGTCGGTGAATTACGCGCGATAAAATCTTCAATCTTTTTTGTAATTTCCGGTAAAGCGGGCGCGCCGTCAGCAGTAGAGAATTTAATACCCTGATATTCCGGCGGATTATGCGAGGCTGTAAAATTTATGCCGCCTGCCGCTTTTTCAATTCTAATAGCATTGGAAATAGTTGGGGTTGGTGTTGGAGTCCTGCACAGCAAAACGCGAAAACCATTGTTTTTGAGAATTTGCGAAGCAACTTCCGCAAAATTTTCACCCATAAACCGCGAATCGTGTCCGATGATTACAGTTTGACGATTTTCACCCGAAGTCTCATTCAAATATACGCAGATAGATTTGACCACCAGACGAACATTCTCGTATGTAAAGTCATCAGCGATAATTGATCTCCAGCCAGATGTTCCAAAGCGAATAGCCATAAAGGTAATTCCAGAAACTGCAACTTAGGATAAAATCTCTAATTTCTAAAAACTTAACGTCTAAAATTTAAGTTTTATGAGTGCGTTGATATTATGGATTCACTTAACAGTTTTATGTTAAGTGAAAATGACTCTACCATAGAAAAAATTGTTGTGTAAAGATATATATTTTTTAGCTAAGTCTTTTATTTAGAGTAGTTTATAAATTTTTTCTCAAGTAAGTATTTAACTAAGTGCTTAAAGGTAAACGATAGGTGAACGAAAATCCGCAAATAAAATGATAAGTTAAATACCCAATTATATTGATGATTTTGTAATTTCCAGCAAATCCCCTGTGCAAATTCATTAAGCAATGGTTTAACCATATACCTATCATTTTCTACTTTTATCTCTAGTTGGAATGATTACCTGGTATTTAACGTGTCAATTTAGGTCAAATCAAATATAATACGACGTATGTATCATATTGCCACAAAAGACTATCTTCTAAAGCTCTTACCGATTACTTGTAAAGTCTTTATTATTAAAGACATATGAGAACTTTAAGAGCGGCACGATTATTGCTTTCAATATTTGTAAAATATTGAAAGTTTCTTCCCGCTTTAGTTTTTTATTTCAAATGCAATTAAGTTAAATCATAATAATTCGCAGTATTTTGTTGCAGAAAGGAACTTTTGGAATTACTTATATTAAGCAATTTATTACGGAGATACAACTCAAATGACACCTATCAAACATTTTGAAAAAAGTTTAACTTATGTCGCAAAAGGCATATTCAAAACTGTAAAATCAGTTAATCAATATAAACCAAATCCATCTTTTACCCCGAAATGGTCAGATAAACCGTTGCTTAAGTCGTGGCAAAAAACTAAACCGACACTCGGTTTTCCGCGAACTACCGATTCGCTTTGTCCTAATTGTGTAATTGAAGCGCGGGAAGATATTTTAAGCGGTAAAAAGGAAGTTGGTATTTTAGTTAACGAAAAAGTTGGTGAGATTAAAGCGCAGATTATTGAGCGCGACGGTCAAATCTGGATGATTAAAGATTGTCCGACGCACGGGCATTTTGAAGATTTAATGGCAATCGACTCTAAGTTTTTGCAGCATATTGAAGCAAACTTTCCTGGGCGAGACATTCAATCACACAACGACGAAAAACTACACAATCACGGTTCTTCGACGATTAAATATGGGCGCGGCGCAGTTTTAACGGTTGATTTAACCAATCGTTGCAATATGATGTGTGACCCGTGTTTTATGGATGCGAACCAAGTTGGATTTGTCCATGAGCTTTCGATGGAAGATGTTAAGGAAATCCTTGATAACGCGATTTCTATCAAACCGCGTCGTCAGATGTCAGTTCAATATTCAGGCGGAGAACCAACGCTTTCACCATACTTTTTGGAATCAATCCGGTATGCGCGAAAAGTTGGGTATAACTCTGTGCAGGCGGCGACCAACGGAATCGAATTTGCGAAGTCAAAAGAATTTTGCCGCGAAGCTGCCGAAGCCGGTTTAAGATTCGTTTATTTGCAGTTTGATGGAATCGGCAATGACGCTAACTCGCATCGTCAAATTGGCAACTTATTTGACGTAAAACTTCGTGCAATCAACAACTTACATGAAGCCGGCGTTGATATTGTATTGGTCACAACTTTAGTCAACGGTGTCAATAATGACCAGGTTGGTTCGATCATTCGGTTTGCTTTGGAAAATCCGAAAAAAGTTTCATTTGTATCATTTCAACCCGTTTCATTTACCGGACGCGATGAGCATATTACCGAGCAGCGCCGTTTGCAACAGCGTTATACTTTGTCGCATCTGGCGCAGGATGTGCAGAAACAGGTAGGAATTACCGAACCAACACGCGACTGGTTTCCACTTTCTTTGATGGGAGCTTTTGCTGATTTTGCCGATTTGGTTCACGGACCGGAAGCCGATTGGGGACAAGTTTCCTGCGGCTGCCATCCAAACTGCGGCGTCGGCACAGCCGTGATGATTAACAAAGAAACGAAGGAAATGGCACCCGTTCCGCAATTTTTGAATATCCCAAACCTCGTCGAAGATATGAAGCATATTACCGACACAAATCGCGGCAAATGGTTTTCAAACTTTATGATGGGAATGGCGCTTCTCAAAAATTATAATCCATATGGCGCGCCGAAGAGTTTAACCCTTGGCGGAATTTTGAAAAAATTTGATAAATCCTTTGGCTTAAGCGGCAAAGATTACGGCAAAGTTGACGGCACACGCACGACCGAAGATATTGAAAAACGTCGCCAGGACCCATGGAATTTTCTTTTCATCGCCGGAATGTGGTTTCAAGACCTTTTCAATTACGATTTCCGCCGTACGGAAATGTGTATCATTCCTTATGGCACCCAGGAAGGAGAAATTTCCTTCTGTGCTTATAATACTGGTATCGGATGGAGAAATATTATTGAGCATATGCACCAAAACGCGACTGTTGCCCAGTGGTATAAAGAACATGGTCGCCACGAAGTCTTCGCACGGGGTAAAGAAGTTGGTTTAAGCGACCCGACGCATAATCTGAATTTGAACGAAATCGATTTATCGCGTCCACACAAACCGGATATGGAAGGACCAAAGACCGCTGCCGAAGAGATGCAAATGATGAGAAAACTCTATCAGGAAATGGTTATGGAGAAAAACAATATTAAAGGTGAGAGCCTTGTGCAAATTGGCGGAATTAAACGCGAAAAGAAAACTGTTTCAACTTGAACCATCTAATCAAAACATAAAAAGGTCTTACCAACAAAAAATTTGGCAGGACCTTTTTATTTTCGTATTTGCAATCTTAAAGGCTGCTTCTTTCCTTTTGGTTTGTAACTTTATTGTGTCAAGATTGTTTTATCAAATTTATATTTTAACAAATTTAATAGCGTTGAAATTAAATATATAATTTTGAACGCGCTCGCATCCAAGCAATTTGATGAATCTGTAATTTTTGAAATTCCCTCAAAATTTCCAAATTTAAAATTTTGGTACACAGGGACGCGCGAGGACAACATAATGAAAATTTCTTTTTTGATAATATTTGTTTTACTTGGAATCACGCAAATGAATGAACAATGCAGCAAAAATGAAAAACAATCAACAAATATAACAACGCGAACGCCTGCAAAATTTAATCAGCTTCCCGAGGGTATCGAATTTGACACCGAAGTGGAAGGCAAAGCGATTAAAAACGACAAAGGCGAAGTTAATTCATATGAAATAACTTCGGTTGAAAAAAGGCTGGGCGAACTAAATGCGAAATACAAAGGCGACAAACTAGTTGACGATAAGAACAAGGAAATTAAGTTTTTCAAACCGCTGTGTCGCGGCGTTTCGCAAGGTTTTGAGGAAGATCAGCGAGAGTATGAAAGATCACAAAACGAGCTTGCCGAACTCAAAAAGAAATATACGATAATAACTCTACACTGCGACTACCGAAATTTAATGTAGATTATTTGTTTTTTATTAATTGAAAACGGCGGAAAAAGTTTCGATAAACGATTGTCTTTCGCAGTCCAAAGTTAGTGAAAAAATTTATAGCAAATTGCAAACTAACCTTTATAAAACGGAATTTTCATTGTAAAAGTCGAGCCCTTATCCAACCCTTCACTGTCTGCTTCGATGACCCCGTGATGCAGTTTTACGATATGGTTTGAAATTGTCAATCCTAAACCTAAACCCCCGTAGACACGTGTGCTGGAAGTATCCGCCTGACTAAACCTGTCAAAAATATGTGGTAAAAAATCCGGGCTGATTCCGCGTCCGTCATCCTTGACAGACAAATGAATCTCACCTTCATTTTCAAAAGCCCGCGCTTCTATATTTCCGCCGGAATGCGTAAATTTAATAGCGTTCATCAGTAAATTGTAAATGACCAATTTTATTTTATCTTCGTCTCCGAGAATGTGATGCCCGTTCAACTTATTATCCTTCACAAACTCGATACTTTTCTCGCGCGCGCTGAATTCCATTTCTTCAAAAGTTGTGTCAAACACTCGACAAAAATCAACTTTCTTATCTTCTATGTTGATATTTCCCGATAGAATTTCAGAATAATTGAGCAGTTCCTCGACTAATTTTGTTTGCAGCCGTAAATTTTTTTCAATTTTTTCAATTGCCAATGTTTTTGTGTTTTGCGAAAGATTATCCGTCCTTAAAATTCTAATCCATCCAGCAATAGCATTAAGCGGCGTTCTCAGCTCGTGTGAAACCACCGCGATAAATTCATCTTTGGTTGAATTGGCTTGTTCGGCGGCGAAACGGGCTTTTTGTTCGTTTTCAAGCAAACCCTGTTTTTGGGTTTCTGAATCGAGTAGTTTGATAGCAGTCGTCTGAAGTTTGATTCGAGCCGAAGTTTCCCAATAAGTCATTCCAAACAGCAGAAAACTAAAAATTATCCCGCCCAAAAATATCAGAGGCGTCCACGCGACGCTGGATTGTTCGGTAAAATTAGTCAGAGAATGATATTCAATAATCCATCTTCTGCCTTCGACAACGATTTCCCTCTGTGCCGTGTAATCAGTATCGATTTGATTAACAAAGTTTTTACTTTCACTGTGAATTGTCTGCGAAAGTAAATTCTCGGACTTCGATTCGCCATCATAAATTTTTAAGGAAATATCGGAAGCGGAAGCGGTTTTTTGAATTTCCTGAAGAAATTCATACGCTCCAAAAGGACTGAAAATGTAACCGACTAAATTTTTTCGACGTGCTTCCACTGAATTCGGAATTTCATTGTTTTTGTAAATCGGAAGATAAATAAAAAATCCCGGTTCAGTATTAATTTCATCTTCCGGATTCAAATTTATTTTTCCGGTTGCTGCCGGTTCTCCAGAATCTGCCGCCTTCTCCAGTGCCGCTTTCCGGATTGGCTCGGTTGACATATCAAAACCAATTATCTTTTGATTTTTTTCATTAAAAGGTTCGAGATAAATTGTTGCCGGATAAGAGTCTTTCAACACTTCGGGATAAATCCTAAAGTTCGTATGACCTTCCGCTCTCATCTGCTCTGTTAGTTTATCCAAATCGGTCGACGTGATAATTTTGTTATAACCGATGCCCTGAATGCCCACATAATTCCGCGCCAGATTTAGGCTTTCAACATAATTTGCAAAACTTTTACGATTTAATTCTATTGAAGATTCAACAAATCCTCGCCCACCTTTTAATAAGGCGACATATAAATTTATCTTATTATCGATAGCGGATTGAACTCGGCTGATTGCGTTTGTAAATCTGATTAAATCTTTATTTTTGGCGCTTTTATAAAAATTATAAGTAATTCCGATGGTAATAAATATCGAGACAGCCAAAATCAAATAAGGAAGTTTTAGTATTTCCGTGGGATTATTTGATTTATTAAATAGTTGTGCCACAATCTTACAACCTGAAAATTTTTGGGATTCTTTTCTGTAAATGTAAGTTTCAACTCAAAAATTTACTTCAAAGCTATTTGTTTCATCGTGCAATACTTATGCCGCTTATTTCTACCTTTTTAATCGTACAATCAGCCCAAAAAACGCATTTTGCTTGCTTTATTAAAGTGCGTAAATAGTAATGAATAAATAGTTTGCATTCATTTTCCTATAAAGTTGTTCTAAAACACTGCATAATAAGTAAATTAAAAAGTTGAATTGTAAAAAATTTGATATCTATAATAAGATGATACTTTTAATAAGTCATTTCCGCCCTAAGGCAGTTTTGATTTTGGAAATTTTCGAATTATTGTAGGATTGAATGGAGATAAGAAATGTCAGAAGAAAATAATACTGGAAATAATTTAATCTGGGCGATAACTCTTTTAATTGTTGTCGCGATTATCGCCGGAGCTTTATATTACAGCGGGTTTTTGAATCCGCAAAAAGAAAAAGATGTCAATATTGAAATCAAAGTTCCGGCAACGTCTAACTCGAGGTAATATTTTATAAAAAGCGGAAACGTCCTTTATTAATTTCGATATTAGTTTCAAGGACATTTCCGCTTTTTAAAATCGCTGCCTATCTTTCTTTACACTTTACCCTCCAGATTGTGTCGTTTAATCATCCCGTAGAGTCTCGGACGATACAAACCCAAAAGGTTAGCCGCCGCCTGCTTATTGCCATTTGTTCGTTTCAAAGCCGCCAAAACAACGCTGTTTTCGAGGGAATTAAAGACATCGCTCTGCTCCGCTCCATCTTTCGGCTCGGTTAAATTTCCAACAATAAATTTGCCGACTTCATCAAATAATTTTTCGCCTGATAAATTACCGTTATTTAACAAACCGTTTTCACTTGCTTCGTTGGAAACTCCGTTTTGCGGCAGCTCCTTTCCGGAATTTTCACCGTTGCTTTTCACTGAAATATTTGCCAGAGAAATAGAACTGGTAAAGTTTTTTGGTATATTTAATTCATCAATTTTTCCATTTTTACTAAGCAAAACACCTCTTTCGATATTGTGCTGAAGTTCACGGACATTGCCCCGCCAATTATAATTTAGCATCTGGTCAAACGCTTTTTGGGAAAATTCGCAAGCTGAGCGTTTATATTTTTCGGCGTAAATTTGCAGAAAATGTTCGGCAAGCATCGGTACGTCTTCCATTCTCTCCCGCAGCGGCGGAATTTTAATTTCGATAGTATTGATGCGGTAATATAAATCTTCTCGTAACGCGGCATCCTGAATAGCTTCGAACGGATTTCTGTTGGTCGAGGAAATCAATCTGAAATCAACTTCCTGAGGTTTTTCGCTGCCAACCCGGTAATAAACACGCTCCTGCAAAACACGCAGTAGTTTTGGCTGAAGTTCGAGAGGCATCTCACCGATTTCATCAAGCAGAAGACTTCCGCCATTCGCCTGTCCGAGAAACCCGGCTTTATCTGCGGTCGCCCCCGTAAAAGCGCCTTTAGTATGACCGAAAAGTTGCGACTCTATCAGCTCTTTTGGCAAAGCGGAGCAATTTAATTTTACAAAAGGTTTTTTTGAGCGGTGACTTTTATAGTGGATGGCATTGGCAACAACTTCTTTTCCGGTTCCTGATTCGCCAAGAATAAATATGTTCGCGTCCGATTCGGCAACGCTGTCGATTATTTCAAAAATATCCTGCATTGAACGGCTGCCGCCGATAATGCCTTCGTAAGAAGCTCGGCTGGTAAGCTTTCCGCGTAGTTCGCGGATTTCCGCCGTCTGCTGTTTGCGCTCAACTGCTTTATTTATTAAAACAAGTAATTCTTCAAACTCAATGGGTTTTTCAACATAGTAAAACGCGCCTGCTTTGGTCGCTTCGATGGCTTTTTCGGTCGAGCCAAAACCGGTTATCATAATAATTTCGGTGTCCGGCAAAACCTGCTTACACTTACTCACCATCTCAATGCCGTCAATGTCCGGTAAATTTAAGTCAGTGAGAATAATGTCAAATTCCTGCTTCTCAACAAATTCTAAGCCTTTCGCGCCGCAGTCAGCCGCCGTTACTTCAAAACCTTCCGACTTAAGCTGAAATCTCATCATCTCTAAAGTCGAAACATCATCATCAATCACCAATGCTTGATTAGCCATATCTTACACAAACCCAGGATACTTTCACCGAAAATTGTCGCCTAAAATTTTATTTTAATTGTATCAAAAATAAACAGATTAAAAAAATTTAGCCCGCGCATATTAATCGTAAAATTTAATATGCGCGGGCTAAATTTTTGACAAGTTTGTTGTCTTTCTGAAACTATAAATTGCAGGAAGCATCTGATTTGAACAAGTTTTCACAGTGCTTCCTATGTATTAGTTTGATACTAACAAAACGGGAAAATCAGTTTCTTTATTTTTATTTCTTTAAGCTGATGTTTAACAATACTTTAAATGTTTGGCACACGAATTGACAAGAGACTCGTATAGACGGGTGCTGATAAGCATAAAACTTGAGAAGGAGAAACAAATTATGATAGAAACTATAATTTTAGTTTTAGTAGTTTTATGGTTATTAGGATTTATTTTTGACACAGCAGGTTATTATATACATTTGTTATTGATTGTTGCCCTGGCAGTTCTTGTTATAAGATTCATTTCTGGCAGAAAAACTGTATAACTACTTTGCTTAATCTAACCGTAATGGATTTCTATAATTGTCTGTGTTCATCAAGTTTGCAGATAAACCTCGATTCTATTTTTAGGAATCGAGGTTTTTCAAATTCTTACGCACAGAAATTTTTGATACTCCCATTACCCGAATTGCCGAATGACATTAAATGGAGCAGTAAATGGCGTATAACTTTGATTCTCTAACTCAAGATATTTTTGATAATGTGTTTTTGTTTTTTGGTACATTAACACCTGAAGGATTTGTTTTGGATCTTACCGGAGAGATATTTAAAAAGTCCAACATTGATCCGCAATTGCTTATCGGTCAAAGATTTTCTGAAACAGTTTATTGGCAATCATCTGAGTTAACCTCAAACATTCTAAGTCAAGCAATCAATACCGCGGCGAGAGGTGAAAAATCTGAAACATTATTAGATTTTAGAGTTAGCTCTAAAGAAAAATTGACAATTAGTTTTTATTTACATCCCTCATTTGATGAAGGCAAAAACCTTCAATATATTTTCTTCTGCGCCAAAGACTTCCCTGAACAGCAAAAGGAAATTGAATATTATAAAACTCGAAGCGACCAGCTGCTGACGGCGTCAAACACCGCGGAAATTGGATTGTGGTATTGGGATTTAGTTGAGAATAATATATTTGCGACGCCAAAATGCAATGAAATTTTTGAACTGACGCCAGAGGATCAATTTATGCCGCAAACATTTTTGAGCACTATCCATCCGCAGGATCGCCAGAATGTTGAACTTATTTTGAATGAATCGCAGGCAACCGGTAAAGAATATGAAATAGAGTTTCGCATTATTTATTCGGACGGTCAGATTCACTGGATCGCCGCCCGCGGAAAATCATTCCTGGACGACGAAGGCAATCCGAAAAATTTGTCGGGAGTAGTGCGAAAAATCACCGAAAAGAAAACAGCCAGCGAAGAACTTTCAAAAATTTACGCACTTGAAAAAAAGGCGCGTGACGAAGCTGAAGAAGCCAATCGTGCCAAAGATTTTTTTCTTGCCGTTGTCTCACACGAACTGCGTTCACCGCTCAACTCAATTTTGGGTTGGGCAAAAATTTTGCTGACCAAAGAAGTTGACGAAGCGACAAAAATAAACGCGCTTCAGACAATTGAAAAGAGCGCTCGCTCACAAGCCAAGCTGATTGAAGATTTAATTGATTCGTCAAGAGTCGCTTCAGGCAAGCTGCGTCTCGAGTTGCGCCCCGTAAACCTTTACGACATTATCAAAACCGTCTATAACTCGCAGCAGCCGGCGGCAGAAGCAAAAAAGATTTCTTTGGATTTTTCCGCGAATTCGGAGAATGTTCAGGTGTTCGGCGATTCGATGCGTCTCCAGCAGGTTTTTACAAACTTACTTTCAAATGCCTTAAAATTCACGCCCGAAAATGGCGCTATTGAATTAAATATAGAAACCGGTGATGATTCCGTAAAAATTGCCGTCAGGGATGACGGGCAAGGAATCAGACCAGATATTCTTCCAAATATTTTCGCGCAGTTTCAACAAGGCGATCAAAACAGCGCGCATGACCGGAGCGGACTCGGACTCGGACTTTCAATTGTCAAGATTCTGACTGAAAAACATAACGGAATAATAACGGCAACAAGCGAAGGGATTAACCGCGGATCAACTTTTACGGTAGTCCTGCCATTATGCGGCGTTGCCGACGAGACAGAAAATCAAACTCCTGATGACATTCAAAGTGAAAGTAAGCCGCTCGCCGGATTAAAAATTTTAATTGTTGAAGATGATCAGGATTCACGCGAAGTTCTGCAACTTTTTCTTGAACAAAGCGGCGCAGAGGTGCAGAGTGCGGAATCGGCGGCTGAAGCGATAAATTTGCTGGGCGAATCTACTTCAAATTTGCCCGACGCGATTGTTTCGGATTTAGCGATGCCAGGGGAAGACGGTTATTCTTTAATTGGACGCATTCGAGAATTTTCTGCTGAAAAGGGAGGAAATATTCCGGCGCTCGCTCTCAGCGCTTTTGCTTCGAGCGATAATAAACAACGTGCCTTTAACGCCGGTTTTCAAAAGTATCACACAAAACCTTTCGAGCCGGATGGAATCATTGAAGACATTAGGCAGATTTTAGATAAATGATACGCTTCAAAAATCAGGAAAGACGTAAAACTTAAACTTCTATGTCCTTCCTCTCTACCTGCCTAATTTCCAAGAACGTCAGCTTTTCTAACTAAATCTAAAAAGTCTCTACGGTAATTTTTCAAATCGCTGCCCAAAGAATTTTGCGCAAGTTGGTTAATCTTTTTGTAATTTACGTTTCCTTTATAACGTGAATCGCGCAAAATTAAGCCAAATCCGGCTACCGCCGAAGCGAAGCGCAAATTAGCAGATGCATTTTCGATTGAATTTTCTTCGTCCAGCAAACCTTGTGTAAGCAATTTACTCTCAGAGTAGTTCGGTTCTTTGTAGCGAAGTCTAACTGTTAAAAGCTCGTCGCTGAAATTTGATTGGCTTACCTCTGTTTTTGAATATTTCAAATCGATGCCGTCACTCTCAACTGTTTGTCCGGCTGGCACAATCTCATAAAGTGCGGTTACCGAATGACCTGCGCCGATGTCGCCCGCGTCTTTTCGATCGTCTTTAAAATCTCTATTTGCCAGAAGTCGGTTTTCATAACCGATCAGGCGGTAACCGGCAATTTTTGCCGGATTAAATTCAACTTGAATTTTCACATCTTTCGCAATCGTCAGAAGCGTTCCTGCCGCCTGTCCGCCAAGAGCCTTTCGCGCCTCGGCTTGAGAATCGATATAAGCATAGTTTCCGTTACCTTTATCGGCAAGCTTTTCCATCATCAAATCGTTTGTGTTGCCCGTTCCGAATCCGAGAACCGACAGAAAAATTCCGCTTTGTCGTTTGGCTTCGATCAGTCGAACAAGTTCATCGTCACTTTGCAAACCGACATTGAAATCACCATCGGTTGCCAAGACGACGCGATTATTACCATCCGGCAAAAAATTGTCGAGCGCGACTTTATAAGCGAGATGAATTCCTTCTCCGCCGTTGGTTGAACTGCCTGCCTCAAGATTGTCGAGCGAATCTAAAATCTTTTGTTCGTCGCGGGTCGATGGCAGAACTAAACCGCTTTTTCCCGCATACACGACAATTGCCACGCGGTCTTTTGGCGACAATTGCCATGCTAAAAATTTCAATCCCTGCTTTACGAGCGGCAGACGGTCAGCCTGGTTCATTGAACCGGAAACATCAACCAGAAATACCAAATTGGACGGCGGGGCATCTTCGAGAGAAACTTTTCTGCCCTGCAGACCGATCGAAACAATTTTATTTTTTGAGTTCCAGGCGCACGCCGCAACTTCCGTATTAACAGAAAAAGGCAAATCACCGATGGGCTGCGGGTAATCGTATTCAAAATAATTGATCAGTTCTTCGATGCGAACGGCGTTTTTCGGCGGCATCTGCCCGTGATTCAAATAACGGCGGACATTTGAATAAGAAGCCGTATCAACGTCAACCGAAAAAGTCGAAAGCGGAGCGCGGGAGGTTTCGAGAAACGGATTTTCGTCAATTTCCGCATATCGCTCGCCGCTTGTTTGATCAAAATCGTCAACTTTCTTCAATTCCGTCGATGTCGTCGAAGAGTTTGACGACATCATCATATTTGAATTTGACGAATACGTCAGACTCGGTTCGGACGCAACTTCGGTGTTTGTGCTTCCCGTGGTGCAAGCGGAAAATATCAGCGAAGCAATAAATAAAAAAATTGAATACTTTTTCATAGAAAAAATTCCTCCAATAAAAATGCAAGTTTGCCTTTGTAAATCTTCGTAACTTGCCAGGAAGAACGAAGCTCAAAAACAGACTTGCAAAAATTTTATTTATTTTTCTATTTAAAGTGTTTTTTCGTTAAACAACTTTATCTGCCCGAATCAATCAAAACCGGAATAGCTTTCGCGGCGTCAAATTCCGGCTGAAAATTATTATTGCGAATTTGAGAAACGGAACCGGATTCAGCAATTAAATACAAATTTTCATAAGAATTAAGATTGTCTAACGATGAGTATGAACCTGTAACTTTCATTTCTCCAAAACGATATTCACCATCTGCAGTTTGCACATCCATCTCCCCTTCTACCCTACCGCGCGCGCCTCCAAGAACCTGCTCGGAAGAGATGTATCTTGTGCCTTCCGCATCTTTGACAAAAAAATGTAAAGCAACTTTGCTGGATGTTTCCGGCAACTCCAATTTCAAACTGAGTTGTTCAGTTCGTCGATTGAAGACCGCCTGGCTGACCTTTGGTGCGTCAAAGTTTGATTCTCTTACATTACGCTTCATTTTCCAGCAGGATTTTGTCGGTGAATAAGCTTGATAATAACTCGGTGCGGGAACTTCATCGACTTTGACAACATTAAACATTGCGTATGCAAAAGCTGCTGTTCCGACAATTAAACTAAAAAGTGCGAACCCAAAAAGATGTTTTTTCATAAATCAAATCTCCTTTTTTATAATCGTTAGAATGATTTTAACTAAATTTCTTGCATATTTACAAGCAAATTTTTCGATATTTCCATATTAAATAATTTTATCAAAATCTGGCTTCGGTTAATTGTTCATTTTGAACACCAAATTTTTGTGTTAAACGCGGATAAGTTTCGTTTTCGGCTTCAAAATGTTCAATATCCAAAATCATTTCAGCCTCTGCGATCGCCATCAACGAACCTTCGATTTCCATATACTGCCCGAAAGGAAGTTCGTCGAGCACAATCTCAACCGCTCGAAACGTCCAGGTTTGACGGCGTTTTTCATAAACCAAAGCTTTTTCAAATCCGAGACTTTCGATAATTTTTTCCAGCTCCTCAGATTTCTCGACAATTGTTTCGTATTCAGTTTGTTGTTTGATGCCGGAATTATTCGCAATGTGTTCCTTAAAAGTCAAAATGGTTTTATCACCAATTTTTCTGACACGCAAAACCGCTTGTTTTTCGTCCAAAACGCCGCCGCGATATAAAGTATTTTCTTCAAAATCTTCACCGATATATTTTGCCCCGGATTCTTTCAAATTCGCCAAAATCTGTTCGTGCTGCTCGTTTGATAGGGTAAATTTTTTCTCAATTTCAATTGCCATAATTTTTTAGTTCAGATTTAAGTTTACGAAAAATGTTTTCCAGTGTTTTTATACTCCGCCCTCGTATTTTTCTTTGTGATCGTTCATCAAAATTTGATACTCTGCGTCGTTTTTAACGAGATAATATTTTTCGGAAAAAATTTTTGCGGATTCGGCTTTAACCTTATCCTCGCCTTCAATGTATATAATTTCCCTTGTTCCTTTTTTATACTTTCTGCCGCTCGGATGATTAGCGTAACGTCTTGCCCGTGTAATACCCATCTGAAGGAACTTTCGCGCCATATCCATTCCGACAAAATCCTTCTGCTTTTTATATTCAAGAAACATTTTGTAAATTTTCGCGCTTGATTCACGCGCGATTTCCGGCGTTTTAAATCGCCAGAGCGGAAGAATTTCAGATTTGTACGGCTCCACCAATAAAACGCCTTGTTCACCTTTCCCGACCCGGTATAGTTCTGGATTTTTGCGCAAATTCAGAGTTGTGTAATCAAGCGAGTAATCAAATTTTGCCGCCATAATTTATTTTCACCACGAGACAGAAAATGTAGAGGTTTCTAAATGCGAAAACCGCACGTCAAATTTTATTCTGCAATTTTGTCTATCTTGTTTGAATTTTCTCTTTGTTCTCTGTGCTTCTGTAGTGAGATTCTACGATTGCCGAATCCATTTCCAAACTTCAGGAATCGTCGCCCGCTTTCCATACATCAACATTCCAACGCGATAAACCCGCGCTGCCAGCCAGACTAGTCCGGCGATCGCCAAACTATTCAGCAAAATCGCCAGGGCAATCTGCCAAAAAGGCGGCGTTTCCGCTAAAATACGTACCGGCATAACAATCGGCGCGAAAAAAGGCGCGATCGAAACCCAGAAAGAGACATTTGAATTTGGATCGCGGATGACTGCAAAGCTCAGATAAAAACCGATAATCAGAATAAACACCGGAAACATCGCAAATTGCCCGCCTTCCTGCACGTTTGTGACCATCGAACCGATCAAAGCATAAATCGTCGCGTAGATAAAAAAACCGAGCAGAAAAAAAATGAAAAAATAAATTATGGTCAGCGCCGTTATGTCAGGAATTGTAATATTGATGCCCGCGGCGCTCATCTGCGCGATGCCGACCCCAACCAAAACCAGCGCCGAAACCACCCAGATCGCAAGCTGCGTTAATCCCGCCAGCCCGACACCGACCAGTTTCCCCATCATCAATTCAAAAGGCTTCGCGGACGAAAAAAGTATTTCGGCGATGCGTGTTTCTTTTTCTTCGACGACCGCCGACATAATCTGCTGTCCGTAAATCAGAAGCGTGATGTAAATCATCAAACCGATAATAACTCCCGCTGCGAAACTTCCTTCGTCGTCTTTTTCATCGCCTTCTTCGCTGACCTTCTTAACTGATAAATCGACGTTCCGGCTCAAATCCTTTAATTTATCTTCGCTAATGTCGGCATCAGCGAGCCTTTGCGAGCGAACCGCACTATTGATCGCTTTTTCGAGCGAAGAATTTGCCACAAAATCGCCGGCTTTGCGCGAAAAAAACTCAAACTTCGCATCGGATGATTCATAATTCGCGGGAACGATTAAGTATGCGTCGATTTCCTTTTCCGTGATTTTTGTGTTTAATTCGCGCTTCAGTTGTTCGACAGATTTTCCATCAGCAACATATTCAACAAAGTTAAAACTCACACCCATCTGTTCCGCGCTGCGCTTCATTTGTTCTTCCTGCGAAGCATTTAAATTTTTCAACGCATCTTTTTGGGCTTCGGAAGCTTTCACCGCCATTTTTTCACTCGATAGATTTTCCCTGACGCGCGAAGCGATTTTGCCCGTCTGGTCAGCAACGATAATACGCGTTGCTTCGCCTTTGATGGAAAAAATTAACGCCGGGACAACAGCGAATGCCGCCGCCAGGAGAGGAAAAAGTAAAGTGGCGAGCAGAAACGACCATTTCAGGACAATTTTTTTGTATTCGTGTTTTACAACCGATAAAAATTTTCTCATTAAATTCCTTTTATTTTTGCGATGAATATGTCATTGAGGCTCGGTTCTATTCTTTCAAATTTATCAATTAACGCGCCGTTTTCAATTAAACTTTTGAGCAAAATTTGCGCGTCGGCATGTTCAGCTAAAACCAGATGCTTTTCGTCCGCGTGATCTGTAATTTTAGCCACCAGATTTTTATCCTCCAAAACCGCTTCGCCGCCAACCGCTCGCAGTGCGATCAAATTCCTGCCAAAACTCGCTTTAACTTCGCGCAGGCTCCCCGAAACGACTTTGCGTGATTTGTTGATCAGCAAAATATCGTCGCACAGCTGTTCTGCCGTTTCCATTAAATGCGTCGAGAAGATGATTGTTTTACTTTGCGCCTTAAGTTCGGCGATGACTTCCTTCAAAAATTCAACATTAATCGGATCGAGTCCCGAAAAAGGTTCGTCGAGAATTAACAAATCCGGGTTATGCAGAACCGTCGAGATAAACTGAATTTTCTGCTGCATTCCCTTTGATAAATCCGTTGTCTTTTTACTTTTCCATTCGCTTAACCGCATCCGTTCGAGCCAGAAATCAATTCGCCGGTCAGCTTCGGCTTGCGACACGTTTTTAAGCGCGGCAAAGTATCGAAGCTGATCGACGATTTTCATCTTTTTATAAAGTCCGCGTTCTTCCGGCAAATAACCGATACGGTTTTGCAAATCACTCGAAATACGACTGCCGAAAAGTTCTATTTTACCTTCGTCCGGAAAATTAATGCCGACAATCATCCGAATTGTAGTTGTTTTGCCCGCGCCATTTGGTCCTAAAAACCCGAAAACTCTGCCTGCTCGAACGTTAAAACTTAAATTTTCAACCGCCGTAAAATCGCCGTAATGCTTCGAAACACTTTCAACGCGCAGAGTTACTTCTTGTTCAATCATAAATTTTAAAAGACACCCGGCAGAAATATTGATAATTCGCCATCTCGAACTTTGAATCTTTCAATGAATCCTGCCGAATGTCCATCATTTTAATCTTTTTTATAACTTGACTTGTCTTACGACGTTCACAAGTTCAATGTTTCTCAAATCTTCCAGAACACTGTTTTCAAGCGGTGAATCAATTTCAATGACCGCTAGAGCCTCGCCACCTTTGGCTTCTCTGCCCAGATAAAAACGGCTGATATTGACTTGCGCTTCGGCTAAAACAGTACCGATTCTGCCGATCACGCCCGGCACGTCTTTATTTTTGGTAACTAACATACAACCTGTCGGGACGGCTTCGATACTGAAATTGCCAATTTCCGTGAGGCGTCCTTCACCGTTTGCGAAGACCATTCCTGAAGCAGTCTGTTCACCCTCATTGGTAGTGACGGTTGTGCGAATCTCAAAATTTAATTTTTTTCGCGTTTGTATGTAGCTAATTGTGATACTTATTCCACGCTCGTCGGCAATATGCAAAGCATTGACAACATTAACCCGCGCCGAAACGTCGCGCAGAAGCCCGGCTAAAAATGCTCGCGTGACAGACGAAGCGTCTTTATCGGCAAGTTCGCCGGCAAATTCCAGTCTGACTTTACTGATTGGATTTTCATACATCACCTGCGCCTGAAAACGTCCGAGCTTTTCCGCCAATTTAATAAAAGGTTGAAATGCTTCAAGATCTTTCGCCGCCATCGAAGGCGCATTGACTGCGCCACGTAATTCGCCCGTCAACAGGTAATCGCGCATCTGTTCAGCGACAGTCAAAGCGACGCCTTCCTGTGCTTCGGTGGTTGACGCGCCCAGATGCGGCGTAGTGATAATTTTCGCGTGATTTAAAAGCGGTGAATCATTGGGCAGAGGTTCAACGGCGAAAACGTCCAGCGCCGCTCCCGCCACAGTCCCATTTTCGATGGCTTCAAGCAGCGCCGCTTCGTCGACTAAACCGCCGCGAGCGCAATTTATCACGCGCACCCCTTTTTTCATTTTCGAAAACGCTTCTTTACCGATAATACCGCGCGTGTCGTCGTTAACCGGCGTATGAATCGTGATAAAATCTGCGTTTTTGAAAATATCTTCGAGCGTTCCGACTTCAATTCCTAAATCTTTTGCGTGCTCATTTGATACAAACGGGTCAAACGCCAGAATATTAAGTCCGAAACCCCTGGCGATTTTTGCCACGTGTCCGCCGATTCTACCTAAACCGATGATACCGAGCGTTTTCCCGTTAAGTTCTACGCCGACAAACCTTTTCTTTTCCCAATTCCCGCTCTGCAAGAGTGCATGTGCCTGCGGCACGTTTCGCGCCATCGAAACGAGCAGCGCGATAGTGTGTTCGGCGGTGGTAATCGTGTTGCCGTCCGGCGCGTTCATCACAACAATACCGCGCTCCGTCGCGGCTTTTACGTCAATATTATCAACCCCGATACCGGCGCGCCCGATGACGCGCAATTTTTTAGCTTTGTCCATCAAATCAGCAGTAATTTTGGTCGCGCTGCGCACAATCACGCCGTCAGCGTCCTCGATTCTTTCAGCTAATTCTTCCGGCATGAGTTTTGTTTCTTTGACAACCTCAAAACCTGCTTCCCGCAGCGGCGCGAGTTTGTCTTCATTTACGTCGTCGGCGATAAAAACCTTAATATCATTCATAATTTGTCTGTGGCTGGTTGTCAGCGAACGGTTGTCAGTGGTAAAACTTTTGGTGACCTTAAAATATTTTGTTGAAATCTTAGCACTAAGAGAAACGATTCGAAAATCTTATCAAATTTAATGCGGCATAAAGCGCCTGACTGCTAAAGAACCTGTCAATAAATTTATGGATATTTTTGTTTATCGAAAAAATGCGGGACGGGTTGAAGAAGATTTTACCGCCGATGACTTGCCGGCTCTTCTGGCTGACGAAAGTAATGTCGTCTGGGTCGATTTCTTGAATAAAATCGAAGATGACTCAACACAAGTCAAGGAAATTTTGCTCAATATTTTCAAGTTTCATCCTTTGACCGTTGAAGACTGTTTTGAAACGCGCAATCAGCCGAAAGTTGAAGCTTTTCCCGATTATCTGTATCTTATCGTTCACGGCGTTAAGCCCGAAGTAACTCACACGGCAAATTTTGTCACCAAAGAGCTTGATTGTTTTCTCGGGAAAAATTTTGTTGTAACCTTTCGGGTTGAAGCTTTTCAGAGTATTAAGATAGTCAAACAGGAAATTCGCAACAATACTTTCGCCTGTAAACGCGGCGCGGCTTATCTGCTGCACCAAATTCTTGATCAGCTTGTAGATTTGTATATGCCGGTGGTTGATGATTTTTACGAAACTATCAATTCTTTGGAAGATAGAGTTTTTCGGATGAAAAATGACGGTAATGCGATTTTAGAAGAGATAATGGCTTTGCGGCGGAGCGTGTCGCGTCTGAAGAGAATTTCCGCGCGCCAGTTAGATGTTTTGTATCGCACCTCCCACGGAGAATTTCCGCACATTCCCGCTTCTATCCTGCCATTTTACCGCGATGTTCACGATCATCTCTTGCGGATTTCAGACTTGTCGGAAAATTTCCGTGACCTAGTCAACAGTCTTTTTGACATTCATTTTAGTGTTACCACAAACAAAACTAACGATATCATAAAATTTCTGACGATTTTTTCGGCAATTTGGCTGCCGCTCTCATTTATTGCCGGAGTTTATGGAATGAATTTTGAGAATATACCCGAACTGAAAACTCAGAATGGTTATTATTTTACGCTTGGTTTAATGGTTGTGGTCGCAATTAGTCTTTTGTTCTATTTTTGGCGTAAAGGATGGATTTTGGTAGCAGATAATAAGTCTAAGGAAAAAACCGACAAACCGCAATAGCGTTCAATTTTTCTGTCAGATTGTTTTCACCTGTGCGTCACGGAAACCGTAAATTCCGGCGTGACTTGTGCATCCAGAAAAGACTTTTGCAAAATTCGTCCAAACTTCCACTTTACGACAGACAACAATTTCGCCCTCGTTATTAGCATCCTTATTAAAATTTTCAGTTAAAGAATCAGTCGCTAAAATATGGACTTTCACATCATTAAACTGACTGCGTATATTATTGCTAAACAAGTTCCGCCATAGACACCCGCTAAAATATCATCAGCGCAAACTCCGATTCCGGCAGGTAGATTCTGCAAAGAATCTATCGGATATGGCTTCCAAATATCAAACAGCCGAAACAAGACAAATCCCGCAAGAATTAATTTCCAGGAAATATCAAAAGGCACAAATAAAAAGACAATCAGCTGTCCGATTACTTCGTCAACTACAACCTTCTGCGGGTCTTTATTTTGAAAAAGTCGGGTAGCGCGACCCGATGCCCAAATGCTAAGAATACAAAAAAGAAGAAAAAGGATTAAGTTGAGGGCGTGAATCCAAGCTGTTAACTGGGCATCATTGAGATTTTTTAATGCAAAAAATGCCGAGAAGCTTGATTCTATCTGTACAAAAAAAAGATAAACTAGAACCCCGACCAATGAACCAAAAGTGCCGGGCGCGAGCGGCATAAATCCGATACCCCCGCAAGTTGTCAAAACAATTGAGAAATAATCGAGAAAAGATTTCTTCTCAATTATTTCTTTCTTCAACTTTTGTGTTTCTATAAAAGCTGAAACTTCGACTACTTCATTATAACTTGGCATCTAAATAAACATTGTTAAAACCAAAGAAAATTTATCGATTATTCCAGTTTTAAAACGCGACGCCATCGCCCACCATCGTTTTCGAAACTTTAAATTCAAAACTCAGAGGAACTAAACCGGCGTAAGGATTCCTGCTCGTCAAAAAATCGCTTTTGAATACAAATTTAACTTCTTTATTCTGTGGCGTTAGAAATGAAGTGCCTTTATCGTCATTACGGGCAAAGAAAAAAACCGCGGAATCGCCTCGACCTTTGGGCGGCGTAAATTGAGCCAATTCACGTTGATCTCCTTTTTCGTTTAATAAGTAAACATTTCCCTTCAAATCCTTCAAACTCATTCTCTGAAAAATGAGACGGTCAAGTTTTTCCGCACACAAAACTCTCGCTACTCCTTATATTTTTGAATTTCAACTCCTTTTCAAACTCCAACGGGCTTTTGTAGCCTAAGCTCGAATGCAGCCTGATTCGATTGTAAT